>ERZ779729.2180-NODE-2180-length-12189-cov-2.007994_pt1 | contig 12189 bp, 17 predicted proteins | sample MGYA00511072_ERZ779729 | MGnify/ENA primary metagenome ERZ779729 (study PRJEB29588, sample SAMEA2156675) | human gut metagenome | biome: human gut; feature: human-associated habitat; material: faeces | place: Denmark | collected 2008/2010 ...
TTTAAATTCACCATTCTTAGCAAACTCAATAACCTTATCTAAATCTTCTTTTGGAATCTCATCGAGCTTCTTACTTACAACGTCCATAAGTGGTGTGAGAGTAACTTCACCAAGAGCCTTGAATCTATCTACCTGTTCTGTAATAAAGCTGTGAATCTCATAACGATTAGTAAACACATCATTTCTCTTAATAGATAGTAAATGATTAAACTCTGCAATTTCTTCAATCGGAATCAATGGCGCAGTATTATCATCACCCATAAGTAAAATTGTAAACAATCCAGATTTCTTCAGTTCATCATATTCCTCATAAAATCCATCTGTTTCAACCGTAAGATTTGTATAGTTTTCAATTAAAATTCTTGTCTTTAAAAGATATTCAGCAGAAGAGTTTACCTTTACGTTTCCCGTCTCTTTATCAATCATAGTCGCCTTCAGTAAATTACTGATAAGAGCATCTTTTTTGACAAATGATACATAAGGTGTAATTTCAAGGTTATCTTTAATATACTGTTTCTTCAATGTATCATTAGCACGATTATTGTATTCCTTACAAAATGTTTTAATTGTAATTTTCTTCATATTCCTTTTTTCTCCTTTAATCTAATACGTTTACTGTTATTTCTGTGCGTGGATTTTCTTTGTCCACATAGCATTCCATAATAAGTTTTGTAATATGTTTACTGTCATCATCAACAATGAAACCACTCTCAGAAAATCCATCTAGGAGAAATTTTGGAGTACCATTGTCAATATCATGTCTACGATTAGTTTTGTAATATGTAATAAATTCCATTTCACATTTCTCAATGTGTAGGTTAGAATAACCTTGGTTATCAATAAACCAACATATGAAATCTTTCCATTTTTGTTTAAGGGCATTCATCATAGGTCTTTTCATTATCATCCACTGATTTATAGTAGGATGGTATGGATTTTCTATTGGTTTCTTACTTGCCCTTGGATGTTTTTTAAAATAATATTTCTCATATTCTTCAAGTGTTGAATTATCAATCACTAATTTTATATTCTCCGTTTATTTCACTCCTTTACATAACAAAAGAGCAGCTTCCGAAGAAACCGCTCTTTCATAATCGTTATATTTAATTGTCATATGCATTTGGTTAGTTATTAATAATCATTGGATAAAGCTCCCATTTGGCGTTAGGATGTTTTTCAATGTGTTCACAAACGATTTTATGTACTTCTTCCATATCGCCTGCATTTTTATAATTCGCCATTCCTAAGTAGTTCTTGATACTTTTCGGAAATAAACTTCATGCTTTCATTAATAACATTATTTTCTCTGTGATATTTATCGAGAATATTATTATATTTTTCATGAGTTCTAAAAATAAAATCGAAAGCTTCCTTATTTGGTTTTTGTCCATTTGATATTGCAGAACAAAAATCTAGGATTGTTTTTCGCATATCCTCAATTTCTTTGTTTAACAAACGTTCTTGAATATCAGATACACCTTGAGATATTTTTGTTATTTCTTTATACTGCCAATTATCGTGTCGTTCTAAAATAGTAATGCGACCTTCTACGGTTTCCTTGTCTTCTTCTGCACCAGTCTTAATACGAAATTTAGTTTTGAAATATGAAAAAATTTCTATAATTTCTTTTACTCCAAATAAAATTGCGAATAATCCGAGAATTACTAATACATAATCAACCTGTGCTAAATATTCAATTGCTTCCATTATGTCGCCTTTCTTCCTTCTTTATAACCATATTTAATATAATGGTAGTAATAAGACGGAAGATCATCACCATATGCTTTTCTTAAATCTTCATAATTATTTCTATATATAGTAACATTAAAATTCTTAGAAGCTTGTCTACCTTCTTTCATTCCGTACTGGCAAAAATGATTAAACAATTTTTTTTCATTTGTTCCAAATGCATTTTTCAAATCTGCATATGTATTTGAATAATATGTTGGATCAAAAACAAGAGAATAATCAACATTATTATAAACATAAGTTTTCAATGGTTCTGATATTTTAGAACCATTTGTAATATTTGTAGCAACATGGCTACCATCTTTTAAAATAATATCACCACGAAGTAAATATGCATCACTCTTAAGATATTTAGAATCCGTAAGAATTTCAGCTCCAACAGCTTTACAAGCAGATCTCAGTGTACTTGTTGTGTTTGATTTATTAAATTTTTTTAATTTATCAATTCCAAGTTTATATCCAGCCGCAATAATATTAGCTGACACACCAGAAGAGCAATCCGCTTCACAAGCTACAGTAATTTTACTAGCATCCCAACCACTTGCTTTTAAATGATCGTAGTATGTAAGTCTCTGTGACTGATCATAACCAATCAAATTATTTTTTGCCGCTTTTTCTGCATTTGATGCCAATAATTCCCTTACGTTAGAAGGAAATCTAATTACACAGTTCCAAGGTTTTTTATACCATGAGCGAATTTGCCATTCTGTACCTGTTTGATCGCCTGCTTTTCCACCAGAATATTTACATCGCTCATCATGCCCACAATTTGAGATCATATAAATTCCTCCTTACTTTCAAAGACATTAATCCTTCTTTACCAACTGCTTAAACGCCTCATACAATCCCGTGCTTGCAAGTCCACTAAACATACCTGCTAATAAGATTTCTGGTGTAAATGCCATATTAATCCATATATTTAATACAACTCCAATAACTGCCATAATCAACGGAATATATTTGTTAATGACATCTGTTGTTACAATATTCTTTAATACATATCCTACACATAAGCAAATCCCAACAATAATAGGTACTGCATAATTAGTTAAAAATGTTAAATCAATCATATTTAATCCTCCGTATCATAATTTTTCCATCTTTGATATAATTCTTTAGTATCTTTTCGATCAAATATCATCACAATAATTTTCCTGTCATTTTTATTATCATAACTAGGATAAATGTCGATAGGATATACACCAGAACTCATATAAAAGATTTGCTGTTTTACATTGCAGATTCTATTCACTTCATGCTCCGAATAGTTTCGTGCGTTATGTAGATTAGTTTCTATCATATATTTTCCTTCCAATCCGTAATAGCGTAAAAAATAGGGATTATAACATTGAATAGTGGTATGTCATAATCCCTTATTTAAAATCACTATTCAACATTACTTTCAGCATTTTCTTCGCCTTTTGTAACAATATCCTTTTTGTCAGATTTAACTTCTGACTGTTTATTTTCTTTCTTAATTACCTGTGGTTTTGCTTTCATAATTGAAGCAATTGAATTTTTATAGCTTTCACCAAAATATTCTTTTCTACTTAAATCCAACTTTTCTAATTTTGCTTTTGCTTCTGTACCTGTTATCCGTCCATCTTCGTAAGCAGAAGCTATACCATCAATATCATGGCAATTGTCAGAACAATAACAAAAATACCATGTTGGTTTTAAACGATCTTCTGGATTACATACAGGACAATAAGAATAATTCTGTTTACACAGCACACAAGTTCTTATATCTCTTTTTCTCATTTTCCCTCCTTATAAGAAGAGGGCAGTAGTTAACTGCCCAAACAATCTTAGTTAGATATCATCCTCTTCCTCATCAATGTAGTAAATAGAGAAAAGTTCAGAATCAGGAGAGCAAGCGTTGAGCATCATAGCACCCTTGTAGTCCATTGTCTGTGAATCTCCACCCTGTAATGCCAGAGTAAATTCTGGTGAAGGCATAAATGATGGAATATGGATAATTGCTGCTTTAAGCACCTCATTTTCACATTTGTCTACGACAAGAGCCTTAAAGAATAACTCATGTGCTTTCGGGAATTTCTTACCAGAGTTGGTAATTTTTGCACCGCTTGTAACCGTTTTCTTATATTTGACAACATACTGTGTTTCACCATCTGCTGTAGGCGGTTCTAACACATCACTTGCAGGCACAACGCTTGGTGCAGAAGCTGCATCTGTATGTTTAATTGCATACTCAGTAGCTGAAGCTTTTGAACCTTTAGCAAATTCCTCTTTTCCCATAGATCCTTTCGGTGAGAGAGCATTTACATGAATAGAACCTTCAACAAAACCTGTAATGTCCAATGTCTCGCCAGCTTTTACAATCTGAATCATTGGCATAACAATACCTTTATCTGTAGTTGCAATCTCAGCATCAGTAGCAGAAATAGTCTCTACGACAGCAAGGTTAAGGAATGCATTAGTTGCAGTAACCTCACCTTTCTTACCTGTATATTTACGATATACAAGATTTCCATCCTTATCGTTGATATCAGTAGAATCAGCAGTAATTTCAATGTTTGCTTCTGTAAGCTGTGTCAAAGCGTACAGAGGTGTACCATTAGACTTTGCACCGTAACCAAACTGAAGTCTGTCAACGATTACGTCACCTAATTTAAATGCCATAATTATTTTCCTCCTTAAAATTGTTATTTTTTTGTACAATAAAAATGAGCGACTATAAATCGCCCATAAAATTGATTAAATCTTGAGGGATATCTTTTGCGCTAACGAATCCAGAATAAATTCCAGACATTGCGGCGACTCCCTGTTCATATTTTTGAATCCTATTAACAGAATCCATGAATTGACATATATTAACTTGTTTTAATTCTTCCAATTTATATTTGAATCCTGGATGATTAACACAACTTGATACTAAAGGAAAAAGAGTAGATTCATTCCTTTTACCTTTTTCTTGTTGCGTTTTTATTCTATCCTCTTGAAGAATCCAATGTTTTGTGGTTTTTCCTTTTGCCTTTTCCACTTTAGGATGAATATTCATTATTTCTCGAATATACTCAGCAATTTCCATATATTCATCATCATAAATAATCGTATTTTTATTTTTATTGAAAAGCGCAAGATGATTGTATTCTGGATCGTCAACATTTTTCCTTGCTTGAATTAGTTCGAATCCATCAAAACTAAAATCTTTGAATAGTAGTTTTAACGGCTCTTTATCTTCGAGCAATTGATATAAGATATAAAACACTTCAATATCTTTTGTTTTATTCCAATCCTTTTTAAATACATCATAAAGAAGAACTCGAATTGACGTAGAATTACTAAGAAAAGGAGATATTGCTTGGTAAAATTTTGACTCACCAATATTTAAAATATCTCCTATGGTTGGAATTGAAATAGTTATACCGTTTATTGTATAATCCTCACCAAAATACATTTTAAGTTTGTCGAAATGATATTCTGGTTTAGTCTTTTTCTGTTCTTTTTTTTTATCTTCTTCGGCAGCGGATTGAAGATTATCTAATGTTTCTAATACATCCAAACAATCACCGCCTTATACCGTAATTCATAATAGAAGACTTTCCATCTGTCGTTTTATAAATTCCATTAGTGTCAACAACTTGGAATACAAGAGTACGAACAAGATAATTATTATCTGTTGTGGATTCCTTAGAAGATATGAGATGAGTCTGCATACCAAAGATATTAGACCAATTGAATCGTTCTCTTATAATAGAAGCAATAAGGTCATGACGTGGAATACCTGTAAGTTTATCATATCTGTCATTACCGTGAACAAATATTGTAAATGTAATATTTGTGTACTTTAATGTATCTTGATAACGAGGCATTTCGTCAAACGCTACTTGATAACATATATAGTGTTTTACTTCTGTCTGAGTATCAGGAATAAATAAAAAAGGACGGATGTTTGAATTACTACCAAAGTACCGTTCCCATTCACCTAATGGCTCATATTCGCCTATTTCATTATTCCACTCCCAGTTTACATTGCCATCAGCATCAAAAAGTTCCGTTTCTAAACTTTTTTCATTGAGGGCATATAATAAGTCTGGACGAGTTAATAAAGCTTTTTCAATTTTCTTCTTATATTGAATGTTTTCATCATCAGGTGCTGATTTATACTCTTTAATTTTATTTAATAGATCAATTTTTGTAATTATCTTTTCCGTTATTTTCACCTCCTAATCTGCCAATTCCAACGCAAGATTTTCAGATTCAATTATTGCACCATCTTTTTCAATAGTGCATTTAACAGACAATATTTTGCCGATAACGGAAGTGTCACTAGGAAACTTTACTTTCTTTTGGTTGTATTCTGTACCAGCTCGCCATGTAACTTTATCAGTCCAATCTTCATCGTCAATAGAGCAAGTCCATGTAAAAGTTGCATCAGCATATTCAGTTGTAATATCTTCATTGGAATCATTAAATAGATTTACCGTAAGATTTTTATAAGAGCCACCAACTTTGATTGTAGAAGTGGATGCTGAAATTCTTGCTGTGGTAGAAGATGGGGGAGTGTTTGGAGTAGATGGATCTGTTGGGGCAATTTCTGAATCGAAATAATTTGCATACATTTCACCTGTTTCAAGATTAACATAATCGGTATGCTCATTCCAAAATGCCGTATATATAGTAAGTTTTTGAATACCAAATGGCATTGAATTTTCAACTTTGGTCACTGTCCATACTGTAGGATGCTCTGTTAAAGCACTTACTACAACTCGCATATTTTTAGAATCTTCAGAAGTGTACCAAAATTTCTCTGTAATAGAGTTCATTGGCAACCATATCTTATCCTGATTATCTGTGTGCGTAAAATATCGGTCTGTGTAAGTTCCAATCGTGTAAGAGCTTTGCTGTCTTAAACAACACCACATACGTCTCTTGATGCGCTTATCATTAGATTTTTCAATCCATGTAAGTTCGTAATTTACTGGTAAAATCAGATACTTTGGAAACTGATTTGCAGGTTCATCACGACAGACAATCCACTTATGATAAATTCCTCTATCATCTGGAACGTCCACGAAAAGTCCTATCGGAAATGTTGCCCCATAGCGTTTTCTAAAATCAGTCTCATAATAATAAAGGTCATCACCTTCATTGAATCTTACAGGCTGACTTGGACGAAACATAAGATAGTATTCTACTTGATCTTTGTCCATTGACTGATAAGATTTGATAATGAACTTTGCATCTATCTTTGTCTTATTGGTATTTTCATACGTCATGCCTTCAGCGAGAGAACGTGTAATTCCATGTTCATCTGTGAAGAAGTCATCATGAAAATGGTCATAGATATAACAAGTCTTTGTAGCGATGTCGTTTTCAAATGTCTGTTCCATCGCCCAATCAGACTGTTCCTTATAAATCTGACCAATCGTTTTAGCTCCGTTATTCTTGGCGTTTGCGACACGCCTAGCTGTTTGTAGACTCGGCATCGCAACCCACCTCCTCAAACATCTGCTTAATATATCCGTGAGAATCTAAGATTGCCCTACGGAATTTTTTGTAACTAAAATGGTCGCTCTTGAAATTATCCATAGCACCTTGTAAAGTTGCCATAAGAGTTACCATAAGTCCGTTATCATTAAATAAGGTTTTTGTGCCACCTAATTTAAACATAACATTCTCAAAGAAGACGAGAAATGCTTCGTCATCTTCAAATATTTTCTCTTCAATTGTCTTATCTTTGTAGAGCAGTAGTTTGTGAATGTCACCATGCATTGCACGAATTGCTTCATTGATTTGCTTGTCTGTGAAGTCACCATATATGTATTGCATATTAGGACTCCGTTGACGAATATGGTTTAAAAGCAAAACCATAATCACGAATAAGTTTTTGCTGTTCAATTTTCATTTCTTTCAGCAATGCCTTATTCAATGAAAAATCGTCCTTCAATTTTTTTTCTTCTTTTCCACCGAAAAACCTTACAGTATTTTCCAATGATTTAACTTTTGGTTCAAGCCATTTTATAGCCATACCTTTGCTAAACAGTTCAATAACAAATTCTTCATCAGAATACTCGTCAACAGAAGTTGTTAATTCAAATTCAAACTGTTCCATTTCATCATCAAGTTTTAATGTGGAAAATAATCTACGAATAAATGGACTAGAGATAGCAGAATGTAAACGTTCTGCTAATATTTCATGCAAATCAGACTCTTTTAAAGACAATTCTTTGACATCATCAATTAATCCAAAGTATCTGTCGAATACTTTTTCGTAGGAGATATTCATATAACACCTCCAATATATTACTCAGCAAGTAACTTCAAATCAGTACCGCATTCCTCATCAATAATCTTGATTTTATTCATACTGTCAAAAGTTCCTTCTGAAATCATTTCAGAAACCATTGTTGCGATTGTATTTTTGAAACCAGATGGAAGTTTTCTAAACTCTTCACTAAAACGCATAGTAGGAAGATTGATAAGATTTATTAAATCCTCTCTATCATATAAACCATCATATACTTTTTTAACTTCCTGCCAATGTACATTTTCAAGCAGCTCCTCATCTTCAATAATGATATAAGGTGCAAATAAAGACTTCTTACGAACAAGTAAGGCTGAGAGTAAGTCCTGATACTCAATATATCTGAAATCACCCATGTTACTAAACTCATATGTAATCTTTGTCTTATCACCAGTAAATAGAAGAGTACCTGCATACATAGAACGACATGGAATTAAATCATCTGGTTCATACTTCTTAGGTTTCTTAACCTCTGCAACTGTTTCCTTTACTGTATCTTTTTCAACCCTTGTATCTTCTGCCTTTGTTTTTGCGGCTGAAGTAGTTGTAGCTTTCTTCTGATAAGCCATTTATATTTTCTCCTTTCACTCAATTCAAAAAGGACTGCATATCATTTAGATATACAGTCCAAATATTTCTATGGATTACGCACCGATTGTCCAAGTACCAAATCTTGTGTTAGTCATAGTCTTGATACCAAAACGAGACTTGAACTCGTACTCTTTTGTATCATCGGCATTATCACCAGACTCAGATACTTCCTTAGTCTCATCCATTCCCTCATAGTACATCTTAACAAACTTGTTGATGTTAGATGGGAGAATAAGAAGCTTTGTATCGTCTTCAAGGTAATGTTCTACGTCATTCTCCTTAAATGCCTGTGGAAGCTCGATAATCTGAGTACCCTCAAATGTACCAATTCTACCAGTGTTATAAACATCGTTCTTTGCAGCTTCAGAAACCCACTGAATATCTCCAAGGTTCTTTAATCCTGCAAGAGCAACCTTTGTACCAACAATAGTAGCGACACCACCTGTAGCAAGCTGAACATCAGAAATAAGCTTTACAAACTTATCATGGTTAGCTGCATTTAACTCACCACGGATATTCCACTTAGTAGGAACAGGAAGAGAAGTACCGGCACTCATAACAGCTTCATGAAGAAGAGTATTGATTAATCTTGTGAATGCTTCTGCAATCTTATTGATTAACTCACTCCAATCTTCAACGCCCTGAAGGAATCTTGACATTTCCATGTAAACCTTTGCGCCATAAGACTTAACGCTTACACCAAATTCCTTACCAGCACCAAGTCTCTGTCTCTCAATACTGTGATGACCATCGGCAATCTCAGCAACAGTGATAATGCAAGGATCTTTTGTATAGAACTTATTTGTCTGTCCAAGAGCAAGAGTCTTAACCTCTACATACTTCTGGAATACAGGAGAACTTGTCCAACCAGATACAAGAGTATCTTCAACAGTCTCCTCAATAACCTCGAATACGGCTTCTCTTACAGACTGTTTCTTAAATGCCTTTCTTACCTCATTAGGAGTCGGAGTCTCAGAAAGACCTGCCATCTCGATAATTGTCTTACGAATCTTATCATTTGCTTCTTCGATAGAATACTGTTTTACAGTACCTTTTGCTGTGTCAACACACAGACGAGAGAAGTTCTTATATTTTGTCTCATCAAACTTTTCAACGATTACATCGCTCATTTCATTAAATCTTAATCTCTGCATAGTATATTAATCCTCCTTTCTACCGAATTACGCATATACCTGGGCATTCTTATCTACCCAAATACGATAATTTCCATTTGCAGCAACCTCGTAGATATGTCCTACAAAACCATACTCAGTCATACTTGGTTTCTCACCAGTTGTAAGCTTGAAGTCTGTACCATCTACGAATACATATTTTCCAACAGCTAATTCTGCATCAGAATTGAAAGCTTCTGTAGAAAGTGTAAATCTGTCAGTGTCCTGAATCTCGTAAGCTCTCATAACTTCACCCTTACCGTTGTAGAAGTTAGATTCCTCCTGCATCTTTGTTGTATATTCCTCATAAATCTTTGGAGCAGTTAAAATGAGAACAATTTTGTCTCCCTTTGCAGGAACTTTTGCTTCAAACACATCTGCTTTCTTTCTGTCACCAATTACAGCAACAGAACCATTGTCAATATCCTTAGACTCATTTACTAAGTTGTAGTGATGACCAACTTTTGTAGCCTTAAGTAAAGTTGACTCAGCAACACCGTGCTTAGTATATGAAATGAAATTACTAGCCATAGTTTTATTTCCTCCTTAAAATTTCTAATTTTTGCGCAATAAAAAACACCTATGGGTTTTCCATAAGTGATAATTCATAAAGTTATTTAGTTTTTGATTTAATCAAACAGATCGCCATATGGTTTATATGTATCTTCCGTTTCTTTTTCTGTATTAAACGCAACTCTGCTCACATGTTTCTTCTGTGGTGTTTCACCTGCAAAAGAGAATGTCTTATTCTTTTTAACAAGTTTTCCAAGAGTAGCATCTGCCTTCTCAGATAACTCTTCCTTAGAATATTTGTTTACAGAATCCTCAGACATAAGTGCTTTGAATTCATCTGTATCAAGATATTCTGAATATGCTTCGTCATTAAATACAGTCATCTTGTCTGCAAATACTTCAGCAGATTTATATGTATTTAATTCCTCTACAACAGAAGAGTAGTTGGAACGCATCTCATTAAGAGAAGCATCTTCTTCGTCAGTTACCCATACAGAGTGAACAGCAACTCTATCGCCTACTAATGAGAAATTGTCTCCATCTCTATTGAATGACTGTCTATAATATTTTCCATTCCAATAATCAGACATAATAAGAGTATTATCTTCATAAACAGTTACGCCATAATAAGCATTATCTGTTTCTCCATACATCTGATTAACAAGATTGTAAAGAGACATAGTAATCTCATCTAATGATAAAGAAAACTCTTTTACAGAACCATCAGACATTGTTACAGAATATTTTTCTGGATTTACAGGTTCATTCTCTGTTACACCTGTATCTGTAGTTTCATCCTGTGTATTTTCAACTGGATCTTCTTCGGCATTTTCAGTTGTTTCTTCGGAGGTTTCATCGACTGTTTCCTCAGATTCATTCTCTGTTACAGTTACTTCCTCCTCAGTGGTTTCTTCTGTTTCAGTCACCTCTACAGTTTCAGTAACTTCCTCTTCAAATTTTTCCTTTTCCACTTCGATTGTTTCCTCCTTTCCACTAATATCATTTTTATTATTGAAACAAGCAGACTCAAGTTTTTCGAGTCGTTCTTGTAAATCAATTAAAGTAGAATCATAGTCTGAAAATAGACTATTATTTTTGGCATTAAAATCAGCAATATCTAACCTTGCATTTAGCATCCCCTCACCAATATCTTTTTTGGTGTCTGGATCTTTGCCAAGTAAAGTCGCACCCATAATAACAACATCAGTTAATTCAAGAATCTTATTTTTCCCAGAATATTCCATCTCATTAACAGCAAGTTCTACGCTAATCTTTGTTCCATTTTTTCTTTCTATAATTGAAGCTGCATCAGTATAATCAACTGGAATAGCACAATATCCATATAAAAAGTTGTGTCCAGTTTCTTCCTCAACTTCAAAGAATGGTTTATCAGATGTAAAACAGCCAACCTGTTTTTCGATGTAATTTACCGAGCCATCATCGTTTAATTCCATATCATGTGAAGTGAAATCTTTTAATGTTTCACCAGTTGCTTCATCTTCATATTCCATGAAATTTGCCAACACAGGCTTGTATGCTAATGTCTTTGAAGCTTTCTTTAATGCTTCATCTGTTACGCTAGAATGATTTCTATTCTCGCCAGAATGCATTAACTTGACTTTGCAAAATAGAAGTGATTCATCTTTATAATCAGCGTTTTTATCTACTTCAAATTCAGCAGGTACTTGTACGAAAATTTGATGTCCTGATTTTTCTGCACTAAAATGTGTTGAACGCTTATATCTATTTGAATAAAAATCATATAAATCTTCCATAAATAAAAGACGTTTTGTATTCTTCTTAGCCATTTATCCTCCTTTCCGACAAAATAAAAAGCCGTCTAGGAAGACGACTAAAATGTAAGTATGTTTGTACTTTTTACTTTATTTATAT
>ERZ779729.2188-NODE-2188-length-12141-cov-6.141486_pt1 | contig 12141 bp, 10 predicted proteins | sample MGYA00511072_ERZ779729 | MGnify/ENA primary metagenome ERZ779729 (study PRJEB29588, sample SAMEA2156675) | human gut metagenome | biome: human gut; feature: human-associated habitat; material: faeces | place: Denmark | collected 2008/2010 ...
AGCCGCTGGAAAACGGCTGCATTGCCGTTTCCCGGGTGAATTCCCATACCGTTTTTCCCGCCCGTTTTCAGCTGGTGGCGGCCATGAATCCCTGCCGCTGCGGCAATTTCGGCCTTCCCGGGCAGGAATGCAGCCGGGCACCGAAATGCGCGGAAGAATACCGCGCCCGCATTTCGGGGCCGCTGCTGGACCGGATCGACATTCAGATTGAAGTGCCGGCAGTCAGTCCGTGGGACCTGGCAGACGTCAGGCCGGGAGAAAGTTCGGACGAGATCCGCAAAAGGGTGATTGCCGCGCGCGAAATTCAGAAAAAACGTTTCGCCGCTTTCGGCTGTCCTTCGCTTCTGACCAATTCGCAGCTGAAGGGCGAACTGCTGGAGCAGGCGGCGGCGCTTGACAACGAGGCCAAAGCGCTGCTGTTGTCCTATGCCGACCGCACCGCGATGTCCGCCCGTGCCTATCACCGTACTTTGCGGCTGGCTAGGACAATTGCGGACTTGCAAAATGAAAATAAATTGCTTAGAATACATATCGCCGAGGCTCTGTCTTTGCGATGGAAAACGCCTGACTATAAATCTAGGAGATAAAAAATAATGCAGAATTTAACAACTCTCAAAACAGTTTTATTTGCCGCCTTGCTAACGGTGCCGGCGCTGTCTGCTTCCGCTCAGTGTCCGGGCGGCGGTGCCTGTCCGCAGGCGGTGGAAGACTGTGCCTGTCCGGCGCAGATGGGGAGCGGCGAAGACTGTGCCTGCCCGCAGGTAAAAACGATTGAAACCAGACAGCCCGGCGGATGTATTCAGGCGGCATCCAAAAACGGCGATTGCGGCGAGGCCAAACCGGTTGCCTATACGCTGGCGCCGCGTTCTGACGAATTTAAAATGTCTGCCCGGCAGCAGTTGTTTTCCGAATCGGCAGAGGAAAAGGAAGACCGCGACGGCAGCATTTTCGGCGGCGGTCCCTGCGTGAGCTGTGACAAAAACGGCAGCATTTTCGGCGGCGGCCCCTGCAAAACCTGCGACAAAAACGGCAGCATTTTCGGCGGCGCGCCCTGTAACGGTCCGGCCTGCCGTCCGGAAAAGACCAATCCGAAATATATTCAGAACTACATTCTTTATGACGACAGCCTTTACAGCGCAATACACCGTCAGTGCGGCGATTTTGCCCCGCTGGAGCTGGAGTGGGTGGATTTCCGGCTTAAAAACGGGATGGACAACAACGGCTATTCCCGCAAACTCGGAAAATACCGCTTCCGTATTTTCGGTTGCCGCCGCGATACCAAAAACGCGATTTTGAACGAAGGCAGAATCCTTGAAAAGGATATGAACTTTATTGAAATTTTCGACGATATGGTTTCTGACTGCTACAAAGTGGTCAAAACCCCGAACGACTTGTGCCTGAGGGCCGACAGCCCGCTGCCGGAATATGTGCTGACGGCGGAAATTACCGACTATTATATGAATTTGTGTGACGAATATAACTGGGACGAGGCCAAAAAAGAAGACAAGAGAATCGGTTCGTCGGAGATGACGGTCGTCTGGCGTCTGATGGATCTGACCAAAACCAACGTGTTATGGAAAGGCAAGAGCGTTGGCTACGGCGAAGTCGAAGACGGCGAATATAACGGCGAAATCGTGCTGATCGAACGTGCGTTTGCCGATGCGGTCGACAATCTCCGCAATCTCCCGGGGTTTGAAGACCAGTTGTCCAAACGCCTGTCGCCGGAAGAACTGCAAAGACAGCGCAATGCCCTGATCGACATGCAGCGGCAGATGGATCCGGTTAAGTGTCAGTTCAGCGAAGAAATCAAAGTGATGGAAGATTCCGGCAGCGTTTCGAGCGGTTACGGCATGAACGAAGGCTGGATCAATGTTCCCGAAGCCAAAATGGTTGACGGACAGGTTGTTGAAAATTCGGGTTCCGCTTCTTCGGGCTTCGGCGCGGCGGAAAGCGGCAATGTGACCGAACTGCAAATGGTCGACGGACAGATTGTCGAAAATTCGGGTTCCGTTTCTTCTGGATCGGGTGCGGCGGAAGGCAGCAACGTGACCGAACTGCAGCTGATCGACGGTCAGATTGTTGAAACTTCGGGCGCTTCCGCTTCCGGTTACGGCATGGCGGAAGGCGGCAACGTGACGGAAATTATCACGACCGGCGGCGTGGTTACGGAAGATTCCGGAGTTGTGTCGGACGGTGCGGCAATGTATGAAGTGGAAGCGGTGGAACCGCTGCCGAGCGACATGTCGGCGATGATCGAAAGCGACAGCCTGTGCATCAGGGAACAGCCGGATTATGACAACATGGGACCGGAAAATGTCTATAAGGTCAGAACCGCGGTAGTTTCCGTCGCCAATGCCAAAGGCAAAAAAGGTGCCGGTCTGCTGATTTCGGAACAGTTTGTCATGACTTCCGCCGATCTGGTTGATCGCAGCAACAACAGCTATGCGTTGGAAACGATCAACGGCAAAAAGCTGAAAGCCCGCGCTTTCCGCATCAATCCGAAGAAGAACACCGCGTTGCTGGTGCTGGACAAGCCGACGCAGTATACGCCGTTGTCGCTCAATCTGGAACTGCCGGCGGTAAACAAGGACAACTTCATGACCCTGGGGCTGCTTAACTTTACCGAGGGTGAAGGCGAAGGTTATCTGGAAACCGGCGGCAAGGTCAGCGGCTACCGTTATGACGAAGACGGTACTTCGCAGATTGTGATCGATACCTTTGTCCAAAGCGCTACCATCGGCGGCGTGCTGATTGACGAAAAAGGGCGGATTACCGGTATGGCTCACACTTCGCGCCCGATTAAAGACGGTCCGGATCTGTTCCTGCCGATCGAAACGGCGATGAAGAGTCTGGGTGTAGGCATCTGCGGCAAGGAATTTCCGCAGCCGAAGCCCAAGCCGCAAAAATCGTGGCGTCAGAAATCGGTTGCGCCGCTGATTGAAAATACGGTTCAAAAAGCGCCGGAAGCCATGGATGTTAAAGAGCGCAAATAACCGAACGAAAAAAGGGGGGGAAAAGCCAGATGCTTTTCCCCCTTTTTTGTTTTGTGGTTTGAATGTCTGCGTAAACGGGCAGGTGCGGATATGCAGGTTCTACCGTAAGGACGGGCAAGGTTTTCGGCGTTTGAATGAGTTAATAGTGTTTGCATTAACTGGCGAAAGTTTATGTTTTGGGCGTAACTTTGTCCGTATGTCGGCGCTTTGTTCCGGTCACCGGATTTGTACGGTTTTCGGGCAGAACGAGTTTCGTTTGAAAGATGAAGTTCGTCTGCCCGGCAAGTGAAAGCTTATCTCATTATTTGTTTGTGTTCATCGCTTTTCATTGTTTCTCGCCGGTTGTTTTTTCCGCCGCCGTTTTTCGCGGTGCCGTTCCCGACGTTTTCGGTTTTCCCGACCAATTCGATTCTAAGCTCCCTGTCATAAAAATCCAGCAAACGGCGGTAATGTTCCCATTTGCGCACGCTGCCTATCTCCATGTTGTCGATCACGTACCAGGGGATCCCGGTCTTGGTTGCCACCGTTTTTAATTGCAGAAAACGGTCACAGCGGTATTTGTGCAGCTCTTGTCCGATTATTTTTTTGATTTTGTTGTTAAACATAGTTTGAAACTCCCTTGATTTTGTTTATGGTAAAAAAACAAAACCGCCCGGGGAAAACCCTTAGGCGGAAGGAGCTAATAAACTGTCAACGTATGCAATCGCCGTTATTCAGCATATTACCGGCACTCCTTCCGAAAGAAGGATTTTTACATTGAAGATGTTTTTGAGACACCGCACCCGGCCTCCCGGATGCAGGGTTGATATTAAAGAAGTTACCGCTTGTTGGCAAGCTGAAATTTAATCAGGTTTTGGAAAGAAAAGAAGGGGTCGGAAAAAAACGGCGATGGGAAGAAGGCGGTGTAAAAAGGAGAAGAAAACGCAGGTAACGGAATACGCGGAACGGAGAAGGCCGGCCGGGTATGGCGGAAACGGGAGGCGGAAAAGCACAAGAGGAAATCGGACGCAAGAAATACCGTGGACGGTAAAATGTTAACGGCAATAAATATTTCCCGGGTAAACCAGGGCGAAACCGATGCAAAGCTGTCGGTTTGTCCATAATCAAAGGCACGGAGCGTCGTCGTCACGGTACTAAAGCGTTCATCTTCGGGCAAATCCGGAGTTTCCCGTCAGAAATGTCATAAAAAAAGAAACGTTATAAAAAAGTTCCGCTCTGAGGGCGGAACTTTTGAACGGGCATGTTTTAATGCTTTTTCTTCCGGCGGGACTGTTCGCAGCGCATCAGAATGTAACAGGCGATCAGTCCGGCAATGATGGCGGTTTTTTTCCAACTGCGGCTTTCGAGGTAAACGGCGGCAATGGCCGTAGATACAATGATGGCGATCATACCGATGCGGGCGATCAAAATTTTCTTTTGATAGCGCCGCCAATTGCAGTTTTGTATTCGTTGGCGAATCCACAGCGGATGCAAAAGCAAAAACGCCAGGAAATAAAGAGCCGCGATCAGTGCGCCGATAACGAGACATTGTTCGGGCGGGCCGAGATTATAAAAAGCGGTCAGCATAATTATAGGATTTTGAGGTTAATAATTTATTGTTTCTGTTTGAATATAGCAGCGAAAGGTGAAGATTGCAAAAAAAATATCAAATTTTCTAAAAAAATGCTTGCAAAATTTTTTGCTTATGGTATTAAATATCTCGTTCTAACGATGCGGGCGTAGCTCAGGGGTAGAGCGCAACCTTGCCAAGGTTGATGTCGAGGGTTCGAATCCCTTCACCCGCTCCAATTACAACAACACCCTCCTATAGCGGAGGGTGTTGTTGCATTTGCGACATTGATGGCGGATTTGAACTCTCGGGGAAAAAGGTTTGACTGTAAGCGGGAAACGGACGGAGTATGTCGGAGAGCCGTCAGGCGAACGAGCGCCGGGACTTTGTCTTTTCCGTCAGGCGAGCGGGCGTCGCGGGTTTTGTCTTACCGGCGATGCGTGCAAAATATCGAGGAATAAGCATTGTACAACTCTTAACTTTTTTAACTTCCTTTCATAGCGGAGGATGTTGTTGTAATTGCGACAGCGGTAAAGATAACCGCAGACTTTTCCGATATATTGATACAAAGTGTGTGCGGCCTTGGCTGTGTGTTGTTTTCATCCGGAAAAAGCGCTGTTTATGGCTTTGTGCAAAGGAAAAACGGAATTAAGACCGGAAATGCGAAAAGAAGCAACAGACGAGCGGTCTGAAGCGGCGGGGAAAAGAGTTTTTTATCCCGATCACGGCAAGAAGAAGGGGTTGCGGCGTGATGTTAATGATATATGTTCGTCTTGTCGATGCGTTTTTTGGTTGCAGCCGGCAAAAATCCGGTGCGGAAACAGGCGGTCGCAATGTTGACCAGCTGATTTCAAACAGCGAATCGGTTATATGGCATAAACGGCCGGGACGAATTCTTTGATTTTTTACGAACGCTCGCCGGTGCTTCAAAAAACTGTGCCGGGTGCTTATGTTAATTAGGAAGAGGGACGAATGTTGAAAAAAGAAGGAAATATGGCCCGCCGTTGGTTTTTGATTGACGAAAAAGTGCGGTTCGTGATTGCGGGAATTGTCAATATGGCGATTCGTTATCTGATTTTTGTTTTGCTCGGACTGGCTTTTTCGGTCAGCCGTTATCAGCTTGTTTTGCTTGCCACCTGGCTGTTGTCTTCGGTGATTGCCTTTTTTTCGTACAAGCACCTGGTTTTTCGTACCGAGGGCAATCATTTGAAAGAATTTGTCAAATCACTCCTGATCTGGTGTTTGAGTTATGTCCTGAATGCGGCTTTGTTGGAAGTTCTTGCCGGGAGGCTGGCATGGAACGTTTATTTGGCGCAGGCGGCAGCGATCGTTTTGATCGTGGCAGTCAATTATCTTTTGTTCAAACATTTTGCCTTCCGCCAACAAAAGAAGAGTCTGCTTGAACATCTTTATAATCTCTGGGAATAAAGAGTTTTTCGTTTGTCATGTCCGGTTGAAAAAACGGTAAAAAACGGCCGGCGGAAAAGAAACAGCCGTTTCCCGGCAAACCGGGGCTGAAACGGCAACAATTGGTTTGATCGTGATCAAAGGCATGAAGCGGGGGTGCCCTAAAGGACAGATTAACAAAGGATGAAATGGTTCGACCAAAATTAAAGACGGGACGTTGTTGCGGCATTAGAACACTCAGCCCAAATATCCTCCGGGGCTTTGTAAGGAAAGTAATAAAAAACATCCCCGTATGCGGGGATGTTTTTTGAAACCGCAGGCTTATTTTGCTCTGACGTACCAAGTGCCGCGGGCAGAACCCCGGCGGATGAGGTAACCTTCGCGGGCGAGGGCTGCAAGATGCTTTTTGACCGTATTGATGTTGGCGCCGGTATTTTCGGTTGCTGATTTGAGCGTAACCCGGCCTTTTGCTTCCGCCAGTTCCAGTATCTGCGCGGAAAGTTCCGGCAGTTCGTCATAGCTGCCGGCCGCAGATTCCGTTTGTTCGTCCAGCCGTTTTTGCAGCCGCTGAACGGTGCGCAGGAAAAACAACAGCCATTCGCCGTATTGCGGTTCCGCACCGGCCAGACTGTTCTGCACCTGCCGCAGGCAGCGGTAATATTCTTCCTTGTTGTCTTCGATCGCCGCTTCCAAAGAGACAAACTGCAGATAACCGTAGCCGGCTTTCAGCAGCAGCAACAGGGTGAGGGCGCGCGCCAGCCGGCTGTTGCCGTCCTGAAAAGGGTGGATAATGAGAAAATGAACCATAAACAGAGCGATGACCGGCAGCGGGTGGCAGTTGCGACTTTCCAGACAGTTGCGTGTCCATTCCAGCAGTTTGTGCATCATTTGCGGCGTTTCAAACGGGCTGGCGGTTTCAAAAAAAACGTCGATCGGCCGGCCGTCCACGGTTTTGGAATAAACCGGATTGAGACGCTGTTTGTATTCGCCTTTTTCGCGTTCGTCGATCAGAGAATCGGCAAGCAGCAGCTTATGCAGTTTTTTGACCGAAGTTTCAAACAGGCCGGTTTCGCCGCTGTGGTTGATAATCTGTTCCAGAAGCTGCCGGTAATTGCGGTTTTCCGCCGGGTTGGCAATGGCAGCGACGCTTTCGTTCAGGGCGCGTTCTTTTAAGCGTGCGGCAAGCGTTTCGTCAATGCCGCCGCGTCCCTGCCAGCGGCCCCGGAATTCGTCAATTGAGGCAATGGCGCAAAGCGCCGGCTGGCTGATAAACAAATCTTCAATATTGATCATATTAGTCTCCGCTGATATCTGATAATATAAAAGGATATCTTTTATTATCCGATTATGCAAGCGTCTTTTCGGTTTATAAAAGTTTTTCCTGCCATTCTTTTTCCCGGAAGCCGGCCAGTACGAAGTCTTTGCCGACGACCAGCGGGCGTTTGACCAGCATGCCGTCGGAAGCAAGCAGGGCAATTTGTTCGTCTTCGCCGAGCTGGGGCAGTCTGTCTTTTAAGCCGAGGGCTTTGTATTTCAGTCCGCTGGTATTAAAAAAACTTTTCAGCGGTTTGCCGCTTTGTGCCAGCCAGATTTTCAGCTCGTCTGCGTTCGGGCGGTCTTCGACGATGTGACGGGCCTTGAAGCGGACGCCGTTTTCCTCCAGCCATTTGCGGGCTTTTTGGCAGGTTGTGCATTTGGGATATTCAAGAAACAGAATTTCGCTCATTTTTTCCTCTTTCAGGGTTGTTTCAGGTTGTTTTTTTATATTAGCCTTTCCCTTTTTTTCCGGCAACATTTAAAAGAAATGAAGCCCCGTTTTTCAACGGGGCTTCAGATCAGATGATGTCAATGACCCGTTTGTTCGTTCCCCGGTTTTGGTCGAGAAAGCGTTGAACGGTGTCCTGATCGAATCTGTATGAGTAAAAACCGTCCCGGTCGGGCCGGCTGCTCACATAGTAATCGTTCAGGCTGCGGGAATTGTAGAACCCTGCGGGTTCCAGCTGAAGGATATCTTCCGCGGTAAGGTAACCGCAGAAAATGGCGCCTTCAACCCAGCGGCGTTTCAAAAGGCCGTCGACCTTTTTACCCGCCGACCGGTAAAATTCCGTCATTTTACGTGCACATTCCTGCGAGGATTTGTTGTCGTTCAGCGCCTTTAGAAAAGCGCAGGAACGGCCGATCCCTTTTTGATTGGCAAAATTGCCGCCGCCGATGTTGTAAATGAACAGACAGGTAGCCAGCATTTCCCCTTCGGAAAGTTCCCTTTCGACGTATCGGTCAATAACGGGAAATACATAACTGCGCAAATGGTGTCTGACGCAGTCCTGAGCTTCTTTTTTGGAAATGCGCTGGTTGGGCAAAACTTTTTTGCCGTCAGCGTAGCCGGTTGTTCCGTATCCGATCGTCCATCTGGCTCCGCAGAAATACGAAGTCGGAAAATAGTTTTCCACATAGGCGATGCAGGCGATCAACTCGTCTTCCAGCCCTCTGTACGTCTTGCCGTTCAGGCTGACGGTTTCCGAGCGGTCGAAAACGTTTTGCGGAACTTTTTTTACGGCTGTGTCATTGTTGATGACAATGTGGTTTTTGACCGTAATTTTTTCCGCGATTTTGACCGGTTCGGGCAAAGCGCGGTCATATGCCGACATTGTTTCTTTCGTCATTTCGACAATGTTTGTGTCAACGACGGCGGTGTCCGCGGGGACAATTGCCGTTGCGGCTGACTTTTGTTCATTGGCGGGCGCCGGCTGCAAAAGGACGAAGATGTCGTCCTGACAGATGCATGCCAGCACAATCAGCGTGCCGAGAGCGTACAAATATGATTTCATCTTTCTTTATAATTTCTAAAATAATTTACATTATGATAATAAACGTTCTCATTTTATACCGTTTCCGAAATTTTGTCAACAAAAGGGCTTTTAGAGTTTCTTAATTTATTAATGCTAAACAAAACCTTAGTTTTAACTTTTAAAAGGATTGACTGAAATGAAAAAAATCGGGTTGCTGGCGGCGGCTCTGTGTCTGTTTTCCGCAGATGCCGGCGCGGCTTTTGTTTCTCCCTACGTCGGGGCGGACTATAATTATTCTTCGCTTAACTTCGGACGCGAAAGCGAAGATTTTTACGCTGACAATTTTAATTCCCTGGGAGTTGTTGCCGGGGTCAAGCTGCTGAGTTTCCTTTCGGTCGAAGGTTTTTACCAGCAGTCGGAAAACAAGGACAATACGGTACGGAACCACTTTGTCGAAGGCGACGAGTTTTCCACCAAGCTGAAGCTTAAGTCTTACGGCGTCGATTTGGTCGGCGACGTGCTCAATCTGGGAATTGTGGAGATTCTTTCTTCCGTCGGCTACGGCTATTATGACGCCGACGTTACCAACACGGTCAATATCAACGGTGTCGGCGGCCGCCGGTCTTTCAACGAGGAAGGCAACGGTCTCCGGCTGGGAATCGGCGGTCAGATCAACCCGCTGCCCTCGCTCGGCATTCGCGCCATGTTCCGTTATACCGTGACCGACATGGACGCGGTCAAAAACATGAAGGAAGTTACCGTCGGCGTTCGCTACTATTTTTAGCTGCATAACTTCAGACCAAAGATCCCCGAAGCTAATTTGGGGATCTTTTTTTTCAATTCAATGATTCTGTGAAAAATTTTTGTTTTTTTAGTGCATTGTTAAAAATAATGGTTTAATAAAATTAAGTCTGTCTTTTAAAATATATATCGGCTATTGATCAACTTTCGGTTGAACTGGTGAGGGTGTTATGATTACCAAAAAATCACTGCAGAATTTGAACGGACTTTTAATGTTGTCGGCGATAGCCAAATATCAGAGCAAAAGAAAGGTGGCGGAAGTTACCAACAGTTCGATCGATACGGTCAACAAATATATTTCCAATCTGGAACAGGTTCTGGGGGTGCAGCTGGTGGTCAACAATGCCAAGGGAACATATCTGACCAGCCGCGCGGAGCTGATTGTGGAACAGGTGGAAAACCTGCAGCTTCTTCTCGATAAAATCTACAGTCCGCTTGATTATGACAGCCGGTACAAAGGCAGCGTGTGCGTCTGTCTGCCGCTGATGGTAAGCACGGCTCTGTTTCCCTGCGGCGTTACCGGCTTTTGCGAAGAATATCCCGATATCAAGGTGATCTCGCTGACAACGCTCGGTTCGCCCGATTACCGGGAAATGGGAATCGATTTCGGTATTGTGACGACGCTGCCGGAGTCTTTAAAAGACTTTTCGCTTTTGTATAAAAAGAACATTGAATGCCGCTTTTTCGCAGTACCCGGTTATCTGGCCAAATACGGCACGCCGGGCAGTTTGGACGATTTGTTGGCAAATCACCGGATTATCAACGGTTTGCAAAACGAAAACTATGTTCCCGGCTGGAAGGAGCTGATGAGCAAAGCCAAAAACATAAGCTTTTCCTCCAATTCCACTTTTGCCGTGCTGGAAGCGATCCGTCACGGGGTGGGAATCGGCCTGATGCCCCGGCAGTTTCAGGGCGGCGGACTGGTGCGTCTGGACGAACTGGCCGGCGGTTTGCAAATGCCGGTCTATCTGGTCGTCAACAACTGTACCAAAGATATTCCGCGGGTCAAAATCGTGACCGAATATTATAAGGCGGCGCTTGACCGCATTTAGGCGGTCAGCGGGGCGGAAATCCGTTCAAGCAGACCGCGGGTTTTGGAAATGGCGATGCCGTAGTTGGTAACTGCCACGCCCCGGCGTTCGCATTCCTTCAATCGGCGAATCATTTCGGCGCGGTTAAGCATGCAGGCGCCGCAATGGACGACCAGGGCGTATTTTTCCAGATCTTCGGGAAAATCGCCGCCGGAACAGAATTCGAATTCAAGTTTGCGGCCGGTATATTGTCTGAGCCAGGCGGGGATTTTGACCCGGCCGATATCATCGCATTGAACATGGTGCGAACAGGCTTCGGCAATCAGTATCCGGTCACCGTCGTTCAGCTCGTCGATTTTCTTTGCGCCGCGGAGGAAAACGCCGATATCGCCTTTGTAACGGGCAAACAAGGCGGAAAAAGTGGTCATTTTGATTTCTGGCGGAACTTCGGGGGCAACTTTCATGACAACCTGCGAATCGGTGATTACCAAAGCCGGCGGCTCTTTCAGGTTAGCCAGCGCCGCTTTCAGATCATGCTCTTTGGCAACAACGGCGACGGCGTTGCCGTCGAGAATTTCCCGCAGAACCTGAACCTGCGGCAGAATCAGCCGGCCTTTGGGCGCCGACAGGTCGATCGGCACGACCAATACCACGGTATCGCCGGGTTTGATCAAATCGCCGGCCAACAGGGGATCTTCCCTGAATTCCGCCGGTGCCAGACGGATGATTTCCGCTTTCAGCCGATCCGTGTTTTGTCCGGTTGCGGCGGAAACTTCAACATAAGGCAGGCCGTTTTCCCGGCAGTAGGCGCGGTCCTGTCCGCTTGCCGGTTTAAGGTCGCATTTGTTGAAGGCGATGACGAAGGGAATCGCCGCCCGCCGCATCTCTTTGATGATTTCCTTTTCTTTTTCTTCCAGCCCCCGTTCGGAAACGACAATCACCGCAAGGTCGGTTTTGAACAGAATTTTGCGGGTCGCTTTAATCCTTAAACTGCCGAGTTCTCCTTCGTCGTCAAGCCCGGCGGTGTCATAAAAGGTGACCGGTCCCAGAGGCAGCAGCTCATAAGCTTTGGCAACCGCGTCGGTAGTAGTGCCCGGCTGCGGCGAAACAATGGCCACTTCCTGTCCGATGAGAGCGTTGATCAGGGAAGATTTGCCGGCATTGCGGCGGCCGATGATGGTGATGTTTGCGCGCAGGGCGCGGGGAGCTGTGTTTTCCGTCATGTCTGATGTTTCCGTAAATAGACGGCCGGAGCCGGCGTTTTTTGTTTTCTTTGGGTTAACAGATAGCAGAAAAGCGGCCGGCTGACAACGGCAAATTAAAATATTGCAACGAAAACGAAAATAATTGTTGCAAAAAATCACTTTTGCTTTTAATAAGAATATGTTTTTACGGATGAGTGGCAGAGAGGCTGAATGCGCGCGACTCGAAATCGTGTATACGGGGTGACTCGTATCGGGGGTTCAAATCCCTCCTCATCCGCCAATTACCAAAACCGGCGAGAGCCGGTTTTTTTATTGTCGTCAGAGCCGTTTCGCCCGTCGCCTTGCGGCTTGTTCTCAACGGACGGG
>ERZ779729.2192-NODE-2192-length-12105-cov-2.566390_pt1 | contig 12105 bp, 7 predicted proteins | sample MGYA00511072_ERZ779729 | MGnify/ENA primary metagenome ERZ779729 (study PRJEB29588, sample SAMEA2156675) | human gut metagenome | biome: human gut; feature: human-associated habitat; material: faeces | place: Denmark | collected 2008/2010 ...
GACAAACAGGCGGAGGCAGAGCCGCGCGGACGGCACGGCGGAAAATTACCGCGGGCGGCGCGGACGGAAGGAAGAAAGAAAAATGATTCTTACGGCGGATTATCATACGCATACACCGTACTCGCACGGGAAGAACACCGTGGAAGAGAACGCGGCGGCGGCGAAAGCAAAAGGACTGAAGCAGATCGGAATCACCGATCACGGCTTTTCGCATATATTTTTCGGCTTGCGGCGCAAAAAAGTGCCCGCGCTGATTGCGGACTGCCGCGCGGCGGAAGAAAAAACGGGAGTGAAAGTGCTTGCGGGCATGGAAGCGAACATCCGCGGCGCCGACGGACGGACGGACATCACGCCGGACGTTTACGACGATTTCGATTTGTTCGTCGCCGGGAAGCACGTGATGATCGCGTACGATTCGTTCCGGGATTTCCGCCGCTATTTTTGGGGGAATCTGATTGAGGACAAGCTGAAAAAAGGGAAGAATCCGCCCGAAAAACTGGTGGAATACAACACGAAAGCGTACATCGAAACGATTAAAAACAACCCCGTGGACATCATTTCGCACCTTGGGTACCTGTGTCCGTGCAACGTGAAAGAAGTGGCGAAGTGCGCGCGCGATTACGGAACGTATATCGAACTGAATTCCAAAAAAACGCATCTTTCCGACGAGGAGCTCTTCGAAGCGTACGATACGGGCGTGCGGTTTGTGATGGATTCGGACGCGCATACGGCTTCGCGCGTGGGCGATTTCGCGCTTGCGGAAGAACAGATAAAGCGCGTGGGACTGCCGACGGACAGAATAGACAATATCGACGGGAGATTGCCTTCGTTCCGTTTCGCGGCGTTCAAGGCGAGGAGATAGCGGCCGCTAAAGGGCGGGTGTGCGGGAAAAGAGAGGAAGAAACGCGGAGCGACGGCAGGGCGGAAACGGTAGGTGGCGGCGATGAATTTTACTTCGGACGTAAAAAAAGAATTGATGAAACTGCCGTGCGGCAAAGAAGAGTCGCGCGCGGCGCTTTCGGCGTATTTTTCGGCGTGCGGCGTGTTTGCGGAAAGCGGAACGGGCGAGCCGGAATTTTTTCTTGTATCGGAAACGGAGCGGGTGGCGGAGTTTTTCACGGGGCTGTTTTATAATCTGTTCGGCGAGCGGCTGATCGTTTCGCGCGCGGTGAAAGACAGGCTGAGCGGGCGGAGCAGGCTGATACTGGAGTGTCCGCGCGGGGCGAAAAACGCGCTGGAAACGCTGGAACTGTACAAGCCGGGCGCGGGGTTTACGGTTGGCGTGCCGCAGGGATTCAAGGAAAACGACGCGGCGCGGCGGGCGTATATTTGCGGGGCGTTTCTGGGCGGCGGAAGCATCACTTTGCCGGCGGACGGGAAGAAAACGGGGTACCACCTCGAAATCGCGTTTCCCGCGGAAGAGGACGGGGAAAGCGCCGTGGCGGAAGAGTTTGCCGCGCTTGCCGAGGCGGACGATTTGCTGCTGAAATGCGTGAAGCGGGGCGGCGAAACGGTGGCGTATATGAAGAGCAAAGAGGCGATTTCCGATTTTCTTACGGTGCTTGGCGCGGAAAGCGCTCTGAAAAGATTCGGCGCGTTCTGCGAGGAGCGGGAGAAAAACAACAACCTGAACCGCGCGGCGAACTGTTCTTCGTTCAATGCGGATAAGACGGCGACGGCGGCGGTGAAACAGGTGCTGGCGATTGAAAAAATCGTGGCGGCGGGGGCGGATACAACGCTGGCGGCGCCGCTTAAAAAGCTGATTGCGCTGCGGCTCGCCCGCCCGGAACTTTCGCTGCAGGAGCTGGCGGACGAACTGGGCGTTTCGAAAAGCTGCCTGAGCCACAGGATGAGGAAGCTGACGGAGATTGCGGCTGACATTCCGTAAGACGGCGCAAGGGGAAAACAGGGAAGAACAGAACAGAAAAAAGGAAGATTTATAATGACGGATTTCGTACATTTACACGTGCATACCGAATATTCGCTTCTCGACGGCATGGCGAAAGTGGAAGATCTGATGGACCACATGCAGAAAAACGGCATAGATACCTGCGCCGTAACCGATCACGGCAATATGTATGCCAGCTTATATTTTGCCGAGGAGTGCAAAAAACGCGGGTTCAAATATATCATCGGCTGCGAATTGTACGTTACCGACGATATGTACGACCACCGTTACGGCACGAAAACCGAACATATCGTGCTGCTTGCCAAAAACAAGACGGGCTATAAAAACATCGTAAAGCTGGATTCGATGAGCTATATCGACGGATTTTACGGCAAGCCGCGCACCGATTATAAATCTATCAAAGAACACCACGAGGGCGTTATCTGTTTATCGGCGTGCCTCGCGGGGCGGATTCCGCGCCTTTTGATGGAGGGGAATTACGAGGGGGCGAAGGCGTTCGCGAAGGAAATGCAGGACGTTTTCGGCGAAGATTTCTACATCGAATTGCAGGACCATTTTCTGCCGGAGGACAGGCAGGTGCTGCCGCAGCTGATACAAATCGCGCGCGAACTGAATATTCAGATGGTAGCCACCAACGACGTGCACTATATCAATAAAGAGGACTGGGAAGCGCAGGACATTCTGCTTTGTATTCAGACGAAGAAAACGCTTGCCGACCCCAAGCGCATGAAGTTCGGCACGCACGAATTTTACATGAAATCGGGCGACGAAATGGCGGAACTTTTCAAGGACGTGCCCGAAGCGATTACCAACACCCGCGCCATTGCAAACAAAATAGAAGAGGAAGTGTTCGACCTCGATAAAAAAGGCAACCCTATCCGCGATACGTCGCTGATTCCTCTGTACACGCCGGACGACGGCTCTACGCCGCCCGATTATTTAACGCGCCTTACCTGGGAGGGCTTGCCGAAACGCTATAAGGAAATTACGCCTGAAATTAAGCAGCGCGCGGAATACGAGCTGGGCATCATCATCAAAATGGGGTTCGCCGATTACTTTTTAATCGTGTGGGACTATATCAACTGGTCGCGTCTGCACGGGATTCCCGTAGGACCGGGCAGAGGCAGCGGTGTGGGCAGCATCGTGGCGTATTCGATAGGCATCACCGACGTTGATCCGCTTCGCTACGATTTGATTTTCGAGCGGTTTTTAAACCCCGACCGCGTTTCCATGCCCGACTTCGACGTGGACTTCTGCACGAAGCGCCGCTACGAAACCATAGAGTACGTACGGCAGAAATACAAGCCTACCAACGTGGCGCAGATCGTAACGTTCGGTACCCTCGCTTCGCGCGCCGTTATCAAGGACGTGGGGCGCGTGATGGGCGTGCCGTATTCGGAAACGGATAAAGTGGCGAAGCTGATGGACGGCAAATCCTCCATCAGAGAACTGCTCGGACTGAAGATTGCGGGCATAGAAAAGAAGCTGCAGAACCCCGATTTGAACGCGGAGGACAGGAAAGATCTGGAAAAGAAGCTTGCCGACCAGAAATCCAAGCGCAATTCCGAATTTATCGCGGTGTACGAAAACAACGAAGAACTGCACCGCGTAATCGATATGGGCTTAAAGCTGGAAGGCACGCCGAAGAACACTTCGGAACACGCCGCGGGCGTGGTTATCTGCCGCAAAGTGCTTTCGGATAACGTACCTCTCGCGCGGAACGGCGACGACATCGTAACGCAGTTCGATATGAAAGAAGTGGAAGCGGTGGGCATGCTGAAAATGGACTTCCTTGCGCTTACCACGCTTACCGATATGCAGAACACGCTGCAATATATCAAGGAAAATTACGGCATAGACATAGACTTTCACGAGATAGGGTACGACGTTCCCGAAGCGTATCAGTTGATTTCTTCCGGCGATACCGACGCGGTGTTCCAGCTTGAACAAGGCGGCATGAAAAAGTTCATGAAAGATTTGCAGCCGAACTGCCTCGAAGATTTAATCGCCGGCATTTCGCTGTATCGCCCCGGTCCCATGGACTTTATTCCGAAATACATTCAGAACAAGCACCACCCCGAAGAGATTGTGTACGATACGCCTTACCTCGAGCCTATCTTAAAAAATTCGTACGGCGTTATCGTGTATCAGGAACAGGTAATGCAGATTTTCCAGCACCTTGCGGGGTATTCGCTGGGACAAGCCGACCTTGTGCGCCGCGCCATGGCGAAAAAGCACCTCGACGAACTGATGGCGCAGAAAAATAAATTCATTTACGGCGACATTGAAAACGGCGGCAACATTACGGGCTGCGTTTCCAAGGGGATTCCCGCAGATGTGGCGGCGAAAATTTTCTCGGATATGGAAAGTTTCGCTTCGTACGCGTTCAACAAATCGCACGCGGCGGCGTATGCGGTGGTTGCCTATCGCACGGCGTATCTGAAATATTTCTATCCGAAAGAATTTCTGGCGGGTATTTTAAACGACCGTCTGGATAAAATCGAAGAAATTTCGAAGTATATCGCGTATATGAAGGAACGCGGCATCGAAGTGCTGCAACCGGATATCAACCGTTCGAAAACCATTTTCGCCGTAGAGGGCAAGGGACTCAGAATCGGGCTGGGGGCGCTTCGCGGCATCGGCATCGAAGCCATCGAATCCGTGATTTCGGAACGCGACGAACACGGAGAGTTTGCCGACTTTGCCGATTTCAACGTGCGCTGCGCGAAATATATCAACAAGCGCATTGTGGAAAGTCTGATTTACGCGGGCGCGTTCGATTGTTTCGGGTATCCGCGCTCGGTGTTCATCGCCGTGTACGAAGAGGTGCTGGCGCGCGTTACGGCAATGGAAAAACAGAAATCGGGCAACCAGATTTCGCTGTTCGGAAACATCATCGAAGAAGAAAAAGTGGTGATCGATTACCCCGTGATTCCCGAATACGATCAGGCGGAAAAACTGTCGCTGGAAAAATCGGTGCTGGGCGTGTACGTCAGCGGGCACCCGTTTGAAAAATACGCGCCGTACTTCAAAGACAGAACGTTCAACTGTTCGATGCTGCAATACGAAGAGGATGAAGAAACGGGCGAAAAGAAGTACACGGAAATAGAATCGGGGCAGCAGGCAACGATGGGCGGCATGATTTCGGCGTACAAGAAGTTGCAGACGAAGAGCGGCTCTTCGATGGCGTTCGTAACCGTGGAAGATATGTACGGCACCGTGGAATGCGTATGTTTCCCTAAAACGTACGATAAAATCCGCGGGTTCCTGCAGGCGGACAAGGTGGTGTCGCTTTCGGGAAAAATCGATATTTCCGAAGAAAAAGCGCCCGTCATCATCGTGGATAAAATGACGGAGTTTGTTTCGCCCGAAGAAAAAACGGCGGAAACGGTAAAGCCCGCTGTGAACGGACAGGGAAACCCGGCAGGCGGCGCGGGCAGAGCACGCATGGAAGAAAAGGACGACGACGAAAAAACGCTGTGGCTGAACGTAACGGGGCTGGACAAGTTGGATCTGGACGAACTGACGGATACGCTTACGTTCTACGAGGGTAACACGTCGGTGATTTTCGTGGATACGCAGAAGCGGGCGAAATATATGTGTTCGCAGAAAGTGGCTTTGTCGCGGGCGTTGTTTGCGGAACTGGCGACGTGCCTGACGGAGGACAAGATAAAACTGCTTTGAGGGCGCAGGCGCTATGCGCCTTGGGGCTTCATCTGCGTGCGCCCGTAAAGTGCTGCGCCCCTCATCACCGCCGCTACGCGGCAGAGCTTCCCCCCAAGGGGAAGCCTATGAAATAGGCTGACAATTTTTGCCGAAAAATGAGGTTCACCGAATTTTTTCAGGCAAGAGGGGAAGCCTGGTTGCAAGGCGGTTATCAAAATTTCAAACGTTGACGCAGCAGTCCGTTACGAAACGCCCTGCGGGCATGTTAAGGAACGGCAAGGTCGCAAGGCGGTTATCAAAATTTCAACCGCTGACGGAACAGTCCGTAACGAAACGCCCTGCGGGCATGTTAAGGAACGGCAAGGTTGCAAGGCGGTTATCAAAATTTCAAACGCTGACGCGACAGTCCGTTACGAAACGCCCTGTGGGCGTGTTAAAATAGTGCAAGAAACGAACAAAAGTGAAAATAAATAAAAAAATTTCAATTTTTGCCGCAAAAGAGTTTGTTTTTTTCGTCCGATTTGATATAATATAACGGAAATGATCAAACTGCTTGAAAGTAAGCTTTTTTCGGGCGGGGCAAAAGAAAAAATACGCCTGTTCGGCAGGAGGGCAATGGTATGAAACGTATAGGATTATTAACGAGCGGCGGCGACGCGCCCGGCATGAACGCGGCTATTCGCGCCGTAGTTCGCACGGCGATTTACTACGGCATGGAAGTTTGCGGCATCGAAAGAGGGTATGCGGGGCTGATTGAGGACGACGTGATTCCCATGGAAATGCGCAGCGTTTCCGATATCGTGCAACGCGGCGGCACGAAGCTGCGTACGGCAAGATGCCTTGAAATGCTTACGAAAGAGGGGCAGCAGCAGGCGGTGAAAACGCTGGAAAAACACAACATCGACGGGCTTGTGGTAATCGGCGGCGACGGTTCGTTCCGCGGCGCGAAAATCCTTTCGGAAGATTACGGCGTGCCTACCATCGGTATTCCCGGCACGATAGATAACGATTTACAGTACACCGATTACACGCTGGGTTTCGATACGGCGGTGAACACCTGCCTCGATATCATCAACAAACTGCGCGACACGATGACTTCGCACGAACGTATTTCCGTTGTGGAAGTGATGGGGCGCCATTGCGGCGACATCGCGCTGTATTCGGGTATCGCTTCCGGCGCGGAAATCATCATCGTTCCCGAAATCAACTTCGATATGGACGACGTGGTGATGAAAATCAATCGTTCCAGAGCCAGCGGCAAACACTCCAACATTATCGTTGTGGCGGAAGGCGTGATGTCCGCGGACACGTTTGCGAAACAGCTGCAGGAAGTTACGGAATATTCCGTACGTCCTACCTGCATCGGACACGTGCAGCGCGGCGGTTCGCCTTCGATGGCGGACAGAATGCTGGCGGCACAGTTCGGCAATAAGGCGGTGCGCCTGCTTTGCGAAGGCGTCGGCAACCGCGTGGTAGGTATTCATAAGAACGAAATTATCGATATGGATATCATCGAAGCCGTTTCCATGAAAAAACAGTTCAATTACGAACTGTACGAAACGCTGCAGATGATTTCGATGTGATGGGAGCGTACGCTTCGTAAAATTGTCTGTTCGCCGGGGAAATTCCCGGCGGACGGCGTTTTTATTTATAAGAAGATTGCGTTGCCGGATCGCCGGCGGCGTTGTTTGACGGAAAAACGGCGCACGTCGGGGTTTAAACGCGACGACGGGAAAAACGCGACGACGGGAAAAACGCGACGACGGAAAAAACGGCGTAAATCAAAACGACTGAAAAGGAAGAGAAAATATGATACTTACGGTGGGAATGAGTCCGTGCGTGGACGTTACGGTGCGGCTGAACAAATTCGCTCTCGGCAAAACGAACGTGGCGGGAGAGAAAATCGTAACGTATGCCGGCAAGGCGAACAATGTGGCGCTCGGCGTTTCCAGGCTCGGCGGCGCGGCGTTCGTTACGGGGTTTATGTACAACGAAAACGGTTCGTTGTTCGAAAAGGCGCTGGATAAAGAGGGGATTCCGTTCAGCTTTATCTGGAACCCCGGCCGAGTGCGTGAGAATTATAAATTCATCGACGGAAAAGGCGTGCTTACCGAAGTGAACGAGGAAGGACGCGAAGTGGCGGGCGAAAAGCTGCGCGACCTTCTGGATTTCGTGCGCGTGCAGGCGGCGAAAAGCGAAGCGGCGGTGATTTCCGGCGGCGCGCCGAAAGGCACTCCCGCAAGTTTTTATAAGGACCTGGTAACGGCGGCGAAGGGCGCGAAAATCGTTGCGGCGGATACTTACGGCGACAGGTTGAAAGCGGCGCTGGAAGCGGGCGTAGACCTGATAAAACCCAACCTCGACGAGCTTTCGGCTACGCTGGGCGGCGAATTTTCCGCACGGAATGATCAGCTGGCGGGCGCGCGGGCGCTGGCGAAAGCGGGTGCGAAACACGTGTTGTTATCGCTGGGCGGCGAAGGCTCGATTTTGACGGACGGCGAGGAGACATACTATGCGGAGGGCGTGCGCGTGGCGGTGGAAAGCACGGTGGGCGACGCGATGCTTGCCGCGGCAACGAAATCGCTGGCGGAGGGATTGCCGCTTGCGGAAATTCTGCGCCGCGCGGCGGCAGCGGGAACGGCTTCGGTAACGGAGCGAAGCGATCCTTCGTTTAAAAAGGAAACGTACGATAAAATTTACGCGCTGACGAAAGTTACGAAGCTGTAAAAACCGCGCATGCGAGGCAGGAAGATTTTTCCGCCGATTCTTGAAATTTTCGGAAATTCCTGTTTTTTCGACGCGGAAATCGCTTGAATTTTCTTTGCGCGGAGAGTATAATAATATTGCGGGCGACAAAGCCGGATATGTTGAAAATATTTTAAAAGGAGATATGCAGTATGTACAGTTACAAGAACGAACAGAAAAAAATCGACGAACAGAAGTGGAAAGAAAGTTACGAAAGCGGCGAGGATAAATGCGGCAGCTACGAATATTGTTCCGTCTGCAAAAAGGAAGAGGAGTACCCCTGCGCAAAGGCGAAACGCCGCGTAACAAATAAAAAAAGCGGCAAAACCCGCGTGGCTGTGCTGAAAGCCTGAACGCCGTCCGGCAACCATTTCGGAAAACGGCAGCGCTTTTCTATATCATTTTCGATATAGATTATTTCGTTTTTTATATAATAACGCCTGAAGATTTTTTGTAAACGCGGGCGTTTTTATAACGCTGTAAGTTGTGTGATTTATTATCGAAAAATGGTTAAAAATGTCGAAAAGTTCACAAAAAAAAGACAATAGCGAACGTGAAAACGAGGATTTCGGGAAAAATTTCGGAATGGCTTGCGTTCGGTTGTGGTTCGTGATATAATAGTATTGCTGGAAGTGCGGCGAAGAAAGTTTTAAAGAAACGCGCGCGCGGGCAAAAAACAAAGGAAAAGAGGTATTTATATGAACAACAAGGTTACAATCATCGGCGTGGGTTCGGTGGGCGCAACGATCGCTTACACGCTCGTGGCGGGCAGTTCGGTATCGGAAATCGTTCTTATCGACGTGAATTCCGAAAAAGCGGTGTCCGAGGCGCTGGATATCAAACAGGCGACGCCGTTTCTTTCTCCCGCGAACGTGTATGAAGGCAGCTATGCCGACGCCGCCGGTTCGGATATCGTAATCATCACTTCCGGCGTGGGCAGAAAGCCCGGACAGAGCCGCATCGATCTGGCGCAGACCAACGTGAACATCATCAAACAGATCGCGCCGAAAATCGTGCAGTATGCGCCGAACGCCATTTATCTGATGGTGGCAAACCCCGTAGACGTGCTTACTTACGTATTCGAAAAAATCACCGGGTTGCCCAAGGGGCAGGTGATCGGTTCGGGTACCATTCTCGATACCATTCGTCTGCGCACCCGTCTTTCCGAACTGTATTCTATCAACCAGAAGCAGGTGCACGCGTACGTTCTGGGCGAACACGGCGACAGCTCGTTCGTGGCGTGGTCGGCGGCGAACATCGCGGGCGTGCCTTTAAACGATTACGGCAGCGCGATGGTAGATACCAACATTCTGCCCATCACTCCTTATTCGAAAGACGAAGTAGAGGAATACGTGAAAAAATCGGGCGGTAAAATCATCGCGGGCAAGGGCGCGACGTTCTACGGCATTGCGGCAAGCGTGGCGCACATCGTCAACTCGCTGTATTCCGGCGTTGATTCCGTGCTGGCGCTTTCTTCGATGCTCACGGGAGAATACGGCATTTCGGACGTATGCCTGAGCATTCCCTGCCTGCTTGGCAAAAACGGCATCATCACCACGCTTACGCCGAAACTCGCCGAGGACGAGCTTGCGAAGCTGAAACTGAGCGCCGAAACATTGAAGGGCGTTATCGAAAAAGTACAATACTGAAACATATCCGTTCCGGTGTAAAATGCCGGGCGCGTTTTTGCCGGAACGGAACAATCAAACGAAAGAGAGGCTGAAATGGAATACCGTATCGAAAAAGATACTATGGGCGAAATGCGCGTGCCCGCGGATAAGTACTGGGGCGCGCAGACGGAAAGAAGTCATGAAAACTTTTTAATCGGCGGCGAAGTGATGCCGCGCGAAATCACGCGGGCGTTCGGTTATCTGAAAAAAGCCGCGGCAAACGCGAACTGCCGACTGGGCGTGATCTCCGAAGAGAAGCGCGCGGCGATCGCGGACGCGTGCGATAAGGTGATTTCGGGCGAGCTGAACGAACATTTCCCGCTTGTGGTATGGCAGACGGGCAGCGGTACGCAGAGCAACATGAACGCGAACGAAGTGATTGCGAACTACGCGAACGACAAGGCGGGCAAGAAGCTTCTGCACCCGAACGACGACGTGAACAAATCGCAGAGTTCCAACGATACGTTCCCCACGGCGATGCACGTGGCGGCTACGTTGGTGATCGAAGAAAAGCTGCTTCCCGCCGTCGATACGCTGATTTCCACGTTCAGACGCCTCGAAAAAGAAAACGAGGGCATCGTAAAGAGCGGCAGAACGCATTTGCAGGACGCCGTGCCCATCGCGTTTTCGCAGGAAATTTCCGGTTGGCGCAACATGCTTGAAAAAACGCGCGGCATGATTTCGTATACGCTGGGCGGACTTTCGGAGTTGGCCCTCGGCGGTACCGCCGTAGGTACGGGGCTGAACGCGCCGAAAGGCTTTGCGGAAGCCGTGGCGGAAGAGATGAGCGCGCTGACGGGCAGAAAGTTCGTTACGGCGGAAAACAAATTCCACGCGCTGACGGCGAAAGACGATATCACGTTTGCGCACGGCGCGCTGAAAGCGCTCGCCGCGGACATGATGAAGATCGCCAACGACGTGCGCTGGCTGGCTTCCGGTCCCCGCGACGGCCTCGGCGAAATCTTCATTCCCGAAAACGAACCGGGTTCTTCGATTATGCCGGGCAAGGTAAACCCCACGCAGTGCGAAGCGGTTACGATGGTGGCCGTGCAGGTGATGGGCAACGACGCCGCCGTGGGATTCGCGGCTTCGCAGGGGAATTTCGAACTGAACGTATTCATGCCCGTGATCGCCTACAACTTCCTGCAGTCGGCAAATCTGCTTGCCGATTCGATCACGTCGTTCGAAAAGAACTGCGCGCGCGGAATTAAGGCGAACAAGGAAAAGATGCATCATAATCTTTACAATTCGCTGATGCTGGTAACGGCGCTGAACCCGTATATCGGCTACGAAAACGCGGCAAAAACGGCGAAGAAAGCATATAAAGAAAACATTTCCCTGAAAGAAGCGTGCGTATCGCTCGGCTTCCTTACGGCGGAAAAATTCGACGAGGTATTTCGCCCCGAAGATATGGCTTGCCTGAATAAATAAGGAAAGCGCATACTCACAAACGAAAAACACGGGAAGGAAACGGTATGGAAATTTGTTATTATCCCGGTTGCACGCTGAAAACGCAGGCAAAAGAGCTGGATGTTACGGCTCGCAAAGCCGCGGAACTGTTGGGCGTAACGATGACGGAAATAGAAAACTGGCAATGCTGCGGCGCGGTGTACCCCTCTGCAAAGAGGGAAATCGCTTCGCGGCTTTCTGCCGTCCGCGCGCTGGAATACGCGAAAGAACACGGCGGCAAACTGCTTACGCTTTGTTCCGCCTGCCATAACGTAATCAAGCGGACGAACGAGGACATTAAAACGGACGGGGATTTTTCGCGCGCGGCGAATACGTATCTCGGCTTCGAAACGCCGTATAACGGCGAAACGCGGGTGATGCACTATCTGGAATTCCTGCGCGACGAAGTGGGTTTCGAAACGATTAAAAGCAAGGTGGTAAAGCCGCTGAACCGCAAAATCGCGGCGTATTACGGCTGCCTTTTGCTGCGCCCTTCGAAAGTAATGGCGTTCGACAACCCCGAAAATCCGTCGTTGATGGAAAAATTTATCGAAGCGCTGGGCGGCACGCCCGTAACGTACGCGTTTAAAAACGAATGCTGCGGCGCGTATCAGTCGGTGAAAAATCCGGAACTGACGAAGGCGAAGAGCCGCAAAATTTTAGAAA
>ERZ779729.2204-NODE-2204-length-12044-cov-5.287597_pt1 | contig 12044 bp, 9 predicted proteins | sample MGYA00511072_ERZ779729 | MGnify/ENA primary metagenome ERZ779729 (study PRJEB29588, sample SAMEA2156675) | human gut metagenome | biome: human gut; feature: human-associated habitat; material: faeces | place: Denmark | collected 2008/2010 ...
CGCTGTCTTCACTATGCCTATGCGCGGCTCATTGCTCGCGTAACTTTCCATTTACTTTATTTCCTCCGCAACCAATTCTGCCCACGCCACAGCAAATCCGGCTCTGTGGGCGACCCGTTGGGAGGCAATATGTGACATGCTTGTGCCGTAATAGGGAACGGCACCTTGAGCGATGATATCCTGCGCCAGAAGTCTTACCAGAGTAGAACCCACATGCATTCCGACAGCATGGGAATCAACATTGATACCAATCTGCCAGAACAGAGGACTGTCGGCACTGGCACCGGCCATGCCAAGGATCTGTCCGTCTTTTGCTGCGGCAATACCCAGAACATCCGGGGCATAGGGATCGAAGGCAAATGCCTCATCAAAGCGGTTGTCTTCCCGGAACTGCAGAATGGCATTTTGGTCATACCGAATCAAATCGAAGGCGAGAGCATCAGACGCATCTGGCAAAGAAATGCCAGAGGAAGGCATGACATCGGCTTCCGGCAGAAAAAAAGGATGCGCCTGCGCAACACGGAGGTGGAACGGCAACAGCAGTTCTTCTATTTCCCGAAGTCTTTTCGCATCGAAGAACCATTCACCGGTTACATCGGCATAACGCTTTCTACATTCTGCAACAATTTCTTCGGAACCGGTAAATAATAATTTCCCATTGACGACAGCAATTTTCAAGCCACGGATCAAAGCCTCCTGAAAGCGGCGGCGTCCTTCCTGTGGAGCATAAATTGAAAAATGGTTCTCCGAATCAGCAACATCTGCGGGACTACAGCAGTAATCCAGTGCCAGTTGACGAGACAATTCTTCTCCATACATAAATGTCGGAACTCCTTTCACAATGGACCGCATCGGACGGTTTGAATGCTCGAAAAAGCATTTCACGCAAAGGTTCAGAATGTCTGTGGCTCCCAACCCTTCATCACCCGTTCCACGGTATACTCCGCAGCTTCCGCATCCGTCAGTTGGTGGGAGAAGTCGGCGCGGGTGGCAGGGGAGGCACCGGGGCCGTAGGAGTTGTATTCTCCGTAGTAGAAGTGGTCGTGGGGCTTTTTCCAGTCCTGCCAGCCGGCGGGGTGGATATGTGCACCCAGTTCACAGTGCAGGAACACTGTCTTTGCCCATTCTCTCCAGGGACGTCCCAGATAGATGGAATTGGGCGGGCAGTCGCTCTCTAATTTGCATTCATGGAACACGTAGCCGTAGGGCTCTTCCTGCGGGGTGGAGGCAGCAGTCACATAGCCGTAGATTACTTCAGACTCCGGACTTTCCGGTGGAATCCGGTCTCCGGGCAGCTTGGAGAAGATCGTGCAATGCTCAAACCAGGCGATTCCACTGCCGAAGATGAAATCCACATCACCCTGGATAAAGCAATTTTCATAATAATGGCGTCCTATGGTCCGGGGCTTGAATTCTCCGGGACCCTTGAATCCGCCGGGCTGAGCCTCTTTTAATGGCAGGGGTGCATCGAAGATCGTATCCTGACTGCCTAAGAACCGGCAGTTATAAAAGGCATTGCGGTCACCGTCCACATAGACGGCCAGTGCCTGCCCTACGGTGTGGCCGTAGCCGGAATCGTTCTGGAAAGTCAGGTTTCTGGCGGTAAAGTCATGAGTGTCGATCCGGACGGAAGCGGTACGGAAGGTACCTCGCTTATCCCCCTCCGGCATGAGATCGAAGGCAGCATCTCCATAGACAAGGATCGTCTCGTCACCGCCGGTACCCTCAAAAGTAATATTCGGACGGGTGATTACCAGCTTTTCCCGATAAATTCCTTTACCGATATGCAGGATCACCGGCGGCAGCTCTGAAACGGGAGCCGGGAACTGTTTTCCGGATTCTGAGGCAGGAACATCCGGCAGGGAAGCCAATGCTTCTCCGATGGTGGCAAAAGAAGTGCCCGGAATTGTATTTCCGGACATATTTACATACAAATGAATTGTGTCTGACATAAATAGAATACCTATACCTTTCCGTACCTCCGCATTTTCAAGCCCATTTCTCCGCTTTGCTTCGGTCCGTGCTAAACATGTGCCACTGGCACATAATATATGCTTTAGTGCTTTGTATTATAGTACAATGTGAGGTACAAAATTGTGCGTAAAAAATAATTTTCAAATGATAACTTACAACAGCTTTTCAATTTTCAGATCCGGCTGGTCTGCCAGATTGATATATTCCTTGCCGTACTGTACTACAGGGCGGGACAATTTTTCCTTATTGATGTAAATGATTGTGACTTTTCGTCCATCGTTCAACAGACAACGGTTTTGCAGGCAGGAATTTACCACGTTTTCCAGGAAAGGAAGCAGAATGGAAACATCGTATTTCTGGAAGCCTTCCGTTTCGAACATTTCAATCACACAGAACGGACACAAAGGTCCTCTGTAACAGCGGGCTGCCGTCATGGCATCGTAGACATCCGCAATGGCTACCATCCGTGCATAAGGATCGATCTGGTTCCCTTTTAATTTCGAGGGGTAACCGCTGCCGTCACTACGTTCGTGGTGCATCAGAGCTGCATTTTTCACATGCACGTCCACATCCTGAGACTGTAGTAATTCATATCCCAGAGCAGGATGTTTTTTTACCGTGGCAAACTCTTCCTCGGACAGTCTGCCGGGCTTGGCGATGATGGAATAGGGAATCAGCATTTTGCCGATGTCATGGAACAGACCGCAGGCAGTAGCCAGCTCCACGTCTTCTTTCGGAAACTTCAGCCATCCCGCCAGAATATTACAGATCAGTGCCACATTCAGACTGTGGGTATAGGTGGAATCATCGTATTCCCGCATATTTTGAAGCATATCCAGAATACTGATGCTGCCGGAATGATTCGAAACAATGGAAAGTGTGTTTTTCAGCAGAGTTTTCACATCCAGGGCTGTATTCTTCTGAACGACCAGATTCATATTTTCCCGGAAAAGTTCGACTTCATTCTCAAAATCTTCTTTAAACAGATGAAATTCCGGAGAACTTTTGATCCGTTCATAGTGGGAGGATTCCGTTTCAGAAAGATCCGATGCCGGGAGTACATCTTCGGCGAAGATTGTGAGAATACCGTACAGATCCAGCTTCGTGATGAGCTTGTCCGTGAGAACCGTGCCCTTCGGAATCAGAAGTTCATGATCCAGATTGTAGACATCTTCTGCAACAATCATTCCGGGAATCAATTGTGTGATGGATAATCTCTTCATAGACCGTAATCCTTGTGCCTTTCGGTAACCTGAAAATCATCAGGTGCTTTCGTAAATCCTACTTATTTCAATTATAATAATTTTTCCCCGGACTGTCAATTTTCCGGGACAGAATAGATGAAGAGAGCTGTTCATAAAATTTTTACAGTCTTTTCACGGCTCTGCAGGCACAGAAAGGTTGAAACATAGAGGAAAATCTGCTACAATAACCTTTGAATTATGCGAAGACCCATGGACATTTTATTGTCAAAAGGGTGCGGAAACGAGGAAAAAATGAGCGTTATTGAGAAGATATTTGGCACGCACAGTTCCAGAGAACTGAAGCGTATTGAACCTCTGGTAGACAAGATCGAGGCACTCCGCCCTGCGATGCAGGCACTTTCCGATGAGGAGCTGCGGGGGAAGACCGAAGAGTACAAGAAGCGTCTGACCGAGGGAGAGACTCTGGACGATCTGCTTCCGGAGGCTTATGCAACCGTGAGAGAGGCTGCAAAGCGTGTTCTGAACATGGAACACTACAGAGTACAGCTGATCGGTGGTATCATCCTGCATCAGGGACGTATCGCAGAGATGCGTACCGGTGAAGGTAAGACTTTGGTGTCTACCCTTCCCGCTTATCTGAATGCTTTGGAAGGCAAGGGTGTCCATGTTGTTACCGTCAATGACTATCTGGCGAAGCGTGATGCGGAGTGGATGGGTCAGGTACATGAGTTTCTGGGACTGAAGGTCGGCGTGGTACTGAACAGCATGACCTCCGAGGAGAGACAGGAAGCTTACAAGTGTGATATCACTTATGTTACCAACAACGAACTGGGATTTGATTATCTGCGTGATAACATGGTTATTTACAAGGAACAGCTGGTTCTGCGTGGATTGCATTATGCCATCATCGATGAGGTGGACTCTGTACTGATCGATGAAGCGAGAACTCCTCTGATCATTTCCGGACAGAGCGGCAAGTCTACCGCTTTATATGAAATGTGTGATCTGCTGGCACGTCAGATGAAGCGCGGTGATGATGTACAGGAACTGACCAAGATGGACGCCATTATGGGTGTGGTACAGGAAGAGACCGGAGACTTCGTCGTTAACGAGAAGGATAAGATCATTAACCTGACCGCAGCAGGTATGGAGAAGGTTGAGAGATTCTTCCACATTGATAACTTCGCTGATCCCGAGAACCTGGAGATCCAGCACAACATCATTCTGGCATTACGTGCCCATAATCTGATGTTCCGTGATAAGGATTACGTGGTAAAGGATGACCAGGTACTGATCGTCGATGAATTTACCGGACGTATCATGCCGGGACGCCGTTACTCCGACGGTCTGCATCAGGCAATCGAAGCAAAAGAGCATGTAAAGGTGAAGAGAGAAAGTAAGACGCTGGCATCCATTACCTTCCAGAATTTCTTTAACTTATTCGATAAAAAGTGTGGTATGACCGGTACGGCTCTCACTGAGGAGACCGAGTTCCGTGAGATCTACGGCATGGATGTTGTTGTGATCCCTACGAACCGTCCCGTTATCCGTAAGGATCTGCAGGATGCTGTATACAAGACGAAGAGAGAGAAGCTGAACGCTATCGTGAATGCGGTAGAGGAAGCACACGCCACAGGACAGCCTGTACTGGTAGGTACGATCACGATCGAAGCCAGTGAGGAACTGAGCAGAATGCTGACCAAGCGTGGCATCCAGCACAAGGTACTGAATGCAAAATTCCATGAACTGGAAGCAGAGATCGTAGCTGATGCCGGTGTACACGGTGCGGTAACCATCGCTACCAACATGGCAGGCCGTGGTACGGATATCAAGCTGGATGATGAAGCGAGAGCCGCCGGCGGACTGAAGATCATCGGTACCGAGCGTCATGAGTCCAGACGTATTGATAATCAGCTGCGTGGTCGTTCCGGACGTCAGGGAGATCCCGGTGAGTCCAAGTTCTACATCTCTCTGGAGGACGATCTGATGAGACTGTTCGGTTCCGAGCGCCTGATCAGCATGTTCAATACCTTAGGTATCCCTGAGGGACAGGAGATCGAACACAAAGCATTGACCAATGCCATCGAATCCGCACAGAAGAAGATCGAGAGCAACAACTACGGTATCCGTAAGAATCTGTTAGAGTATGACCGTGTCATGAGTGAACAGAGAGAGATCATCTACGAGGAGCGTCTGCGGGTACTGAACGGCGAGAGCATGCGCGATGTGATCTACAAGATGATCACCGATATTACCGAGAACTGTGTAGATATCTGTATCAATGACGACGCAGATATCTCCGACTGGGATTTCAATGAGTTAAATACCCTGCTCATTCCTACGATCCCGTTACAGCCTCTGACACCGGAGCGTGTGAAGAAGCCCAAGAAGAACAGCTTAAAGCAGCAGTTAAAGGAAGAAGCTGTGAAGCTGTACGAAGCAAAAGAGGCCGAGTTCCCCGAACCGGAAGCCATCCGTGAGCTGGAACGTGTGGTTCTGCTGAAGGTCATTGACCGCAAGTGGATGGATCACATCGACGACATGGAGCAGCTGCGTCAGGGCGTGGGCTTACAGGCATATGGTCAGAGAGATCCTCTGGTAGAGTACAAGATGAGCGGTTACGAGATGTTCGATGAGATGACTCAGAACATCCGGGAAGAGACTGTGAGATTTCTGTTCCATATCAAGATCGAACAGAAGGTAGAGCGTGAGCAGCAGGCGAAGATCACCGGAACGAACAAGGACGATTCCTTACCGAAGGGACCTGTAAAGCGTGAAAATGCAAAGGTGTACCCGAACGATCCCTGCCCCTGCGGAAGCGGTAAAAAATACAAGAACTGCTGCGGACGGAAAGCGTGATGCTTTCTGACAACAGTCGGAAGATAGTGCGGCAGCACGGAACAATCCTACCCAAGGTCTTTCACCCACCTATGAGCAAGCTCATGTGGGCTTAGACCTTTTGATCCTGGCATCATTAAAATAATAGAATAAGAAAGTAGGTGACGTTAAGTGGTTGAATTAGATCAGATGAAGACAGAAATTCTGTCCTACGAAACACCTTTAGCGGAAGTGAGGGATTCACTTTGACCTTGCTAACAAGGCAAAGCGGATCGAAGAAATGGAACGTGAGATGGAGGCTCCCGGATTCTGGGATGACCCGGAGCGTTCCAATCAGAAAATGAAAGAACTGAAGAACCTGAAGGATACTGTGGGAGAGTGCGACAAGCTTTCGACACAGTTCGATGACATCCTGACCTTGATCGATATGGGATATGAGGAAAACGATGCGTCTCTGATCCCTGAGATCCGTGAGGAGCTGGATGAATTCATCAGGGAATTCGACGAACTCAGGATCGGTACATTATTATCCGGAGAATATGACAAAAACAATGCGATCTTAAAGCTCAATGCCGGTGCCGGAGGTACCGAGAGCTGTGACTGGTGCGGCATGCTGTATCGTATGTATACCCGCTGGGCGGAGCGCAAGGGCTTTGCCATCGAAGTACTGGACTACCTGGATGGTGACGAAGCAGGTATCAAGTCAGTGACTTTTCAGGTCAACGGCCTGAATGCCTACGGCTACCTGAAATCCGAGAAGGGAGTACACCGTCTGGTGCGTATTTCCCCTTTCAATGCTCAGGGAAAACGTCAGACTTCCTTTGTATCGCTGGATGTTATGCCGGATATCGAGGGCGATCTGGATGTGGATATTGATGAGAAGGATCTGCGCATCGACACCTACCGAAGCAGCGGTGCCGGTGGCCAGCATATCAACAAGACCTCCTCTGCCATTCGTATCACCCATATTCCTACGGGAACCGTGGTACAATGTCAGAATGAGCGAAGCCAGTTCCAGAACAAGGATAAGGCAATGCAGATGCTGAAAGCCAAGCTGTATCTGTTAAAGCAGGAAGCAAATGCCGAGAAGCTGTCTGATATCCGCGGTGAGGTAAAGGAGATTGGCTGGGGTAACCAGATCCGCTCCTATGTATTACAGCCTTACACACTGGTCAAGGATCATCGTACCGATGTGGAGACCGGTAATGTGGACGCAGTACTGGACGGCGGACTGGATATCTTCATCAATGGCTATCTGAAATGGATCAGCGTGCAGGGAGATAAGAAGAACACAGAGAATTAACAAATTCAAGTTTGTAAATGACACATTCCAGAAGGAGTGAAAGCTTTCTGGAATGTGATTTTTTATAAGGGAGAAAATTACATATGAGAAACGAAAACAAAGAGACAAACCAGGGCAAAAAAGCGATAGGAGAGTCCATGGGCAGCAGAATTGTGCTTGCCCTGATCGTTGTGGCTGTGATAGTTACGGCGGCAAAAGTGATCCCTTTGGTCCGGAATCGGGTACAGACTTCCCAATATCCGGTGATCGAGCTGGCAGATCTGCAGGGAATGGAACTGGAGAGCTTAAGTGATGGAAAGTTCAGTTTCAGCTATCCGGCAGAAGACTGGGAAGTGTGGGAGCAGGTGACGACGGATTATCACCCGCTTACGATCTTCTATAAAGGGACAGCGGATGACGGCTCCACAAGTATCTCGGTGGCGGAGAATGACACCGTGGTCACACAGTTGAAACCGGAACTTCTGCAGGTAATGTTGGATGGCTTAAAAGAACAGGCTCCTTATATGGTGATAAAGGAAAGTGAAATGCGCAGTATGGAAGGTACACCGGTGTTCTATCTGGAGGACAATATGTCACTGACCCAGGAAGGACTGGATATGATGGTAGATACCGGCGCGTGGACAGAGGAAACGATAGAAGCCATGGGCGGCCGTGAGGCACTTTTAAGTAACAATATTGCTTCGGACCAGATTCAGATCTATCAGTTGAAAAATGGAAAAATTTATGTGTATACCGGAAATTATACGGATGATGCGCAGAAAGATATGGTACTGGACACCATCACGGTGATAGCACAGACAATAAAGAGCACAGGCAATTAATGCCTGTGCTCGTTCTGCATCAGATCCAGAAAATATAAGGTCTGGGTCATATTCATGTATGGCACCAGCCACAGAGTTCCGATACCGAAGCTCAGCAAACACAGAAATCCCAGCGGCAGGAAACTCATCTGTAAGCAGAACAGCTCCCATTTATGTCCTTTCATAATACGGAAGCTTAATTTCATCAGCTCCATAGCGCTATACTGGGGAAAATCCAACAGTAAATAGTAAGCCTGGGATAAACCAAGGGATAACGGAATATAGATACACATACCGATGACCATAAGCACAATGCACAGGATTGCCATGGTTATGGCGTCAAAGCCTTTACCTGACCGCAGGAGAAAATAGCAGATATCAAACGGCAGTGTACATGCCGTATTCAGCAGGATCAGTACTGCGGAGATCCCGAGCGATTTTTTGAATAAGTATTTGAAGCCGTAGAACAGATTGGCAGTTACAGCAGGTCTGCCGCAGGCAGTATTCAGATAAAATAATGTGATGCCGGTCTGAAATACTCCGGTGAAAATCGACAATAAAGTCGTACAGGCTGTCAAAAGCAGATATTCCGTCAGAGATGTCTCTGCGCTTCCCCCCATAAGTGTCCGTACGGTAAGGATCATAGTGAAGGTCATGCTGACGGCAAAGGTGAGGGAAAATACGATCAGACTCCGGCAGATGGACAGCAGGATGGCATTGCCGTAATGCCCTGCCATCTGATCTCTGGCTTTTTCTTTGAGTTGGGCTCTGGATGCATATTGTATCATAGAAATCCTCTTTTCTTTTTATTATTGCGTTCTATTGGTTATTCCGGCTGCTCCGGGTTTTGATTTCGTAACCGCAGAATGCATCGGAAAACATAGGCATGTCTTACAGGTAAGATTGCCAGAATTCTTCCATATCGACACCGTACATCTGCTGGTACATCTGATCCAGCATATTCATATAAGAAGGATCTGTGAATACCGTGACAATGCTGCTGACCGTTATGAAGATACCGAGTGCCAGTCCCACACAGGACAGCCAGATCCCGGCAACACACATATTGTTCATGCGTTGCCCTCTTTTCCGGGTGAGCAATGCAAAGAGAATGCCCAGAGCACCGGTGGGAATGGACAGCAGTCCCGTGCAGCATAATACCAGGGAACAGATGCCGCAGACCATAGAAGCGATCGACAAACCCCTGTATTTCGGATCGATCTGTGGCATATTTTGATTCATTTCGTTATTCTGATTCTGATAATAATCCATAGAAAGCCTCATTTCCGGGCGGCATATGGTAAATTTGTCTGCCGCGCTTATATTAAGTACTGTACCATCTTTTCCTGTAATAAGCAAATGAAATAAGAATGAAAAGATTGAGAAAACTTCCGATTTCCAGTATAATATACCCATGCGCAAAACAAAATGGCAACAGGCCATCAGGAGGAACTATGGATATTATACAGAAAATCAAAGAAGAACTTCAGGTAGAAAAATGGCAGGTGGAAGCAGCGGTGAAGCTGATCGATGAGGGAAATACCATCCCTTTCATCTCCCGTTACCGTAAGGAGGCCACCGGATCTCTGAACGACGAGCAGCTGCGTAATCTCGATGAGAGACTGACCTATCTGAGAAGTCTGGAAGATAAAAAGGAGCAGGTGCTGAAGAGCATCGAGGAACAGGGAAAACTTACCGATGAGTTAAAGGAGAAGATCCTGGCAGCCCAGACGCTGGTAGTAGTAGAGGATCTGTACCGCCCCTATCGTCCCAAGAGAAAGACCCGTGCCAGTATTGCAAAGGAGAAGGGTCTGGAACCTCTGGCAGAATATATTCTGCGCCAGGAGGCAACAGAACCGGTGCTTAACGAGGCAGCAAAGTATGTATCCGAAGAAAAAGAAGTAAAGACTCCGGAGGAAGCATTGCAGGGAGCACAGGATATTATTGCCGAGATGATCTCCGACGATGCGGATCATCGTCTTTACATCCGCAATATCACCGTAGAGGAAGGCATTGTGACCGGTACGGCGAAGGATGAGAAGGCTCAGAGCGTCTACGAGATGTATTACAATTTTGAAGAGCCTGTGAAGAAGATCGCAGGTCACAGAGTATTGGCATTGAACCGTGGAGAGGCAGAAAAAGTACTGACTGTTAAAGTCAATGCACCGGAGGAACGTATTCTGCGTTATCTGGAGAAAAAGCTGATCACGAAGGAAAACGAATATACTACACCGGTAATCTGTGCCGCAGTGGAAGACAGCTACGATCGTTTAATAGCACCCGCTATTGAAAGAGAGATCCGTAACGATCTGACAGAAAAGGCAGAGGACGGAGCGATCAATGTCTTCGGTAAAAACTTAGAGCAGCTGTTGCTGCAGCCTCCTATCGCAGGCAAAGTGGTCTTAGGCTGGGATCCGGCATTCCGTACCGGATGTAAGCTGGCGGTAGTGGATGCTACCGGAAAAGTGCTGGATACGAAAGTGATCTTCCCTACAGCACCGCAGAATAAGGTGGAGGAGTCCAAAGCTGAACTGAAGAAACTGATCAAAAAATATAATGTGGATTTAATTTCCGTAGGAAACGGTACAGCCTCCAGAGAGTCCGAGCAGGTAATTGTAGAACTGTTGAAGGAACTGGATCGTCCGGTACAGTATGTGATCGTCAACGAGGCAGGTGCTTCCGTATACTCCGCAAGTAAGCTGGCGACAGAAGAATTTCCTAATTTTGACGTGGGACAGAGAAGTGCTGCATCTATCGCCAGAAGATTACAGGATCCCCTGGCAGAACTGGTGAAGATCGATCCCAAGTCCATCGGTGTCGGCCAGTATCAGCACGACATGAACCAGAAGAAATTAAGCGATGCCTTAAGCGGCGTGGTGGAGGACAGTGTAAACAAGGTCGGTGTGGATCTGAATACTGCGTCCGCATCCCTTCTGGAATATGTCTCCGGCATTAACAAGACTATTGCGAAGAATATTGTAGATTACAGAGAAAATAACGGGCGTTTTGTAAGCAGAAAGCAGTTGTTAAAGGTGCCGAAGCTGGGACCTAAGGCATATGAGCAGTGTGCCGGTTTCTTACGGATCCCGGATGGTAAGAATCCTCTGGATGCCACCAGCGTTCATCCCGAATCCTACGAAGCAGCGGAGCAGCTGATGGCGAAGCTGGGACTGACAATGGAGGACATTAAGGAAGCCCAGAAACAGGCGGCAGCTAAGAAAGCTTCCGACAAGAGCGGGGCACAGGCTTCCGGACAGAAGAACGGCAGTAATGCAGCCAATACAGCAAAGAAACGGGAAGAGCAGAAAGGTAAGACCGTAAGAGTGCATAATACCAATACCGCTATGGGCAAGGCTCTGGCAGCGGCCATGGGTGGTGTGAGCTTTGATAATTCTGCAGAAACTTCTACAAAGAAAAATGCACCGGCAGTACAGAATGCATCAAATGATGCAAAAGATATTTCCGGACTGGAAAAGCGTATTAAGAATAAGAAACTGTTGGCAGAAGAGCTGGGAATCGGCGAGATCACGCTGACAGATATCCTGAAGGAACTGGAGAAGCCGGGCAGAGATCCCAGAGACGATATGCCGAAGCCAATCCTGCGCAGTGATGTTCTGGATATGAAGGATTTAAAGCCCGGCATGATTCTGAAAGGAACCGTGCGTAATGTCATTGACTTTGGTGTGTTCGTGGATATCGGTGTCCATCAGGACGGACTGGTGCACATCTCCCAGATCACCGACCGCTATATCAAGCATCCGCTGGAAGCTGTCAGCGTCGGAGATATTGTGGATGTGCAGGTATTGACTGTGGATGTGGCGAAGAAACGTATCGGTCTGACCATGAAGATCCAGAAGCAGTAATATTATGACCCGCCCCGATATGAGCATAAAAGTGGGATGATAATCCCACGATATGCGAATA
>ERZ779729.2205-NODE-2205-length-12037-cov-11.729261_pt1 | contig 12037 bp, 8 predicted proteins | sample MGYA00511072_ERZ779729 | MGnify/ENA primary metagenome ERZ779729 (study PRJEB29588, sample SAMEA2156675) | human gut metagenome | biome: human gut; feature: human-associated habitat; material: faeces | place: Denmark | collected 2008/2010 ...
CTCCCGCTGGTGCGGAGGTCACGCCGGAGCCGTCTGCGCCCCGTGACGCCACCCGCGCCGAAAAAGAGGAGATCGTCTATCCCAACCTGTCCGACCTGCATCCGTTCAAAAATCACCCCTTTGGTGTCCGGGACGATGCGGAAATGCAGGGGCTTGTGGAGTCGGTCAAGGCAGCAGGGGGTCGATCAGCCCGCGCTGGTGCGTCCCCGCGAGGATAATGGCTATTTTGCACCTATCTGCTATTTATTTGAAAGTTTTCCATGCATCCGGAAGAAATTGTGCATTACATAAGAATCGTGAAAAACGAAAAGTCCGTATTATACCTGACCTACAAAATCATCTGTGGAAGACAGCGTCTGTATGCTTTGCGTCTTGAGAAAAATAGAGCGAAAAATAACTGTGCCGCCTGTCGGAAAAGCTCCGGCAGGCGGCGATTTTTCACTTCCGGCGCTTTCCGCTCCGGATTCCCGTTTGGGTCACGTTTGGGTCAAACGGAAAATGTGCAGAATTCTCCATCGGAAAAAGTTCTGAAAACGCAGAAAAATCCGGCCGAAATCAACAGATTTCAGCCGGATTTGGTCGGAGTGTCGGGATTCGAACCCGAGGCCTCTTGGTCCCGAAGGTTGGTCGGATATTTTTAGCGGACATTTCAAGGCATTTTCGCACCTTTCTGCTCAGAAAATTTCGCAGCTTCGTCGTTTCCAGCACGGATAATTCCACCTGATTTTTCCGCGTTTGGGTCACGGTTTGGGTCAGACCAGAAAGCCAGCGGCGCAAAAACTGCGCCGCTGTAAACAAAGAATACCTATACATTCTTACCATTTTCCCGGGCAGTCTGCGCATACCAGCGCGCGCTGTCCTTCAGAATCCGTTTTTGCGTCGGATAGTCGACGTAGATCAGGCCGAAGCGCTCGGCATAGCCGCTGTGCCACTCAAAATTGTCGGTCAGCGACCAGTGGAAAAAGCCGCGGACGTCGGCCCGTTCACATCCTCTGCAAAGCGCAAGCAGATAGCGGTGCAGAAAATCGATCCGGTCCGCGTCGTGGACCTGCCCATCCAGGAAGATGTGGTCATTACAGCTCAGCCCGCACTCCGTCACGTAGAGCGGCAGCTGGTAGCGGTCAAAGAGAAAGGCATAGCCATACGCCATGATCCCCGGCGTGACGGGCCACTTGAGCGCCGTGCAGGCAAAGCCCTGCGGCCGCGGCAGATAGACCGGCACGCCGTCCGGCCCGGCGGCGATCTCGCTGCCGTTGTACGAATTGACGCCGATAAAGTCCGGAACAGCGTGCATCGTGTCCCATTCTGCGGGCGTGACGGCGCTTAAAAGGCCGCGAAGCGCTCCCGGTTCTGGTTCGACACGGCCAAGGCACACGGCGTCTAAAACGATCGGGTGCGTGAACATCCAGTCGGCATCCGTCAGGCGGAAGGTCTCCTGCCGCGCGGTGGTCTCATCGGCAGGGCTGTGCGGATAGCAGAGCTTGCCGGTGGAGGCAATACCGATCAAAGCTTCCGGCGCAGCGTTCCGGATGGCCCGGAAGGAAAGCCCATGCGCCAGCATGAGGTTTTTCCAGCACGAAACGAGTTCCGGAAGCAAAAGCCGCTTCCCAGGCGCATGGATCCCGTCGGCGTATCCGAGCTTGAGCACGATCTGCGGCTCGTTGAGCGTGATAAAATGCGAAACACGGCCGGAAAAATGCGCCGCCATCATGCCCGCGAACCGCGCAAAGCGTTCCGCCGTCCCGTGATCCTGCCAGCCGCCTTTTTCCTCCAGCGCCTGCGGCAGCTCCCAGTGATAGAGCGTCATCCACGGCGTAACGCCGTTTGCAAGGCAGCAGTCCACCACGCGGTCGTAGTATTGGAGCCCGGCCTCGTTCCACCGGCCGTCTCCGTTCGGGTCGATGCGCGCCCAGCTCGTGGAAAAGCGGTACGCATGCAGCCCGAGCGACGATAAAAGCCTGATGTCCTCTTCAAACCGGTGATAGCCGTCACAGGCGATCGAGCCGTTATCTCCATTTGCGATCGCGCCGGGCCGGCGGCAGAATGCGTCCCAGATGCTCTCCCCGCCGCCATCCGCGGACGGGAAGCCCTCGGTCTGATACGCGCTTGACGCCGCGCCCCAGACAAAATCCTCCCGAAACGCCATCTCAGCCTCCCAGAACCACGCGCACCGAAACAACGCTGCCCGGCGCGGCGGGGGCGATCAGATTCCCGTCCTGCCGCACGCCGTCCACATACAGCTCCCGCACGCCGTGCTCCGCGCCGTCCGGATTTTCGACTGTAATGCAGTACTGCGCGCCGCGGAAGCGCCGCGTCAGTGTCAGGTGCGTCCATTCCGGCGGGACACACGGGTCGATCCGCAGCCCGTCCAGCTCCGGCTGCACACCGAGAATGGCCTGCGAGATCGACACGAACGTCCATGCGGCTGTGCCGGTCAGCCAGCTGTTTTTGGCCTCGCCGAACGTCGGCGCGTCCTTGCCCGCGACCATCTGGCTGTAGACATACGGCTCCGTGCGGTGGACCTCACTGACGGCTTCCAGATAGGCCGGGCAGATCTTCCGGTAGGTCTCAAACGCGCGTGCGCCGTGCCCCAGGACGGCCTCCGCGCAGGTGATCCAGGGATTGTTGTGACAGAAAATCCCCGCGTTTTCCTTGTATCCAGGCGGATACGAGCTGATCTCGCCGAGATTCAGATAATATTTTGTGTAGGCCGGCTGCAGAAGGACGATGCCGAACCTGCTGTCGAGCCGATCTTCCACGCTTTTCAGCGCCTGTGCAGCCTCGCCGGTTTCCTTGCCGATGCCGGCCATGACGCACATGCCCTGCGGCTCGATGAAGATCTGTCCCTCGGCGCAGTCTTTGCTTCCGACGGGCGCGCCGAACGCGTCGTAGGCCCGGCGGAACCATGCGCCGTCCCAGCCCGCATCCAGCACGGCTGTTTGCATCTCTGCGACTGCGGCATCAGCCGCTGCAGCTTCTGCGGTCAGCGCCAGATGGCGAAGAATATCGGCGTAGGCCCTGCCGTATTTGACGAACATCCCGGCGATGAACACAGACTCCGCGACTGGGCCTTCGCTGGGGCCGGTGATCTGGAAGCTCTCGCCGGGGTGGGCGGAGAAGCAGTTGAGATTCAGGCAGTCGTTCCAGTCGGCTCTGCCGATGAGCGGCAGCCTGTGCGGCCCGAGATGCGTGCAGGTGAACCGGAAGCTGCGGCGCAGATGCTCCATGAGCGGCGCGGCGTTGTCCGGGTCACAGTCAAAGGTCACGACCTCGTCCAGGATCGACCAGTCGCCGGTCTCGCGCAGATACGCGTCCACGCCTGCGATCAGCCACAGCGGATCGTCGTTGAAGCCGCTGCCGACGGCGAGATTTCCCTTTTTCGTGAGCGGCTGATACTGGTGATAGGCGCTGCCGTCCGCAAACTGCGTGGCGGCGATGTCCAGAATGCGCTCCCGCGCCCGTTCCGGAATGATGTGTACAAATCCGAGCAGGTCCTGACACGAATCGCGGAAGCCCATCCCGCGCCCCATGCCGCTTTCAAAGTAGCTGGCCGAGCGGCTCATGTTGAACGTGACCATGCACTGGTACTGGTTCCAGATGTTGACCATCCGGTCGACCTTCTCGTCGCCAGTCGCGGCGTGGTAGTTGGAGAGCAGCGTGTCCCAGTGCCCGCGCAGCGCGTCCATTGCCGCGTCAAACTGTGCCGGGGTACGGTATTTTTCGATCATCGCGTGTGCGCGCGTCTTGTTGATCACGCCGGGCGCGGAGAATTTCTCATCCTCCGGGTTTTCCACGTAGCCAAGACCAAAGAAAAGCTCCCGCGACTCGCCGGGCCGCAGCGCCATATGGAACTGCATCGCGCCGACCGGCGCCCAGCCGTGGGCAACGGAATTGGTGCAGCGGCCGTTTTGAACCGCTTCGGGCAGAGACGGCGCGCCGTAGAGGCCGATAAAGGCGTCGCGCGCGGTATCGAAGCCGTCATACGGGCGGTTCGCCCAGAACACGGCATAGTGATCCCGCCGCTCGCGGTATTCGGATTTGTGATAAATGGCGTCCGGCTCCAGCTCGACCTCGCCGATGGAGAAATTCCGCTGGAAGTTGGAGCCGTCGTCCATCGCGTCCCAGAGGCAGAACTCTACATAGGGGAACACATCGAGCGTCTTTTCCGCGGCAGTCCCATTTTTCAGCGTCAGCCGGATGAGCAGGCAGTTGTCGCCCTGCGGGACCAGCAGCGTCTGTGCGGCCGAAACACCATTTTTCTGCCCCTCGATCACGCTGTAGCCGAGGCCGTGGCGGCAGGTATAGCGGTCCAGCTCCGTTTTCGCGGGCTGCCAGCCGGGGTTCCAGACGGTATCGCCGTCTTTGATGTAAATATGGAAGCCCTCCTGATCGACCGGGCAGTTGTTGTAGCGGTAGCGGGTCAGCCGGCGCAGCCGCGCGTCGCGATAGAAGCAGTAGCCGCCCGCCGTATTCGACAGGAGTGTGAAAAAATCCTCGCTCCCCAGGTAGTTGATCCACGGCAGCGGCGTGCGCGGGCTTGTGATCACGTATTCACGCCTCTGATCGTCAAAGAAACCAAATTGCATCCGAAACCCCTCCTTCACCGGTATGCGCGCAGGCGCACCGGCGGAATCGAAATCGTTTAAGTCATCAATATGACAGAATTACAGCTTTACAATAGCGGCTTTTTGCGCAAAATGCAAGACATATTTTGCGATTTTTCCTGAAAAACATCTTTTTTCAGGAGCACAGGAAAAAGCAGGACGAGTTTCGGAAACGTTAAGCTGTCAAATCTGCTAAATTTACGTGACCAAACTGAGCAGAACAGCCAAACTTCGTTCAGAAACGTAAAAAACGAAAAAAATCCCTTGCATTTTTGCGAGGAATCCGCTATTTTGAGATTACGAAAACGATTAAGAAAACGCACGGACGAAATGGAGGCAGACCGGCATGGTTTCTATGAAGGATATCGCAAAGGCCTGCAGCGTTTCGGTCGCGACTGTCAGCAAGGCCCTCTCCGGGCAGCCGGACATCGGCGAGCAGACGCGGGAGCTGATCTGCAAAACCGCTGACTCTCTTGGCTATATGACCAACTCCGCCGCCCGCGCGCTCAAGACGAACCGCACCTATAATATCGGCGTCCTGTTTGTTGACGGGCGGCGCAGCGGTCTGGCGCACGAGTATTTCTCCTCGATGCTGGAAAGTCTCAAGGTCGAGGCGGAGCGAAACGGCTACGACATCACCTTTATCAATCGCAACGTCGGCGCGAAGGCGACGACTTACTTGCAGCACTGTCAGTACCGCGGGGTCGACGGCGTTGTCATTGCCAGCGTCGACTTTGACGATCCGCAGGTGCTCGAGCTGGTCAATTCCAAGCTGCCCGTCGTCACGATCGACCACGTATTCAACAACCGTGCCGCCGTCGTATCCGACAACGTGCGCGGCATGGAGGAGCTGGTACGGTATGTCTATTCCAAGGGGCACCGCCGCATCGCCTTCATCCACGGCGAGCGCACCGCCGTTACGGAAAATCGCCTGACGGGCTTCTACCGCGCCTGCGACGCGCTGGGGCTGGAGATCCCGGAGGAATATGTCCGCGAGGGCGTCTACCACGACCCCGACCGCTGTGCAGGGCTGACGCAGGAGCTGCTTCGGCTGCCGGAGCCGCCGACCTGCATCCTGATGCCGGACGATTTTTCCAGCATCGGCGGCGGCAACGCCATCCGGCGCATGGGGCTTCGCCTTCCTGAGGATGTCAGCGCCGCAGCCTATGACGGCATCCAGCTCGCAAGCGTCATGAGCCCGCCGCTGACCACCTACCGTCAGGACACGGCGGCGATCGGCGCGACCGCTGCCGCGAAGCTCATCGAACTCATCGAAAAGCCGCGTACCGCGCTGGTCGACCGGATCCTCATCCCGGGCAAGCTGGTCGAGGGAGGCTCTGTACGCGCGATTTGAAGATGGTGCTCTCTGCCGCGAGGCAGTGCACATAGATCAAAGTACCAACCATTATATTTTTACAGGAGGAATTCAAATGAAAAAGTATCTTGCGCTGTTGCTTGCAGTCCTGATGCTCGCAGCTGTGTTTGCAGGCTGCGCGAGCAAGGAAACGACGACCGACACGCCAGCCGCTTCCACGGAAACGGCCGAGCCTGCCAAGACCGAAGAAACCGCCGCCACCGAAGAGACTGCCGCCGAAGAACCCGCTTCCGAGGAAGGCAAGGTCTTCAACATCTACGCCTGGAACGAAGAGTTCAAGGGCTTCTTTGAGAAGTACTACACCGTTCCCGAGGGCGTGACCGTCAACTGGATCATCACCCCGAGCGCCGACGGCGCCTATCAGGACAAGCTAGACGAGGCGCTGCTCAATCAGGAGAACGCTTCTGCCGACGACAAGGTCGACCTGTTCCTGGCTGAGGCCGACTACATCCAGAAGTACACCGAGTCGCCCGTCACGCAGGACATCACCGCCCTCGGCGTGACCGACTTCTCCAACACCTATGCCTACACCGTGCAGGCTGCGTCCGACGCGTCCGGCGTGGTCAAGGGCGTCTCCTTCCAGTGCTGCCCGGCGGCCCTCATTTACCGCCGCTCCATCGCCAAGGACGTTCTGGGCACCGACGATCCCGCCGAGGTCCAGGAACTGCTGAACAGCTGGGACAAGTTCAATGCTGTCGCGGCTGATGCCAAGGCCAAGGGCTATCTGATGACCGCTTCCGAGGCTGCTACCTACCGTGTCTTCTCCAACAACGTTTCCGAACCGTGGGTCGACGCAAACAACAACCTCCAGATCGATCCCGCCATCCAGACCTGGATGCAGCAGGCCAAGGACTTCTCCGACAACGGCTACACGCAGGACTGCGATATCTGGTCTGATGAGTGCACCGCACAGATGTTCGGAGACGGCAAGGCCATGTGCTACTTCGGGCCGGCCTGGTACTTCAACTTCTCCATGGGCAACGCACAGGACGCGGACAAGGGCTGCTTCGGCGATTGGGCGATTTGCGAAGGCCCGCAGGCACACTTCTGGGGCGGTACGTGGCTGCTGGCTCCTGCCGGCACGGATAACCCCACCATGGTTGCCGATATCATGAACACCTTCATCAACGATGAAGAGGTCTGCACGAACCTGGTCAAGAACGAGGCGCAGTTCTCCAACAACCAGAAGGTCAACGAGACCGTTGCGCAGGATCCGACCTACGGCAGCGAGTTCCTCGGCGGCCAGAACGACATCGCACTGTTCTGCGACCTTGCCAAGAACATCAAGTTCGAAAACCACACCATCTATGACCAGCTGCTCAACGAGGGTCTGCAGGCGAACTGGAGAGAGTACTGCAAGGGCACCGTCACCGAGGACGAGGCCATGAGCAACTTCTATAAGTACATCAACGAAAAGTATCCGACCATCGTCACTCCGTAAATCCTGCGGCTTCCCGGGGCAGGGCGAACGCCCTGCCCCGGCGCTGATTTCGGACGCGCTTCCGAACCGGCCGCTCCGGCCCGCTGGGAACTACGTCTGAGAATAAGAGGAGGAGTTCTGATGCAGACGACAAAAGCACCCAAATTGAAAACCAAACGGTCCAAAATCAGCTACGCAAAGTGGGGCTATGTTTTTATCGCGCCGTTCTTTCTGGCCTATGCGCTGTTTCACTTCGCACCACAGCTGCTGACGATCTACAACAGCTTTTTTGAAAATTACCGGGAGGGGCTGACGCAGGTCGGGCCGAATTTCGTCGGCCTGAAGAACTACATCACGCTCTTTACGCCGGATAAAAACGGAACGATCGACATTTTGAAATATGCGGGAAATACCATTGCACTCTGGGTCGGCGGCGCGATCCCGCAGGTCGTGATCTCCCTGATGCTGGCGTGCTTCTTTACAAGCTACCGGCTGAAGATCAAGGGTCAGCAGTTTTTCAAGACTGTGATCTATATGCCGAACCTCATCATGGCGTCGGCGTTCGCGATGCTGTTTTATATGCTGTTTTCGAATGTCGGTCCGATCAACCAGATCCTGACGCAGCTCGGCTGGATCGACATGCCGATCGACTTCTTCAACATCCGCTTCACCGTGCGCGGGCTCATCTGCCTGATGAACTTCCTCATGTGGTTCGGCAACACGACAATTTTGCTCATGGCAGGCATCATGGGCATTGACCAAAGCCTGTTTGAGGCGGCGAATATTGACGGCGCGAGCTCTTTGCAGGTCTTTTTCAAGGTGACGCTGCCACTGCTGACGCCGATCCTTGTCTATACGATCATCACGGCGCTCATCGGCGGTCTGCAGATGTTCGATGTGCCGCAGGTGCTGACCAACGCGCTTGGAACGCCGAACCGCACCTCGACGACGCTCGTCATGTACCTCAACAATTACCTCAAGACGAGCAAGAACTACGGCATGTCCGGCGCAATTTCCGTCGTGATCTTCGTCATCACGGGCCTTCTGAGCCTTGTGGTGTTCAAGTCGCTGACGAAGCAGGAAGAAAACTAAGGAGGCGCTCGCAATGAAGAAGAATTCCACGGACAGCCGCAAAGCCCACGCCATGCTGACCGTCAGCCGTGTGCTGGTCTATGCGCTGCTGATCTTCCTTTCGATTTTGTGCCTGTTCTCGTTCTATATGCTGATCGTCAACGCGTCCCGGACCAATGCGGATCTGCAGGGCGGCTTCAAGGCACTGCCGCAGGGGCATTTCCTGGAGAATCTCAAAAACGCATGGAACGACAGCTCCATCAACATCCCACGCGGAATGCTCAACAGCTTTGTGGTCGCAGCTGCGACGGCGATCCTGTCCACCTATTTTTCCGCACTGACCGCCTACGGCCTGCATGCCTACAATTTTAAGCTTAAGCGGCTCGCATTCCTGTTCATCATGGCAGTCATGGTCATTCCGAAGCAGGTCTCCGCCGCAGGCTTTGTCCAGCTGTGCTATAAGCTGAAGCTGACGAACAGCTATCTGCCGCTGATCCTCCCCAGCATCGCGGCGCCGGTCGTGTTCTTCTACATGATCCAGTACATGAAGAGCGTCCTGCCCATGGAGATCGTGGAGGCCGCGCGTGTCGACGGCTCGGGCGAGTTCTTTACTTTCAACCGCATCGTGCTGCCCATGCTGAAGCCCGCCGTTTCCGTGCAGCTTATCTTCACGTTTGTCGAGTCGTGGAACAACTATTTCCTGCCCGCGCTGCTGCTCGATAAAGCGGAAATGAAGACTGTCCCCATCATGATCGCGCAGCTTCGCGCGGCGGATTACTCGAAATTTGACCTCGGCAAGGTCTATATGTTCATCCTGCTCGCCATCCTGCCAGTGTTGCTCGTGTACATCTTCCTCTCGCACTATATCGTCAAAGGCGTCACCGCCGGCTCCGTCAAAGGATAAAAAACGCATACGGAAAACATTCCTTGATATAAACACTTCGCCGCCTATCGGAACACTTCCGATAGGCGGTGAAATTGTATGTTCTGGTTTTTGCATGGACCAGAAAAACGCAGATTTTGGGCCGCTGTAATCAAAGATTAAGCAGAAAATTGTCAAACCCGCAGTTTCCTCTGATAGTCCGCCAATTCCATCTCACCGGCCTCCGCTCTCTGCCGCAGCTCCACCGCATATCGCGACCACTGCTCAAACTGAGCGGTGGTCATTTTCTTTTTCAGGTAGCGGGCATAGTGCGTTTTATATGCGCGATTGTACGCAAGCCAGATGGGATCATTTTTGCATTTATCGTCATACCGTTTGCGGGAACCAACATCGCGGCAGGTTTTTCCGGGCTCGTTTTTCAGCGGGCGATTGCAGCAGCTGGAATACTTTCCTGCGGCAAGTAAAAACCATCGATGGCAGTTTTCACATTTCCGGGGCAGATAATTCCGATTCAAGCCATGAAAGAAATCCACATAGAGAAATGCACCGAGACTGTCAAAGAAAACTGTTTCACAGAGCCGCTCAACGCCGTCTTTCCACCGGACGATCTCGTAACGCATTTGCGCTGCACCAACGGCCTGCAAACGCGCACTGCGATTTTCGCTGCTGCGCAGATACTGCATCAGACAGGCTGTGATCTCAGATTCATTCAGGAACCGACGCTTCGCGTGTAGATAATCCTCCAAAAGCCCTGCGCAAGTAGTCTGCACGCGCAGTAAATCTTGAACGAATGTGATATAGCTGTCAAACAGTGCAGCTGTTGCATGGTTGCAGTCGCGGAGAACCAGTAAAATTTCTGCCTCGTCAGATGCGGCAAGTTCCGGTTCCGGAAAAAAGTGCTGATGATAGAACGTGGAGTGTCCATCCTCATCCGCCACAGAAAAACCGACCTCATCTGCATAATCGCTGCTGTAGTAATCCACGTCTGGTTTCAGCCCGATATTGCTGTCCCAAAGTGAAAACCGATTCAGGCAATCCATGAGCTGCGGCGCATCAAAGCTGTGGTCATCCCGGTACAGCGGAATCCGCTTCGCAAGTCGTCCAATTTTGAAAAGCAGGTTCTGCGCCTGCTGTACATAGCGGTCATAGTTCTCGTCGAACTCGATATCCAGCTCCTCTGGAAGCTGAATTTTCTGACGCAGGGATTTCAGTTCTTCCAAGACGTCACGGAGATCTCCTGTGCGCAGATTCAGACAGGCAGTCAAAATCTCGTTGCTCCGGAAATAGCGTTTGCCAGATAGGACATCCGTGCTGTAAAAGCACACACTACAAGCGAACATAAATGATCAAAACCTTTCGGAAATCGAAGTTGCAAATCGCAAAATAGAGAATAACAATATTTTTATAACACATCTATTTACAAAATGCAAGCGGATCTGCTAAAGTTCATAATAGAAGATAGAAAAAGAATTAAACAACATCGAATGCGAAAGGGAAAATGCAGATGAAAGAATCAAACTACAAAAGCTATGACGAGCTGCCGCTGTTCCTGAACGCAGCGACGGTGTCAAAGGTGCTGGGCATCGCGCCGTCCAGCAGCTATGAGCTGATGCACGAAAAGGATTTTCCCGCACTGCGGATTGGCAATCGGATCGTCGTTCCGAAGGAAGCATTCATCCAATGGGTGGAGCAGCACACGGGAGGAACTGAGTGAAGCGCAGTCTCTGGCCGACACGCGATCCGGTCAAGGACTACTTCCCACTACCGAAGGAGATTTTCTCGCTGGGTCTGAGCGCAGCGGAAATCGCGATCTACGCCTACCTGCTGTTCTGCGAGGATCGCCAGACGTTCCAGTGCTGGCCGAGCTATCGAAAAATCAGTGAAGCGGTTGGGTTGAGTCCGAACACGATCCGCAAACACATCCGGGCGCTCGAAGAACACGAGTTGCTCATCACGGAGCCGACGATAGTTACGACAAAGGATGGAAAAACGCGCAACGGCAATCTGCTCTTCACCATCCGACCGATTCATGCGGCGCTTCAGCAGGACTATGACTGGCAGATGCAGAAGCTTACCGAGGACGCAGCAAGGAGGAAATATGCTGATTTTATTGAGAACACAGGTTGAACGCACAGCCAAAGCGCCAATCCCAGCCTGTCACGCCCGTGTCGGCAGTTTGTGCGACTTTCAGGACACAGTCGAGCGTGTACCCGCCGGAAGCCTGAAGACCGGACGTTGCGCCGCTGTACGGGAGCGTTGGCAGAAAACATCGGAACAGGACGAGATGGCCGCGGGAAAAGCCGCTTGCGGCAAATGCGGGAAATCGCTGAAAATGGTCAAAATCGAGGGATTTTGGACGCCGCGGCGAGAAAGCGGCGAGAAAGCGGCGAGAAAGCAGGATAAAAGGATGGCGTCGGAACCGACGCTTTTCCTGTTCACAACAGCCCGCAGTGCGGACTGTATCAGGAGGTTGCGCAGGCGCTGCGATTGGCGCCTGTTTGGAGGAAATTACGCGCGGCTGGCGTCTGGAATTCCACAAACGCAGACGATTCAAGGGATTCTGGCGTGCCACGCCGCAGATTGGAGGATTATGAGCAAAGAAGAAAACAGATTGAATTTTCGGATGTCGCCGGAGACGGCGGAAAAGCTGGAGCATTGGTACCGACAGGATGGATGCCGAAGCA
>ERZ779729.2206-NODE-2206-length-12036-cov-3.609298_pt1 | contig 12036 bp, 13 predicted proteins | sample MGYA00511072_ERZ779729 | MGnify/ENA primary metagenome ERZ779729 (study PRJEB29588, sample SAMEA2156675) | human gut metagenome | biome: human gut; feature: human-associated habitat; material: faeces | place: Denmark | collected 2008/2010 ...
GGACAACTAAGAATGGTCGGGATAAAGACTCGGAAAGGATTTGGATAACAACTTACAGCTATGGGCTTTATCCGCGACCGAGATTATATACGAAACAATCAGAAACTACAATATCGAACGCTATGCCCTCTCCTTGTAATTTCATAATTGGAGGATGCATCCTCAAATAACACTTGATATAAGATAAGGCCTAATATAGAACTTTGCCCTTTTTGAGATTTAGGATATTTCAAAATGATCACTTGCAGAGCTTCATCTTTTCCCCAATCAATTTGATTCTTACCGACAAGATCATCTGCCGAGAACGGTTTGCCGTTTCGATTGAAACCTTTTTGCTGGATTAGTTCTATTAATTTTCGGTGAATATCGACCAGTTCGTTTCCTATTAATTCTCGTACCTGTTTAGGTTGGGTGGTTATCGGCTGTAATTCGCCATTTATTTTTTCGTATAACATATTAACAAATTTAAAATTCGACTTCTTCAATAGAGCCACATTTTTCCCAGTAAGAAAGATTTTGATATATCTCCTTAGCCCCAATCGGAACGTAAAGATTGATATAATTCCAATCGCGAGTGCCAAATGTTGTAGAACTAATATGTGGTGGTAATGAAGCCTTTGTGTATACTTTTCTGAAGATGGGACTACTATTTTTCGAAAAGGCCAAATCTCCAATGGTTATAGTCCCACTGTTTGTTCCATTCCCTGCGACACCACTCCCAATTAAAAGGTAGCCGTTAAAATTATAACAGGATGTAAATGCTTCATTTCCTATATATTTGACATTGTCGGGTATTATTAGATTCCCACTAAACCCCGTAGCGAAGAAACAACAAGCGGGAATACGCGTTAATTCAGAACTCAAGGTTAGCAATCCGTCAAATCCGCTACACCTATAAAAGGCATATTCCCCCATGTTAACAACGCTATTCGGAATAATTAAGTTTCCAGTTAATTTTTCACAGAAGTAAAAGGCTTTACTACCTATACTTTGTAATCCATTAGGTAATATTAAGTCGCCAGCCAATGACGTGCAGCTTTCAAAGGCTGAAACGCCAATCGAAACAACGCTTGATGGTATATCGATAGATGTAATTTGGCTTTGATAAAACGCATTGTCCGGTATGGCTTCCAAATTCAGCGGTAGAATGACCGTCTTAATTTTGCTGTTCTTAAAGCAACTGGATGGAATGGTCGTATTGTCGATTTGTGCCAGATCGACGGATTCCAATGCGGGCATGGTGCGCATGAAATCGTAATCGAACGTGTTGAGTTTGCCCGTCAGTTTCAATCCGATCAATTTCTCTTTTTCATCGGCGGAAATGTAGTTTTCCAATGTTCCTGCCGTTTCGACATGGACCGTTTTATATCCTGAGGCCTTTTGTGCGAACAGAATGCTTTGTGCTACCAATCCGCTATCGTCTTTCAGGTTGACGGTCGAATAACGATAGGTCGTGTTCGGATTGGCTTGGGCGGTAAAGGTGAGCGTTTCCGTATGTGTCGCTGCACGTGTCTCGGCAACAGACAGCCAAACACGATCGGCCTCCGGAATTTCCACCGTATAGGTTACATTGGTTTCCACTTCGACCTGCACGGTTTCACCTTCTGCGGCAATCTCCACGGTGTCTGTCGAAACGATAATGACGCTCTCGACAAAATTGATAATGCGCATGATGGTATTCGTTCCTTTGGAGACAAATACCAAGATGCGGCTTGCTTCGAGGTCGGCCGACGGTGTTGTAACGATAATTTTTCCGGATCGGTAATCTGTCGGTAAAACAGACGCTTTATAGAGGTCTTGCGCTACCACCTCGATTCGTGTCGTTTTATCCGCTCCGATAATCGTATATTCGATTTCATAGGTTTTTCCCGGCAGGACATTGATGGATTCCGTATTGCCGAATGTGATATCCAATTTTTCAGATGGCGTTGCTTTCGGAATCGTAATCGTGCTGTCGTCATTCAAGGTGAATATAACGCTGTCATTGGTTTCTTCGACATCCTTGAAGATGCCTCCGGCTTGTCCCGGCTCGCCCTGTTCTCCTTTATCGCCCGTTGCCTTGCCGAGCTGTGTCCACGATGCACCGTCGTTATAGGAAATGTACCAGTAGCCGTCCTCGATTTTCAATTGAGGCGTTATGCCGTCTTTTCCATCCTCTCCGGGCTTGCCGTCCTGTCCCGGCTTACCATCTTCTCCATCCTGACCGTCGCGGCCTTCTGCTTTTATCTTGTTGCCGGAATCATCCGTCAGCCAGTCGCCGTTAAGCGTCCAGTAATAGATTCCGTCGGCATCCTGCTTTACTCCGATAACCGGGGTAAAGCCGTCTTTCCCGTCTTCGCCGGGTTTGCCGTCCTGACCGTCTTTGCCATCCTGTCCGTTGTAAATCGTAATCGGTGCGCTTTGGGTAAAGGAAATGGTGTAACCAATTGTTTCTCCATCCTTGGTAATGGGGACGACGCCGGTAATGTAGTCTTTGTTTTGAAGGGCATTGACAAGGGTTTGCAGGGATGAAATGTTGGTGTTCATCTGCTTGCATAATTCTTCGAGTTTTGCGACCCTGTTTTCGAGGTCGTCCACACGTCCGGTCAATGCCGAATCGTCGTAATCGCTATTACAACTCCATAGAGTGGAAACAGCGAATAATAAATAAAGAATCTGTTTCATTTTTAATAGTTTATTAGGTACAAATAGTCGTTATTCGGCATCTCCTTTTACGGTTTTGTTGAAACAGTCCTGATGTCCGCAATATTTGCATTGGCGGGTAACCTGAATGCGGTTATAGTGGACGAGATACGATTGAGTTCCGTTTTTAACTCGCTCGGTTTTAACTTGGCCGAGGTATGCTTCATCAATTACCCGCATCGCCCAGAATCTTCCGCAGTTCCCGCAGCGGCGTGAAAACAGCCAGCGTAAAATTAGAAATACAAATAATCCAATGATGACTAAAAGCCATAGTATTGGATTCCCTTTTTCTGATTTTGTATCAGGATATGGAGCTTCAGGCGCGGGTACAATTGGAGATACGGCTTGTTTGGATGATTGTATGATTTTCGGAGATGTGGAATGCGTTTGATCTTTGATCGGAGTAGGTTGCGGTTTCGTTTCTTTTTGCTTTGAAATAATGGCTGGCTCACGAGGAGTCTCGATTTCTTCGTGAATAATTTTCGGGGCAGGATTAGTTGAGGGTACAGAAACCGAGGGTTGCGGGGTTTTCTGCTCTTTTTTTCTTTGCTGGCGCTCTTCTCTGCGTTCTTCTCGCTTTTGCCTCCGTTCTTCCCGGCGTTGTTCTCGCAGGGCTTTCTTGTCGGTCTCCTGTGTTTGCGGTGCGGCGTACATACCGGGTGCGGCCAATATGAAGAACATAAGCCCGCAAGTGATTAGTTTTTTCATAGCAACAAGTTTTTGTTGCCATCCTGTTCCGATATGGCTGATTTACATGAAAAAAGTGTGGAACAGTCGTCTTATTGAGTAGGGAGGCTCTGGTAAGCCTTAGACACCAATAAAACAATGCCCCACACCTGTAATAGTAGGCGATGATAACCGCATACCATACAAGCAATGAGCGCGCTGTTTTATCCCTGTGTCTGTTGTGTGAAATTTACCAGATTTCCCTACACGGAATAAAAGCGAACACTTTTACTATATGTACGCCACTCTCGTGGCCCTACAAAGGTAAAAAAATGTTTTGCTTAGTGCAACACTCAGTCGGGGCATTGTCGTACAAATTTGAGCGAAATATTCTGAAAAATCAATATTGACCTTTTGCTATGTTTAAGGTAAACTCCACATATTGACCTTTACGAAAAAGGGATCGACTATCAGTCGATCCCCGTAAACGGATTCTGAGACGGTTATTTGAATGTAATATTGTATTCCCGACAATAGTGGAAAAACGTGCTGATGTTTATAAAGTCATGGTTGGCTATGCACCAGTCGAATAACCGGTCGCATTCGGTCGGGTAGTAATCGGAGTGCCATTGGCTCACCAAGTGGAATAGCCGTCGCCCTTCTTCCGGTCCGAACTCGTTGGCAAGTGCCTGCCCGATAGCCCTCCATACTTTATAGCCGCATGTGATGTCTATTTGTCGGTCTGATATTATCTTTATACACGCATATGCTCTCATTTTGGTATCTACATCCATGGAGGTCGACCTGTCGTTTTTGCAGGGTACTCCGTAGTCTTTGTTTATGAGGTTCAGATACGGTATGGCATTCGGATTAAAGAACGGCTCGGGATCATAGCTTGCGACACGCAGACGGGTGACATCGCAGCAAGTTGAATCTGCGTACAAATGGATTTTTGTCCGGATTTCATTTATGAGTGCAAAATACTGTGCTCGATGCCTTTCTGGATATGCGATCCGGAAAACAAGACATAGTCCGTTACCTCCGACGGATAGCCCCGCGTAGCACAGGCTACTGAACTTTTCAGCTAATAACTCTTTAGCGCGTGGCCATCTTCCCTTAACCCCGGGATTATCCTTGCCGTCAATGTCTACGCAGATGTAATGACTATGCCGATGCACGAGCTTTTTTCGGGCTCGTGTATCGAATATTCCGGAAACGGTCACACAAGGGAGGCGGAACTTCTTTATCTCTTTGCGGACCGCCGGATCCTGCGTTTCCCGATAAATATGCACGATGTCTTGGTAATCCGAGCTTAATAAAAATTCCCAGAGAGATATTTCCTCGATTGGAACGACCGAGGTCATGTTCTCGAAGAGAGATACTTTAGGCGATGGGATTCCCGCTGGAATCCGAACGACGGTGTTTGTCATAAATTTTGAGCATGAGTTATTGGAATTACTTTTGTTCGTATTTAAGATTTGTTGTGATAAATTTTTGCTATCTTTCATATAATAAACATTTTACATTTTGAGTTCCTGTATACTTTCTGTCTGCTTATTGTTCGGTTGTCAGACATTTCGATTCGGCACTTGAATGGCGCGTGTCATCGTTTGATTTTACTATCTGTCTTTCCTGCGAACCGATCCCCGATCGCTTTATCGTATTTCTTGGAGCTGGCATCGATCAGTCGTTTCCACCCCACGAAAGATTGCATGATTCGGGTCGGAGTTCCTTTTGGGGGCATTTCACCGTATAGCGCATAACGCGTTAAAACTTTATAAGCTTTATGCTGAAGACGTCCAGGCATAAGTTCGATAGCTTCGTAAAATGAGATGAGGAATACAAAGCCCTCTCTCGGTTTCCTCTTTCGCGGCTTCGCAGCCTCCTCTTCCTGAATTGCGCTCAATTCTTCTTCCGTTACATTGTTCAATGCCGCCAACGGGTCTAAATTTTGATTTGGTTTCATAACTTTGATTGTTTAATGTTTAATATGGTTATTACAATATTGTTCGATTGTTGGATGTGATTCGCTCTGCAACCAGTCGAGAATCTCCTCACGCTGAAAGTAGAGCCGCCTTCCGCCATGCTCCGGCTTGCGAAACGGGATCTTTCGTTCGCTTGTAAATTTGTAGATCGTCGCCTTGCTGTATCCGGTCAGGCGCACGACCTCCTCGATGGTCATTACTTGCTCGGCCGGAGCTTGATTCGCAGTAAGGTTACCCAAGATTCGGTCGATGCCGAGAATCTCTTTCAGTTGTCCCACGGTCAGCATTGCGATCGGGGTGTCGTCTGTGAATTTTGTCATAATCAATATTATTTTAGATGAGTTTCAATACTGAAGTATGGTAATGGAATATGCATAGGGCCTAAAATGAAAGCACCCCTGCGAGAATGCTATTCCGCAGGGGTACTTAATGAAAATAATGAATTTAATGAACGATTACAGCCCGTATAGGTCAATGAGAATGGTCGGTGTTGCTGGGCGCGTAAATAGAGGGGGCTGAATATGAGGTTTCGAAAATTTATGTCGTCTTCATCCGTACTATCGAAAAGCCGCCTGAGGGTTGTGTATATCCGGCGCATGGTTTGATCCGAGGTGGCTCCGACCTCCTGCTTTATGAATTTTATGGACAACAGATGAGGTAGCTGGAACTGGGGGAAATGACTCTTGCAGAAATAAAACAGTATGCCGGTATAGAGCCAGTATCGGAGGTCCGTCCGCGTCCCTTGAAGGACGGTCCCCGTAAAAACGGAGACGGTCTTCCCGCATTGCGGGCAACGCAACAGCAGCGGATTTCTTCGCCTCAAAGGTCGTGTAAGCCGGATATTACAGTCGGGACAATAGGTCGAGTGCCGTTCTGTATAGTAGGCAATAGCGGTCGTTTCATCCGGAAACAATGCTGAAAAGGTTTGGTAGCTGAACGGAATTTTCATCGTAGCTTATTTTGAGTTGTATATTTGTGCTAATAGCGTAAAAAGGCGAGCAGAATTAAACCGTGATGGCCGTTAGAGAACTTTCGCCGCCTCGTTGATCACTTCGTTGTCGAAGCTGTCGAGGTATATGTTCGTGGTTTCCAGATCGGCATGGCCAAGCATCTGTGAAATCACCTCGCGCGGGATGTGGTTGCGCTGCAAGGTCATGGCCGCCGTATGGCGGGAGACGTAGCTCGTCAGGTGGAAATCGATTCCGAGTTCCTCGGCGAGCAGGCGCAGGTATTTCTGGTACTTGCTGTAACGGGCTCGAATGTGCATGTAGAGCCGCTCGCCCGTATAGCCGGAGCGGGTGACGATCGGCAGCAGGAAATCGTCCACGGTCGGCGAGGCCGCTTGCAGGCTCCCGATCAGTTGCCGGATCGCGGGCGTGATCTTGATCGAAATAGGTTTGACACCTTTCTGCCGCTTGATCTTCTGCCGCTTGTAGACGATATAGTCGCCGTCCTCCATCTGTTTGATATGGGCGGCCGTGAGCATCGCCATGTCGATGAACGAAATGCCGTAACAATAGTAGGAAAAGAGAAACAGCTTGCGGGCGTATTCGCATTGCGGATTGCTGGCCGTGGTGCTTTTGAGTTTCGACAGCTCGGCGGCAGGCAGGTAACGTTTGGCAGTCGCCTCTTCGAGTTTGGAGACCTCGAACCCGCCCCGTCCGAACGGGTAGGTCGCTACCGAACCGACGCCCTCCGCATTGGCCCGGTTCAGAATGGCCCGTAACGCCTTGAAATAGAATTTGCGCGTATTGCCGCAACAGCCCCGCTTTTGAAGAAACATATCGAATCCCCGGACATAACGCAGGTCGATGTCGGAAAAGAGCCGTTGATCCAGCTTCCGGTCATAGCTTCTCAACATATCCTGCGTCTGCTTATAGGTTTGGGAATTGCCGATATGTCCCGTCGCGTGCAGTTCCGCGATACGGTCGGTGAAATAGGCGTTGAACTTTCCCTGTTTGGAGGTGTTTAGAAAGGCGTCCTCGAACTGGTTCAGTGTCCAGTCGATACCTTCGATCTCGAAGCGTTCGACGATCTCGCGGGCGCGAACCTTGTACTTCGCCAGCAGCGCATTGTCGGCTTCGCGTTGTTTATTCTCGGCTTTTTGCTCGGCTCCTTTCAGGTTGCGCAGGATGATGAATTGCTCGCCAGCCTCGTCCCAATATGCGGGATCGGCGTGGAGATCGAGCGCGATGTATTTGCGCCGCTTGTTTTTGGTGATGCACAGCCTGACTGCATAACGGCCATTGCGGTCGGCTTTGTCGTGACGACGGGGAAATCGGATGGAATGTGCCATTCTATCTGCATTCGTGTTAATAAAAAGATGATTGCGCCACCGACATTGCGTTACGAGTTATGAGTTACTTGCAATAGAATGGCAACAAACTATCTCAGCACTAATCGTATACGCGGGATTATCGATTCCAATTATACGATTACAGAATAACTCGCACGTGGCATTGCAAAAATAGAACGGCAATTAAGGGATTCCAAGTATTTTAAAATTTTGTATCTTGAATTTTGAAATTATATGCTGTTTAATCGCAATAGATACAGATAGTTATGTGTTCTGAATTTGCCGTTGAATTTGAATAATTCGGATGTGTCAATTTTGATTTTGGATGAAAATAATTGTAATTTGTGGATAAAATTGGCTTTTGTGTCGGAGAGGCTGTTATTAGGATTTTTGAAAGTTGTGCAGAAGATAGTCTGAAAATTGCTACCTTTGTTACGAAGTATGCCGAAACTCTATATCATAGCGGGTTGCAACGGTGCAGGGAAAACAACTGCATCCTATACCGTGCTGCCCGAAATGCTGGGATGCCGGGAGTTCGTCAATGCCGACGAAATAGCAAAAGGACTGTCGCCGTTCAATCCCGAAAGCGTGGCAATCGAAGCAGGACGGTTGATGCTGCAACGAATGGACGATCTTTTGTCCGAAGGCGAGGATTTTGCGTTTGAAACGACGTTGGCGACCCGTTCCTATGTGAAATTCGTGGAGCGGGCGCAAGCGAAAGGCTATTTTGTAACGTTGCTCTATTTTTGGTTGCCGACACCCGAACAGGCTATCGAGCGTGTTGCAACACGAGTAAGCGAGGGCGGGCACAATATTCCGTCGGATGTCATTCGCCGCCGTTATGCGAATGGCATCAGGAATTTAACTACCCTCTATACTCCGATTTGTGATTTCTGGACAATCTACGACAACAGCTCGGCAGACGAAGAGATTAAAATAGTTGCGTCGGGTGAGAAAAACATAACAATTCATGTTGAAGACGCGTTATCCTATAAACTGATTACGAATTATGAGCGAGATTGAAATCAAACAAATGCAGGAAAAAATCAACGCAGGTATTTTGCTCGCCCGTAAGCGTCTGATTGAAAAGACCAAGAAGGAGGACGGCGAACTGGTCGTCGTGCGCGACGGAAAGGTCGTGCGCATCAAGGCCCGTGATCTGAAATAGGAATTTTGGGGCGGTTGTCCGAATGAATAATTCCCGGCATCCGAAAATGCCGGGGATTCACTTTTCAATTTTGATCGGGTAGGAGGACGGCGCGTGGAACACAGGTGGAACACGCGAAATCGCAACAACTCCCGATAATGGCAAACTGCAACTCTTTGAATGTGTGTGAAATCCGCTGGAATATAGTTCGTTAAATTTATTGGAAAAAGTAAAATTTAATTCTGGGGGGCGTGTGGTCGCTGGTTCGAATCCAGTCACCCCGACTGATGGAAAGGCTTGACGGTCGAAGACCGTCGGGCCTTTTTCTTTTGCTGTCGGCCGGTTCGTTGGATTCCGATTCCGGTTTGCGCGGGTGGGCATATTCGGGATGATTCGGGAACACGGGACATGGAGACTGCGGTTTCGGCCGAAAAAACGGGGCCGCCGGCACGAACCGGACGGCCCCTCCTGCGTGTGTGTTGCGTCACTGTACGACGAATTCTTCTCCGTCGCGGATCCGCAGGGTGTGTGTATGAGGCTGCTGCGCCGCAGTCTCGAGGGTCGAAATGGATAAGCGGGGAGCGTACGGTCCCGCAGAGCGACGGATGTCCGGACGGCTCCGGAAAAATTCCGGGGCGAATCATGGATGCCGGGCATTGCGCTTTGAGGGGACAATCCGTCCGAAAACGACGAAACTTTATCCGGAATCTGTCCGGTGACCGGTCAGGGGCTTGGAGAGCGTTTTCCCGCCTGCATTCGAATCGTTTCCATTCGGCATATCCTCATTCGGTTTCAAATGGGTCCAAGGACATGCACGGATTCCTGACTTTCAAACGAGTACTACCAATACTCCCACAAATAGCCAAGAACCGTGCATAATACGTCCCTGGCTGTTCTTTGTGGGTGAGTTGCTTTGGTAGTTTCGTTTGATTGAACAGCCAAACATACTTTCGGGTATGTTCGTATTTCAAATATAGCGAATATTGTAGATATTATCCAAATTTTAGAATAAAAAATTGATGCAGGACGCATTTATTGTTCTTCAGGACCGATCCATGTCGGATGGATATCGGAATCGCGCCGGACGATGACGGGGCTGGTTTGCGGGGAAAGACGATGCGGCGTTCGGTGCCCGGTCTGCGGAATGTCCGTGTGGGACCGGAGGAAAAATCGAATGGCAGGCTGCGGAAATCCGGCGGGTCGGAGCGACGGCGGACCGGGTCGGGACGGTACTGCGGCCCGGGCGGGGTGCGAGGCGGAGGGGAAGTGAATTGCGCCGCGTGTTCGAATCGGGAAAATTCGGGCCGGTTTCGGTTGTGCGGTGGTGTGGTTGTGCTGGACGGAACCGGCCGTTCGTTCCGGAAAGATTTCCCGGATCGGTCGGGGCGTCATGATGAGGAGAACGCCCGAAAAACGGCCGAAGGGACCGTGCCCGGGTATTTCCCGGCCGGTCCCTTCGGTCGTGTGTGGGGTGGGATTATTCCACGGTCTCCGAGACGAGGAAGTCCTCGCCCGAGGCAGGGTCCGTCACGACGATGCTCCGGTCCTCGTTGGTGAAGTGGAAGTAGGTGGCTTCGATCTCGGCGTCGGCCGGCAGGCCGAAGAAGTGCCGCGGGTAGATGTATTTCTGGTAGGCTGTTTCGCTGATCTTCTCCATGAGGGTCTTGTCGCTGATTTCATCGACGATCACCTCCTTGCCGCCGTCGTACACGGCCTTGCCCCAGAGATAGACCTTCTCCTGGCCGTTCAGGGCGGTCTCCGTCGAGCCGGATACGGCGGAGAACTTCACCGAGAAGATGTCGCCGTAGCCGAATACCGACGGGACGGTCGATACCAGGCTCTCCACCGTGTAGTCGAGCATCGGCAGGTCGCCGCCCGTCACGGTCAGCACCTTCGACTTCTCGTTCTCCTTGTAGCGCCGGTTGCTGCCCTTGCCGTCGTCGCCGCCCACGTCGAAGCCCTTGTTCAGGCTGCACCAGCCGTAGCCCATGAAGCATTTGATGGCCTGCGGGCCGGTCTTGAGGCGGATTTTCACCGTGCCGACGATCGGTTCCTTGCCGTTTTCGCGCTGGTCGTTCACGTCGAACGACGTCTTCGACTGGAAGATCACCCATTCCATCGGGCCGGTGTTGCCCATCAGGCCGATCTGGCTCTGGTAGGCGTCCGGCCAGGGCAGGCCCGTGCCGGGCTCGATGGCGCCCTCGGGGATCGGCGTCATCTGTTCGTCCACGACCTCGGCGAATCCCTGATTGACGTACCCTTCGGTGGTCAGCGTCAGCGAGGCGTTCTCCCGGATGTTCCAGGCCTTCGGCGCGAGAATCGCGAAGGCGATCTCCGAGCGGTGGTCGGTCTCGGCCGTGAACTTGATCTTCACCGAAATGTCTATGTCGCTGTTCACCTTCGCATCCTCGGGATGGATGATCTCCACGATCTCCATGCAGCCGATGCCGATGAGCGGCAACGCGACGGCGGTCATTATCCAATATTTGAATCTGTTCAGAGGTTTCATAACGCGTTCCGGGTTAAATTATTCGACAATCTCCTTGAAAGTGTACTTGTAGTTGAGCTCCTCGCAGTCGAGCTGGAACGGGACCGAGAACTCGCCGTTCTGGAAGTAGGCGACGACGTTGTCCGTCCCCTTGATCCGCAGCTCGTTGGGCAGCGCCTCGGTGTCCAGGTAGCATTCGACCTCGCCCGAGGGAATCTCGAAGGCGTAGGGCGAGAAGGGCACGTCGCCGTTCGAAAACTCGAGGCTGGCCATCCGGTTGTCCTTGACGTGGATCGTGAAGCGCAGCGTGCCGAAGAAGTCGAACTTCTCCGCCACGTCGATTCCGTTGATGTTCATGGGGTCGTACTGGAGGACCTGGCGGATGCCGTATTTTATGTCGTAGGTGCTCGGGTAGTCGGACGACATACGGTCCGAGACATCCTCGCAGCCCGTGAGCGCCGCGCAGGCCGCCGCGCACGTGAGTATCAATGCGTATTTTTTCATGGTTTCTGTTTTTTGTGGTTATCGCTTGCTGTTCAATATCCGGTCGATTCCGATCCAGAAGAAACGGGGCCGGTAGGTGCTGACGTCGCTGAACTGTTGTGAGAACTCTTCGGTATTGACGTTGTAGCTGACGAGGATCATGCCGTCCTTTTCGAACTGGGGGTGCGCCATGGCGTTGTAGGTGAACAGTTTCCTGTTCTCCATGGCGGGAATCCTGTAGATCAGCTGCTTATTGCGCCACGGTCCCGCGGGGCTGTCCGACGTGAAG
>ERZ779729.2221-NODE-2221-length-11959-cov-12.159694_pt1 | contig 11959 bp, 10 predicted proteins | sample MGYA00511072_ERZ779729 | MGnify/ENA primary metagenome ERZ779729 (study PRJEB29588, sample SAMEA2156675) | human gut metagenome | biome: human gut; feature: human-associated habitat; material: faeces | place: Denmark | collected 2008/2010 ...
AAGGTTTACTGGAGGTAAATCGAGAAATTTGCATGCCGCAGATGGCGGAAAAGGCCTCGCCAGACGCGCCGCCGAATTGTGCGGTGGTGCCTTAGTTAGTGTACTGGAATTGCGTCCCTGCATCCTCACCGATTCGGCAGCAGCGTCAGAATCTCCTTAATCGACATGCAGTACGGGTCGGCTTCGTGGCTGCGGCCGTGCTCCAGAATCACCTGCGCGGTCTTCTGCATCGCGGGGAAGGCGCTGCGAATCAGGTGGTTTGCGTGGATGACAATGTTCACGCCGTGCGCCGCGAGTTCATCCTCCGTCGTCAGATTATAGGTTGTGGGAACGACGACAAGCGGCGTTTTCGGGTCGTCCTTGCGGAAGGCGTCGCAGAAGGCGAACACCTCGTCCGGCGTTTTCGCCTTGGAGTGAATCATGATGCCGTCCGCGCCCGCTTTGACGTAGGCGTGGCAGCGGGTCAGCGCATCATCGAGGCCCTGTTCCAGAATCAGGCTCTCGCAGCGCGCGATAATCATGAAGTCCTTCGTTTTCTGTGCGTTTTTGCCCGCGGTGATTTTCTCGCAGAAGTCGGGGATGCTTGCCTGCTTCTGTCCCGCGCCCGTGCCAAATAGGCTGTTCTTCTTCAGTCCCTGCTTGTCCTCGATGATGACGGCGCTGATGCCCGTGCGTTCCAGCGTCTGCACGTTGTAGACAAAGTGCTCGACCAGCCCGCCGGTGTCGCCGTCCAAAATAATCGGCTTCGTCGTCACTTCCATGATTTCTTCCAGCGTGTTCAGACGGCTGGTCATGTCCACCAGTTCAATATCCGGTTTTCCCTTCGCGGTGGAGTCGCACAAGCTGCTGACCCAAATTGCGTCGAACTGGCGGCGGCCCTTGGGCGTTTCGACGGTCGTCTTTTCGACAATCAGCCCGGTCAGGCCGTCGTGCGCCTCCATCACGGACAGGCACGGCTTGTAATGCAGCAGGCGGCGGAGGCGGCTCCGGCGCGTCTCCGGCAGGGAGAGCAGCTGATCAAGGGTCGAAAGCGTCTCCTCGGTCGCGGTGTGCGTGTAGGGGAATTCGACGAGTTCGCCGCCCCAGCCTTTGAGCGTCTCAATGACTTTTTGCCGGATATTCGCCTGATAGCCGACAAGCCAGTCATCCCCATGCACCACAATGTCGGGGCGCAGGCGGTTGAGGATGTCCGTATAATCCAGACTTTCCTGCACGACAACGCGGCTGACGTACTTCAGCCCCTCAAACATCGCGATGCGCTCCTCCAGCGGAATCAGCGGATAATGCTTGTAGCTGGCGACGACCTCGTCCGTCAGCAAGCCGACGGTCACTTCGCCCAGCTCCGCCGCGCGCTGCAAAATGCGGATATGCCCGTTGTGCAGAATATCCGTCGAAAAGCAAATGTACACCTGCTTCATTCAAAGTACCTCCTGACGGAATCGAGTCAAGACAACTTCCCGATCCGCCTGATTGTCGATTTCAGCGCAGAGCCTCCCGCCACACTCCAGCGGATACAGCGGAATCTCCCCTGACACGGCGTTGAACGCGTTCTCGGCGTAGCACTTCACGTCCCCACGCTCCACAAAGCGCTCGATTTCGTCCATCCAGCTGGAAAAATCCGCCGCTTGCCAGTGGTACGCCGCCTGACATTCCACGCTGCCCGCGTCGAAGCAGTCCACACCTACGCGCCGGATACGCCCGTCCCGAATCAGCGCCTTGAAGTCCTTGTCCGGCAGGGGCAGCGTGGAATCCACCGCCATCACACTTCTGCCCGACGCTGCCAGCGCATCCATCACCGCCGGATGCAGCACCAAATCGCCGTGCAGGCTGATGACGTCCTGCCCACGCAGCAAATTCCGCGCCAGATACATGCTGTAAATATAGTTCGTCTCCCGATACTTCGGATTATGGACGAAGTGGAAGCGGATGCCGCTGTCCAGCGATTCCAGATACGCTATCAGCGTGTCCGCCAGATGCCCCGTCGTCACCACTGCTTCCGTCACGCCGATGCGCCGCAGCAGTTTCACCTGCCACGAGATGATGGTTTCCTGTTCGGTCAGGCGGCACATGCACTTGGGATGCTCCCGCGTTTCGTCGCCCATGCGCGACCCCAGCCCCGAATTGAGCAGCAATGCAATCATGCCTTTTCCTCCCGCAAAAATGCCATCAGCGCGTCACGGTTCTGGATGGGCGTCGTCGTCGGGCGGCCCAGATCCGCGCGCGCCCCCACCGCACAGGCAACCTCCAGCATCGTCAGCTGATTCGCCCTCTTCGCTTCCTGCAGGGCAGCTTCCAGCGTCGCTTCGTCCCGCGCGTTCAGCACCTGTGGGTATCCGACCGCTGATGCGACCTTCGCCGCGCTTAATCCCCCTTCGCACACAGGCATCCCGCCGACCGTCTCATGCGCGGCATTGTTGATGACAACGTGGATGAGGTTCGCCGGTTTACGCTGGGCAATCACCGGCAGTGCGCCAAGGTGCATCAGCGCCGCGCCGTCGCCGTCCAAGCACAAGACGCGGCGGTTCGGCTTCTCCAGCGCGATTTCCAGCGCAATCATACTTGCATGTCCCATCGACCCGACGGTCAGGAAGTCGCGCTCATGCCCTTCGCCGCGCTTTTCGCGAAGCTCAAAGATTTCGCGGCTGAGTTTCCCCGTCGTGGACACAACCACATCGCCCGCATCCATCGCATTCAGCATGATTTCCGCTGCCCGCTCACGGGTGAGGGTGTTTTCATTGCCGTATGCGGGCTTGAGCGAGCAGGTCAGCGCGCCTTTGCGAACGACAATCGCCGCGCACTGCCGCTGATTCAATTGTTCGCGCAGGAAGGCAAAATTCGCCGCAAACTGCTCCGCCGTCGTGTCCTTGCTGAGGATGCGGTAGGGGACGCCGAGAATCTCCAGCTGCGACAGGGTGATTTGCCCCTGCTTGACGTGCTGCGGTTCATCGTGCACACCGGGTTCGCCGCGCCAGCCGACGACGAGCAGGCACGGCAGCTGATACACCTGCGCATCCATCAGCGACGCAAGCGGATTGACGGCATTGCCCAGCCCGGAATTCTGCATATAGCACAGCGCGGGACGCCCCGTCGCGAGGAAATGCCCGGCGGCGAGACCGACCGCGTTTCCCTCATTCGCCGCGACAATGTGGCGGGGCGAATGAACGCCGTAGAGGGCGTAGAGGGAATCGCAAAGTCCTTTTAGCTGCGAATCCGGCACGCCGGTAAAAAAGTCAATGCCCGCCCCTTCGCAGGCAGAAAGAAGTCGCTGTGCATCCATGCAAAAAGACCTCCGTTTCTTCGCTTCTATTATAGCGGAAAGAGGAAACGGGGTCAAGTGCACTGTCGCTTTCTTCTCCTTTTCCCCTTTACAACACCCCTTCAAACCGCTATAATAGGACAAACAGAATCACGGAAGGAGCGTGTTCCACGATGTCCGAAGTCAAAACCCGCGCAGAACGCATTGCGCTCAAGGTTCGCCGGAAGCAGCGGCTCGTCCGCGTCGCGCTGGGCGAGGAGAATGCGGATGTTGTCCTCAAAAACGCCGATTATGTCAACGTGTTTTCCGGCACGATTGAGCATGGCGATATTGCCGTTGCCAACGGGCTGGTCGTCGGCATGGCTGACCATTACGACGGCTTGATGGAGGTCGATGTCAGCGGCAAAATCGTCGCTCCCGGCTTTATCGACGCGCATATTCACCTGGAGAGCAGCCTCGTCAGCCCGACCTCGTTCGCGCGCGTGGTGCTCCCCCACGGCACAACCACCGTCATCACCGACCCACACGAAATTGCCAACGTCTGCGGCATGGGCGGCATCGACTACATGATGGCGGCGACAGAAAATCTGCCGCTGGATGTGCATTTTATGCTCCCGTCATGCGTGCCGGCAATGGCGTTTGAGGAAAACGGCGCGACGCTGACATGGCGCGACATCAACGCCTATTTCGACCATCCCCGCGTGCTGGGGCTGGCGGAGATGATGAATTATCCGGGTGTGATGATGGGCGACCGCGCGACGATGGAGAAAATCGTCGTTTCACAGGCGCATCACAAGAAGATTGACGGCCACGCGCCGGGGCTGTCCGGCAAGGCGCTCAACGCGTACATGTCCGCCGGCGTCTATTCCGACCACGAGTGCGACACCATTGACAACGCATTGGAAAAACTGCGCAAGGGGCAGTTCATCATGATTCGCGACGGCACGGCGGCGCAGAATCTCGAGGCCCTCATGCCTCTGCTGACGGAGCAGTATGCGCACCGCTGCATGTTCTGCACTGACGACAAGCACCCCTATGACCTGCTGCACAAGGGACACATTGACTACATCGTCCGCAAGGCGATTTCCCTCGGTGCCGACCCGATTCTGACCATCAAGGTCGCCAGCCACTACGCCGCGCGGTACTTCCTGCTGAACAACAAGGGCGCGATTGCGCCGGGGTACTTGGCGGATTTCGTCGTGCTGGACAACCTGCATGATGTGAATGTGGAGATGGTGTTCAAGCGCGGCAAGCTGGTTTACGACGGGCACGAGGTGGAGATCGCCGCGCCGGACATTGACCCGGACATCCTCGCGGGCGTGCTGGACACGTTCCATCTGCCGGACGTAACGCCGGAGCAGCTGCGGATTGGGGTCGCGCCGCTGATTGGCCTCATCGACGGGCAGATTGTGACCGAAGACTTGGGGCACGCGGAAGGCGTCGATAACGGCATCTGCCAGATGACCGTCTGCGAGCGGCACCACGACACGGGGCATGTCGCCAGCTGCTACGTCCGCGGCTACGGGATTCAGCGCGGCGCGGTTGCGACGTCGATTGCCCACGACAGCCACAACATCATTGCCTGCGGCGTATCGCCGGAGGACATTGCCTTTGCGGTCAACGAGCTGAAAAAGATGCACGGCGGCATCATCGTCGTGGAGAACGGGCAGGTGCAGGCTCGTCTGCCGCTGGAGTTGGCGGGGCTGTTTACTGACCGTCCGCTGCCGGAAGTGAACGAGAAGTTAGAGCACTGCAAGGCGGCAGCGTGGGCGCAGGGCGTGAATCGCGGCATTGACCCGTTCATGACGCTTTCGTTCGCGAGTCTGCCGGTGATTCCGGCACTGCGGCTCACCACCAAGGGGGTCTTCAATGTCAACACATTGAAGTTTGTTGAGTGATATTCTGATTGATTTTCTTCTCCAAACTTGAGTTTTGGGCAATACCGCACAAATGAGTTGGTGCGATGGCAAATGCATTTTTTGTCAGATGCGATTGCAGAAATCGAAGGTTTACTGGAGGTAAATCGAGATTTCTGCAAGAAGCAGATGGCAGAAAAGGCACCGCCAGCGCTGCCGACGAATTGTGCGGTAGTGCCTTTGATGTTGCAGAGGGTTTCGCCTCTGCGGAGGCGAGGAGGGGGCTTTCCGCTCGCTCCCTCCACCCCTTCGGGCTGCACACCCATGTTTCTTGGATTTTATCGGAAGTTTTATGGTTAGTTTCCCTATCGTTTTCCCAACCAACACAATAAACCTGTTACATGGGCGTGCGCTGCGAAGGGGTCAAGGGGGCGATCGCAGACTTCGTCTGTTTCTATTGCCCCCTTGTCGCGTCCGCAGACGCGAAACCTCCGCGCCGCAGACAAATTCTATTTTATTGAATAAACTCAATTCAAAAAAGGAGCTGACCACCCTGATGCAACAGGAATCCAAAGCGCACCGTCTTTGGACGCTCTTTTCTTCCATGCTCCTCATCAGCACCTTCACTTTCGGCGGCGGATTCGTCATCGTGTCGCTGATGAAGAAGAAATTCGTTGATGAGCTGCATTACCTGACCGAAGAGGAAATGCTGGACATGACCGCCCTGGCGCAGACCGCACCGGGCGCGATTGCCGTCAACGGCGCCATCCTCGTTGGGCGGCGCATCGCCGGGATTCCGGGGCTGATCGTCGCGGTGCTGGCGACAATTCTGCCGCCGATTGTCATCATCAGCGTCATCTCTATGATGTACGCCGCGTTCGCCGAGAACGAATGGGTACGCGCGGTGCTGACGGGGATGCAGTCGGGCGTGGCGGCGGTCATCTGCGACGTGACGGCAAATCTTGGCGGCAAGGTCGTGCAGTCGAAGGATTGGCTGAATCTGCTGCTGATGGCAGGCGCGTTCGCGGCGTCCGCTGTCTTTCACGTCAACGTCATCGTGGTCATCCTCGTCGCAGCGGCGATTGGCGTTATCCGGGCGCTGCTGGCGCGAAAGGGGGGCGTATCCGCATGATGGTGCTGTTCCTCGTCTTTTTCCAAATCGGGCTGTTCAGTGTTGGCGGCGGATATGCTGCCATGCCGCTGATTCAGTCGCTGGTGGTGGAGTCGCACGGCTGGCTGACGATGGCAGAATTTACGAACCTAATGACGATTGCCGAGATGACCCCCGGCCCGATTGCGGTCAACTCCGCGACATTCGTCGGGATGCGCTGTGCCGGGCTGCCGGGGGCGCTTGTCGCGACGTTCGGGTGCATCACGCCGTCGCTGATTCTCGTCACGCTTCTTTCCTATTTGTATGGGCGATTTCGTTCCGGGCAGACGATGCAGAACGTGCTGGGCGCGCTGCGTCCCGTGGTCGTCGCGCTGATTGCGTCGGCGGCGCTGAGCATCGTGCAGGTCGCGGCAGTGAAATCGGGCGGCGGCGTGTCCATCGTCGGCATTGTGCTGATGGTCGCGGCGTTCCTCGTCCTGCGCTGGAAGAAATGGAACCCAATTCTGGTGATGCTGCTCTGCGGCGTCAGCGGCGCGGCGGCGCACGCGGTCGGCTGGCTGTAACGAAAATCTTCCGAAACCATTTGTCCGCCCTTGACAGGGATTGGTGCGTGTGTTATACTCCAAACCGAAGCAGTTAGTTGCGATTAACCAATTAGGAGACATACGCGCATGAATATCCTGTGCATCCTGCTTGCCCTGGGCATCATCGGCCACGCCATCAACATGTACTGCGACCGCATCCTGAGTATCTTCCCCAACGGCACGCTGAAACTTGCCAACTACAGCAAGCTGAAGGATGGCGACTACGCCGCGAAGCTGATGGAGGGCGTTTCGCCGAATGTGCCGATGCGTTCGGGCGTGCTGGGTGTGTTTGCCATCGTGCTGGAGTTCTGCGGATACGCGGCACTGGCGGCGTATGCGTACCAGAAAGCCCCGGTGTACGGCGCAATTCTGTTCGCCGGAACGACGTTCGCTTGCATCGTCAGCTCCGCGTATCACTTGAAGTGCGGGCTGGCGGAGTACATGTTCCTCAAATATGGGCGGGACGAACGTGCCAAGGGCTTGATGCTTGACATGCTTCGCAGCGGCGCCTCCCTGCGCCTGTGTTCTCTGGGAATGATTACGTTCTACATCACGCTGATGGTTGCTATCATCACCGGCGCGATTGGCTTCCCGATCTGGGCGCTCGTGTTCACGATTCTCCCGATTTTCATCGTCACGTTCCCCCTGCAAATCGTCGGCACGCTGCATATTGCCGCGATGGTGTCAATGCTTGGCTGGATGTTCCTGATTTAACCGCAAAAGGACTGCTGCACGGGCACTTTTCTCCGCTCACAGTCCTTTTTCTGCGTTTTCCCTCACTCGCGCGGATTTTTTGCAAAAATCACGAAAAGTCCCTTGACAAACGCCTCGATTCGCGCTATAATAATCAATGTTGCGGATGACCCGCCGCAATATGAGCTTCATATGGAGAGTTGGCTGAGTGGTCTAAGGCGCACGACTGGAAATCGTGTGTGGGCTTATACCCCACCTAGGGTTCAAATCCCTAACTCTCCGCCAGATTAGCATCGGTTCGATAGAATCGGTGCTTTTCTTTTGCCCTCGCAGCGAATCCTTCCCCAGTCACCCAAAGTGCCTCTCTAATAAAAAGTGCGTACTTGCGCCCATATCAGAAATGGTGTATTCTTTACAAGATAACCCTTTCCCCGAACGACCCACCTTGGAGGAACCCATGAGGAAACTGATTTCCCTGCTGGTGATGATTTTGCTGCTGCTGTCCGCTGCGCTGGCGGAAGTGAGCACCCCGACCTGCACCACCGTGACGCTTGCAACCGGCAGCGTTCACGGCGGATTTCATCGCGAAGATGCATGAGGTTTTCCCGGACTATGTGGGCGAAAACTATCTGGAAATGACGGCTGGATTCCTGTTCCCGGCGGAGTAAGTAAGAAAAGACAGGCTGTTCGAGCGTTTTGCTCGGACAGCCTGTTTTTTGTCAGTATCCCGCTTTCTGCAATTCGTCCAGCAGTGCGCACTTGCGCTTGTAGTCCCTGCGCCACTGTTCAGCAAGGTCAGCAATTATCTTTCTTCCCTCGTCGGTGCCTTTCATGCGTTCCAGCTGTTGGATGATCTCGCAGTAGGCGGCGCGCGACGAAGCACCTTGCATAGCGCGATTCACCATGTTGCAGTAGAGTGCCAGCGTGCGGGCGGAATCCCATGCCATCAGCGGGTTAAAATAGGTACACAGTCCCTCAAAATTGCTGTGTTGCTGAATCCGCTGGAGCAGCTGCTCCCACTGCTCAATGGATGCCAGCAGGGGCAGGCGGATAGTGCTTGTCGTCGGCAGTTTCATCAAACGTTCCGCCTCGTCGCGCCACGCATCGGTGGGAAGCGTCGCTCGAAGCGCATCAATCTGCTCCATGCTGTACTGATTGTACTGCTCAATGTACTGCCGAATCGCCTGCTGCGCAAGGTCAGGCTGATTCGCGCGCTGATAGAGCAAAATCAGCTGTTCGCGGCGCTGCTTGCATGGCATATATTCCCCGGCGAACGTCTGCAAATCCGCCTTGACCTGCTCGATGGCTTCCGTCCACTTTTCCGCCGCCATCAGCGTTTTCAGTGTCCGGTCATGCGCATACGGCACATCCCAATGCGAATGCCAGAAGCTGATGATGTCCTCCTGCGAAGCGTGCAGCTGCTGCATCGTTTTTTCACGCTGATTCAGCAGATTCACCATCGCGCCTCCACCGCGTTCCTGCACATTCGGCTTCCACTCGGCAATTTTCTCGTCGAGCAGCGCAAGATTCCGCTGATGAATCGCTTCGTCCCACGAATACGAAAACAAGAACGCCAGCGGCGCGGTGAAATACGGCAGCGGCTTCCACGTCCGGAATGCAGCGGCGAACCATTCGTACATTGCCGACTGCTGGGCGGGTGCTGCGATGGCAAGAATCCGCATCCATGCATCGCGGCAAGCGTCTTCGATATCCTCCTGTTCAAGAATTTCATCGGCGGATTCAAACATCATTGCCGTGTCGCAAACGAGTTCAAACGCCAGCATCGCATGTTCCGGCGTCAGCAAATCAGCCAGTTCCGCGTCCAGCAGCTCCAGCAGTTCCTGAACGGGTGATTCCTCTTCTTCGTCATATTCCGCGTATTCGTCATACTCGTTTTCGGAATAGCGTTCGGCGGCGTGAAGCGTCTGCGTCAGGGTGCGCTGCCAATTGAGGCGGCGTTCATCCGCACGGACAGGTGCATTTCCCTTGCACAGCATCAGCCGATTTCGGAGTGCTTCGTCCTTTTTCAGCAGCGGACGAAGAAAATCCCGAAGCGTTTCGGCGGACAGGCTGTTCAGCTTCTTCTCCCACTCCGGCGCGGGCAATTCCGCTTCCGGCAGATGGGTCGCCGCAAAGAGAACCGCCGCCATATGCTTGCAGTTTGCGCCCTCTTTCGCAAAAGGGCAGGTGCAGGACATGGTTGCCACAGCATCGTCTGCCAGCGTAATCTCAATCCGATACAGCCGCGTGCCTTCTACATCAGCAGTGATTTTCTCCTGCGTGCAGTGCAGATTTTTCACTGCCCCGGCACGCCAGTAATTGCGCCCGCGCGTAACCATCTTCGAGATAAAATTCTCTTTCCAGTCAGTGATGTGCATCGGCATTCCACCTTTTGCAAAACAGGCTGCCCGTTTTTCTCGGACAGCCTGCTTGCTTATTCCTTCGTCTCAATCTCAATGCCGCGTTCTGCCAGCCAGTTCGGCCAGTAGTCGTCGGTGTAAAGCAATGCCTCGCGGGTGGAGGGCATCGGGGGCAGCGATCCGCCCGTAGCGTAAATCAGCGCAGAAATCGGCAGAACGGTGTAGCCCTGCTCCTCGTAGTAGGTCAGGACAGCATCGAGAATTTCCCAGCTGCGGTTCGCGTCAAGATGGCAGAGCAAAATATTGCCGGGCGCGAGCTTGGCGCGCGTCGTACCGTTCTTGATGCACTCTTCCACCGTGTATTTGCCGATGGAGTCCTTTGTGCTCATGTTCCACAGCACGCACTCCATGCCTTCCGCGCGCGAAACGCTGATGACGTTGCTGTTCACGTCCCCGTACGGCGGGCGCATCAGGCGCGGCGAGACGCCCAGCGTTTCCGCCATGGTCTCCGCCGGAAAAACGATTTGGCGCATCATGCTGTAGGGCCGTTCCTTCGTCAGCTGCGGATGCGTGTTCGTGTGGTCGCCGATTTCATTGCCCGCCGCCAGCACGCGCTTGGATTCCTCCGGGAACGTGCGGACGAAATAGCCCGTCATGAAGAAGGTGATATTCGTGTTGTGCTTCGCCAGCACTTCCAGCACCTGATCGGTGTTCTTGCCGCCGAAACCGCAGTCCATGCCGATGCCGACAAGTTTCCGCTCCGTCTCCACGTTCTTGACGGCGCGCTGTCCCTTCGCAACGACGGTCAGGTAACCGCCATCCGCCACACAGCGATCGCCCAGCCACACGCTCAGGCGAGTGTATCCCTCCATATCAGCGGTTGGGGTGATAGAGAAGCTCATGTCGCCGCTCGGATTCGACCACTTCGCTTCCGCCAGCACTGTACCTTTGTCATCGCGCAGCTGGAAGGTGTTGTTGCCCTTGACGATGGTGGATGAATTCGTCACCGTCATGCGGACACTCATCTTCTTGCCCACCGTGCCAAAGTTGATGCCCAGATAGAACTGCACGTTCGGCAGGCGCTGGATAGTCAGCGTATGCTTGCCCGTGCCGGTGTAGCCGTCGCCGCTCTGCAGTTCAAAAACGACCTTGCCGCGTTCCTCCACCACCTGCGTCGGAACGGTCAGCATGGTACTCTTCTGCCCTGCCGGGATGACCACGGAATACGCGCCGTCCAAGCCGTCGCAGGTCAGGGAAACCGTCAGGTCTTTGTCGCTTGCGGGCGACACGTTCAGCTTCAGCGTGTAATCATAGCCGCCGTTGATTTGCCCGTTTTTCTCGGCAAAGGTAACTTTCACGCCGTCCGCCAGCGCGACGGACATCAGCAGCGCCAGCATCATGCCCAGCGCGCAAAACCATTTTTTCATGTGCAGCCTCCATTGGTCGTCGATCGTTGATATATCTGCTCGGACATACACGTCCACTTCTATTATACCATTGATTGAAAAGGAACACAAGTGCAAAAAAGCGCCGCTCCGCTTGGCCATGCACGGTCAGGCGGGCGGCGTGATGTGTCAGAGGATTACTGCGCCAGCAGCATGTTCAGCACATCAATGATGTTGCGGCTGTTCTCCAGCTGATTCTCCATGCCTTCGACAATCTGCTCTTCCGCAGTCGTCTCATCCGCATCCGCGTGCAGGACAACCGGCAGCTGCTTGCCGACGAACTGCTCCGCGAAAGCATCCAGCATTTCCTGCGTCAGACCTTCGACTTCATTTTCCAGCGTCAGCTTCAACTCCGTCACCACATTGTTCGCATCCAGATGCAGTTCAACATCAAGCGTGTATTCGTCCGGCAACAAAGAAGTGATGGTGGTGGTAAGAACTCTTCCTTCAGCAGCGGGTTCTTCCGTTGCTTCGGGTTCAGCGGCGGGTTCTTCCGTCGCGTCGGGTTCAACAGCGGGTTCTTCCGTCGCTTCGGGCTCAGTGGTGGGTTCTTCCGTCGCGTCGGGCTCGACGGTGGGTTCTTCCGTCACAGCGGGCTCGACAGCGGGTTCTTCCGTCGCAGAGGGCTCGACAGCGGGTTCTTCCGTCGCTTCG
>ERZ779729.2237-NODE-2237-length-11886-cov-4.987321_pt1 | contig 11886 bp, 18 predicted proteins | sample MGYA00511072_ERZ779729 | MGnify/ENA primary metagenome ERZ779729 (study PRJEB29588, sample SAMEA2156675) | human gut metagenome | biome: human gut; feature: human-associated habitat; material: faeces | place: Denmark | collected 2008/2010 ...
GACCGCTCTAAAACGCATTTGCGACCGCCAAAGAGTGCAAAATGCAATTTCCACAGATCAACTCTATTCGACCGTAATTATGATAGATCTGAACCTTGTATGCGGGATCAACCTCTTGTATGGTAATGCAATTCTTTGCTGCTTTCATTTCTAAATACGCAGTATCAAAGTCACCACTGTACTCTGCTACGAATGATAAAAGCATATGTCCGATTGCAGTGTTCGAAAGATCTGCTTCTTCCATAACCTTAACCGCGGCACTGAAGTCTCCCATATTCCAAAGCAGCATTGCTTTCGTAGTTATGAAATCAGGGATCTCATCCTCATATAGCCATTCATGTGGAATGTTCGCAGCTTCATGGTAAGCTTCAGCAATTTCTCCTACATGCGAGGAATACATCGACTTTAATCTCGTATAACGAATTATCTCTACCTTTTCAGTAATGTACCAAGGCTTCTTTCTAAAGAAATCCTTATTTCCCAGTATATCGCCTTCATTAAAGCGTCTTTCCATCTCATCCAGTTTTTTCTTCACATATGGTGACGGATGCTTAATGAGATAAATACAGTAAGCCAGATACAGGATATCTAAAATCAGCAGCATATAAAACGCAAGATGCGAAATCATTCCAAATCAAGATAGCAAAAGATCCGCACCAGCATATACCAATGAAAAAGCAAATCCCCAAACGTTTCTCTCATGCAGAATGTACTTTAAAACTCTCTCTTTATACACCGCGAAGATCATGGTAAATGCAGCAATGAACAGAACCATAGCAACTGCGGATTCAACACCGAAGTTCTCCATAAGTTCTAATAAATTCATTACCACATCCATCATTCATTATCCTCGTTGTTTTTATTTATGATAAGCGCTGCCGTGTGATAGTATTATTTATTTTTTATATTCTACAACTCCCTATTGCAGCACCAATTTCTGTACCTCTTATTTCACTATATGATTGAAAATGCTCCAAAGCAACCGGCATATTCCTGCATATACAACCGCATCTGCATTGTCGACAAGAAAGAAACCATATATCCTCTTGTACACACTGTTAATACACTGTATCTGCAATTGCTTGAAATGCAAAAAGCATTCACATCAACTGATACCACTTCTGGTACGTTTCCTGCTTCAAATGAAATCAGGGAATTGCAGACAGAATACCCCAATATATTTACAGCTATAATTGACCTCTTGGATGATGCAAAATATCTGTGGGAAGGAGAGTCCCATGAACAATAATCCTGATTTTCAACTTGGTATGTAAGCACCCGCTACAGACTCCATCCTTATCAATACCGGTGAGAACTCTGTTCTTATTATCCGTTATAAGGAATGTAATTTCTCCGTTACTTTTGATGACCCGAATGATGTTGTGTATCTTTACCGGCAGGCAAAGGAAACACCTCTACTGTATGCCAAACTTGCATTGAAAAAATCCACAATTAAAAACACTATAATTGTCTACCATTTTTCTCAACCATGTCCAAGGAATAATTTCTATCAAGTTAATTGTATATAATATATTTTGAACAAACAAAATTCAATGCATACTCCCTAATAATTTATTATTGGTAACAATACGAAGTTCCGATCCATAATTTATAAAGTCATAATCATTCGTTACCAGTATTGCATCTTGTTCTTTAACGAAAGCTGCTAACAATGCATCATTAAAATCATAAGAAAACCCATATATAAAAATTTCATCCGGTTGCATTCGACTAAACCCATCATCTACGAACTGAAAATTTTTCACAATGTCAGATCTTACAATTGACAAAATTGCATTCATCTTTTCGTTATAGTCCTCTGTTGATCTATAATTCTTTTTATAATCAAGACTACTATCCCCGATTCCAGCCCTGTATTGATTATATTCAAATCTAATGCACCGATTTATGAACTCTGATAATTGTATCGACGTAATTAACAATTTACTCCCGTTTTTCAATATTCTCGCATACAATTCATCGCACACATCTCTATTGGAAAAATTAATCGGATAAAACAAATTAATTAAGATATTTGTGTCAAGCACAATCTTCTGGTCTTTTTGTGGCACAAAATTATCTATTTGCACAATATTTCTCTTCATTAATTATCAATCACTTCCTCTACATTTTTTTCAAACAGCTCCTTATCTGTATAATACTTTTTAGCATTCTCAATAACCAATTTGAATTTAGCCCTTGTTCCTTCTGGCAGATTCGATATTTTCAATTGATCATTCAACTGTTCACTACTAAAATCTTCATATAACTTACCTATTACCACATTCAAGAAAGGTGTTATCAAACTTTCAACATCAGCAAAATCTAATGTTATATTTTCTCCATTTCGCAACAATGGCACTATTACGTTGTAAACCACGCTTCCTTGTTCTCTTGTCAAAGCTGATGGGCTTTCTATCAATTCAGCTACATTAAAATAATTATTCTTCATCGATCCTCCTAAAATATTATGACATTATTCGTTGCTTCATCATACAAATATGCCTGTTCATCTTTCAAATTAATTGTTACGGTTACTATTGTTCCAGGGAAAAATTTTTCTATCCTATTAAACCTATCCTTATTATTTTTATTCAATTCATACGCTTCATTACCTGAAATCAATATAAATTCCCCTCTATTCTTTTTCAAAAAGTATAATAATGTACTAAATCCCAAACCGCCTGGCGCTTGTTCCGTTTTGGTTGAATGTCCCGGCAAAATTGCCCACTGCAAGCTATTATCCGGCTTTTTCATATTGTTTTCGGTCATATATAGTTCTACATTTTCTAGAATTGTTCTTCCAATATCAACAATGGAAAATGTCAAATTACCACTATGCGGAAAAAACTGCCCGCATACATAAACATAATTACTATTTGCATGATCAATTACATTATTAAACATTTCCAACAAATTATCTATAATACAATTCTTATAAGCGGGATTCATAAGTGGAATATCACCTCTGCTAAATACATTTAGCAACAAATATTTTTCAAAATCAACTAATTTTTCTGTAGTTGCCTCACAAATAGAATAGTCCATTGTACTATGAAATCGATCTTCTAGATCCTCCCATGTAAAATAGCGATTAAATCCATTTTTTCTCATTACTGCCTTTATCTTCGGATGAAGATTTCTAACCTTTATAGAATGATTTCTATTAGTCATCGTATTATCCACACAACAGCCTAATACGGCTAATAAATTAGCAGATAAAAAACTCACATTCGTAAAATCCAATACAAAATGACCGTTTTCTGCCGAATCCAACAAATTGCATTTTGCACTCTTTGGCGGTCGCAAATGCGTTTTAGAGCGGTCGCTCTGCGGAGCATAACGGCCGCCCGTTTTTAATTAATTGACCACCACTTATCGAGTGTTAATCTTGATAGTGTAGTGTTTTGTAACTCGCTTCATAATAGAATTAGCTGACACTTCATCGTTGAGAATCATTGCCTTCCAACTAGCTGGATCACGCTGTGAGCATACAATGGTGCTTTTTCTCTGTTCGTTACGTTTTTCAAGCAGTTCGAACAGAATCTTGATCTCACGTTCATCTGTAATGGTATGAAGAAGAAAATCATCCAGAATAATTAACTCCCATTTGAGATACTTCTTCATTTTACGAGCATATTTATCATAATCCTGTTCTTTTAAGGCGACCATGCTCTCCAACAGTTCTTCGCTGTGGAAGTAACCGACGTTATATCGATTACAGGCTTTAATGCCGATAGCCTTTGCAAGATATGACTTTCCTGCATCAGATTCACCAAGAATGCAGAGATTGTAGCCTCTTTCAATGAAATCCAAGGAAGAAAGCATCTCTGTTATGCCTGTTGGCAGATACTCTCGTTTATCAGAATCAACGCAGTCTGTCAACTCTTCAGGAGATCCTTTTAGGTGTGCAGCTGTTAACCGATTCTTTAGTGTTGTATTGACTTTTTCCTGAAACTGTGGAGCAATCAATTCTGCTATCATTGTAAGACGATCCATTTCAAGAAATCCAGGTCTGTGATACAGATCATCCAATGTAGCCGCCATTGTTGAAAGCTTCAATTCATTTAATTCATCAACAAGCTCATTCATGAGTTCAGTTCCGGTAAGCATCAGTCATCCGCCTCCTCTCGCATTTGATTTGCAAGAGCCTTGCTGCGGGATAAGAGAGTGTCAATACTGGACGCCTCAGGTGGCATTACATATCCACCGCGTACAAGTTCTTTCTTGGATGGAGATGAATGCCGGTATCCAGCCTCGCCGAGATCATCTGCAACTACGGATATCGTATTCTTGATGAATGTATATTTCTGCTTGTTCAATGCAATAGCCTGCTTACAGCATTCCTCCAGGGCTTTATTACTGTATTTCTTAGTGAAGTTCAGGATACCAAGACACATGCGGTAGGTCTGGACTTCATACAACCTTGATTTAAGAACAGTGCGGATAACGGTTTCCGTATTCTTTCCAATAAGCTGGGCTTTTTGGATAAAGTATGGGCCATTCCACTGAGTAAATCCTTTATAATTATCCGGCAAATGCTCTGGATTTGTAGACCACTGGCCTTTTCTTGTTGCTCTTGGCCATTCACAAAGAAATTCTCCGGAAAGAGAATAAATACGGACAACAGTTGAGGATGCCTTAATAGATACTTTCTTATGCAAAAACGCTTTATCTACGCTATAATAAGCATTGTCAAAGCGTACGTGGAAGTCGCTTGACACCTTTACCGTTTTTCTCTCCATGTACTCGTAATGCATGGAGGGAAGCGGCATTAATTCAAGTTTCTCTTCCTCCCAATAATAGTATCTGTTATGCTCTTTCTTTTTGAATGGTGCCTTATTCAGAGCCTCCAGTTCATCCCAAAGATCCTTATTAAACTGTTCCAATGAAAAATACTGACGTTCTTCCAGCTTATGGAAAAACCCTTTTTCAAGAATACCTACTGCGTTTTCTACAGAACTTTTGAACTTCGGTTTCCGAACTTTTGCCGGAAGAATGGCTGTGCCATAATGATCCGCCCAGTCGGCATAGTCCTTGTTTAATTCTGGTTCAACCCAGTCCTGATTTACGATGACTGCCTGCTTACAGTTATCGCACACAACCAATGCAGGTACACCGCCGAAATAATCAAGGGCATGGTTATTGACTTCGATCCACTGTGGTTCCTTTGTTGAGAGCATCCCTTCAGCATAAATGTACTGGGAATACGGCAGAATCGCTACAAAAACAACGATTGGCAGTATTTCTCCTGTGAGAGGATCCGTCATGGCAAACGTCTGTCCTGCGAAATCCACTTCCATCTTTTGGGCTATTACGGCATCAAAGTGGGAAGTCTCATAATTCTCTTCGCACCATTTGTTGTAGAGTTCGCAGTACTGTCGATACTGATAAAACCGCTTTCCTTCTTCAGCGCATTTTTTAGAGTATCTGTTCCATAGGAAAACTAAAGTCATGTTTTTTCGTGTTGCCATAAGCTTTGCATCTGCTTCATAGTTAGGATACTCTATATTTTCATTACGACCTCCAGATCCAGGTACAGAACCATACACAAGTTCAGCGATTCCATAATTCGTGATACCTGGTGGGAGAGGATAAGAAAGTGACTCGCATTTATCAAATGCTCTTAAAAAGTCATTCACTCCTGATTTGCTTGCACCCAGCTGACGGGCAATTTCGCTTCCTGAAAGAGAAAGCGCATAATGTTTGATAATGATGTTCTTGTAATCCAGCATACACTATCCTCCTGTAATAAATGTATTTTCATCCATTGGATGAATACACTTATTATCACTGAGGCTGAATTAATAATCAAAGGTGATGCGACCGTTCAGCTTCGCATTTCGGCCGTTTTGCTCCGCAAACCCGGCCGTTAGGATGCGCCATATGCACAAATGAAATAATTCAATTAATTTCTTATATGAAGAGAGTGTATTTTGCAAATTTTTATCAAAATGAAACACTAATTCTTCTTGATCCATCATCTCTTTTCCTCTCGTATACTTTCGAATGCCAACTCATCAAATGCGCTATGATTTTGTCAATCGCCTACTCCTCACAGTCACACAACTTAATCTCTATCTGTTTTCCTAACGCAACTGCATACTTTTGTAGCACAAGAAAGGTTGGTACTCTACTCCCGTTCTCTAACCTGGCAATATTAGATGCCATCATTCCAGTCAATTCTGCCATATCCGCTTGTGTCAGTTCCTGCTTATGGCGCTCCTCCACCAATTCTTTCACAATCTCTCTTGACTTGTCCCTAACTTGATTCTGAATTTCATCAGCATAAGCTTTCAAACGTCTCTCGCGTGCTTCCTTCTCTCTTTCATAATCTGTTCGATTAATTTCTAACATCCTATTTAATCCCCATCTTCTCTAATCTTTCTTTTGCACGCTTTACCGTTTGTGTGTGATTAGGTCTTGGTGCTTTTGACTTCTTCAAACCTCATTCCAGCCTCATATGTATTATATCATTATTGTAGTATAATTCTATAAATAATCTTCATTTTCAATCCGATTGTAAATTATCTACAGTAATACTATCATTAATGATATATAATTACAACAATAATTCATACAGATGCTCATCTACTGATAGGTTATTCATTCTTAGTCTAGTTTTTCCGGATCTATATTTCCTTTTTCATCACAGAGTTTTGGCAACTGTGCAAGGATATACTTAAAGTAATAATACGGTCGCAGATGATTCAGCTTTGCGGTTTCAGAAATACTATATACCATTGCACTGGCAGCTGTTCCTTTTGCGGTATTGTGAAACATCCAGTTTCTCTTGCCCAGACAAAAGGTTCGTATGGCTCTCTCCGAAGCTGAATTATCGATAGGGACATCGCCATCTTCGAGAAATATCCGTAAGTATTTTTCCTGATTGATCACGAAATTAAGTCCTTGGCCTGTTTTTGATTTTGGAGGTACTGTATAATCACTTTTCTTTGATGTCATCATTATCTTTCAGCCATTGTCGGACGGTTATGTTTACAGGTCGTTCCTGTCATTGATTTATGATGTTTAACCAATTGGCACGCCTGACATTATGTGTGAGCTGATCCATGATAGTTTGCCTCCTCTAAAAAACTATTAGTTTTTCGCATTTTTTAGAGTATTGCACAAAGATGCTAATTATCCAAGGCGAGTGGTTTAACGTTTACCATAGAAATCAATTTTAATTAATATCAAATTTTATTTTCTCCAATTTTGTATCAATATCAATCACGGTTCGTATTATATGCGAATTAGTTTTTCTTATGTAATCCTCATCCTCTATATGATCCATTATTAATACAGATAAATTATCCATTTTCGTAACAATATTATCAATATTATTTTTGTTGTCCATATTATCTTTGATGATTTCTAATAAATTTGAAATTGAAGTAACTTTTATCCTAGTTATTTTTCTATTTTCTTCTGTATCAACTTTTACCAAATCAGCATCCAATAATCGCAATTGAACTTTATTTATCAATGCATTGATTTTTTCTTTTTTTCTATCCTTTTCATTTTGCCTATCAACTAAAAAATAAGAAACAAATATTAATACAAATATTTCAATTCCATCACTAATATTAACTGTCCAAAAGACATTAAAATCAAACACTGCATTTAGAATTAATAATACCAGAGTTGCTAGAGAAAATACAATCAAAACAATATATTTAACACTATCTTTTTTCATCTTCTCACACCCCCTATAGTTTTTTCCCCGCATCTTCAACATATTTACGAATTTTACGTTCCAATGTCAAATCATCATTTGAGACAATAACAATACTATTTAATACCTTCTTATCTTTCATTTTCTTTACCAATCCACCAAATGCTTCATCCAAAAAATGAAGGTGGATAACCAAATGCACCATCAAATAAAATTTCCAGTTTTTCTTTTTTTCTAATCTCCAACCTTATTAATCGTGTACGTTCCAATACCAAGTCTCAGTTTGGATGGCTGCACGCAATATACCGTGGCGGATACATTGCCAAATTTCACAGTATACTGATAAGTAAGATAACTACCATATGCCTGATAGAATTCTAAGTATTCATCTCTGGTCATTGCTTGTACCTCCCTTGTGATGGTCTAATCTTAGCAAATAGCCAGACCTCCAATCGGACATCCTTGTACGAATTGAAATTTATGACCGGACATATATGTCTGGTTGATTTCGGACATAAAAAAACGATCATTCTCTTTCTTATTGAATGACCGCCTAAGTTATCTTTTGCTTCATTATGCTTATCATTTTTAATGCACTCTCCATTTGGTTCGCATAGTTCTCTTTTAATTCCTCGTCTTCCATATTTATTATTTCAGTAGCATACGATACAATTCTCCTCTCAGCTTCACTAAATCTCGGCTTCGAACTTTCAACTATTGCATTCTTAATTTGTTCCTGCTTGTATTCGCTGCCTTTTTTTATGATGTTATCTATATAATCCGAATCTTCTTCAAATTCTTCATCTGGTATCAATTCTTCCGTTGACACCTGCATCAGTTTTGCCAGACGCCCAATCTGCGATTGCGAAAACTCATATGTACACTCTATACAGATACGCCTATAATGCCTATCACTTTTCAGACCTAGCACCATTGCCAGATCTAACTGTGATAAGCCTACTTTTTTACGCCATTCTTCTATTTTCTGTCCTATTTGTTGTTGAGTTCGTCCTTCACAGTCAGACGCCATTATAACCACCACCCTTCTGGTCAGATTTTGTGTATTATATTCCTGCAAATGAAGACAATTATAGCCGGACGAAATGATTAACATTTCTATTCCGGCTATCTTATACATAAAATCCGTTCCAGAAAAAGTGGTACTTACGTTTTAAGACTTTTATCCCGTACTATCTCCGCAGAATGCTTTACCTGCATTTATCGTCAATACGTAACTGTCATCTGCCAAATTCTTTTTCAGTAGAAACTTTCCCCCAACTACCGTTATCATTTCGTTGTTTACCGTTATATAATTTTCAAGTGTATCTACTCTTGAAACAGTTACTCCTACAACGCTGATAACGATCTGGTCACTTGCTATCATACGCACCGTTTCTCTTATCGTATTTTTATCCATAGTAATTTCTCGCATTCTTTTCGTCTCTCCAGCTACTATACTCGCTGAAAATTGTTCTTATTTTACATATTTTTCATACAAATTTAATATATCTATTGCAAAAAACCTTGACTGGTTTTTCTCCGCATGATATACTAATGCATGTTGTATTTAACAACTTTTTCTATATGTTCCTCTAAAAGAGGAAAAGAAAATCTGGGTTGAAGGTTCAGATCTAAAGTTACTTATTAGAAGGGCATTCGTATGTGAGCCACAACTAATGTTATATACAACATGATATAGTACTGATAAAAGCCGACACCAATCCTGTTATTTCCAAGTGCCAATTGGATATAGACCAGTAGGATGATGTCGATTTTGTCTGTCTAAGCGTTTTTTAGATCTACTCTCGTGCCAAGGGAGTAGGTCTTTTTACATTATAGCATCGCTATCATTTATTGTCAATATGCACTATGGTCAATGCGTTATAGTGTATTTTTTTGTGCAAATTGCATTATTTTACACATCTATTTATTAACAGCGTATATCATTTCCTTAATATTATTTTTTTGTGCAATATTTTGCAATTTTATTATTTTCTTTTTAAAACACATATGGTATCATATATTTAACTAGTAAATGTTGCTTTTTCAGAAAGGAGTGCTGACTTATGAACAATCAAGAAATTCTCCGCAAAATCGTCAATTACATTGAAAATGTTATGAAGGAAAAATCTTTAACCTCTCGTGATCTGGCTGATATTTGCGTCAAGAAAATTGGGAAAATGTCTCCAAGAACTATCGACAACATGTTTAAAACCCCTTCCTCTACAACTTTATCCACTTTGTTAAAGGTCTGTGAAGGATTAGATTTAAACCTTAATGCTGTATTTCATTCCATTGAAATAGCAAAAACATCTGCAGAAAACGGACAACAGAGATTCATCTTCGACATCGATCATCCAGCTTACAATGGCTACACCGGAAATTACCATGTATTCTTTCTTCCAACGTCTGCTTATCCAGAAGATCACGCAGGTCAAACCTTGGTTCATGGAACACTTCAGCTAGAAGATTTCAATTCTATGCATGAATGCTCCGCTATACTTGACATTGATTCTGGTGATTTTACAAATGAAGGTACCCCATTTTCCAAGCACTATGAGGGAACTTTAGTTTACTCATCTAATAGCCAAATGTTCTGCCGACTTGTTTGTAGCAAATATGGAGATATGTGGTTCATGGTTTTTAACCATGGCAATCTCAATAACAAAGAACTTGCCTGCGTTATTGGCTGTGCTGCAACAACCTCATCTGGTCGTTGTCGTCATCCTGCGATACACCGATTCTGTTTGTGCAATATGCAACAATATCCAGAAATTGATTCCAATACCCGTACACTCATCGAAGGTCTTCTTCGAATACAAGAAAAACATATCTGGATAAAAAAGGAAACTTTAAAAGAACTTCTTCTGCACGATAATTTTGATCCAGACTTTCGACGAAATCTTGAAAATTACCTAAATATTGCTACTGAGTACTATGCACTGCCAAAAAATACATTGAAGGAAGACATTTCTCTTTCTACCTCAGTAAAGGAACTTGCCAAATTATGTAATGAATCAAATTTGGAAAAGACCTTCCATATCTTAAACGAAGATGACCGAGAACTATCATGTGTTTTAAAGGGTTGCCTTGCAACATCAACTGCACCAGCGGCTCCATCAGAAGCAGAATAACAAAAAAAGGGTAAGTATATCCTTGCAGAGTTGCCAAAACTCTGTGATGAAAAAGGAAATATAGATCCGGAAAACTAGATCATCTTATGCCGTGTTCAGATAGTCTTCCGGAGGAATGCCGAAAGCCGCGCCGCCCATAACAGGCGGCGTTGATTTTAATGGCTGACGCATGATTTGACGTTTACATTTTTTCTTTCTTTTCTTTTTTATTAAACAATCCATTTTCCAATAAAAGGTATTTTCTTGATTATGGCAGTGGCCTGCAAATTCCGCTTCGTCGGATCACCGATTCCGCTAGCAACGGATCAGAGTTTCCGGTCGTAACGGAGCACTTTTCCGCTTCGTCGGATCACGCATTCTTATAAAGTGTTATAGTTTTTTCGTAGTCATTATTTTTAGATTACGACAGGAGGCATTTTTATGCAGGACTACAACACTATTATTGGTGCTATTCAGATGCGTCTGAATAAGTGTCCAACCAGATCTGTTATGGATCGTTTTCGAATCGGATCAAGCACTCTTAACTTGATCATGAGTCGATATAAGGCGTTTGATCTCACCATTGACGAGCTTGAAGCTATGTCACCAAAAGAAGTAGAGAAGCTTTTTTACCCACAGAAAAATCTTCAACGCAAAGAAGTTCCACTTCCAGATTTTCAGTATTACTATGATCGTATTCATGCCCCAAACAGTAGAATAAATATTTCATTCTGTTGGCTGGACTACAAAGAAAAGAATCCAGAGGGATATGAAAAATCTCAGTTCTATGAATACTATCAACGTTTTGTTCAGGAAAAAGATGATCTTGTATTACAGTCAACCTTCTCTGATCTGGAGGACTTCTATGATACGATTGTGCCCCCACCACCGGCTCGTAAGCCTAATGGAAAGCCAACGGTCGAGAATCATGTGCGTTACCTTGAAACACATTGAATTACTAGCCAAAGGTGATTGGATTGATGAACCAAACAATCTTTTGATTACAGGTGGTGCAGGGGCTGGTAAAACGCATGTTGCATGTGCGCTTTGCGTCACAACACTACATCAAATGAGGACTGTGAAATATATCCGTGCTAA
>ERZ779729.2238-NODE-2238-length-11878-cov-2.813668_pt1 | contig 11878 bp, 10 predicted proteins | sample MGYA00511072_ERZ779729 | MGnify/ENA primary metagenome ERZ779729 (study PRJEB29588, sample SAMEA2156675) | human gut metagenome | biome: human gut; feature: human-associated habitat; material: faeces | place: Denmark | collected 2008/2010 ...
CGCTCGCACTCGCCGGGCTTCTCGATCGTGCGCAGGACTGGCCGCAGAATCTGTCGGGCGGCCAGCAGCAGCGCGTGGGCTTTGCACGGGCGCTTGCGCGCTCGCCGCAGCTGCTCCTCATGGATGAGCCATTCGGCGCTCTTGATGCGCTCACGCGCTCTGAACTTCAGCTCGAATGCGTGCGCATTTTTGCCGAGACGAAGATGACGGTGCTCATGATTACGCACGATGTGCGCGAAGCGGTGGCGATGGCCGACCGCATCGCGCTCATGGCCCGGGGCGTCATTGAAAGCGTTGTCGATGTGCCGGCGACAAAGCCGCGCCGACTTTCGGATCCGGCGACAGCAGCGCTCGAAGAGCGCATTCTCGGACGGCTCATGACGCTTCAGGACGGCTGATAGAAGGCGGCCGCGCCTTCTAGAATGGAAGCATCCGCCCGCACGCTTGCGGCGGCGCGGAAATGTTTCAAAAGGATATTCAGCATGACTATTTCATTCAAGACAGGCTTTGCCGCCTTTGCGCTCAGCCTTGTTGCGGCCGCGGCTGGCGCAGCTACGATGCCTGAGTCGATTTCCATTACTTACGTGAAGGCGCCCTTCAATCTTCAGAACATTGTGATGAAGGAGCGCGGCATGCTTGAAGAGGCTTTCAAGCAGGACGGCGTCGACATCAAGTGGCGCGTGATCAATTCGGGCGCTGTTCAGGGCCAGGCCATGGCCTCGGGCGACCTGGACTTCTCCGCCGTCATGAATACGGCAAGCCTTCTGATGGCGGCCGGCGCAGGCAATCCCATTGCCGTTGCTACGGGCGTCGCGCATCCGAAGGAAATCTTCGCCATCGTCGGCAAGCCCGGCGAAACGCTTTCGGTGAAGGATCTGAAGGGCAAGAAGGTCGCTGGCCCGAAGGGCACGGTGCTTCATCAGCTCCTCGTTGCAGCTCTTCTCAAGGAAGGCATGACGATCAACGACGTCGAGTTCGTCAACATGGATCCGGGCGCCGCCATGACGGCTGTGCTTGCCGGCAAGGTTGACGCAGGCCTCCTGGCTGCGAACCTCATCATCAAGGCCCATGAAGCGGGCGCCAAGACGATCGTCACTTGCGAAGGCTATGTTGAGCCCAATCTCGTGATGACGGTTCGCAAGGCTTTCGCCAAAGAGTATCCGGAAGCCTACGACCGCGTCGTAGCGGTCAACCGCGCAGCGCTCGAATGGATTCGCACGCACCAGGACGAGGCGCTTCAGATCGGCGCCAAGGCGCAGGGGATCACTGTTGAAGACGCCAAGAAGCTCTATGCATGGTCGAACTTCTACGACACGCTCACCGATGCCGACATCAAGAGTCTTGAAGCGGATCAGAAGTTCCTGCTCGAAAACGGCATGATGGAAAAGGCCGTCGACGTGAAGTCGATTGTTTTGCCTTCGGCGTTCAAATAAATTTAAGCAGGTTCAGCCGTAAATCGGCTTTCCAACGCGGCAGCTTCGGCGCCGCGTTTTTCGTTGAGGCATCGGAAAGGGGGGCGTCGCCGCCAGCTGCACGGCCGCATCAATGTTTCTCTTCGAAAAAAAAGTTCGCACAGGGCGGACTCTTCGTCGATTAAGCGGGCCTCAGGCGTGCTGGTGGTCATGTTTGGGTCCTCGTATTTGCTGTGCGCTCTTGGCGGAACATCGCAAATTTTTCCCCTAATTTTTCCCCCACTTCGATACTATCAAAGGGTAAAAAACAGGCGTGGTTTGTGCTCGTCCGTGTGCTTGCCCGACGCAAGAGCAAGGTCAGGTTGCTCTTGAAAGGTCTGAGAGAGTAGTAAGAAAAAAGAAAACCCCGTCAGATCAATAATCTAACGGGGTTGCTCTAAAAAGTGTTCTGGCGGAAGGAGAGGGATTCGAACCCTCGATACGGAATCTCCGTATGCCGCCTTTCCAGGGCGGTACAATCAACCACTCTGCCATCCTTCCGTGGATGTTTCCTGAGCATCACAACGCGTCCCGGGTGAAGGCTCGCGATGCTTAGGGAGAGGCTCCCCGCTCAAGAGAAGCGAACTATATCAGATAAATTTGAATCTGTCACTATTTTCTGAATAAAAAAGTCAAAATAATTCGTCATGGCATTGAAGGTCTATTCATTCTGCTGTGAAGCGGGTCATTTTTTCGAGGGCTGGCTGCGTACGGATGCCGACTGGAAGCAGGAGGTTGAAGCCGGCAGGCTCGCTTGTCCCGTCTGCGGGTCCGTGCATCTGGAGAAGCGGCCCGATGCGCCGAACTTCAGCGCAGTCAAGGGAACGGTTCGCACCGATACGGCCAAAGACATTGAAGCGCGGCGCAAGCGCGAGGAGACGGCTGAAGCGGAAGCGATGCAGGCAGCAGCCATTCGCGCGATCCGCGAAATGGCCGGCAAGGCAGAAGACGTCGGCAGGCGCTTTCCCGACGAAGTCCGCGCCATTCACAAGGGCGACGCAGCGCCGCGTCTTCTCAAAGGAGAATGTTCTCCCGATGATGCACAGGCGCTTCTTGAAGAAGGGTGTCCAGTGATGCCGATCCCTGATTTTGCGAAGACGGACGACTGAACAGCGTCGAGCGGCGGCGCTTCGGCTAGACTTATGGGCGCTTCGCGCCCGAGCTGAGTGCCCGGCGCGCGTGTTGAGCGTCTTCTAACTTTTTCCCGGAAGCCTCCGATGACTGCACAGAACGAAACTTCGGCGAAGAACAACGACAAAGACGACGTGCGTTCAACCGAATTCAGGCCGCACGATCCGATCGATGTGACCGATCAGAACACGATATTTCTCGTCCTCGAGGAGCTCGGGATCGCACACATGCAGCATGCGTGGCTTTCTGCGCATTCGCCCGAGCATGAAGATGCGGAGCAAGTGGCGAATCAGGCGAAGGAATTTTTCCTCGACTCATGTGCGATTCTGGGCGGGCATGTCGGCCCAGACCGCGTGAAGCCAAACGACTGGGCGGGCGCAGCGCTTGCGAGCCATTTGCGCGCAGCGGTCCCCGAGCTCATTGAAAAGTATGCGGAAAAGCCTGCTGCTGCCGCGGACGACGAAGAGGCGATTGCATCAGTGCTCGCTGCGTATCTGAAGTCGCTCGACAAGCTGAGCGCAAAGCAGTCGGAAGAAGCGGCCGCCGGCCGCGAATTCGGCCCCAAGCACTACATTGACGTTATGGCGGCTTGGTCCGGACTTTTTTGCGGTTTGAAAGACAAATTGACCTTAGATGACGCGTTCTGGCCCTAAACGCCGCTAAATGCGCGGATTACCTCTTTTGGGTGTTTCATATCTACTCCCTTGCGCCTAAACTTCCGAATATCCGAATACCCAAAATAAGCGGCCTTCGGGGCCGCTTATTTTCGTGATTGACGGATGCGTGCCGACATTGCCGAGAGTGCTCGGACGCCGCGCTCACCCGACAGCTGGGCGGCGCGGCTTCTTGTCGTTTTCGACGGTGCCTGCACGGCCACGACTTTCGCGCTTTTCCGGCGAGGCGATTCCTTTTGAGGCGCGCCGCGCCGCTGATGCAGCGAAGGCTTTCAGCAATGAGGCGAACGAGCGGCGGGCGACCCTCCTCGACCGAATCGTTCCCGCGCGCAAGATGCCCTCCAAGCCTGCGCGTTTTCCTCCCTCCGGGTGTTTCTATGGAACCAGCCTCCGGCGTGAATGCGCTAACGATCGTCTTTGCGGCGCTTTGCGTATTCGCCATCGCCTACCGCTTCTACGGGCTATTCATCGCTCAGAAAGTTCTCAACATCAATGCCGCACGAGAAACGCCGGCCGTCAAATACGATGACGGCAAGGACTTCGTGCCAACCAACAAGTACGTGCTCTTCGGCCATCACTTCGCGGCCATCGCCGCCGCGGGTCCCCTTCTCGGGCCGGTGCTTGCAGCGCAGTTCGGCTACATGCCGGGCCTCCTTTGGATCCTGATCGGCTGCGTTCTCGCGGGCGGCGTGCACGACATGGTCGTGCTTTTCTGCTCGGTGCGCCATCGCGGCCGTTCGCTTGCCTACATTGCGTCGACGGAAATCGACCGCACGACGGGCTTTGTTGCAAGCTGGGCCGTGCTCGCCATCCTGATCCTCACGCTAGCCGGCCTTTCGATCGCCGTCGTGAACGCGATGCACAACTCGCTCTGGTCGACCTATACGGTCGCGGCGACGATTCCGATCGCGATCATCATGGGCCTTTACATGCAGGTCTGGCGCAAGGGCGACGTGAAGGGCGCAACGCTGATCGGCGTCGTTCTTCTTTTCCTCTGCATCCTTTCTGGCCCGTGGGTTGCCGCTCATCCGGAATACTTCGGCTGGCTCGACATCGATCGTCCGACGATGAGCCTCCTTATTCCGATCTACGGCTTCTTCGCGTCGGTGCTCCCTGTGTGGCTCCTGCTCCTGCCGCGCGACTATCTCTCGACGTTCCTCAAGATCGGCACGATCGCCGCGCTTGCGATCGGCATTGCCTTCGTGATGCCGAATTTCCAGATGCCCGCCTTTACGGACTTCATTTCGGGCGGCGGTCCGATCGTGGGCGGCCCCGTGATTCCGTTCATCTTCATTACGATCGCCTGCGGCGCGCTTTCGGGCTTCCATGCCCTCATCGGCACCGGCACGACGCCGAAGATGATCAGCAACGAACGCGACGTTCTCTTCGTGGGCTACGGCGCGATGCTGATGGAAGGCTTCGTTGCCGTGATGGCGCTCGTAGCCGCCTGCGTGCTCGTGCCGGCCGACTACTTCGCGATCAATGCGCCTGCTGAAAAGTTTGCGGCGCTCGGCATGGCCGTGCAGGAACTCCCACAGCTCGAAGCGGAAGTGCAGGAAAGCCTGATGGGCCGTCCTGGCGGTTCGGTGTCGCTCGCCGTCGGCATGGCGCACATCTTCTCGCAGATTCCGTTCATGGAACATCTGATGGCCTACTGGTATCACTTCGCCATCATGTTCGAAGCAGTCTTCATTCTGACGGCTGTTGACGCCGGCACCCGCGTCGGGCGCTTCTTCCTGCAGGAAATGGTGGGCAAGGTCATTCCGAAGTTCAACGACAAGGAATGGTGGCCGGGCATCGTCATCACGTCCGTGATCTTCACCGGCGCGTGGGGCTATCTGGTCTACTCGGGCGACATCGGCTCGATCTGGCCGCTCTTCGGCATCTGCAACCAGCTGCTTGCTTCCGTGACGCTGCTGATCGGCACGACCGTGATCATTCGCCTCAATCATGCGAAGTACGCCTGGATGACGGGCGTGCCTGGCATCTTCATGACGATCATCACGTTCTGGGCGGGCATCTGGCTCATCATCAACCAGTACCTGCCGGCCGGCCAGTACCTCCTCGCGACGCTTTCGGTCGTCGTCATGGTGCTCATGCTCTTCGTGATCGTCGGCACGCTTCGCCGCTGGGTGAAGCTCCTCGGCATCGAGGGCACCGTCACCGACGCTCACGGCGTCCAGGTGAAGACGCTCGTCGAAGAGTAATTTCTCACGGCTCTGCGGCTCTTTTAGGCGCTACGCATATGCAAAGGCGCCGGAGCCCGCACGGCGGGATTTTCGACGCAGCCGTCGGCTCCGATTCGGACCGTGCGGAGAAGACCTTCATTGGTTTTCCCCGCACGGTCTTTTTTCGTCGGCAAGCGGGTTTTGTCTAAGGCAAAAGACGCGTCTCTTTGGCCTTTAAGCAAAAAATATCTCGACGCAGGCGAGCAAAATCATCAGCGTGAGGAAGAAGGTTCGACGCCGAGACCCCCTGTTCTTCTGACCAAAGCAGCGCGCCGCTTTCTTCCGTCCGTATGAAGGAGGTAAAGAATGAAACTTCGCATGAAGATCATGACGGCGCTCCTAGGCGCCGCGTTTGCAGCTGCAGCCGCTGCCGCGCCTGTCGTTCAGGAAGGCGAAGGCGCCGGACGCGACGGCGCCGTCAAGGTGGCCGTGACGTTCGACAACGGCAAGATCACCGACATCAAGGTTCTCGAGCAGAACGAAAATCCGCTCCTCGGCAAGAAAGTCTTCACGACCCTCAAGGACAACATCGTTGCGACGAATTCGGTCGACGTCGACGTGATTTCCGGCGCGACGGTCACTTCGCGCGGCCTCCTCGGCGCCGTGGCCGATGCCGCCAAGAAGGCGGGCGTCACGCTTTCGAAGGCCGACAAGAAGCTTATCCGCAAGATTGAAAAGAACATTCCGAGCGAATCGAAGTACGACGTTGTTGTGGTCGGCGCGGGCGGCGCCGGCTTTGCCGCGGCCATCGAAGCCAAGCGCGCTGGCGCTTCGGTCGTAATGCTCGAAAAAATGCCGCAGGTGGGCGGCAACTCCCTCATTTCGGGCGCTGAAATGAACGTGCCCTGCAACTGGGTGCAGAAAAAGCTCGGCATCAAGGACTCGATCGAGCTTTATGAGAAGGACACGTATCTGGGCGGCGACAAGAAGGGCGATCCGGCCGTCATCAAGGTCCTCGCTGAAAACGCGCTCGATGCAGCCGAATGGGGCCGCGACTACCTCGGCGTTGAGTTCGAACCCGACAACCTCTTCTTCTTCGGCGGCATGAGCGTCAAGCGTGCGCTGATCCCGAAGGGACAGACGGGCTACGAGTGGATCTCGAAGATGCAGAAGAAGGCCGAAGAGCTCGGCATTCCGATCATCACCGACATGAAGGCTGAAGAGCTCATCATGAAGGACGGCCGCGTCGTCGGCGTCAAGGCCACGATGGACGGCAAGAACTACGACTTCTACGGCAAGGGCGGCGTGGTGCTTGCAACGGGCGGCTTCGGCGCCAACGCCAAGATGGTCGCCAAGTACAACCCGAAGATCGACGAGCGCTTCAAGAGCACGGACTCGCCGGGTAGCACGGGTGAAGCGCTCTACATGGCTGAACGTGCAGGCGCCGAGCTCGTCAATATGAGCTACATCCAGACCTACCCGATCTGCGACCCGATTTCGGGCGCGATTGAGCTTATTGCAGACTCGCGCTTCGACGGCGCCATCATGCTCAACCAGGAAGGCAAGCGCTTCGTCGAGGAGCTCGATCGCCGCGACGTGCTCTCCGAAGCCATCCTGAATCAGACGGGCGGCTACTGCTGGGTGCTCTGGAACGACAAGATCGGCGCCGTGTCGAATACGGTGAAGGCGCACCCGGACGAATATGCGGGCTTCACGAAGTCGGGCATCATGACGACCTGCGATGATCTCAAGTGCATCGCCGACTTCACGAAGATCCCCTACGATTCGCTCAAGGCCACGGTCGACCGCGTGAGCTCGATGGCCGGTCCCGGCAACGACAAGGACTTCAACCACCGCGGCGGCTTGGTCGACATGTCCCAGGGCAAGTACTACGTGATCAAGGCTGTGCCTTCGGTTCACCACACGATGGGCGGCGTTCGCATCAACCCGAAGGGCGAAGTGCTCACGAAGGAAGGCAAGGTGATTCCGGGCCTCTGGGCCGCCGGTGAAGTGACGGGCGTCACGCACGGCACGAACCGCATTGGCGGAAACGCCTATACAGACATCATGGTCTTCGGCCGTCTGACCGGTCAGGAAGCCGCTGCTGCGGCCAAGTGATCGGCTTCACGTGAGGCTCTGACGGGCGCGCGCATTCAAGCCGCGCCAGCAAACCTCTGAAGACGCTTCAAGCGGGATTCGATTTATACGAATCGGATCCCGCTTTTCTTTGGAGCCGGCTGCTTCATCAGGATCGTCAAAGAGGCTGGCAAAGGCAGAAAGGCATTCTTCGATTGCACTGAAAATTTTGCTCTGCGCAATATGATCAACAGCTCGAAAGCTTTAAGATGAGAAGATTTTTTCATCGGGCTTTCCCCGATGGCTGGAAGAGCCGTTTTTTCGGCTGATGACAAAACACCAGAAACGCAATTTAAAAACGTAATTAAAGACTATGGCGCAGTACAACCAGTACGAGACGCTCCTTAAGGACGTCTTTGATAACGGCGTTCATAAGTCCGACCGTACTGGCACCGGTACGCGCTCGGTCTTTGGCCGCCAGATCCGCTTCAATCTCGCCGAGGGCTTTCCGCTCGTGACGACGAAGAAGCTCCATACGCGCTCGATCATCCACGAGCTCCTCTGGTTCCTCTCCGGCTCGACGAACATCGGGTACCTCAAGGCCAACGGCGTTTCCATTTGGGACGAATGGGCAGATGAAAACGGCGACCTTGGACCGGTGTACGGCCATCAATGGCGAAGCTGGGCCGCTGCCGACGGGCGCACCATCGACCAGATTGCAAATCTTGTCGAAACGATCAAGAAGAATCCGGACTCCCGTCGAATGATCGTCACCGCCTGGAATCCAGGCGAAATCGACCGCATGGCGCTACCGCCCTGCCATTGCCTCTGGCAGGTGTATGTGGCCGACGGCAAGCTCTCCTGCCAGCTCTACCAGCGCAGCTGCGACCTGTTCCTGGGGGTGCCTTTCAACCTCGCCAGCTATTCGCTCCTGACGCACATGCTCGCGCAGCAGTGCGATCTCGAGGTCGGCGACTTCGTCTGGACGGGCGGCGACTGTCACATCTACGACAATCATGTCGAACAGACGAAGCTGCAGCTCTCCCGAGAGCCTCGTCCGTATCCGAAGCTCGTGATCAAGCGCCGGCCGGCGTCGATCTTCGAGTATGTCTACGACGACTTTGCGTTTGAAGGCTATGATCCGTGGCCTGCCATCAAAGCGCCGGTGGCGGTATAGGCGGGGAGGCGAGAGACATGATTGAGCTCATTGCCGCGTGCGCCAGAAACGGCGTGATCGGCGCCGACAACCGACTGCTTTGGCGAATCCCTGAAGACTTCGCTTTCTTTAAGGAAACGACGATGGGTTCGCCCGTCGTCATGGGGCGCAAGACGTGGGAGTCGATCGGCCGGCCGCTTCCCGGGCGGCGCAACATTGTCATTACGCGCAACAAGGACTATGCGGCTGCGGGCGCCGAACTAGCCGCTAGCCTCGAAGAAGCGCTGGCGCTCGCGTCGGCAGCGCCCCGCATCTTCATCATTGGCGGCGAGCAGATTTACCGCGCGGCGCTCCCTCTTGCGGACCGCATCTGGCTCACGCGCCTTGACAGAGATTTTGAGGGCGACGCTTATTTTCCCAAGCTTCCGGATGGGGTGTTCGAAGAGACGCGCCTGCGCACGCTAGCGCCTACGGAAGCGCGTCCCTACCGCGTGAACTTCTGCCGCTACGACAGAGTGCGCTGAGAAGAAAATAATTCAAGAAAACACTCCAAAGACGTCATGCATATCGAAGACGTCCGCTCTCGGGATGAGGATCACTTTTCTCCCGCGAACGGACGTTTTTTATTGCCCTGAGGCGCTTCAAGGGCGGGATTCAGGCGATGCATTCCCCGAGTGCTTTTTCTGCTTGAAAAAGCGAGCCGGCACGTCGAAGCGAGAGTTGGGCGAAAAGTTATCCCCAATTTCCTGAGCCGAAAAAACAGACTTGTGGAACGCGTCAACGTGCGTTTCACGAAAACCGAATGAACTAGAAAGACTAGCCGCTTCGGTGCGGTAAGCCAGGTCAAGCAAGGGGGCTCGAAGGCGAATTGCCCTCATAACTTTTCCACAGTTTCTGTGAATAACTTGATGGAAATGTGTGGAGAATATGACGGTTCGCCCGTGAATCAATCACTTACGAATTTGCTTAAAAAATAGGCAATTTCTACTTTGATGTAGGTAGGGGGTTTAACGTAGACGAATTATCGATGAAAACTGAGGAAAATGATCCTCATCTATTCGTCTCCCGGCAAAGCAAAGCGTGGGCTGAATTCAGGCGAAGGCTTGCCGAAAGCGGCGTGTCCGCCGGGCAGAAAGTCTTAGGGAAGGCGATCGGCAGGATGGCTGGTGCGCGGCGTGCGCACGCCGGCGCCAAGGGGAAAAGGGAGAGGCAAAAAAGAAATCCCGGCCGTTCAAGCAACGTACCGGGAAACTTTGATGGTGCGCCAGGCAGGATTCGAACCCACGACCCCCTGGTTCGTAGCCAGGTACTCTATCCAACTGAGCTACTGGCGCACGATCTAATTTTCATCTGCGGCTTTGAAATGGTGCGCCAGGCAGGATTCGAACCCACGACCCCCTGGTTCGTAGCCAGGTACTCTATCCAACTGAGCTACTGGCGCACAATCAAATTCGCAGAAGCAGAATATTACGCGCACTTTCTAAAAAAAGCAAGAGCTCTTCGAAAAAAAATCCGGACGAAGCTTTTTCGTCCGGATTTCGGTGCGCAGAAGCGCTGATTTATGCCGGCGGCGTGCGCTCCGGCGGTCACCGGAAGCTGCCAAAAGCGGCTTCAGCGGCTTTGGCTTTAGTCGTCCTTGCGGGCGATGAGCGTGACGAACCAGGTGCGGCCGTCGCGCTCAATTGCAGCCTGACCGAGGAGCGCATGACCGGTCTGACGACAGAATTCTGCGAGGTCGGCTTCGCTGTGCGGGTCGGTGGACTCGACGCGGAGCTTGGCGCCTGCCGCAAGGCGAGCGAGCGTTTTCTTCGCGCGCAGCACCGGCATCGGGCAGACGAGATCGGGGAGCGTCAGCACTTCAGCTTCGGCGTCCGAAAGGATGTCGCAGGTCTCGATCGTCATGGGAATCTCCTTCAACCGCCCCATCAGGCGAGCTTTTCGGCAACCCAAGCTTCAATGCCGGCGAGAACGGCATCGAGCTTCGAGGCGTCGTGCGCACCGGCCATCGCCATGTCGGGCTTGCCGCCGCCCTTGCCGCCGAGCTGCTGCGCGGCGAAGTTGACGAGCTCGCCCGCCTTGATGCGGCCGATGAGGTCCTTCGTGACGCCGGCGGCGAGCTGCACGCGGCCGTCAGCGCTCACAGCGGCGAGGAGCGCCACGGCGGAGCCGAGCTTGTCCTTCACCTTGTCCATCGTTTCGCGCAATGCCTTGGCATCGGCGCCGTCCATGCGGGCGACGAGGAGCTTCACGCCGGCGACGTCGCGCGCCTCTCTGACGAGCTGATCCCCAACCTTGGAAGCCATCTGGCTCTTCAGCTGGTCGATGCCCTTTTCAAGGGACTTGACCGTCGAAATGAGGTCGGCGACCTTGTGCGGCACTTCGCTGCCCGGGGCCTTGAAGAAGCGGGCGGTTTCCGTGAGGTAGCCCGACTCCTTCTGCACCCAGGCAAGGGCGTTCATGCCGGTGACGGCTTCAATGCGGCGGATGCCGGCGGCAATGCCGCCCTCGGAGACGATCTTGAAGAAGCCGATGTCGCCCGTGCGCTTGACGTGCGTGCCGCCGCAGAATTCAACGGCGTTGCCGATCGTGAGGACGCGCACGGTTTCGCCGTAGCGTTCGCCGAAGAGCATCATGGCGCCCGTCTTCTTGGCTTCCTCGATCGGGAGAACCTGCGTGACAACTTCGGCATTGCGAAGGATCTGCGCGTTGACGAGGCGTTCAACCTCGGCGATTTCAGCGTCTGTCACGGGCTTCGTGTACGAGAAGTCAAAGCGCGTGAGCTCGGGCGAGACGAGCGAGCCCTTCTGCTGGACGTGGTCGCCGAGCACGGTGCGAAGCGCCTTGTGCATCAGGTGCGTCACGGAGTGATTGCGCGCCGTTGCAGCACGGCGCTCTTCATCGATGCGCAGGTCGAAGGTTTCGCCCACGGCGACATGCCCTTCGGCGACGTGGCACTGGTGGCCCGTCACGGCAGCTTTGATGCGGAAGGTGTCCATCACGGAGAGGATGGAGGTGTCGTTCGCAGCGCGGCCGCGGTCGCCGACCTGGCCGCCCGATTCTGCGTAGAAGGGCGTGCGGTCGAAGACGACGACGCATTCGCTGCCGGCTTCGGCGCGTTCGGCCGGTTCGCCGTCGACATAGAGCGCAAGCACCTTGGCGCCCTTTTCCTCAGCGGCGTCGTAGCCCGTGAAGACCGTGTCGGCGCCCGTGTATTCGAGGCCG
>ERZ779729.2239-NODE-2239-length-11874-cov-3.611811_pt1 | contig 11874 bp, 7 predicted proteins | sample MGYA00511072_ERZ779729 | MGnify/ENA primary metagenome ERZ779729 (study PRJEB29588, sample SAMEA2156675) | human gut metagenome | biome: human gut; feature: human-associated habitat; material: faeces | place: Denmark | collected 2008/2010 ...
TGTAGGCTTGATTATCGCTTTGGATGGCAAGCACCGTGTCGATGCGGTCATCTGCCCAGCCCTGCAGGCGCAGACATTCGCGCGGCGTCAGGCGGCGGATGCGCCCCTCGTACAGAACACCGTGACGGTCTTTTGTGGTAAGTGTATGCATGGGTGCGCCAGGCTTACCGGTGCGTTCGGTGTTGCGGGCGAGGTCGGACTTGATGGGATTTTTGACCGGGCGAACTTCAACAGTGCCTTGTTGGCAGCCCGTTGTAAGTGTATGCGCAATCTCTTTACCAACCCGTCCGCGCCGACTGTTGACTGTGGCGTAGCTCAGGTCGATGCTGTCACCGACCTGTGCCAACTGGTAGCCGGTCTTGGTGGCGCACTTGATCGGCACTCCCACCTCATACAGCCCGGTTTTGCCACCGAAGCCACCCGGATTGGCAGCCAGCGTACAGCTTAATCCTTCGGGGGAGTAGACGCGCTCCCCTTGGTGGCCACCGTGGGTTTGAATAAGAGAACTTCCTGCTGTTTCGGTGAAAGGAAATACTTTTCCTCTACATCGCTCATCAAGATATCCGATAATGTACACGCGGTTTCTTGACTGGGGAACGCCGAAATCTTTGCTGTTAAGACATTGCCATTCCACGCCATACCCCAGTCTGTCCAGCGTGTTAAGGATCGTCGCAAATGTCCGCCCTCCGTCATGAGATAACAGGCCGGGTACATTTTCAAACAGCAGATACGGAGGCTTCCGGGCTTCAGCCAATCGGGCCAGTTCAAAGAAGAGAGTGCCGCGCGGATCTCCGAATCCTTTTCGGGTTCCTGCAATGCTGAAAGTCTGGCAAGGAAATCCGCCGCAGAGAAGCTGGAAGTCCGGCATGGTGCTGGGGTCGGCTTTTCGGGCATCTTCAATGAACCACTCTCCCTTCGTGTCAAACAGGGCGTTGTAACTGCGGTTGGCGTATTTGTCGATTTCGCAGTGTCCTACGCATTCAAATCCTCCGGCACGGGTCAGTCCTTCGCGGAAACCGCCGATGCCGGAGAACATATCTATAAATCGAATCACCGATTCGATAACGAAAAAAGAGGCAGCCTATGCTGGCTGCCCTTGCTAGTTAAGTATGTGATTTTCAGTATTGTGCATCTACCTCCATTTCGGTGCCATCTGGTTCGCCGGAGTCGACATCAGCGTTTTTCTCCGCAGCTTGCTCGGTCATAATTCTTTCGTAGTCCTTTTCGGCTTCATCCAATTCTCTTTCAATGATGCGTACCAGAAATTCTTTCTGGCTCAGTTTGTGGTGATAGATTTGCTCGTACCTTGCAAGAAAGGTCTTGATGCGCTGGAGAAGTTCCTCGGATACCTGAAATGCTAACGTGCGTGTTGCCATGTTGCTGACTCCCTTCGGTTTTTCAAAAAATGTTGTTACGGCCTGTTCAATGAACTGCGATGTGGTGGTGCCCTGTCGTTCCAGTTCTTCACGGATTTTCTGGTGCAGGTCATCTGGGATGGTTACGGTCAATTTGCTCATGGATGCGCTCCTTTCTGTGTTTGCAAAGCAAGCATACCACAGCGGCAGAAGCAAAGCTATTCACAAGAACTAACGACAATTCATTGAATTTTGCTATCAAAGCAGCCATAACCAACAAAAACTTAGTGCATGGGAACCACCCCCTCTAAAGTGTAGATAAGAAATTGAGCGCGGAATCTGGGATTGCATCGTCCGGCGGCAGACTGGGAACAGCAGTGGCTATGCTGGCCGTCTGCAATTCCTCCCGCACCACCTTGCGGATGCTTTTCTCCAGCCTATCCGTCTGTTCTGCCGCAAGGATACTCTGCACCAGAAACTCTTTGCGTTTGGCAGGCGGCACCTGCTGCAGCAACACCCATGCACGGCGGTGCTGCGGGTCGCTGAGGTTCGGACGGAAAACGTACTGTGGGTGTTTCATGCCTCGCTTTTACGGCGCGACACGGCGGCCAACGCGCGCTCGAACCCGACAGCGTTCACCTTGTCGTCCAGCAGAAAAATCGTCTTACAAAGCGCGTCCTTGGGGCTGAAGTGGCGGCTCACCACCGATGCGCCGCCGCCCAATAGCACGGCGGGGATGGCGTGCAGGTCGAAGCCAGCTTCCATCGTGGCAGACAGCAGATGCTCTGTGTACTTGCGTCCCTGCCGGTTCACAATGTCGCGCACCGTATCGCTGACCGTGCAGGGATGACCTGCCAGCATATTTTCGATTTGGGCATCTGTGAGGGACAGCCCAGTTTCGCGCCGCACCTGTTCCCGAATGTCATCCACGCAGCGGATCATGCCGAGCTCCAGACTGTGCGCAGTGTCAGCCACAGGGATGGCGTTGTCGATGCGCATAAGGTCTACCGTCCAGCCGCCGAGATCCATAAGGAGCATGGACGGTTCGTCCTGCAAAAGCCCCACTTCGGTCATGAGGGCAGCGTAGCCTTGAGGGAAGACCGCAACTTCCTCGATGGTAATGCTGTACTCCACGCCATCGAACTTGTAGTTCACAGGCTGATTGCTCCGCAGCAGATAATCTTTGAACTTGGGTTTGTCGCGTCCGAAACTGGTCAGCGGCAGACCCGCCGCAATCCGCACAGAACATTCGGGCGGCAAGCCGCGCTGCCGGATTTCTTTTGCAATGGCTGCCAGCGTCAGCAGGTAGTAGTTGTCGTTTATGGTCTTGTCCCGTTGGATAGGCTGCCGCCCAGAGCCGCAAACAAAAAAGCACCCGCCAAACTCTAAGAGTCCTTGGCGGGTGTAGGGTTCGTGTTCTCCGTAGCTTGTCAGCCCTGCCGGGAACGAACAGTGGGCTGTTTTGATGGCGTAGTAGCCGTGGTCGATGCCGATAATGATGCTCATAGTGGAAATCCTCCTTATTATAATAGGTATAAAATGGAAAACCTGAAAACAAACTGAAAACTGTCGGAAAAATCAAAAAATCCCCGCTTCATTGGCTTTTTCTGGTCCTATATGTTGATTAAAATTATTTCGCACTGTGGATTATAGTCCACCAACGCGTTGAGCGCACCATTCGTTCCTCTGTCTACAACAATATTTTGTTTGACAAGAATTCCGAGTTGTTGGTCTTCCTCCATGCCTGTAGACACAAAAGTGCCCCTTGCGGTTCGAAGCCCGCAAGAGGCACTTTTGCAGTTATACCTTAATCATCAACCAACACCGAGGACTTGTCTCATTCCCCTTCCGATTGACTGCCAAACACAGTGATAGATATGCCAGTAATATGATTAAATCTTATAGTTTTGGTCAATCTGTCGATTGCGATCAAGCGCATAATGTGTTTTAGAATTAGGAGTTTACGTTCATCTCGTAGACATCAGCGATTGCCACTGCGTTTTTTCAGGTAGAGTGCAACGATAAAGCCACCCACGGCCAAGCAAGCCAGAATCGACAGCACTTCATAAGGGAAGTTATCGCTCGTCTGAGGAATCGCGCTTGTTGCTCCGCTGCCAGATGCCGCTGCACTGCCGTCATTCGGCTTTGCAGTAGGCGCAGCACCCCAAGTGCCGTTTGCAATTCCTCCCGCAATATCGGGATGTTCATCCTTCACAGTATCAGCAGGTTTCTGTACCGGCTTCACAGTATCAGCAGGTTTCTGTACCGGTGCCGCAGGTTTGGTCTGGGCAGTATTTACAGCATTCCGCACTGCATCAAGGGCGGCTTTCAAGTCTTCAGCACTTGCGCGGCCTGCGATAGCAGCTTCCGCATCAGAAATTGCCTGGCGGATAGCGTCCGCGCTCTCCACAGTATACTTGCTCAGGTCAAGTTGCTTGGTTTCTTCAACCAAAGCATTCAACTCGGTGGCATCGCCAGCCTTTACCAATGCCGCCGCTGCGGCCTGCAACGTCCGTGCTGCTGCATCTACAGCCTCCTGGGTAGCGTTTTCATTGGCGGCGACCGTCTTTGCGGCCTCCAATGCATCGGCAACCAATTTCCAGGATTTTGCAGTATGAGCGTTCGCATCCATGGCCTCCACCTTGGAGATCATATCATCAATTGCAGTCATATCTGCTCGGAGCGCCAGTGCCTTGTAAGCAGCTTCCAGATTTGTATAAGCAGCTTCGATCTCATCGGCGGTTGCATCACGGTTGGCGGCGACCTTCTCAGCTTCTGCCAAAGCCTGGGCAAGGGCAGCCCAAGAATCAGGCTGATACCTGCTTTCATCCAGTTCCTTGATGCTGTCGATGGCCGCGACCAGGTTCGAGTTGTCAGCACGCTTCACAAGGCTTTCCATGGCGTCCTGCAGAGCGTCAGCTGCATGGTTGACAGTCACCTGGTTTGCATCCTCAGCGGCAGAGATGCTCTGCGCTTCGGCCAGCGCAGTTGCAAACGCTGCCCAGCTGGTGGTCGTGTAATCGTCTTCCACCCGGGCGGAAGCCTGCTCGATCAGCTGATTCAGAATGGTCTTGTCCACAACAGGCTCGGTGGGCTTGGCCGTAGCGTACAGTTCGGCCTCGTAGATGCGGACGCAGGCAGCCCAACCGGTGGTATCGGGACGATATATTCCTCGGTACGGCTGACATTCAGCTTGAAGATCCGTCCGGTCGCATCGCCCAGATCATTGGTGGTAACATCGGCCGCGTTATCGGTGGTCTTGGCACACTCTGTCCAGTTCGCAGCGTCTGCCAGCACAGCGTTCCGTTCCTCGGCCTCCATGGCCAGCAGTTCGTCCACGTTGACCTTTTCTTCGTTCAGCACATAGAACTCGTAATTGGCAGTGTTCATGCTGCCGTTGCCGGCCGCGTTTCCGCCACGCCGACGTGGGAGACGACCAGCTGCCGGACGTTGCGTTCTTCGCCAATGTCAAAGGCGACCCACAGGTTGCTGCCATCCTCGCACCATTTGCCGGTATCGGGGTTTTCCTTGTCGCCGTCAAACAGCTTTTCGGGGCCCTGGGCAGTGCCCAGTTTTTTGCTGTTGTAGCCAACGATGGTCGCATTCTGGGACACCAGTTCCAGCTCGCCCACAGGCTCGGTGACGGTCACGGCAGCGCTGCCGGAAACCTTCGGATCCTGAACCGAGGTCGCAACAACGGTCAGCTGCTCTGCGGTCTCGTCCTCCGCAACGGTCAGCAGGCCGGTCTCGTCGATCTCAGTCGCCTCAGAGACCGCGCCGTCCACGCTCCAGGTCACAGAATGGTCGGTGATATTCTCGCCGTTGACCATAGCTGCAAACTGCTTGGTTGCGCCCTTCTCCACAGATGCAGTAGCGGGCGATACCGTAACAGATGTAACGATTGGCTCAACAGAACCGCTCTGCAGGGTAACATTCACATCGTAGGTCTGGCCTTCGGTCACGACCAGGCGCTTCACAACCGTGTCGTTGATCAGGTAGCCTTCAGGAACTTTTTCGCACTTAATGGTGTACGTCCCCAATACAACCTCAGCAGGTTCGCCGGTAGTCACAGTATAGACCTTTTCGTTGTTGCTGTTGTAAACGCCATAAGTAACGCCGGTCAGTTTCTCGCCCTTGGCATTGGTCGCCACCAAGTTCAAGTAAGCGGTCGGTTCCGGGAATGCGGGGATTTCGACAGTATACTTATCAGAGATCAGCTTACTGACGCGTTTTACTTGCAGGGTGAGTTCACTGCCCGCACGCGGGACCCGAATGCCACGGATAATTACCGAGGTTTCGCCAGCAGCCACCGGGAGAGAGGCTTTGGTGTATTCACCAGAGTCGTTCTCGTAAACGTAGACCACATCGCCTTCACTCAGGCCATTCACCGTAAGAGAAATATAGATGTCGCCACCGTTGGAAGAACTAACCGAGCCAGGCTGTGAATAAGCTTTCGCTGCAACATCCTTTGCCGCCTCAGATTTTGCGGCATTTTCCGCCTCAAAGCTCGCGCTCAGCTTGATGCTTTCTGCGGAACCTGTGGCGGTGGTGGTGTAGTAAATACGTCCGGCTTCTTGCGTGCCAAAGTTAAGGCCGGTGATAGTGACAGTGCCGCTTTCTGCAACCGCCTCTCCGATCTTGTTATACTCGCTGCCGGATTTGGTGTAGACCTTGACAGTCTGGCCCGCAGGCACGTTCTTCAGTGTGAAGGTATCATTGGCGCCCGTGCCATTCTCTGCGGCGGCAAACTGGATGGACACCGGCTCCGTCTGGGGGAACTCGGCGGTCTCGAACATCTGCCATTCATAAATGCGGATACCGCCCCAGGGGGAAGTTCCATCATCATAAATGCGCAGTCTCCATTCCTGTGCAGTCACCGGTTCGTCCAGCAAGACATCCGTTACAGCGGCGGTGTTGTGCTGGATGCGCTTTGCCTCTACCCACCAGCCAGACGCATTCTTATACTCCAGAGCAAAGTCGACGGTGTTCATCAACACATCCTCGCCACCGTACTGGGCATGTTCTACGCGCCAGCGGCGGACCGTCACCTCACGACCAATGTCAATGTCCATATATCCGGTCTCTGCATTGGTAACACACCATTTGGAACCATTCAGGGAGGTCCCGTCAATGGCCTTGGAGGCAGGCTCGCTCTCATTCTGGCCAGAATATCCGGTTACCGTCGCCCCCAGGCAGACGTTTTCGAATTCTTTTGGTTCGTAGACTTCGGAGTCCTCATTGCTATACAGCCAGTCGATTATCAGTTCGGTGCCTTCACCGCGTACACCGTTGGCATTAACGGGGACGACTTTCAGCGTCACGTCGTCTTCGTCAAAATCACGAACCAGGGTAGGCAGGTAGAAGGCCGTGTTGGGGGTCTCCATGATCAGATTAGAAGTCCCGTTCGCGTTGACCTTGTAGATCTCATAGGAAGCAGCGCCGTCCACAGCATCCCAGTAAATACGTGCTTCCGCATCATAGGCGTTGTGATACAGGATCTCGTCCAGCGCCACAGAAGTAGGACCGGACAGCGCCGCGCGATCCTGATCCAAAATGGCAAGCTGGCCCAGGTTGATGTGGTAGTCGGACACAGCAGTATCGCTTTCCACCTTTAAACCAATGGCATACAAAGTCTTGCCGGCATGATCAGAAATATCTACCACCGTGGTGGTCCAGGTATCAGCCTTACTGGCAGTCAAATCGTAAGCGACTGTTTCGCATTCCTCATAGCTGGCAGTACTGTCATCGCCATAATAGGCAACCAACCTGGCCTTGCCATCATCGTTCTTGGCCGTCAGGCTCAGTGTCATGCCATCGGTCACAGCGACATCGGTGCTGTACAGCATGATGTCGTTTGCCTTGTTGGCATCCAGATCACCATAGAACTGAATGGAAGTGCCGCCGTTATAGGCGTCAGTGAAGTCATAGCCGCCATCAAGCTTCGAGCCGTCAGAATCGATGATCCAGGTCCAGGTGGGCATAACGTCCTGCACGGACTGGTAACTCCACTCGTTGTCACGGGAGAGTTCACCATTCACATAATAACCAACACCGTGGCCGGAATTAAAACTGGTTACGAACGGTGTGCTGAGGATCGGCGTCTTGTCGGCGAAGAATCGGGACATACCCAGCCAAGTGGATGAGGAAACATTAGCCACTTCTACCCGCGGATCTGAAGCAGAATTGACATAGAAGTCTTGTTCAACCTCGTGGAACTGCGCTCCGTTTGCAGAGTTACCTAACGTGGAGTTGGGGCAATACAGCGCGATGGATAGCTTTAGCTTGCCATCCTCGTCCACGAGCAGTTCATCACGGAAAGGCGTGTTCATGCCGTTTTGCTGTACATCCAAGCCCGCATAAGCATCGAAGGGGCTGCGGTTAATAGAGTTCATCGTGCTGACTGTAGTAGAAATCTGCCCTGTATACCAGTTGTAGTTCATAAAGAACTCATTGATTCCCACAGAGCCATCATCGCTACGCTCCATCCAACGCTGGTTCGAGCTATTAACCGCGTTCTGGTAAGATACGCCGCCGGAAGGCAGCATCGAGTCGTACCAGCTAATCAAGATGTCGGGGCACTTGGCGCGCATGTAGCGGATCATCTCATCCAACCTGGATGCAATCTCTGCACTGCAGCCAAAGGATTCCTGGTTGAAGAAGTATCCATCAAAACCATAGTAATCCATCACTTCCAGTAGCTTATCTGCCACGGGGAAACTGCCATCTTCCGCCTTTTGGCAGAAAGCGTCAACTTCCTCCGCATAGCCCGAGCCAGATCCCCAAGGGAAGCCCAGTGTAGCAACGACCGGCACACCGTTGGTGTGGGCAGCGTCAGTAAATTCGCCGGTGGGGCAGCAGATCAGGCCCTCCTCAGAACCGGACCAGTACACAAAAGAATTGGTGTACTGCCAGTAGTTGAAGGACCAGCTCATGAAGTTCTCGGTGCCTTGTGAACTGGTGGTGTCGTGGGAAGAGTTAGCCAGGGAGCAGAGCATGAGCTTTGCTTCCGGATTTGCCTTTGGGTTCACGACAAAACCGCCCTCTCGGTTTGCCATGGGAATGCTCGCCCTGCTGTATCGTGCGTCCGGGTCAGATTCCGGCGTCCACTCCAAAAGAGTGGCCACGCTGAAAGAGGGGCCGATCGGCATCAGGGACTCGTGTGCGGCATACGCTTCGTTCATCTCCGCTGACCCGTCTTTGCCGGGGGTCGCAGCACTTGCGGGCAATGCGGTACCGGACAGTACCATAGCCAGTGCCATCAGACATGAACCGAAGCGTTTCCAACTTCTTGTTTTCATTGGTAAAGCACATCCTTTCATTTCTCTTTTCTCAGATGCATCTAATCAATCGCGCCGAACCGGGTAATTTTGCCGAAAGCACCCTGTTGTTCCCTTTGAGGTTTGGAACTTACAATGATGACGCCGCTCTTGATTCAAACAGAACAGTCCGGGATTACACATCAAAGCGTTTCCATTCAATGCACAGCAAAATACTTTCACAGGGATCCGGTTGGGCTTTCCCTTAAGCACCACCTCCGCTCAAATTGATTTATATCCACCAGGAAACGTGGTCTGCCGCGCTCATTTGTCAAGCAGATATACATTTCTGCTATGCATGTGCGCGTATGGCCAAACCCGCTTCTGGCAAACACTCCTGTTTCCGGCCCAATAACGGCTACATAAAGCCCTGGCACAGAATCAACGCCATTTTTACGTATCGTCCCGTTCATTCCCAAACAAATTAGCAGGCAGACGGACAGACAATAGAGTGGGTAGATATCGCTACCATCAGCAACACATCGTTCTATTGTTCCACTTGACCGCCTCTACCGCGCCTTGCTTGAGGCATTGGATCGGCACACCTGATGCCAGAAGCTTCATAAGCGGATAGATTCAAAATTTATTCGGGTGTCTCTGATAAACCAAAATGCTGGAAAATTCGCTAAAAGATAACGGATGCAAGGCGCGAGACCGCCGCAATACTTGGTGTATTGCAAGGTTGAGTAACGTAGCAGACGCTGCTTTTGGGCAATACCGAGCAATTCAAAATGCCAATGCGGCGAGCGAGACGCGTGACCGGCTAAGAGAGAAGCACAGGCAATCCTTGGTGGATTGCCGAGCATTTTCTCAACGCTGATCATGTGCCGCGGCCGTCGCAGCGATGCTTTAGGCTTAAGCCGAGAATTGTGCGGGGATGCCCCGGTAGAATTAGACAGTGCTGGGGATTTTTCAGATACCCTCTAGGCTACGCACCACATACAAAGTGGTTTGAAGTTTTTATTGCCGACAATGGAGCGGCCATCTTGCCCAATTAGCTTTCCAACCAAAATGTTGTGCGAACCACAATCGCTGTTGGCTGCCACCAGGCAGACATAGCCCACACTTGTGCAAGCGATTACCCACAATTTCAGATGTCAAGTTGCATCGTCCTTGCAATATTTGTGTTCCGGTCATTTCAGCGTGCAGCGAGCAAAGAAAAACAGAAGCATATTCTGTCAGTTTGTCAAAGAACCCCATCATCAAGCTGCGCAACAGCCGTCCGCGGCTTCAAAAATCCAAAAATATTTCCCAAAAGCTTGCAAGCAAAGGCGTTTCCACGCCCAGTTTGCAAGCTTTTTCAGATTCATGGCAGCAAATTTAAGCCTCACCCATTGCGTAACGCGGGTCAGGCCTCTCATGTGGGTATAGCGCATAGAGTGTTTTTCTTTGGCATCTGCAAAGACACGCTCAATCGTTTCCTTACGTTTTTCGTAAATGCTCTTACCCAAATCTGTTTTGCGGATTCCCTCTACCACATCCAGATACTCCTGCCAGATGTGGCGCTGGATTAGTTTCTGTCCCTTGCCATTAGCACCGCATTTTTCTCTGCAAGGGCAGTTCATACATACGCTCGGCGTACTGCGGTAGGTGCGTTTTCCATTTCTGTCGGTGGTAGTGTGGCGCAGCAGCTCACCGGCAGGACAGACCATGCAGTCTAAAGCTTCGTTGTATTGGTAGTCCCAGGGCTTAAAGGCGTACTTTTTCGTATGTCTTCTTGTATACGGAAGGACAGGGATGCGTCCATCCCGCAAAATCTTTCGGGCAATCCAAGGTGTTTTGTATCCGGCATCCATAGCAAGGGCTTCTGCTTCGGGGAAACGACTGCAAACAGAATCATATACGGCATCCCAGGCAACACTGTCGTGGATGTTTCCGGGAGTGACTTCCACAGCCAATACAAAGCCGTGCCGTTCGCAGGCAGTATGCGCCTCGTAGGCAAACTGCCGCTCGTGCTCGCCTTTTACAAACATTCCACAGTCCGGGTCTGTGGTAGACACCGTTTTTTCTCCTTTGGGCGGTTCGTCGTCGTCCTTGTCCTCAATTTCTTTCTTGCCGAGCTTTGCACGCTCCTCGTTTACTTCTTTGCGCAGGACTTCATCGTAGACTTTCGCTGCCTTGTTGACTTGCTCCTTCTGGAATTTCTTCTTGTTTGCACTTGCCTTAATATGTGTACCGTCGATAAAGACTACACTGGGGTCTACCATACGGTTGTTTAAGGCCTTATTTAAAATATGGTCGAAAATCTCAACGCTGAGTTCAGCTGGAAAGCGATTGCAGAACGCATAGCTTACCGTTGCAAAATGCGGGATATGCTCCAGCAAATCATAGCCGAGAAACCAGCGGTACGCAACATTCACATCGCATTCCCGCCACGTCTGGCGCAGGGACGGGATACCGAACAAATGCTGGATGAGCACCATTTTAATAAGCACGACCGGGTCTGTGCCGGGACGGCCCACCTTGTCATTGTACAGAGGATTCAGCCGCTCATACAGCCAGTCGTAGTCCATGACCTTCTCGATTTTGCGCAGAAGATGGTCTTTGGGTACGAGCATATCTATGTCAATAACCATTGCTTTGCGGCGGGCGTCTTCGGCGTGCTTTTCCATGAGGGGGCCTCCCTAGGTGGTTTTCTTCTATTATACCAAAAGCCTTCGCGGTTGCGAAGGCTTTTGGGGGAGTATTCTTTGACAAACTGAAGCGCCAAATCCTTTCGGATTTGACGCTCCTGCTGACCTTGACAGCCATCTTTGGTCCGAGTGGCGAGAGTCGAACTCACGGCCTCTTGAACCCCATACAAGCGAGCTGCCTAATCATTCAATTTATGCTAGCTTATACACAATTTTTGTTTTATACAGCCTGCAATGGGTAGTTCGCCATTATTTTTTTGAATTCTTCGACTGTCATTTTAGCCTTTTCAGCAGCACGCTCTGGTTTCAAATCACCGTCTCGAACAAGCTGAACGAGCATCCCAATCTCTCCTATGCTGATGCCTTCTTTCCTGCCTTCCTCTCTGCCTTCGGCCCTGACTCCCTGACTAAGGTTGCACATAGTAAGCACCTCACTTTCCAGTTCTTCACTCATTGCAACGCCAAACTCTTCTTCGAGAATTTTCTTTTTCTCCGTAGCTGCTCTCGACGAAGAAAGCAGCACATCCAAAAATTTTAGAATGCCTGTATAGTTTTCCGAATCAGGTTTTC
>ERZ779729.2255-NODE-2255-length-11817-cov-1.603639_pt1 | contig 11817 bp, 7 predicted proteins | sample MGYA00511072_ERZ779729 | MGnify/ENA primary metagenome ERZ779729 (study PRJEB29588, sample SAMEA2156675) | human gut metagenome | biome: human gut; feature: human-associated habitat; material: faeces | place: Denmark | collected 2008/2010 ...
GGATACGCTGTGGAAGAGGAATACGATGTCCCAGGGTGCGGGCAAGCAGCCTTCCGACAGGTACGTTGCCTGGAAGGCCGGCAGCCAGTACGTGCAGTTGCTGGATACTCCCGCCAACCGCAAGAAGATGACGGCGGAGGACAGTGCCCTGGTCAATGAGGTGAAGGATAAGACGGCCAAGTTCGGTTCCGATCCTGCCGTCAGCCAGGAACGGGCGGACATTGCCGCCTATGAAGCAGCCGTACGCGCCGCCAAGGGCCAGAAATAATAACAAGAGGTTTAGTAATCAATCATATGAAAGCACTTTCAGTAATAATGGTATTGGCCGGACTGTCCTCCCTGGTTCCGTCCATGGCCCAGAATGCCCAGAATCCCCAGCGCCTGCGCGCCAGAGTTGCCGCACCGACCATCAAGAATGGCCGTCCGACGGATATCTACATTCTTTCCTCCAATGGACCCACGGTCCAGTTTGTGGAGAGCAGGGAATCCCAGGAAGTCCTTCAGCAGATGGCCAGCGCCTTCAAGACGCTGTATATTTTTGAAACGGACGACTTTGTGGATGCCAAGGTGGCTATGGAAAACCGGAAGTACCAGGAAGCCCGCAACAAATTCCACGCTCTGGTGAATAAGTATGCCTCAACGCTTTCCATCAAGGACAGCCTGTCCGCCCGGGCGGCCGTCTATGAACTGGAGTGCGCCATGCGCATGATGGATTGGGCCGGAGTCAAAGGGTTGGCGGCCAAGTTTCCCGTCAGAGGGGCCAATTTGTCCCCTTCCGCCCAGAATGACCTGGAGGTGGCAAAAATCATGGCCTTGATTCCAGATAAGGACTGGAACGGCGTGAAAAGCCGTGCCGGTTCTTTCCTGGCAACCAAAAAGAATGCCACCCGCCTCCAGCAGGCGCGGATGAAATATGCCCTGGGTGCGGCCGCCATGGTGGCCCAGGATTGGAACAAGGCGCTGGATTATTTTGCGGAAGCCCTGGTTTTGCTGCATGGTTCCGATGAAGAACTGGCGTCTGCCTGCGTGGCCCGCTCCCTGGATGCCTACCTGCGCATGCCGGATGTTGTCAAATTCTTTGAGAATCCCGTCGTCTCATCTGCCGTGGAATCCAGGAAGAATAATCCCGAAGCTGCGATTCCGGATTCACGGATGAAGTCCCGCCCTGTTCCTGTCAAGGAAGCGGCCGCCCTGTACCGTCTGCATGAACTGATGTTCCCGGACAGGAAACTGCCGGCCAAGTATGACGGTTTTGCGGTTTCCTATAAGCATCCCGCCGCTGTTGCTCCCGCCAAAGCTCCTGAACAGGCTCCCGCGCAACCGCAGAAAAAGCAGTGATGAACTATGCGGCAGGTTTTCCGCCAGCCGATATTTCTTTAATAAGGGCCGTCTCCCCCTTGCAGGGAGGACGGCCCTTATTCTGTATTCCGCCTTGTTTCTGCAGGCGGAAGACTCGCCCGGTATCCCCGGAATGGAAGCCGCACGTACTCAAGGAGAACATGAATAACCCATCAAGTTGGAGCATGCTTCTCTTGAAAGCCTGAAACGGATTCTTTTAAGCCCGTTTCCTGAATGATAGGACTGATGTCAAAGGTTCTGGAACATCCCGGAGAACGGTATTAAGCCGCTGTACGCCGGAAACAGGGGGAACTAAGATGGGCGGCAGGACAAGGGGAGGGGGGACTGCCAGCATCACAGCTGTGCCATGAAAGATGCGGTGCTTTCGTAACGGCATCCGCGTGAGTTCGGAAGGAAAAGCTGTTCGGACAGGGGAAGACTGCCGGGGGGGGCAGGCGTGAAGAGGGGAGTTACTGGAGAACGGGGGCTTTTTTTACTTCTTCCATCCATTTCCTATACAGTTCCGGAGAAATCTCGGAAGGCTTGATTTCCGAACGTTCGCCCCAGAAAACAGCCGTGTGGAGGATGGGAATGCCGGAGGCCTCCAGATGGCGGTCAATCGCCGCCTTGTGTTCCAAAACGGCATCTTTTTCCAATCCGTGCACCACACCCATGATTTGCGCTCCTCCAAAAACATCTCCGCCCGTTCTCCAATAACAATGGGTCATGCAGATGTGGCGCCCGCATTCCGCTCCTGCCCGGATTTCCATGCCGGAGGGAACTGTCCAATGGAACAGTCCGTTGTATTTGGTAACGGGGCCGTCGTCCGCTTTGGCTCTCACATGTTCCAGAAAAGTGGCGAAACGGCCAATGACCTGCTTCCGGTCCAGTTCTTCCGCCGTGCGGCAGTATTCTTCCGTTCCCAGTCCTTCCCGTGCGGCACGGAGGGACCAGGGATCTTCCACCATTTCCTCAGGCTTGAGCTGTTCCTTGACGGAGAGGAGTACTTTCCATTCCAGTTCGGAGAGAGAGACGGTTTTTGTTTCCTGCATGGAGGCCGGCTCCGGGGTTTTTTCTCCGGGCCTGAGTTCCCTGCGGCGCATGTGCCCCACCCCCAGCGCAAAGACGCCGCGTGCCGGCAGCAGAACATAGCCGTCCGCTCCGATATGTCGTTTCAGGATGCCGCAGTGTTCCTCCGGCGTACCGCACCCCACGGGCACCTTGATCGTGGTCCAGAGCCTGTAGTTGGAGCCGGGGTTGGCCGCATCCGTGTTGCGGAGCACCACATGGCCCGTAAAAGGGTCCTGCTCTTTCATCCAGTCGAAAGCGGCATCCAGGTTCTTTTCCGGAAGGGACCAGGCCACCAGGGCCCCATGGGCCAGCTTGGTCGCCAGCAACGTCTGGCGGACGCGGCGCACAACTCCGGCCTCCATCATGGCTTTCAGCCGCTGGATAACTACTGGGACAGGATGGCCGCATTGTTCGGAAATGGCGTGGAAGGGCCGGCGGCGGAATCCTTTGATGCGGTCTTCCGCCACCAGCAGAATGTCCGTGTTGACGGGATCGTTCGGAGAAGTGGGGATGTTGTTCATGGCGGCGTAAAAAAGGCCGGGCGAGAGTGTCGCCCGGCCCCGGAAAGCCGGATTTGATTTTCAGGCTATTGCCCGGATTGATAGAGGGGTTTGTTGTCGTACCGGGCATCGTAAATGGCGAAGGATTCACGATGCTGGTTGTGGTCGCCCCGGAAGATCAGCCTTCCGCTGTGCTGGCGTTCCAGTTCCATGAGCAGGCTGGCGTCTTCATTCTTGAAGCGGGAGAGCACTTCCGAGTTGACGACGATGACCATGTCTCCGATGGTGTCCCGGTATTTCTGGATGCAGGCGTAAATTTGCCGCTGGATTTCCACGCTCATGGTCATTACGGATTTGACGCGTCCCCTGCCTCCGCAGTACGGGCACGGATCATGAACGGATTCCCGGAGACTTTCGTTGAGCCGCTGGCGCGTCATTTCCATCAGGCCGATGGGCGTGATCTGCAGTACCTGGGTTTTTGCCTTGTCCCGTTTCAGGCGGTCCTTCATGGCCTTGTAAACGGCCTGCTGGTCCTTCCTGTGGCGCATGTCGATAAAGTCCACCACTACCAGACCGCCAATGTTGCGCAGGCGAAGCTGGCGCGCGATTTCATAGGCGGCTTCCAGATTGGTGTCCAGAATGGTCTTGTCCAGGTCCTTGGTGCCCTTGTTACGCCCGGTGTTGACGTCAATGGCGATCAGCGCCTCCGTTTCGTCAATCACCAGGTAACCTCCGCAGGGCAGGAGCACCTGGCGCTGGAAAGCTTCATTGATTTGTTTTTCAATTCCCAGTTCTTCAAAGATGGGCGTGCGTACGGGGAAGTGCTGTATGTGGCGCTTGGCGCGTCGGGAGATTTTACCGGCAATGGCGCGCATGTGTTCCGTGGTTTCCGCGTTGTCGCAGATGATGTTGTCCACGGTGTCCGTGAGGAAATCCCGTGCCGTGCGTTCAATCAGGTCCGGTTCCTTGTACACGCAGACAGGGGCCGGGTTGGCCTCCTTTTTTTCTTCCACGCTGTACCATTGTTCCAGCAGCATGGCAAGGTCACGGACAAAGTGGCGGTAGCGCTGGCCCTGGGCCACCGTGCGCATGATGATGCCCATTCCGTCCGGAACATTCAGTTTCTGCATGATCTGGCGCAGGCGCAGGCGCTCTTTGGGGTCTTCAATTTTACGGGAGATGCCGAACTGATCCGTAAAGGGCATCAGGACCAGATAACGGCCCGCCAGGGAGACGTTCGTCGTGACGCGGGGACCCTTGGTGCCAATGGGCCCCTTGGTGACCTGCACCATGATTTCAGAGCCGATGGGGTAGATGTCCGGGATGTCTTTGGACGTGATTTTACGCTGCTGTTTTTTCGGACGTCCTTCACGTTCAATTTCTTCTAGGCTGGAGTCCAGTGCGGCGGGAAGAGCGTCCCAGAAAGGCAGAAAGGCGTTTTTTTCCTGGCCGATGTCCACGAACATGGCTTTGAGGCCAGGCTCAATGTTTTTGACGCGGCCTTTAAAGATGCCGCCTACGATGTTGTCTTCGCCTTCGCGCTCGATGGTGTATTCTTCCAATACGCCGTTTTCCAGAAGGGCCACGCGGCGTTCGAGCTTTTCGGCATTAATGATGATAGTGGAGCCTTCCATGGGATCACAGGATCCAAAGCCGAAGGCCCGTTTGATTTTTTTAAGCATTTTTGTAAACACGGGGTGAGAATAAGCTAGGGTGTGCTATTGCCCGTAATGTTCCCGGTGGACCGTCTCCCGTCAGGAGAGGCTGGAGTGGAAGCTGTAGAGATGGCCGGAAAGGAATCATGCAGGCAGTTGCGTTGATGTGATGCGGCAGTACGGCAGACGCAAAGCCGGAGCGCTTGCTCCGGAGATTCCGCCTTTAGTCTTCTGCATCAGTAACATTGGTGAAGAAGTCCAGTTCCTGGAGGGCTTTCCCGGTACCTTCCGCAACGGCGCTCAGAGGGTCTTCCGCGATGTGGATGGGCAGGCCTGTCTGTTCGTGCAGGAGCTGGTCCAGCCCGCGCAGCAGGGCTCCTCCTCCAGCCAGAACGATCCCCCGGTCCACAAGGTCGGCAGCCAGTTCAGGGGGGCAACGTTCCAAAGTCGTCCGCACGGCGTCAACAATCGTGTTGAGTTGTTCCGTGAGCGCTTCACGCACTTCTTCTGATCGAATCGTCACTGTCTTGGGCAGGCCCGCGACCAGGTCACGGCCCTTGACCTCGATAGAGAGTTCCTGAGGCAGGGGATAGGCGGAGCCGATGCGGATTTTGATGTCCTCGGCGGTGCGTTCCCCGACCATGAGATTGTAAGTTCTCCTCATGTAGGAGATGATGGCGTCGTCCAGTTCATCCCCGGCGCAACGGACGGAACGGCTGTAAACGATACCGGAAAGGGAAATAAGCGCTACTTCCGTGGTGCCGCCGCCAATGTCCACGATCATGTTGCCCGCGGCTTCCTGAACCGGGAGGCCTACGCCGATGGCGGCGGCCATGGGGTCTTCAATCAGATGTACGCGGCGGGCTCCGGCCGCTTCCGCGGATTCCTTGACGGCCCTGCGTTCCACTTCCGTAATGCCGGAGGGAATGGCAATGAGCACGCGCGGCTTGATCAGGTAATACCTGGCCGTGGCTTTTTTAATAAAGTAGCGGAGCATTTCCTCCGTGATGTAGAAGTCGGCGATGACGCCGTCCTTCAACGGCCGGATGGCCGTGACGGAACCGGGGGTGCGGCCCAGCATGCGCTTGGCTTCGTCTCCCACGGCCAGAACCTTGTCCCCCTTGACGGCGACGACCGAAGGCTCGCGCAGAACGATGCCCTGATCCTTGACATTGACCAGGGTGTTGGCGGTTCCCAAGTCAATGCCAATATCATAGGAGAAAAGTTTGACAATTTTCTGAAAGAAAGATGACATAAAAAACTAGTGGATAAAGGCGTAGCCCTGAAACAGCCGGTGGAGGAACGCCTTGCTTTTTCCTTTTCACGGGACTGAAAGCCTGGCACTCGGACCGGGGCTGCGGGATGATCCCGTACAGGGCAAATCGACTATGAAAAAACATACCTTCCAGGTCAAGCGGAAGATGCCGGATGACATATGTATTTGTATTATCTGCAAGGATGTATTATATGAATGAAAGGTGGCGCCGGGGGGCTCCGTATATCAAAATCGCATTCCCCTATTCCATTATGAAAGTCACTACTATCCGAATAACGGCGGCATGCCTGGCCGGCTCTTTTTCTCTTTATGCCGATACGGTTTCCGACCAGGAAGAGGCCGTCTCATCTACGGGAACCTATTCCGTGGCTGGCGCTCTTCGCCTGCCGGAAAACGTAACGAAGAGGGATGTCTACGGCATGAATGTGGGCTGGAAGCTGTTCAAGGGTGGAAAGGCGCCGGAGGAAGCGGCCGGCCCGGATGTCGACGATTCCTCCTGGGAGTCCGTCAATCTTCCCAACGGCATTGAGCTTCTTCCGGAAGAGGCCAGCGGCTGTTCCAACTACCAGGGGCCGGTATGGTACCGGAAAACATTCATTCCTCCCGCCCGGCTGGAGGGGAGGAGGAACACCCTGTATTTTGAGGGCATCATGGGAAAGAGCGAGGTTTGGGTAAATGGAGAGAAGGCCGCGGAGCATTTCGGCGGATATCTTCCCGTGATCGTTAATCTGGACAAGTGGCTGAAACCGGGAGAAAAGAACGTCATCGCCGTGAAGGCTGACAATTCCAACGACGTTTCCTATCCCCCCGGCAAATCTCAGGAGGGCCTGGATTTTTCCTATTTCGGCGGCATTTACCGGGATGTGTACCTCATTTCCACCGGCCCCGTGTATATTACGGATCCGAACGAGGCCAATACCGTAGCCGGCGGGGGCGTTTTTTTCCGGACGGAATCTCTTGATCCCTTCACCCGCAAGGGCAAAGTGGGCGTGAAGGTTCAGGTGGCCAACCAGACGGACAAGGAACAGAAGGTGCGCGTGCAGGCGGTGATGACAGACCCCAAGGGGGTGGATCCTGCCGGGGAGACGGTTCCGCTGGTCATTCCTCCCCGTTCCACAGGAGAAGTGGATATTCCTCTTGTGCTTTCCAACGTGAAACCGTGGTCTCCGGACAATCCCGATTTGTACACGTTGAGCGTGGAAGTGTGGGACGCCGCCGGAGGGGATCAGGCCAAAGATTCGGCCCATCTGCTGGACAACCGTTCCATGAGGGTAGGCGTCCGGACGGTGGAAATGACGGAAAAGGGATTGGTGCTCAATGGGTCTCTGTTTTCTGAAAAACTGATTGGCGGTAACAGGCACCAGGATTTTGCCCGGCTTGGGAATGCGGTGCCCAACAACCTGCAATGGCAGGATGCCGTGAAATTGAGGAAGGCAGGCATGCGCGTAATCCGGAGCGCCCATTATCCGCAGGATCCGGCCTTTATGGACGCCTGCGACCGCCTGGGCCTTTTCGTCATCGTCGCCACACCGGGCTGGCAATTCTGGGGCAGCGGCCCTTTTGCAGACCGGGTGTATGACGATATCCGCCAGATGGTGCGCCGGGACAGGAACCATCCCTCCGTGATGATGTGGGAGCCTATTTTGAATGAAACTCACTACCCGGCGGATTTTGCCAAAAAGGCCCGCGACCTGGTGCATGAAGAATACCCGTACAAAGGGTGTTATACTGCTTGCGACGCGGTGTCTCAGGGCAACCAGCATTATGAGGTTCTGTATGCCCACCCGGCTACGGGGGACAAACACTGGTCTATCAAGGAGCGGAAGAACAACAAACCTTACTTCACCCGCGAATTCGGTGATAACGTGGATACCTGGTCCGCCCACAATTCCACCTCCCGCGTGGCCCGGCACTGGGGAGAAGCTCCCATGATGGTGCAGGCTCTTCATTATCTCAAAACCTCGTTCCCATACACCACGTACGATACGCTGAACGCCGCTCCGGCCTACCATTTCGGCGGCTGTCTGTGGCATCCCTTCGACCATCAGCGCGGCTACCATCCGGATCCCTTCTACGGAGGCATTATGGATGCTTTCCGGCAGCCCAAGACTTCCTATTTCGCGTTTATGTCCCAGCGTCCCCGGAAGACGCACAATAGGCTGGGTTCCGGCCCTATGGTGCACATTGCCAACGAATGCACTCCCTTTTCTCCGGAAGACGTGACGGTGTTTTCCAATTGTGATTCCGTTCGCCTGAGTGTCAACGGAGGGCCTCCGGTGGAAAAGAAGGTGGCATCCTGTCTCGGCGGCCTCAAGCACGTTCCCGTCGTGTTCCCGAAAGCCTGGGATTTCATGGAAAACAAGAAGCTTGCCTCGTCAGGCAAGGAGGGGGCGGTGAAATTGGTGGCGGAAGGCCTGATAGGCGGCAAGGTGGTGACCAGGCATGAAGTCCGCCCGGCCCGGAGAGCGGAAAAAAGCCGTTTGACTCTGGATCGGGAAGATGGAGTGGATTTTTACGCCAACGGTTCCGACGTGTTTGCCGTGGTGGCGGAGGTTACGGATGGCCGCGGAACGGTGAAGCGACTGAATGATGAGGAGATTGTTTTTTCCGTGGAAGGTCCCGCCGAACTTCTGACGGATTCCCCGGACGGTACGCTGACCCAGTCCGTTAAATGGGGGTCCGCTCCGGCTCTGGTGCGTCTGGGAACCAGGCCCGGCACGGTGACGGTGAGGGCTTCCGTGAAGCATCCCGGTTCCCAAAAGCCTGTTTCCGGCATTATAAAGTTTGACACGAAGGCTTCCGGGTTGAAAATGCTCTTTACGGAAGACGCCGCAGACTGCGAAAAGAAAGCTGCCGGTACGCCGTCTTCCTCCGCGGCTCCTGCCTCCGAACGGGAGAAGTCCCTTCAGATGGAGCTGGAAAAGGTGCGCCATGAACTGAACAGTTTGCGCAATGAAAAAGTGATCGCCCAGCAGACTCACTTTGAATAAACGGAATATGCCAATGATGCTAAGGGAAAAAATTATCCGTTTCTGCCTGCTCCTGCTGCGGCTGGGGATGGGGGGCTTTTTCCTTTTTGTTGCGGTGCGCAAGCTGCTTCATCTGGACCAGCTTCAGGAGACGATCGACCGTTTCTCCATTTTCCCGGAGGCCTGGGGGCATCCCCTGGCCTGCTTGGGAGTGTCGTGTGAGATTGCGGTGGGTTTGGGACTCCTGTTCCGCAGAACCTGCGCCGGGGCAGCGCTGCTGGGCAGCGCGCTCACGTTCGCGTTCGTGGCGTTGTTCGTCCAGGGCTGGGCCAGGGGGCTTTCCCTCTCGTGCAACTGCATCGGCGTGGAGAGGGTGGTAACCAGCTACCCCTTTGAAGTGGCCTGGAGACTGGTCCTCTTTTCCCTTATGCTTATTCTCCTGTGGGATTCCTGCCGGAAAGGGAAAACGTACTTTAATGTGACCCGGCTGGATTTCAGTGAGATGTGACCGGAAGGAAAGGGGCCTGCCGTTTTCCGGGCCGTAATAGTTTCCGGGAAAATATGACGGAGGAGGAAGCCAGGGTCCGGTGAACGGGAAGCGCTGCCGGGAAGCGGAGAATGCCGTATGGGGCGCAGGATGCCTGCGGCGGGTAATTCCGCCCCTGCTTCAAATGAGAGGTGCGGCCTGAATGCTGCCGCATTGGAGCATGCCGGGGGAAATTGCCTCCTTTACGCGCCTTCCCCCGGCAGGACGGTTCATATCCACAATGCCGCCGTCCGTTCCGTATTACAGCTTGTGGCCGAAAAAGTCTCCCGGTGTCAGGGATTTGACCAGTTCCAGCAACAGCTTGATTGTGTTTTCCACATCTGTCAGAGAGGCCGTTTCCACCGGAGAATGCATGTAGCGCAGGGGGACGGACACCAGCGCGGAGGCCACGCCGTCGCGGGAGACGTAGATACTGTCCGTATCCGTTCCGGTGCGGCGTCCGGCGGCTTCATGCTGGAGCGGTATTTTATTCTTGTCCGCCACGATTTCCAGACGGGCCACCAGATTGGGATGATTGGCTGTGCCGTGGATGACCGCAGGGCCGCCTCCAAGCTTGATATCGCCAAATTTGCCCTTGTCCAGTCCGGGCGAGTCCGTGGCGTGAGTCACGTCAATGCAGATGGCCGCATCCGGGCGCAGGCGGTGGGTAATCATTCCCGCGCCAATGCAGCCCACTTCTTCCTGCACGGCATTGACAAGCACCACGTTCCAAGCGACGGGCTTTTTCAGCTTGCACAGCTTGCGGGCTATTTCCGACAGGATGAAGCCGCTCAGCCGGTTGTCCAGAGCCCGGCATACCAGCTTGTTTTCATTCATCAGCATGGGGCCGTCGCAGTAAACGCCAACGTGGCCCACTCGCAGACCGAGTTCCGCTACTTCCTTGTCAGAGGAGGCGCCTACGTCTACGTAAATTTCCCAGATTTTGGGTTCCTTTTCTCCGGGTTCCCTCAAGTGGATGGCCGTGTTTCCGGTCACCCCCATCACTTCGCCCTGGGAACCAAGGAAGCGCACGCGGCGCCCCCGTGCGATGGCCGTATCCGTACCGCCCACGCGTTCCACATACAGGAAGCCGTCCTTGGTGATATGGCGGATCATGAAGCCGATTTCATCCGCATGGGCTTCAATCATCAATGTGGGAGCTTCTTCCGCGTCCGCGTGGAAGACGGCCCAGGTATTTCCGTAGGTGTCGCACTGGACATCTTCCGTATATTTGCGCAGTTCGTCCGCCCAGATGCGCTGGGCGTCTATTTCAAAGCCGGAAGGGCTTGGGGTTTCCAGAAGTTCCGTTAAGAATTCGAGGCTGTCGTCACTGATCTTCATGGCTTTTGTATAGCACCGTTCCGGCATGCGCTCAACAGGAAAGCACGGCTCCTGGTGGGAGAACCCTTCCGGAAAGCGGGGAATAAAAGCTCCGCCTGCACAGGGAGCTGGCGGGGCCTGGAGACGGGAGCCGGACTGGGGGCTAGGGCTGTTTGTCCGGGGAAAGCCCCGCCAGAACGTCCTCTTTGTCCATGATATAACCCGTGTCCGGATCGTGGTACTGCGTGGAGTAAACGGATGTTCTGGCGCTCCCGTACGGATCCGTTTCCTTCGCTACGGGGAGGCGGCTGACCAGGGAAGGGAAGCACTGTTCCACCAGTTCAAAGACGGTGACGGGTTCCGGAACCAGATTCACGGAAAAAATGCCGCACTCCCAGGCTTTTTCCACGTCCCTGACCAGGCGGTGCATGGGATAAAGCTGGTGGCGTTCCAGCAGGGCTACGTCCAGTTCTTCCGTCCCTTCCGGAACTGCCGCCAGCAGATCCGCCACACTCATGCCTGCTCCCGTTCCGGTAACTTCCGGAAGGCAAACGTTCAGCACGCGGCCGAACCGAAGGTTGATGAAGTCTTTCAACTCCACCAGGGCCATCAGCCATTCGTCCTCCGGTTTACGGAGCAAGGGGGAAAGTTCATTGCCCGTTTCCGGCTGGGTGTCAATGCTGGTGATGTAGGTCACCCGTTCCGCCTTCACCTCATGCAGGATATCAATCAGGGTTTTAACCTGAGCCAGAAAGGGAGCCGTATTCCGCCGAATAGCCGCGCCCCCTTCCCGGAGGGATGGGCAGATAATGACGGCCTGCCCGAATTCCTTGCCGCGCAGCAGGGACAGGTTGGTTTCATCAATCAGGTAGTCAAAGTACCGTTTTGAGGACCAGAAAACGCCGAGGGCACAGGAAGAACCGATGAGAGCCGTATCTGTCATGGAATGAATGCGGGGGAGCGGTTGATGGGGAATGAACCTTTATTTCAGGGCGTCAAAAGCGGATTTGAAGAGGAAGTACCCCCAGCCCCGGTCTTCATTGCCGGCCCAGTCCTTGTCATAGTGGTGGCGGGGCAGCAGAAAGCGTTCCGGATGGGGCATCAGACCCATGGCGCGCCCGGTGGAATCCTGGAGGCCGGCGATGCTGCATTCACAGCCGTC
>ERZ779729.2258-NODE-2258-length-11806-cov-2.467279_pt1 | contig 11806 bp, 9 predicted proteins | sample MGYA00511072_ERZ779729 | MGnify/ENA primary metagenome ERZ779729 (study PRJEB29588, sample SAMEA2156675) | human gut metagenome | biome: human gut; feature: human-associated habitat; material: faeces | place: Denmark | collected 2008/2010 ...
CGAGCGCCACTTCGCTCGCCGCAAGGCTTCCGAAATCCTCTCCGCTCGCGCGGGATGCATCGTCGACAGCGACGCCTTCTGGCACATGAAAAAGATCGGCATAGGCGGCACGGCCCGTGCCGCAGAGCCGGGCAACCTGCATGTCTGCAAGATACGCTTCGGCTGCGTCCGGCTTCAAAAGAAGCGGGGCGCTCAGCGGGCGCAGCCGCTCGCCCTCGGCATAGCCGGCGGGCACTTCATAAACCGCGGCGTAGCACTCGTGCATGCGGGCGTCGTTGACGGCAGCGATGCGCGCGCCGGCATCGAGCGGCGCGCTCCGAAGCGAGGCCGCAGCAAGCGCTTCTAGATTCGAAACCGCCACGACTGGTGTTTCAAGCGCCCAGGCAAGCCCCTGCGCAACGCCGCAGGCAACGCGCAGCCCTGTGAAGGATCCCGGTCCTTCGCCGAAGCCCACGACTTCAATGTCCTTCTTCGCAAGCCCTGCATCCGCCAGAACGAGCGTCGAAAGTCCGAGCACCCGTTCGGCATGCCGATTGCCGACATGTTCGGTGCGCGCCGCCAGAAGGCGCCGGCCGCGCATGAGCGCAACAGTCAGATCTTCCTGCGCCGTGTCAACCACAAAAATGACGGGCTCGTTCTGAAGTTCTTCGGTCATGAGTCAAGAAATCCGTGCAATATCCATGCGAAAAACGGCGCGAGAGACGCGCGCCTCTATGGTGGGGGCATTATATGGCGGCCTTCGAAGCGGCTCGAGCTGAAAGCGCTCGGGACGCGTTTGCGCGCGAAGCCGCCAAAGCCCATGAGCATTCGGGCTAAAGGCGAAAACCGCTTGAAAACCGCTTTTTAGCCGCTTTGAAACGCAGTTAGGCATCAAAAAAAAAAACGGTCCCGACAAGATGTCGAAAGACCGTTCTTTTCTGCCGCTGAGCACCTCAAGCCGCAGCCTCAATCCGACGAATCCGCCGAATTTGCCTTTTTCATGTGCTCGTGCCTTCCAGCGTATTCAAGATGAACCTCAATGATTTGCTGGCGCATGAGCCGGAGCTCTTCCCGGTTGAGCTTGTGCGGACGCTGCGCAGCGGATTGCGCAGAATGCTTGGCCTGACTGAGTTCGCTCGGATCGATCGAAAAGCGCCGGCGCAGATCATCGCGCTCGCCGTCGTTCAGACGCTTTGCAAGCGCCTTGCGCTCCTTTTTCGTCATCTCGCGCCAATGAATCTCCTGCGACACGTCGTCGAGATAAGGCCAGACGTGCGCGCGCTCCTCTGCGTTCATTTGGCTCCAAAGGCGAATGACGGCGCCGTCGCTCGGGCCGCAGGGCATTCGCACGGCGAAGGGCGCCGACGCGTCGAGCGCTGGCGCAGCTTCACCGCCCAAGTGCGGCGCTGTTGCAGCCGGGATGCGCTCAATGCTGTGGAGCTCCGATGCGCCAGGCGCTGCTGCGGCGCCCGCTGTCCAGTCGGCCAGTGCTGCACCGGTCGAAAGCGAACAAATTGCCGCCGCGAAAATGCGTCCGGTTTGAATGGAAACACTCATTAAAAGACCTCGGTTCAGCTTCGCGGGCCCCGTCCGTCATGACACGGCGAGCGGCCGCCAAGCCGATGATGCGCCGCACTTCTCGCCAGGAGCCCTTCAACCTGCCGGAAGACAGTAGGCTCGAATCAGAGAAGCGCAGCAACCGACGAGAGACGGCGCATTCGTGAGCGCCCGAGCAAAGCAAAATGCTTCTCCGCACTCGCAGGATCCGGCGCACATCTCTCCCGTTCCTTTGATTGGGAATATAGCGAAGCGACTTTGCGCCGAAAAGAACAGCGCTGGACCAAAGCGTTACGAAGCATGTCGAAAATTCGGCAAAGCACAGCCGAAAACGGTCGTTTTCGGGCGAATCAGGCATAAAAAACAGCCTCCTGGCCTCTTCTGAAGCATCGAATGTAAGCGTCAAAAACTGACGCTTCCCTATTGGCGGCATCCGCACGCGCCCTGCAGGGCGGTGCTTTCGGCGGCGCCGGATTTTCTCTAATCGACACGGCATTCGGCGAAGTGCGCCATGCAGCCGCTCATTGTTTCAAGATGCTTCCAAAGAAAGATCAGAATTTGTAACATGGTGTTGTTCATGGGTGACAGAAGCACGCAAGCGGCGCAAAAATACCCTCAGCAACAATTTCGACGGGCCCGCGCCGCCCAAACGGCCGGTTCAGCAACGGCCCCGTCGCGCCATGATTCGATGGAGCATTCCGACATGTCCGAACGGATTCCCAAGATTCTCGTCGTCGACGACGACCCCCGACTGCGCGACCTCCTGCGCCGCTATCTCGGCGAGAACGGCTTTCAGGTGCTCGTGAGCGAAAACGGCCAGGCCATGGAGCGCCTTTGGCTGCGCGAGCACTTTGACGCACTGATTCTCGACCTGATGATGCCTGGCGAGGACGGCCTCGAAATTCTCAAGCGCCTTCGCGCGCAGAAGGACCAGACCCCCGTCATCATGCTCACGGCGCGCGGCGAAGACGTCGACCGCATCCTTGGCCTGGAGCTTGGCGCCGACGACTACATTCCGAAGCCCTTCAATCCGCGAGAGCTGCTCGCCCGCATTCATGCCGTGCTGCGCCGCCGTCCGCAGGCCGATCCTCCGGGCGCGCCTTCGATGGACAACGAAATCGTGAAGTTCGGCGACTTCGAACTCAATCTCGGCACGCGCGTTCTCAAGAAGAACGGCGAAAACGTGCCGCTCACGACTGGCGAATTCGCGGTCCTGAAGTCCTTTGCGCGTCATCCGCGCCAGCCGCTCTCGCGCGACAAGCTCATGGAGATGGCGCGCGGGCGCGAGTACGAAGCCTTTGACCGCTCGCTCGACGTGCAGGTTTCGCGTCTTCGCAAGCTGATCGAGCCCGATCCTTCCAAGCCGCGCTATCTGCAGACGGTATGGGGCCTCGGCTACGTCTTCATTCCGGACGGCAAGCTTCCGCCGCCCAAGGCCGGCAAGTAAGCAGCGCGCTCGAAACGCGCGCCGCACGGCGGCGCGCACAGAGACCGCGCACCGAGCGAGGACGATCCGCAGCGCCGGATGTCCTCGCGCTCTTTTTTCCCCATAGCGCCTTTTTTCAACCGAGTTCCGCGCCGTGTCCTGGATCGCACAACTCAAAACCCGACGTCCGAGCCTCTTCTGGCGGACCTTCCTGCTTCTCTGCGGCCTCATCTTCTTCTCGGTGATCGGCTGGCTGCAGAGCTTCCGCGTGCTCTCGGAGCTGCCTTATTCGCAAGGCGTCGCCCAGCACATCGTCTCGACCGTGAACCTCACGAAGTATGCGCTCGTGACGGTGGATCCCCTCTATCGGGTCGACCTTCTCAAGATCCTGGCCGCCCGCGAAGGCGTTCTGATTTCGCCGCGCGACGAAACTGACAAGATCGTGCGCATTCCGAGCGACGGCTTCAACGGCCTCATCGATCAGCTCGTCAAGGCAACGCTTGGGCCCGAAACGGTTCTTGCGAGCTCCGTGAACGGCAACAAAGGCCTCTGGGTGACGTTCGACATCGACGGCGACAACTACTGGCTGCAGACGAAGGACGACGTCCTCGATCCGCCCTACGGCACCGCCTGGCTCTGGTGGGCGCTCGCCGCAGGACTCGCTTCGCTTTTCGGCGCCACGCTCCTCGCGCGTCATGTGATCGAACCGCTTTCTCGCCTCTCGGTTTTCGCGACGCAGCTCGGCCAGGGCCGCAACCCTGACCCGCTCCCTGAAGACGCTTCCACCGTGGAAATTCAAGCCGTCAACGTGAGCTTCAACCGCATGGTGCAGGATCTGCGCCGCATTGAGGCCGACCGGGAGCTTCTTCTTGCGGGCGTTTCGCACGACCTCCGCACGCCGATCACGCGCCTGCGCCTCGAAGTAGAGCTCGCCAACCTCACGGACGAATCCCGCAATGCCATGGTGAGTGACCTCGAGCAGATGGAAAACATCGTCGACCAGTTCCTCGCCTACGCGCGCCGCACATCCGAAGACCAGGTCATGGTGAACCTCGGCGAAGCGCTTCAGGCCGCCATCGACAACGCCCGCATCGAACAGGACGAATCGGTTGAGCTTCACGTCTCGAGCATGGATGACCTCTTCATCATGGCGCATCCGCTTGAGCTTTCCCGCGCGATACAAAACCTCATTACGAACGCCATGCGGTACGGCAGAAGCGAAGACGGCAAGCTCCGGCTTTCCATGACGATTCGCAAAAGCGCCGACAAGCAGAAGGCTGAGCTCATCGTGGACGACGCCGGGAAAGGTCTGCCTGCCGAAGAGCGCGAACGCGTGATGCGCCCCTTCGAGCGCGGCGAATCTGCGCGCAGCGGCGTCACGGGCTCCGGGCTCGGCCTTGCGATCGTCGACCGCATCGTGCGCCGCTCCGGCGGCACTGTTACGCTCGGCGACGCCGAGCCGCACGGCCTGCGCGTGGAAGTGCGCTTCCCGCTTCTGCAGCCGAGCGCTTTGAAAAAGGCGCTCAAGGCGCAGGACAAGGCTGCGGAAGCCCTTGCCAAAGCTGAAGCAAAGCGCGCCAAGGCAAACCAGAACACCGCGCAGTAAGCGCGCGTTCGCCTCAACAAAAAAGCGCCGTTCCAAACATCTGTTCGGGCGGCGCTTTTCGTTTTCCTTCGCTGCGTTCAAGCGGCGCTTCAGGCGTCCGTGCGTGCAAGAAGCGCAACAGCGTGCGCCATCATGCCGGCCTCACGGCCTACATCGTCCATTTTTTCGTTGGTTTTCGCCTTGACGTTGACTGCGTCAAGCGGAACGCCGAGGATTTTCGCAATCGAAGCCCGTATGGCCGGCATGTGCGGCCCGATTTTCGGACGCTCCGCAACGATCGTGGCATCGACATTCACGACGGACCAGCCGCGCTCACGCGCAAGCCTCACCACCGCCTCAAGAAGCTTCGCGCTGTCTGCGCCCTTCCATTTCGGATCGGAAGGCGGGAAGTGCTGGCCGATGTCGCCAAGCGCAGCGGCGCCCAAAACAGCATCCGTCACGGCATGAAGCAGCACGTCGGCATCGGAATGCCCGTCAAGCCCCTTTTCAAACGGAATTTCAACGCCCCCGAGCATGAGGGGACGGCCTTCAACAAGACGATGCGAATCGTAGCCCTGTCCGACGCGAAGCGGCACCATGGCGGCTCCTCCGAGAATAAGTTCAGCGACGCGCTCGTCGCCCGGATTTGTGACTTTGATGTTGGTGGCGCGGCCCGCCACCACCTTGACCGGAAGTCCGAGCCGCTCAACAGCGCTCGCTTCGTCCGTGATGCCATTGAGATCACCCGAAAGCGCCTCAAAAAGCGTGCCTGCGCGAAAGAGCTGCGGCGTCGCGGCTCGCCAGAGATTCTTTCGGGGCACCGTCTCAAGAATGCGGCGCCGTTCGTCGGCGCGCTTGACCGTATCGGCCATCGGCACGGCAAGAATGCCGCCTGCAGCGCTCGAATCCCCAAGCACCTCATCGAGCAGGTGATCAATTTCAGCGCCTTTGACGCAGGGGCGCGCCGCATCGTGCACAAGCACCCAGTCATCGGGCTCAAAGCCCGCGGCGGAGAGGCCGTTTCTCACGGTTTCCGCGCGTTCGGCGCCGCCTGCGCGGTGAAGCACGGCTTTCGTCGGGAAATGCTTGACGACGTCATCGATGTACGGGTCCGTCGGGCTCACGACGACGTGAACCGATTCAACCCGCGTGATCGCAGCAAGCGCGCGCACTGTGAGGAGAAGCATCGGCTCGCCCGCTATGCGCATGTACTGCTTCGGCATATTGAGGCCCATCCGCGCGCCGACGCCGGCCGCACAGACAAGCGCGGCGATTCGCACGCGCTCGGGCGAATGGTTTTCTTTCAACTGCATCAAGCTCTCTCTTCCAGAAGGAAGGCCATTAAAACACCAACGCCGACAAGTCTATACGGACGAGCGGAAATCACGAAGCTCGCGCTTGAGAGCGGAGCGCAGAAAAGCCGGTTCTGCCACGCGGCTCATTCCGTCTGCATGATAGAATTAGTCTTTCAGTTTTCTTGTGCCGATTGAATCAGCATTCCAGTTCGGGTCCGTTGCCGCACTTGGGCTTCGGACTTTTTGCATTCGCCTTGCTGCTTCACTTCGACGCGCATCAACGCCAGACGCCATCCCATGCCACTCGCGCTTCACGACATTTCGTTCGACGACCTGCCGCTTTTGCAAAAATACCTGCCCTTTTACGGCAACGGCGACTGCAACCTTTCGGTCGCAGCGCTTCTGACGCGCGGGCCGAGCCGCGGCACGAAGGTGGGCGAATTCCACAACCATCTGCTTGTGCGCTGGCGCGTTGAAGGCTTTGACGCCCCCGTTCTGCAGTTTCCGATCGGCTGCTGCGTCGGCGTGGATCTCATTCTTGAGCTGGAAGCGGCGCTTCGCAAAGATGGAGAGCCCCTGCGGCTATACGGAAGCGTCCCGGAACTCCTCCTCTGGGTGCAGAAGCTCATGCCAGAGCGAAGCTTCGTCGTGACGAGCGCTTCCTCGGGCTGGGACTATCTCTATCGGCGCGACGCATTCGCCTCGCTCGAAGGCCGTCCGATGGCTAAAAAGCGCAACTTCACGCGCCGCTACCACGCAGCCAATCCTGAAGCGCAGTTTGTTCCGATTTCATCGGAAACGATCCCTCTTCTTCGGGACTTTCTCGCCGAATGGTATGAAGCCGAAGGCGAACTGACGGCGAGCCTCGAAGAAGAAAGAACCGCCATTGAACGTGCGCTCGACGCGCGCGAGGCGCTCCACATCGAGGGCGGCCTCTTGATGAGCGGCAGCCGCGTCGACGGCTTCACCTACGGCACGCTCGTCTCCAAGGACATCGTTGCCGTTCACATAGAAAAGGCGCGCCGCGACGTCACAGGCGCCTATCCTGCGCTCGCGAGCGCCTTTGCGCGCTCGCTCCCTGAAAAGGTCGTTTTCCTCAACCGCGAAGAAGACATCGGCATTCCGGGACTGCGCAAGGCCAAGCAGGCCTGGTTCCCTTGCGGCATGCTCCAGAAGGGCATTGTTGAAATCACGCCTTCGCCGTAATGGAGCCATTCGCAGCAGGGCGCCCGCAAAAAATTCAAGCGTGCTTCTGCGAAAGCAATTCTGCTTACTATAGACTTCAGAGCCGACGTCGTCAGGAACGCAGCCATGCGAATGCCTTTCGGCCCTCATTCACCTTCACCGATCCGACTCCCGCTATGGAAAAATTCTTCGAGCGCCTCATGTACTGCATGCGCTGGGTTCTCGCGCCGATCTACATCGGCATGTCGCTCGCGCTCATCGCGCTCACCTGCAAGTTCTTCCAGGAAGCATTTCACGTGCTCCCGCACGTTTTCGATCTTTCCGAATCGGACCTGATTCTCGCCGTTCTCTCCATGATCGACATGGGGCTTGTCGGCGGCCTCACCGTCATGGTGATGTTCTCGAGCTACGAGAACTTCGTCTCCTCGCTCGACATCGCCAAAGACACCGAAAAGCTTGCATGGCTCGGCAAGCTCGATACCGGATCGTTGAAGAACAAGGTGGCGGCATCCATCGTCGCGATTTCGTCGATTCACCTGCTGCGCATCTTCATGGAGATTCAGAGCGTCTCCAACGACAAGCTCATTTGGTACGTCGTGATTCACCTCACGTTCGTGCTGTCGGCGCTTGTCATGGCCGTGATCGACAAGATGCACCGCGAAGGCCACGAAGGCCTCTGACGAACTGACTGCCAAACGCAATCTGCGAAGCGCCGCTCCCCAACCGGAGCGGCGTTTTGTTTTGCAGCGATCGAAAACCGCTCTGGCACTTGCTTTGCACACAGAAAGTCCTGCCTTGCAACTTTATCGGACTAACGCTTTCACGTTACGCGTTGGCATTGGCCGAGACTTTCGAAATCATCGCACTCGTTTTAATTGCCCAGTTTTCAGGCCGACCGGTGTAACAATCATCCGAGTCAGCTCATCATCCTGATGCATTACTTTTGAATTCATATCAGGGTTAACCCCTAAATTTTAGCTTGTAGCGCTGGGCTTTTCTTTAACAAAATGCGTCTCCATTGTTTCGGCGCAGCCTGCGCCGCTCTCTTTTTTCCCAAATAAATCCGTAGATTTGCATCAAGGAGACATCGTGAGTTCCTCCACGACTTTCAAGATTGCAGCTGCAGCGTTCGCCGTTGCCGGCGCCTTTGCGTCGACCGCCCATGCTGCGGGCTTTATGCTGACCGAACAGACCGCCGGCTCCATGGGCCGCGCCTACGCCGGCGTCGGCGTTGACGGCACCGACGTTGGCGGCATGTATTACAACCCCGCTTCGATGACCCTTCATCCGGGCACGCAGATCCAGGCGGGCTTTGTCGGCATCGGCCTCAATCTTGACTTTGCTGGAGACGAATCCAAGGGCTACCACGACGCCAATGGCCGTTTCCATCCGCAGGCCATTCCCCATGGCTTCATTTCTCATCAGATCAATGATTCGACCTGGGTCGGCCTTTCGCTGACGGTGCCTTTCGGCATGGGTACTGCTTATGACAGCGATTGGGCTGGCAACAAGCGAGGCATCAAAGCCACCATTTTGACGCTCGACTTTAATCCGAATTTCGCCTGGAAAGTTTCCGATAAATTCTCCGTTGGTGCCGGCATTTCGCTTCAGTATGCTTCAGCTGACTTGAAAACCCGACTCGCACTTTCCGACACTACTCCTGGACAGAAAGCCTCTGGGGCAATCCATAGTGCTATCCAAGACGCACAGGTGGCTGGAAATTCACAAAAACTTCAAGAAGCTATGGATGTGGCCGCAGCAGTGGGCAACGGCTCCGTAAAGTCTGAAATTGATGCAGACAGCTGGGCTTGGGGATGGAACGTCGGTTTTATGTGGAGCCCGACGCAAAATTTCCGAGTTGGTGTGTCCTATCGCTCTGAAATTACTCACGACGCAGATGGAGACCTGACTGTCAATGGGTTAGAAGGCGTTAACTTGGCTGCACTTTATAGCAGTGATTTGGGACAAATCATAGGCGCCTCTCTGAGTCAGGGGCTTGGCACAATGGACGGAAGCGCTACTGTGTCTGCTCCAGCATGGGCCATGGCAAATGTTGCCTGGGATGTTAATGATCTGCTGAGTCTCTACGCCACGTTCCGCTGGACGGACTGGTCGAGCTTTGACAAGCTTGAAATTAAGAGCGGCGGCCAATCGATGGCAACCATTACCAACAAGTGGCGCGACACCTACCTCGGCTCGCTTGGCGCCGACCTTCGCCTCACCGACTGGTGGACGCTTCGCGGCGGCGTGGCGTACGAATCCTCGCCGATTTCCGATCCGTCCTACCGCACGGCCATCATTCCTGACGCCGACCGCTGGTGGTTCGCCGTCGGCTCGTCCTTCAAGCTCATGGACAACCTGATCTGGGACATTTCGTTCGCGCACCTGCACGGCGTGCATGAACGCAATCTTTACACAACAGAAGGCGGTTCTGAAGTTGCCGGCAAGTTCCGCAAGCTCGACGCCTACCTCCTCGGCACGCAGCTCCAGTACAAGTTCTAATCTGAACTCAGCAGCCTAAAAGCCGCAAAACCCGCCGCAGCACCGTCTGCAGGCGGGGTTTCTTTCGTGCTTCACGCCTCGGCCTCAATCGGCGATTCGCAGCCGTAGACGAACGCAACAAGAAGGTCGCCCAATGTTTTCCCTTCCGGCAGCGCCATGCGCTGCGCGACGTCGGATTCTTCGCAGCGGCTCATGCCGGCATGACGGCAAAGCGAGGCGGTGTAGAGCGTCATCGCCATGTCGATGGTGGGCCTGATGTGGTAATGCTCAAGAAGTCCCTTGAGGAGCGCCGCATCCTCTTCCCAGACGCTCAAGGGCGCCGGACGGCCGGCTGCGGCCGTGAGCTCGCCGGGCTCGCTTTTCGCAAAGCGCTCGCCCAATGTCGGCATCGTTCGGTCTGCGTAGTCGCTCGCAAGCGACGAAACTACCCTGTCGTCCAGACAATGCGGCAGTCGGACGAAATGCGCCAGTTCCTTGAGCCGGACGGCGTAGCGCGCACAGCGGTAGTCTCGCAGCATGGGGTGCCTCCCTTTATAGCGGTTGGCTCTTCCAATCATCCTACGCCATGCGCGCCAATTTTCCAAAAATCAAGCTGCTTTTCGAACGCCGATGAGTGAGAGGCCGACACCTGCAGCAGCGCCGACAGCGGCCGGCAGCAGCCATTCGAGGCCGTTCGCAGCAAAGGGAAGCGTATCGGCAAAGTCCGAGAGTACGGGGACGCGAAGCCCAAAGGCTTCAATGCCGGCAAGGACCGAGAAGACGCCCGTTGCCAATACGGTGCTCGGGTAAAGCGCGCGCAGCGCAAGAAGGCGCTTAGAGGCAAGCGACAAGAGGCCGAGCACAATCAGAACAATGGCAATCGGATAAATCGCAACAAGAAGCGGCACCGAAAACTTGAGGATGAGCGTGAGCCCGGCATTGGCAATTGCCATGCTCACCACCGCGAAGATGCGCGCCCAGCCGCGGTAGCCCATCACCGGGAACGTCTCGCTGAAATAGTTGGCGCAGCAGGAAATGAGCCCGACGCAGGTATTGAGGCAGGCGATGAAGAAGATGAGTCCCATGAGGACGCTGCCCACAGGGCCGTAAAGGGCTGAAGCGACAAGCGTGAGCGTCTGCGCGCCGTTTTCCATGCCGGAAAACGCCCCGCCCGCCTCTGCGCCGATATAGGCGAGCGCGCCATAGACCGCAAAGAAGACGAGAGCAGCAATCGATCCCGCGAGCACCGTTTCCTTGACGACGACGCCCTCCGTTCGGATCCCGAAGGCGCGGATGTTCATCGCGATCACAAGTCCGAAATTGAGCGCCGCGATCGTGTCCATCGTTTGATAGCCCTCGATGAAGCCGCGGGCGAAGGGACTCGCGGCATAGGCCGCCCCGGGGGCGCCTGCTTCACCGATCGGATTGAAAAGAATGCCTGCGAAAAGAACGAAGATGAGCGCAATCAGCGTCGGGCAGAGGTACTTGCCGAGGCGCTGCGTGAGCTTTTCAGGATTGAGCGCGATCGCGTAGGCAAGGAGAAAGAAGAGCGCCGAATAGAAGAACTGCGAAATTGCAATGGATCCGAAGCCGAAGAATGCAGCATCGAGCAGTCCCGCGCCTTCGAGCGCCGGCCGAACGACCATTTCAAAAGACGTGCTCGCCGTTCTCGGAATAGCGAGGCAGGGACCGATCGAGAGGTAGATCAGAAGCGTAAAAAGAAAGGCGAAGCGCTTTTCAACGCGCTCGGCAAGCGCCGTGAGGCCGCCCGATTCAGCGACAGCCATGACGCCCAGAATGGGAAAGCCAACGGCTGTGAGCAGAAAGCCCGCAAGCGCTGCAGGCGTGTCGCTGCCGGCTTCAACGCCAAGGAAAGGCGGGAAAATCAGATTGCCCGCTCCGAAAAACATTGAAAAAAGCGTGAGGCCGACCAGAAGCCGCTGAGAAGAAGAAAGAGCGTTTTTCTGCATGGTTCCCTAAAAAGAAGCTGCTTTTCCGGCCTGCAGTCAGGCATGCTGCAGTGAAGAAGCTGAGTGTTCAGTAGAAACGCCTAAGGCTATCAGAGTAGCGGGCGTCTTGGCGTTTGCAGCCCCGATCGGATGTCCGCCTTTTCTCGGGCCAGGCCGCTTTGCTCGAAGTGCTGTGGCAGAATGAGGCCGACCTTTTTCACTTCTCACGAAAGCGCCGCGGATGGACGAAGCCTTCGTTCCATTCGGACGCCCGAATTCTCATGAGCACTGAGCGCAAGCGTCTATTGAGCGTCGACATTTCGAAATCCCGTCCGGGCGAGCGGCTTCG
>ERZ779729.2264-NODE-2264-length-11773-cov-2.267366_pt1 | contig 11773 bp, 7 predicted proteins | sample MGYA00511072_ERZ779729 | MGnify/ENA primary metagenome ERZ779729 (study PRJEB29588, sample SAMEA2156675) | human gut metagenome | biome: human gut; feature: human-associated habitat; material: faeces | place: Denmark | collected 2008/2010 ...
GATATCGCCCAGGCGGTATTCCAGATTGTCCAGCCCGTGTTTGCGCGCCAGCTCCTGCCCCAGCTCCACCATGCTGGGGGAGTTGTCTACGGCGATCACCTGTTTGGCGCTGGGGGAGATGAGCTGGGAAACGAAACCTTCCCCGGCTCCCAGGTCCGCCACTACGTCATAGTTCAGAATGCGGAGCAGAGCACCGGCCAGCGCTTTCCAGGAACGGCCGGGCGCGTAGGTCTTGCCCAGACGGCACACTACTTCGTCAAAATAGGCCTGGGTGCGGTTTTTGCGCTTGTCCAGGATAACCTGAAGGGCTTTTTTGTCCGTTTCCGCCTCCGGCAATTCCTCGCAGGCTTTCAGGGCTACATTGTGCAGATCACCTGCCAGGGAAAGAGTGTAAAAGACGTTTTTGCCGGAACGGGCGTCCTCCACCACCCCTTCCTGCCGGAGCTGGGCCAGCTGGGTGGAAATGCGGCTTTGCCCCATGCCGAGAATTTCCTGAAGTTCCGCGACGCTCAGGGATTCTTCATTCAGAACGTTGATGATGCGCAGGCGGGTGGGATCTGCCAGGAGTTTGAGCGTTTTTAGGGTTGACTTCATAGCGGAATAATATATCAACACATCGAGATTTATCGATATGAGTAGAAACACCCCTCACATCTTTACGTCGGAATCCGTTGGAGAAGGCCATCCGGACAAGGTGGCCGACTACATTTCCGACTCTATTTTAGACGCCTGCCTGGCTCAAGACAAAACTAGCCGCGTTGCATGTGAAACGTTGGTGAAGAGCAATATGGTCATCATTGCCGGAGAGCTGACGACCAAAGCGGTGATCGATCCGGAAAAAATCGCCCGCCAGGCCATTCGGGAGATCGGGTACTGCAACAGGCAGGACGACGACGTTTTCCATGCGGATACCGTCTTTTTCACGAATTTGCTCACGGAACAGTCCCCGGATATTGCCCAGGGAGTGGACGCCCGGGAGGCGGAGGGCAAGGGCCATGCGGAGCAGGGCGCCGGAGACCAGGGCATTATGTTCGGCTTCGCAACGAATGAGACGCCGGAGCTGCTTCCGGCCCCCATCGTGTTTGCGCATAAACTGCTCATTGAGCTGGCCAGGAGGCGCAAGCGCGGGCATGTGGACTGGCTGCGCCCGGACTGCAAGTCCCAGGTGGCTGTGGCCTATGACGAAGACGGGCGTCCCGCGCATATTGAAAACGTAGTTATTTCCACCCAGCACACGGAAGACGTGGACCATGACACGATTTACTCATATTGCGTCAAACTCATTAAAAATGTGCTTCCTGCGGAGCTTCTGGATGAGAGGACGGAATATTTCATCAACCCCACCGGGAAATTCGTCGTGGGCGGTCCCCACGGGGATTCCGGCCTGACGGGCCGCAAAATTATTGTGGACACATACGGCGGCATGGGCGGCGGAGCCTTTTCCGGGAAAGACCCGTCCAAGGTGGACCGTTCCGCCGCGTATATGTGCCGCTGGGTTGCCAAGCACATTGTGGCTGCTGGACTGGCGGACAAATGTGAATTGCAGGTGGCTTACGCCATTGGCTACCCCGCTCCGGTTTCCATCCGGGTGGATACGTTCGGTACCGGGAAAGTGGAGGAAATATCCATTGAAAATGCGCTGGAAAACATCTTTTCCTTCAAGCCCGCGGATATGGTGAAACAACTGAATCTGCTTCAGCCTATTTACCGGAAGACGACGCACTACGGGCATTTCACTAATCCGGAACTGCCTTGGGAACAGCTGGACGAAACGCGCCTGGCCTTCCTGAAACAACTTCTTCATTAATCCTACGACAACGCTTACAGACATGTTTTCAGAAACGGAACAATACAAGGTGCGCGATATCGGCCTGGCGGATTTCGGACGCAAGGAACTGGATATTGCGGAGCATGAGATGCCCGGCCTGATGGCCGTGCGCGAAAAGTACGCTGCCGCCAGACCCCTGGAGGGCGTGCGCATCATGGGCTCCCTGCACATGACGGTGCAGACGGCCGTGCTGATAGAAACGCTGACGGCTCTGGGCGCTTCCGTCCGCTGGGCGAGCTGCAACATTTTCTCCACCCAGGACCACGCCGCCGCCGCCATCGCCAAATCCGGCACCCCCGTCTTCGCCTGGAAGGGGGAAACGCTGCGGGAATACTGGGACTGTACGTGGAAGGCCATGAACTTTCCGGACGGGCTGGGGCCGCAGCTGATTGTGGACGACGGCGGAGACGCCACCCTGCTTATCCACCGCGGGTATGAAATGGAAGAAGGCTCCGACTGGGTGGATACCCCGTCGGAATCGGAAGAAGAGGAAGTCGTCAAGGCCCTGTTGAAAAAAATTGCCGCGGCGACTCCGGGCATTTTCCATCGCTGGCTTCCCGAGCTGAAGGGCGTTTCCGAGGAAACGACCACCGGCGTGCACCGCCTGTACCAGATGCAGGCCGCCGGCCGTCTGCTGATTCCGGCCATCAACGTAAACGATTCCGTAACCAAGTCCAAGTTTGACAACCTGTACGGCTGCCGTGAGTCCCTTGTGGACGGCATCAAGCGGGCCACGGACGTGATGGTTGCCGGGAAGGTGGCCGTCGTCTGCGGCTACGGGGACGTAGGCAAAGGCTGCGCCCAGTCCCTGCGCGGCATGGGAGCCCAGGTGGTCGTGACGGAAATAGACCCCATCTGCGCTCTTCAGGCAGCCATGGAAGGTTACCGCGTACTGACGGTGGAAGACACGCTGGGCTGGGCGGATATTTACGTGACCACTACGGGAAACTGCAACATCATCCGCATCGAACACATGGAAAAAATGAAGGACCAGGCCATTGTCTGCAACATCGGCCACTTCGACAATGAAATCCAGGTACACAAGCTCCAGACGTATCCCGGCATCAGGCATCTTAACATCAAGCCGCAGGTGGACCGCTACACGTTCCCGTCCGGCAACAGCCTGTATCTTCTGGCGGAAGGCCGCCTGGTCAACCTGGGCTGCGCTACGGGTCATCCCAGCTTCGTGATGTCCAACAGCTTCGCCAACCAGGTGCTGGCCCAGCTGGAACTGTGGAATACCCGTAAAGACCGTTCCGTGGGCGTGGAAGTGCTGCCCAAGGTGCTGGATGAGGAAGTGGCGCGGCTGCACCTCGCCAAGATAGGGTGCAAGCTGACTGTCCTGCGTCCGGAGCAGGCGGACTACATCGGCGTTCCGGTGGAAGGTCCTTATAAGCCGGACTTTTACAGGTATTAACCTTGTCAAGGTTTTCTTTTCCCGGCCGTTCCGCGCAGGCCTGTCCGGCGGACCGGCTTTTTTGTTTTCCCGATGATGGAGGGAAGCAGGATGACGGTACGTTTATTTTTTTTCCTGTTTTTTATGCAGGTTCCCTGCTGTTAGTGAAAAAAAGGAAGACTTTTTATCCGGTCTTTAATGTTCAAATACCTTTGCAGCAGGCAAAACGGGAGCAATCTTGGAATGCTGACCAGCCAGAGCCCCGGCCTGCATTGCAGGATGTTCCAAAACCATTTGAGTTTGGTAAGAAGGCTGTTATCGAATGAAGCATAGGGGAAGAGCAGGAGCCTTCTCTGTTCCGCCTGAATCAGCCTCATCAGGCGGTCGGCGGCCTGGTATGTTATTTCCCCGGACTTATGCTTTCCGTATACCTCTTTCATGATCATTATCCAGGTTGTTATCTGGAATTCCGATCTCTTGATCAGGGTTGTCCTGGGGTTCCCGCTCTTAAAATTGCAGATATTGCTGTTGTGTCTCCGATAGTACGAACACCGTTTGCCGGATGCGACCATGCCTGATTTTTTCAAATAGGCGCGCATGGACAGCATCATATCGTCCGAAATGCCGGGACCTGAAGGCAAATACTCGAAGTCGCTGAACAAAGACCTGTGGTACATGGCATTTCCGCCAAAACAGCTGTAAACATGGGAAATGTCAAAAATACATTCCCTGTAAGGTTTGACGACGACGGAATCTGAGTCTGGCAGCATGCGTCCATAAGCGGGTTGTCCATCTTCATCGATTTCATTATAAGAATGGCAGTAAACCAGATGACCGGGATATTTTTCCGCCAGAGATGCCAACGAGGAGATCCTGTCTTCCCGTGCGATGTCATCGCCGTCAAACTTGATAATCCATTCCCCCCGGGACAAATGAACGGCACATTGCAAATTCCCTGCAATTCCCCGGTTGCTTTCGTTACGGTGGAGAATAATACGCCGTCCTTCTCCCTCTTTTTCCACCATTTCTTCCAGGCATTCAAAAGAACCGTCCTGAGAAAAATCGTCCGAAATAATTATTTCCCATTCTCCTGGATAATCCTGTTTTAAAATAGCCTGGAACTGTTCCTTGATAAAACGTTTCTGATTGTAACAAAGAAGAATGGCTGAAATCATGAAATCGAATAAACAGTTTAAGTTTTTTTAAACTGTCTAAAAATAACGAATTCCAAATCCGGAGTCAAGGTTAAATTTTGAAAGAAAGGAACTTCTGAAAATAAGCTTCCCCAATAACCGGAATCTTCCGTCTTCATGATTCCATCCGGGTAACCCCATCAATTCCCATTCCGGCAGAAACATCCATACCTGCCGGAAAGTCCGTATTTCAAAGAAAATTATTGATCATCAGTTTTATTTCCTTTCTGCGAAGAGGCTCTCCTGTCATGCAGAAACAACCGCACGCAATCTCTTTTTAATTACAGCGGATTTGGAATTCCCCAATCGAATTTGGAATCCGTGTAATATGCCCCGCACTCTTTTTACTGTGCGTGCACTCAGAGAGCAAATCCCTTTTTTTCAATAATTTATGTTGAAGGGTACGGTTTGTTTCTCAACATCAAACGGCCATGGATACTTCTTCCCGGAAAACGTCTCTTGTTGTATTGTTCAACCATCAGTATGAACGTAACATTCCGGTAATCAGAGAGCTTTATTCAAGACGCTTTTCCGGGTTGCTTCAATTAATGCCCTACTACAAGGGAGATGCCCCTGACGTATGTTCCGTCTTCGGGAATTCTTTCCAGTTCTATAATTATATTTTGCAGTCCAGGGAAAGAATCAGGCAGTTGGAGGGCGATTATTTTCTTATTATCGGAGACGATCTTCTTTTAAATCCCAGGTTTGACGAATTTTCAACGCCGTCCCTGCTGGGAATCCATGGGGAGGATACGTGTTACCTTGACGGTTTTGTGGACGTTTCTCTGCCGGTGTGTTACCGGGGAACGGCGGAAGCCCACCATTTTTCCATAACCCCTCCCGGTATTGATGCGGAAAGCGTCAACAGGAACGTTCCGTCCTATGAGGAGGCCAGGCGGATTTTAAAATCCAGGAACCTCATGCGGCATGATGAATTGTCGCGCGTACGCATGTTTCTGCCCAAATGGAGCTCCGGGGGGATTCGTGCGAATTGGAAAGTGTTGAAGGGCAGGGTATGGCATCTGCTGAATTACTGGAAGCACCGGATTAAAAAATACCGGTATTCCTATCCTGTCGTTTTCGGATATTCGGACATTGTCTGCATTCCGAAAGGGAAATTAGACGATTTCTGCCGTATCCTTGAAGTGTTCTCCGCATGGAACATGTTTGTGGAGCTGGCTATTCCCACGGCGTTGCAGCTTCTTCCCGGAACAAAGCTGTCTACGCTGGAGGACACGCAGTACAAGTCGGGAAACGTCTGGTTTCCCCAGGATCCGGAACACTTTGAAGCCATGAATGCCGTCATTGACGGGCTCGTGTCCTCTTCCGGAGGAGACCTCGGCAAGCTGCTTGCCTCCTTTCCGGAGGAATACCTGTATCTCCATCCCGTGAAATTGTCCCGTTTCGCCAGATAGTGGCGTCCATAAATTGTTTTTTTATCCCATGATGAAATATGCTGTGATCGGAGCCGGGGTTTCCGGATTGTCCATGGCCGGAATGTTGCTGAAGAAAGGGCATGAGGTAGTCGTTTATGAGAGGGACTCCCGGCCCGGCGGCCTGATTAAATGCACGGAAGTACAGGGGAACCTGTATCATCGTGTGGGAGGCCATGTGTTCAATTCCCGGCGGCAGGAAGTGCTGGACTGGTTTTGGTCCCGGTTTGACAGGGAGCGCGATTTTGTTTCCGCCCGGAGACGGGCTGTTATTTCCCTGGAGGGCGGGGCTGTGGTGGATTATCCCATTGAGAACCACCTCGACCAGTTTCCCGAGGCCGTCCGTTCCTCCATCGTCCATGAGCTGCTGGAACTTTACAGGAATCCTCCCGCGGAGCCCCGCTCCCTGGGTGAGTTTTTTCTGAACCGTTTCGGAAAAACCCTGAACAGCCTTTATTTTACGCCGTACAATAACAAAGTGTGGAGGCAGGATATCAGCCAAATTGCCATGGATTGGCTGGAAGACAAGCTTCCCATGCCGAGCGTGGCGGAAATCCTGTTGAACAATATTGGGCACATCAATGAAAGCGCCATGGTGCACAGTTCTTTCTTTTATGCGAAAAACGGCGGTTCCCAGTTTCTGGCGGATACGCTGGCTCGCGGCCTCAAGGTCAGGTATCGGCAGGAAGCTGTAAATATCCTCCCGAAGGACGGGAAATGGCTCGTACAGGGAGAATTGTTTGACAGAGTTGTCTTTACGGGGAATGTCAGGCAGCTTGGGGATTGTTTTCCCTGCATGGATGAATTGCGCCCGTTTTTCCCCCGGATTTCAGAATTGCGCTCTCACGGAACCACTTCCGTGCTTTGCCGGATTTCCCCCAATGATTACAGCTGGATTTACATGCCCTCTCCATCCCACCGTTCTCACCGGATCATTTGCACGGGGAATTTTTCCAGAAATAATAATAACGGGGACATCACCACCGCGACTATTGAATTTTCCGAGCAAATGACGGAAGGGGAAATCAGGCGCCAGCTGGAGCTTATTCCCTTTTCCCCTGTGTATCTGGCCCATCACTGGGAAGAATATACCTATCCCGTTCAGGATGTTTCCAGCCGAACCCTCATACGGGAACTAAAGGAGTGCCTGGAACCGAAAGGCATTTATTTATTAGGCCGTTTTGCGGAGTGGGAATACTACAATATGGATGCGGCCATGGGGGCGGCCCTTGATTTGGATAAAAGGCTGGCTGCGGAGCAGATGACACGGGGATAAGTCAAATTCTGGACATTGTGGTGTATTTGAACGGGGGATTGTAAATCCGCCTGTTTTTAAAAAAGTTTGGATATAGTTATAAAAAAATAACTATAAATAACTTATCGTGTTGAATGGTTTTTTGGTAATTAAAAAAATCCTGTTTCAATCCGTGGTTCCATGCACGGAGATGATTCTCCGTTAAAGTTTTCCATTGACAGCGGATTTACAACTCGTTATAGGTACGGACGCAGAAGATGTGTTCCCGTTTTTAGGGACATGGTTTCCACCGGAATCTGGGAGTATGGCTATCCGTTATTGTTCTTTCGCGACCCGCGGCTATCATTTGCGGCAATGGATGCAGATGATGAGCCTGAGGCTGGCGGATTCCTCAGTGGAGTTGTCCTGTTGGAATCTTAATCGCCTGGAAAGGGAAGGAATCAGGGAGGCTATTCCATGGTTTGACCCGAATTTACAGGGTGCCGGGTTTTGGGTATGGAAACCCTTCATCATTCTCAAGGAGCTGGAACATTTGGAGGAAGGGGATTACCTGCTTTATACGGATGCGGGGCGCCCGCCGGGGAGGCTTTTCCATCATTCCTTGGAGCCGTTTGTCCAATGGCTCCGGGAGAAGGGGCAGGATATGATGCCGGGCGTGAATATTTCCTATTATACGGGAGGCCTTACGCGGTGGTGCAAGCAGAGCGTTTTTGATGAATTGAAGCTGGATAGCGGGTCTTTTGAACAGGCTCCCCTGATTCAGGGCTCCTTCCTTTTCTTGAAAAAATCGGAACAAAGCCTCCGAATTCTCCGTGAATGGATGGATTTGTGCCGTCAGTTCAAATTGGTGTCTTCTGCCACTACGGAAGAAGAGAGCCGTTGCCGCGATAATTTTGTAGCTCATACGCACGATCAGACGCTGCTGTCTCTCGTGGCGGCGCAACATCATCTGGACTGCCTGTATTCCGGGAAGGGCGTCATTCATCTGGAAGGCCGCCGGGCGTTTGAGCGGCATCCCGGTTTTGACGACAAGGACCCGGACCGGTTTTTGGAAGAGCTTGGCGCAAAGAAAGCGGAGCATCCCTTAATGCCCGTGCTTTGCTGCATGCAACAGGCGTTTTTCCTGTATGAAAAAGCCATGAATAAATTGATGAAGCTGGCGGGCTTGAGACCCCTCCGCGGGTTTTACGGTTGATGGACGGTTGTGTGCGGAAGGGGAGTTTGCCTGTTTCGGCCTCCGTGACGGATCTCTCCGGCCTGCTATGGACGAAAATAAAAAAAGCGCCGGAAAAACCGGCGCTTGGAAAGGCAGTTTCCCGTGTGGCTTTTACCAGGAAGCGTCGAATTTGGGGATAGGCGTTCCTTTGCCTCCGGGGCTGTTTTCCGGAACTTTATAGGTTTTGCGCAGTTCGTGGTAACGCTTCTTGAGCTGTTCCACCGTAGCCTTGTAGGCAGGATCGTCAATGACGTTTTTCATTTGCATGGGATCCTTTTTCATGTCAAAGAGCATCCATTCGCCGCTGGTCCAGATGTAGGAAAGCGTGTAGCGGTCCGTCCGGATGCCGTCGTGGCGCGGGGCGTTGTGTTCGCCGGGATTTTCGTAAAAACAGTAGTAAATGGCATCCCTCCAGTTGTCGGGAGTTTTGCCCGAGAAAGCGGTGGGAAGCAGGGATACGCCCTGGAAGGTATTCATGTTTTCCGGAGTGTCCGCCCCTGCCGCAGAAACGATGGTGGGAGCGTAGTCGATATTCTGCACCATGGTGTTGTTGCGGATGCCCGCGGGAATTTTGCCGGGCCATCTCATGATGAGGGGCATGCGGAGGGATTCTTCAAAAATCCAGCGCTTGTCGTACATGCCGTGTTCTCCCATGTAGAACCCCTGGTCTCCGCAGTAGATGACCAGCGTGTTTTTCGCAAGCCCCTCTTTGTCCAGATATTCCATAAGGCGGCCGATGCTGTCGTCCACGGACAGAAGGCATCCCAGATAATCCTCCATGTAGGCATGCCACTTCCATTCCGCAAACGCTTTCGGGTCCTTCAGTTTTCCGGATTTCATGCCGTCCACCAGGGACTTGGTGCGCTTGGCGTAATAGTCCGTCCAGGTTTTCTTTTCTTCCGGAGTCATGCGGTTCAACTCGCCCAGGTCCCAGCCGTAACCGGGGGAAACGATGCTTTTGCGCATTTCTTCCGGAACCTGGTCCTTAAGCACTTTGAGGTCGGAATAAATCGCCATGTGATTGGCGACTGTCTGCTGGTTTTTCTTCAGGAATTCCGGACGGTTGGCATAGTCGTCATGGAAGTTGGCGGGCGGCGTCATGCTGGAAGTATCCACCTTGCCCAGGTGGCGCAGAGCAGGGCACCAGGCGCGGTGGGGGGCCTTGTGGCCCACAACGAGCAGGAAAGGCTTGTTCTTGTCCCGGTTTTCCAGCCACTGGATGGATTTGTCCGTGACCACGTCCGTGGCATATCCGGGAAAACGCTTTGTCTGGCGTTTGCCGTCCGGCTTGAGGCTGATAAAGTCCGGATTGTAGTAGCTGCCCTGGCCGGGGAAGATTTCCCACGTGTCGAACCCGGTGGGATTTGATTCCAGGTGCCATTTGCCGAAAAGGCCCGTCTGGTATCCGGCTTTCTGCAGCATTTTCGGGTAGGTGGGCTGGGAGCCGTCCAGCGGTCTTTGTCCGTTGAAGACAAAGCCGTTCATGTGGGAATGCCTGCCGGTCAGGATGCAGGCGCGGGAGGGGCCGCACAGGGAGTTGGCGCAGTAGCTGCGGTCAAAAACCATGCCTTGGCGTCCCAGTTTGTTGAAATTGGGCAGGGCCACGGGGGAATCATTATTGCCGGTGCCCAGCGTCGAGCAGGACCTGGAGGCTGCCCAGCGTCTGGTAGGCGTGGTCGTCCGTAATGATAAAGAGGATATTCGGTTTTTTATTTTCCTCAGCTCTGGTTTGGGCTGAAAGGGGAGCTGCCGCCAGCAGGGCCAGAGTTCCGGCGATGATGGTTTTCAAGGGTCTCATATTGCCTGGAGGATATAGGATGACGGCGCCGTGTCAATGTCATAGGATTCCTTTTGCCGGGATTCTGCATTATGGTATTTTTGCCCCATGCTTTCCTCTGCTCTGGAAGACACGCTGCGTTTGTTCGGCAAGGAACGGTTCCGTCCCATGCAGAGGGAGCTTGTGGAGTGCGCGCTGGAGGGCCGTTCCTGCATCGGTATTTTGCCTACGGGTTCCGGCAAGAGCCTTTGCTATCAGATTCCGGCGGTGCTTGGAAACGGGCTGACGGTTGTGGTTTCTCCGTTGATTGCCCTGATGCGCGACCAGGTGGCGGGTCTGGAAAAACTGGGCGTGGCCGCCGCCAGGTATGATTCGACCCTGGCGGAGGAAGATAAGGCCTCCCTGATGGACAGATTGACGTCCGGAGGCGTCCGCCTTCTGTTTGCCGCTCCGGAGTCTCTGGAATCCCCGTGGATTCAGCGGGCCATGGAGCTTGTTCCCCCCGGCTTGTTCGTGGTGGATGAGGCCCATTGCCTTTCGGAATGGGGGCACAGTTTCCGTCCGGATTATCTGGGGCTGCCCGTTTTTTTCAGAAAGCACGGGTTCCGCAGCGTCATGGCGTTGACGGCCACGGCTACGGAGCGGGTGTGCCGCGATCTGGCCGGCCTGTTTGGCGTGAGTGATGAATGTATTTTCCGGGCTGCGCCGTACCGTGCGAATATCTTCCGCCAGGTGGAAACGTTGAAGGATCAGGATAAGACCGCGCGGCTGGTTGAATTGTTGAAAGAGGGAGGCCGCCGTCCCGCCGTGGTGTACACGCGGACCCGCAAAGATGCGGAAAACCTTTCCTACGAATTGGGAAAAGCCGGTTTCTCCGTCAAGTCCTACCATGCGGGCATGCCCCCGGAGACGAGGGGGCTGGTTCAGGATGAGTTTCTGGCAGGCGCGGCGGACGTGCTGGTGGCGACGATTGCCTTCGGCATGGGGATTGACAAGCCGGACGTGCGTTCTGTGGTGCATTACCACCCCCCCGCCAGCCTGGAGGCGTATGTTCAGGAATCCGGCCGTGCGGGCCGCGACGGTCTTCCTTCCTTCAGCCTGGTGATGTTGTCCGCCCGCGACAGCGTGGCCGTAGTCAACCGGCTGCATGCGGCGGAGCCGGACCGGCACGGCATGAAAGGGCTGGTATCCCTGTTGTCCCGCAGGGGGGAGCACATTGTTTCCCTGTATGAGGCTTCCTCCGTTTATGATTTGCCGGATGTGGCGGTGGACCGGATGCTGTTTGACCTGAAACGTTCCGGTTCCGTACGGGAGAAGGGGACGGGGTTCAAGTATTACAGGGTGCGCCCTCTGTTCCGGATGGAGGAAATTCTGTGCGGCCGCGGCGGGGAGGAATGCGCCCGGCTGCAATGGATGGATATGCGCCGGCAGGGAGAGGTGGAGGATCTGGCTGTGGAATGGGGAATTTCATGGGAAGAAGCCGTCGCCTGGCTTGGTGACCTGGCCCTTTCCGGGGAATGGAAAGTGGAGCTGCGCCAGGCAGCCCTTCATTTGTATTCGGAAGGATTTGACGCGGAAGAGGCTGCGGAGGAATTTGCGCAGTATTTTTCCAGATCCCGGTTGAACGGGCTGGAACGCTGGAAAACCTGCGTTTCTACGCTGACGTCTTCCGCCT
>ERZ779729.2283-NODE-2283-length-11655-cov-1.842759_pt1 | contig 11655 bp, 7 predicted proteins | sample MGYA00511072_ERZ779729 | MGnify/ENA primary metagenome ERZ779729 (study PRJEB29588, sample SAMEA2156675) | human gut metagenome | biome: human gut; feature: human-associated habitat; material: faeces | place: Denmark | collected 2008/2010 ...
CGAGGAAAATGCTTTTATCTTCGGCCTTTCCTCACAGGAAGTAATTGATTTCGAGCATAATAACCAGTATGATCCGAAAGAAATTTACAACATGGATTCGGATATCCGTGCCGTGCTTACCCAGTTGATTGATGGAACATATTCCCCTGAAAATCTTGATTTGTTCCGTGAGATTTACAATTCTCTGCTTGAGACAAACGGCTATGAGCGTGCGGACCAGTACTTTATTTTGAAAGACTTCCGTTCTTATGAGGCGGCACAGAAGAAAGTAGAAGAAGCATACCGTGATGAGGAGCGATGGGCGAAGATGGCAATGCTCCAGACTGCTAAATGCGGTAAATTCTCTTCCGACCGCACCATCGAAGAATATGCGAAAGAGATTTGGCATTTGGAGAAAGTTACTTTGTAATAAAATTGAATAAATTATTTTAAAATCGAACATACTATCATCAAACAATTTTTGTGAGGTGATAGTATGTTTTTTAAACAAAAAGGATTCTATATATCATTAGCTTGTGGCATTGCTGCAATTGGCGCCTTTGCGGCGTTATGCATCAATATGAACCGCAGTGAACAAAAGGAGCCGGTGGCTTCGGCGAGTAATCCCCCGCAGGCGACCGCGGCGGCAACACCGGAGACGAAAGAAGCGTCCAGCAATCATGCAAATTCCGAGGTAAAAGAAAAGAAAACAAAGAAACGTAAGAAAAAATCTGTACAGACCAATGCAAAACCTGCGAAAAAGCAATTATCGTTTAATCAGGAAGAGGGCCTTTCCTGGCCAATAAAAGGCGATGTGCTGATGGAGTACAGTGCAGACAAAGTGGTATATTTTAAGACACTGGCACAGTACCGCACAAATCCGGCACTTCTTTTAGAAGCCAAAGAAGGAATGGATGTAAAAGCGAGTGCGGATGGTATCGTGGAATCGGTGGAAACTTCTGAAGAAACCGGTCGTACGGTTTCGATATCAATTGGTGATGGTTTTACAGTTGTTTATGGACAGTTAAAAGATGTTTCTGTAAGTAAAGGTGATATGGTTTCGGAAGGACAGGTCCTCGGGAAAATTGCAGAGCCGACAAAGTATTATAAAGAAGAAGGAACAAACCTTTATTTTCAAGTGAAGGAGAATAAAACCGCGGTAAATCCGATGTTGCTGCTTAAATGAGTGTGCCGAATATATCAAAAATAATACGTTTATCATCATGTCAGGGGACTTCTTTTTGTGCTACCATAAATGCAATATAATAACTATATAATGTAAAGGAGGAACTGCCATGAAACAATGGAAACGAGTTAGTGGAGTTGTTTTATCGGGGATTTTAGCTTTGTCAATGACACTTGGCGGGATGACAGCGCCGGATGCGGGGGCAAAAGCGAAAAAAGCAAAATTAAAGACAAAGAAAATTAGTGTTACAGTAGGAAAGAAGAAAACAATTAAAATTGCAAACAAGAAAAAAGCCTGCAAGTACACATTTAAGAGTAACAAGAAAAAGGTTGCCAAAGTATCGAAAAAGGGTGTTGTGACCGGTCAGAAGAAGGGAACAGCCAAGATTACGGTAAAAGAAGTTAAAAAGAACGGAAAATCCAGAAAACTTGGAACTGTTAAGGTAACAGTGACGAGGAAAAAAGGACCGGATAAAAACGTAGTAAATACGACAAAACCTACGGCAAAGGCTACAGCGAAAGCAACAGAAAAGCCAAATCCGGCAAAAGCAACACCGACACCTGTTGTAAAAGGCACATCGGTAAAAGTGTATACGGACGAAATTAAGGATTCTAATTTGGTTGCAGAGGCAGACGGATTTGGACATATGCCGACACCGGAACCGACAAAATCAGCAGATGCTACACCGGAACCAACACCGGCAGTGCTTGTTAATGCGGACATGGAAAAGGGCGAATATGAGCCAATGGCTCCTCGTGGTTCAGCTTCTATTTCAGTTGTTGATGATGGAGCAAATAACACAAAGAAAAGCGCTAAAGTAACAGGACGTACAGATGACTGGCATGGTGCTTCAATTGATGTTTCTTCTTTGGTTGAAACAGACAATGAATATGCGATTTCTTTTTATGCAAAGCAGGAAACAGGCGAGACTCAGAAATTGGATCTTTCCGTGCAGTATGTAGGGGATGATGAGTCCACTCATTACGATTCAATTACGTCCGTTGAACTTTTGGATTCTACATGGACAAAATGTGAGGCAACTATGAAGGTGCCGGAGCACACGGGAACGATCTTGATTTACTGGCAGTCTGTGTACCAATCCAATAATGATATGGACTTTTACCTGGATGAGGTAACCATGACAGGAGTTGCAAAAACAGCGGATAAAGATGCAGGCGTTCCGGATCTTAGTACAGGACTTGTTAAAGGGAAAATCGGTAATCCGATTATGACCTCCCGTTTGACAGCGGATCCGTGGGCGATGGAATACAACGGAAGAGTGTATGTTTATGGAACAAATGATTCTCAGCAGTACGAGGCAGCAGCTAATGCAGATAATAACTACAGCAAAATTAAATCATTGAACTGCTATTCTTCTGCGGATATGGTAAACTGGACAGATCATGGAACGATTGCAGTATCCGGAAACAAAGGAGCTGCGAAATGGTCGGCAAATTCATGGGCACCTGCAGTATGTCATAAGAAGATTAACGGCAAAGAGAAATTCTTCCTGTATTTTGCGAACAACGCAAGCAGTATTGGTGTATTGACGGCAGACAGCCCAACCGGTCCTTGGACGGATCCGATTGGAAAACCAATTATTGACCGCTCTATTACCGGCTGTGCAGAATCTGAAATTGGATGGCTCTTTGACCCGGCAGTTTTGGTTGACGATGACGGAACCGGCTACCTTTATTTTGGTGGTATTGGTAATACCGATGGAAAGAAAGAAGACTTTATCCGCAATCCTAAATGTGCACGAGTTGTAAAACTTAGTGACGATATGACTAGTGTAGATGGGGATGCAAAAATGATTGATGCACCATTCATGTTTGAAGATTCCGGTATTAACAAAATCGGAGATAAGTATTATTACAGTTACTGCACAAACTGGACCGGAAGCATTGACGGTGTTGCCATTGACCGTGCAGACTGCCCGACGGCAAACATTGCGGTAATGGTAAGTGACAGCCCAATGGGTGACTTTAAATATGTTGGCTGTGTTTTGAAAAATCCGGGTACATATTTTGGAGTAACCGGTAATAACCATCACTGTTTTACACAGTTTAATGGTAAACTGTATGCATTTTATCATACGAAGAAAGACACAATAGCAGTCGGTACGAAACAGGATTACCGTACGACTTATGTAAATGAGTTAAATCTTGGTGACAATGGAGATTTTACAAATGCGGATGGAACGATTGCCGATACAAAGATGACAAAGACAGGTGTATCATCGGTTGGTACAATCAATCCTTATGAAACGGTTGAGGCAGAAACATTTGCGATGGCTGATTCGATTGGAACTGTGATTAATGCTGAAAAAGCGTCCAATGAAGATTGGAACGTAAATTATTCGGTATACAATGGAAAGATTGGTGCTTATATTGGTGTAGCGGATGTTGATTTTGGAACGGATGGAGCATCTGAAATTACCATGAAACTTGGTGATTCCACATCGGATTCTTACCAGACGGTTACAAAGAAACTCGGTAAAAAGCTGACAGGAAAGCATACCATTTATTTTGAGTTTGATACACTGGATGTTCGTATGGATTCTTGGAGCTTTAAAAAGTAATAGTATTGTTTTGTAGATGTATAAAAGGACAGCATACCATAGAAGATTGTGGTGTGCTGTTCTTTTTTGTGTTGCTATAATTCAAAATGACATGTTATAATAGCACTAATAGTTGAGGAGGTGTTTAATACATGTTTCGAATTATATATGCAGTCGAACGTGAATGTATGCCGGAGGGGTTTGAGGATAATCTTGTATTTGCTGAAGGTGAGTATGAGATGATGTTGTTTGAAAACGATACGATGATAGAAGTGGATGGCGAGATGCGTCCATACCCGGCACATACCGGAATTATTTATAAGCCCGGTCAGAGAGTTCATTATCATGCGAAAGAAGGAAGATTAACATACACATGGATACGATTTGATTGTGATGAACCTTTGTTTGCGGAAGGCTATGTGCCGTTTGGAGTTCCTATTTTCTGTTTAAATTATGACTATTTTCTTGTTTATTGGCATATGGTTGCCTGTGAGAATTATTGGCATCGTAAAAGTGAAGAATATATTATTTCGGATTTAATGCATATTATTTTTCACTGGTTCCATGATTATGCATTTTCTAAGCATGGCTCCAGGTATCAGCCGCTCTTAGAAAAACTGCGCGGGGATATTTATGCACATCCAGAATATGACTGGACGTTGGAAATGATGGCAGAGCGGATAAATCTAAGTCCACGCTCGCTTCAGAAAGTGTATAAAAATTTCGCAAATATTTCATGTATTTCAGAAGTGATTGAGAGTCGGATGATTCGGGCAAAGATGCTTTTGGTTCGAAGTGACTTTGATGTTGGTGAGATTAGTATGCAGTGTGGATATCGCAATGTAGAGCATTTTTGCCGCCAATTTAAAAAGCATGAAGGATGTTCTCCAAGCCATTATCGTAAAGAACATTTGGTTCAGCCGTAAAGTGTGCATGATAAATCAATTTTCGTTCAAGATATATCATGGATTTGCTGCAGGAAGTGAGTTATACTAATACTCAAGTAAATCAATATTTACTTTCCCTCAAAACAAACTCTTATAACTAAAAATACTGTCATTGTGAAAACAATGGCAGTATTTTGCTTTTTTGGGGTTTTGATGGAAAAGTCAAAAAGGAGGAATCAGAGCATGAGAAAAAATGTATTTCGTGCAAAGGGGCTTACACTGTTATTAACAGCTGCCCTGCTTGTGCCGCAGATGTCGGGCGTATCTGCTGATGCAAAAGCAAAAAAACCAAAATTGAGTAGAACAAAGGTTTCCGTTACAGTGGGGAAAACAAAAAAGGTGACAGTAAAAAATGCAAAGAAAGTTACTTGGAAAGTAACAAAAAAAGCAGCCAAAATTGTTAAACTCACAAAGAAATCCAAAAAGGGAGCAACAATTAAAGGTTTAAAAAAAGGAACTGCAAAAATTTCCGTTCAAATGAAGAATGGAAAGAAAAAAGTGAAAAAGACGATTACGGTGAAAGTAAGCAGTGCCAAAAAAGTTGTTGTTACCGCAGAACCGGCTAAGACCACAAACAAACCGACAAACGGTTCAACGAATGGTCCAACAAAAGAACCGGTAAAAGAGCCAACAGCGACACCGACTGCAACATCAACAACAGAACCGTCGGCAACACCTACTGCAACGCCGACAGAAGAACCACCGGCAGAGCCAACAGCGACACCAACACCAATGCCACTTCCGGATCTTGGTGAAAACGATGTTAAAATTGACCTGACAAAAGAAAATGAATACGGTCAGAATTCAGTATTGGAAGATACCATTACTTATTATGAAGGAAATGGTGTAAGCTATACATCGACCGGAGAATTTAGCGGTGGTGGTGTAGCATACTGGACCAATGCAGACAAGTCCGGAATTGATTTATCCAAATACAAATCCATTCGTATTGTAGCGTCATCAGATGCAGCAGATACACCTGTTGTTTGTGAATTGCTTAAGAGCAATCCGGCAAATGTATGGGGTGGTGGAATTGACGTATTTGATGGCTACAGTGAGTACAGTGCTATTACAGAAGCCGGTAAAGCACAAGTGTTTGAATTCCAGATTAGTGATGCTTTGGCAGAGGGAACACTTGCTTACGGTATTCGCTTGAAATACAATGCATATCATACGGATGGTGACGATTTACCAAATCGCAATTTTAATATTTATTCCATTATTCTTATGGGAAAAGATGATGTGCCGGAACCAACAGTTGCACCATCAGAACCGGAAGAGCCGACACCAACGCCTGGTGTGGCAAGCGGAAGTGCTGCGGTTGTGGTAACAGCGACAGGAAGTGCGGCAGGACTTGATTTGGAAGAGGGAGATACTCTTGATTTAAATGCCAGTGTAAGCACTACTGGATGTGCGGTAACCGGTGATATTGTTTGGACAAGCTCCAATGAAGAGGTAGCAACGGTTAGTGCAAGTGGCGCATCGGCAACAGTAACGGCGGTTGGAGAAGGAACGGCAACGATTAAAGCAACAATTACAACCGATACCGGCATTGTTACATATGACAAATATGATGTTACGGTAGTCGCTTCTGACCTTGTTTTAGAAGGTGATGATTTAGGAGCAGGTGCATCTTATACGTATGTACCTAATGGATTTGCTCTGTATGCTTCTATGGGAATTTTTGAGATTGATAAGTCAAAATTGAGTAAAGAAGGAACAACTATTTCGATAAAGTACACAGCGATGGAAGGAGATACTGACGTAAAAGATACACAGAGATTTAACATTGGATTAAAGACCGGTGACAAATGGAATTCCCCGGCAATTAAAGATTACTATGGCAAGACAGGCGGCGAGGTAAATCTAACATTGACTGCTGATGACATGAAGAAAATCGGTGCGGATGATAAGGTTTATGTTCATGTAGGCACAGGAACTGCCGGATTTAAAGGAACATTTACGTATCTGTCGGTAACAGCAGGAGAAGATAGTCTTGTGTCGGAACTTCCAAAGGCTGTAAGTTATGTGGAAAGCGGACTGGCACAGTGGGCTCCAACAGCAAAAGTTATGCTTCCGAGTGATATTGATTTTAAGCAATATTCAAAATGCCAGATTGAATTTACAGCATCCGATCCGACTTTCGAATTCCACGGAATTGTTGGTCATAAAGTGAATGGTAAAGATGTAACAGATCCTAAGTATGGTGTTACATCAGAAGGATATTTTGAGGTAAATCTTTCCAATGTGAAAAAAGAAGAGGGTACAGAACCGTTTGTTGTAATCAATGCCGGACAGGCAGGGTACGCAGGCTCTGTGACGATTACTAAGATAACATTTGTAAAATAGTATTTGCGATGAAAGAGACCTGCTCTTTTTGCAGGTCTCTTTCGTTATCAAAGGAAAGCGAGAGTATTAATGAAATTAAAAAAAATCATGAAATGGTCGGTGATTACGATGGCAATGATGGCGGGGATTTGTTTTGCGCCGCAGTCGGGAAAAGCGGCGGAAAAATTGGAGGTTAAAATTCCTACCGAGCGCGCAATTTATCAAAGGGACAATAACAATTATGCCAACGTAAAGGTTTCTATTGAGTACAGTGGAACCGGGGAGGTGTCGGCAAAACTTTATGACGGAGATAAAGAATTAGGAAAAACGGCGGTTTTAACCAAAGGGGAAGGTAATACATATGAAGGAAGTATTGCAAATGTACCCGGAGGTGGCTGGTATACATTGATTGTAAATGCGGGAAGTGAGAGTAAAACAGTAGAAAAAGTTGGAGTCGGTGAAGTTTTTATTACCGGTGGACAGTCAAATTCCTGTAACTTTGGAGGCGAAAAAACAACTGCTCAATCAGATTTAGTATCAGCATATAATCCGAATACTAACACGTGGCAGCATTGTGAGGACAGTCAGCCGAGTGAAAGTGGATTTAATACCGGTAATGGCGGTGGCTCCGCATGGCCTTCCATGGGAGACGCCCTGACACAGAAGACTGGTGTTCCGGTTGGCTTTGTATCAACGGGTGTTGGTTCTGCTAAAATTGAGGAACTTCGTACAAAACATTATTTTGCAATTAAAAATGCAATTAATGACTTGAAGCCATATGGGTATCGTGCTTTTTTGCTTCACCAGGGAGAGGCTGATACGGATGGAACAAAGCGCGAAAAATATCTGGCTTCTTTACAGCAGTTAATTGCACAGACAAGAGAAGATGCCGGATATAATTTGAATTGGTGCATTGCGCAGGTTTCCTATGCATGGAGCAATTACAATAATACGAAGAAAATGGAATCCATGAAAGAGACCCAGCGTGCGGCCTGCAACGATGAAACTATTTTTGTGGGACCAACGACCGATGATTTACAGGGTGAGTATCGACACACGGATAATCTTCATCTGAGCAAACTTGGTTTGATTGAACACGGAAAACGCTGGGCAGATGTTGTGTATAATAAAATGATTACAGCATATGAAGTTTCCATGGATACAAATACGAAGCATGGTCAGATAAGTGGAGAAAAATCCACATATCATGCTGGTGACATTGTAAAGGTAAGTGTAAAGGCAGATGAAGGATACTATTTGAAAATAGGTTCCTTTAAGGTAAATGGAAAGCAGGAAGCACTGGATGGTTCTTCATTTGTTATGCATGCGGAAAATGCCGTTATGACAGGAGAATTTGTGACAATAGACGAGCTGGTTGGTTTTCTAAAGGATGAATTAGATAAGGCGAAAAAAATTGATGCAGCCAAGTATGAAGAGGTATCGGCAACTGCACTAAAAAATGCAATTTTGGCAGGTGAACAAGCGATAATTACGCCGGCGGTAACCGGGGAACAGGTTCAAAAATGTACGGTTGAACTTATGACAGCACAAACGTCACTTGTTGAAAAGTCAGTGCCGGATGCAACACCAACACCGCTTCCGACAGCAACACCAACCGCTGCCCCAACAGAAGCACCGAAACAGACAGAAGAACCAAAACAGACAGAAGAACCAGGTGTCAGTCAGCCGGTTGCCGGTACACCTGCCGCAAAGACAAAACTTCCGAAAAAAGGAACCATAATCAAAAAAGGTGGGGTGAAATATGTAATTACAACGTCTTCCGGAAAGGTAAAGACGGTATCCGTTCTCGGAGTGGCAAACAAGACAAAGAAAAGTATTACGATAGCCAAGACAGTTTCTTATAAAGGGTATCAATATGCCGTAACCGGAATTTGCAAAAAAGCGTTTTACAAAATGTCAAAATTAAAGAAAATAAAGGTCTTGTCAACAAAGATAACAAAGGTCGGTAAGCAGGCATTCAAAAAAACAAATGTTAAATTAAAAATTCAGGTTCCAAAGAAAAAACTAAAAAAATACCGGAAATTGTTTCAGGGAAAGGGACTTGGCAAAAAAGCAAATATCGTGTAATATACGAAAAGAAAAAGACATCGTGGTCTGAAACGGTGTCTTTTTCTGCTTTTGGACAAAAGGAGATTTTATTTGCATTTTGCAGAAAAATGATTTACAATGATAATGAATCATTAGACTTATGATTACACATAAGAGAAGAAATTTGAACAGCCACGGAAGGCGTGATGGTTATGATAGCGGCATATAATTTATATCTTGGGGGCTTCCTGCCGGAAGTGTCACCAAAAAACAGTATTCACAACAAAAGAGAATTAAAAAATAAATATAAAAGCATTGTCAGCCTGAATAATGCAAATCCGCTTGTTATGGTGAAACTTTCTGCGGACACGCAGGCGTATGCGCTGAATGTGAAAGAAATGTCGATGGAACTTTCGGAAGCTTCGCAGGATGTGCTTAATGGGCGAAGTGAGGACGTGGAGGATAACATGAACCGCGTCTTGTCGTTGTACAATGGTCTGCTCAAACGCAGTGACGAGTATGGCGAGGAAAATCATAAGCCGTCGAGACCGGGTGGTGAACTGCGCTATCTTGTGGAGGGACACACGGCAGAATTGTTTGAATCCGGAATTGCGATTGATTCCGATGGCTTTTTGTCATTTTCAGATGAGGCAGAGATAAAAGTACCGGAGAAATTTATTGTGGATTTGGCATCGAAAGCAGAACAGATGAGTATGAATCCGATGGAGTATGTGGATAAGAAAGTTTATAGTTATGCGCATTTATATCAGAGCGACATTGGAACTGCTTATCAGGCATCTGCATTTAGCGGTATGCTGTTCAATTCGTACTGCTAAAGAGTGGGATTCTTTGTCGGCAAAGCAGAACAAAGGCACCAATCAGACCGCCGGCAATTAAGCCGGAGAAATACAAAAAAGGAAAATAAGGAAGGATGGCAGAAGGCCCCACAAGCCATGCGGCTACGGCAAACTGCCCGATGTTATGCGTAATTCCGCCTGCAACACTAACTCCGAAAGCGGAAATGTGTAAGTGGGTTTTATTTTTCAACAAATTCATGATAATAAGACTAAGTACACTTCCGGCGAGGCTGTATAGAAATCCGAACAGACTGCCAAAGGTAAAAGCATTTAACAGTCCTCGTACAATGCTTACGGTAAGCGCTTGGCAGAAGCCGTTTTTATACAAAACAAGTACAATAACCAGATTGGCAAGCCCCAGTTTGATTCCCGGAAATGGGATAGGAAGCGGAAAAAGACTTTCAATATAACTGAATATGAAAGCGATGGCGGTAAAAATAGCAAGTTCAGTGATTGTGTGGATGTGCGGTTTCATATAAGCCTCCTGTTTGGTATTATCGTACAATAGCATCCGGTGCAGAATCCGAAGAAGAATCCGTAATGGTTATGACAAGACGGTGCGGCAGACAGACAATCGACTGTCCGGTTTCTTTAATTGAGCCGGTTTTAACACAGGTTTTGTCACCACAGTCTGCATCCGTCATAGTAACGGCGCCATCCTGAATAAGGAATTGATTGCTTCCTCCGTCTGTACAGCGAATCGTTTGTTTTGTGTTTTCTGACAGGGGTAAGGATAGAATCAATTTTCCATTTTCACGGACTTCAACGGTTGAGGCAGGTGTGGATTTTGGATAATAAATCCAAACGGTAATGCCGATACCGATGAATAATAAAAATAGAATTAATATAAAATCGCTTTTGGTAAGATGTGAGCGTAAATTTGACATTGTTATCTCCTTGTCAACCGTAAAAACGTTAAGCAACTATCTTACACGATAGCAGATTTTGTATAAAAAGTCAAAAAGAGAGGATGAACTACATGAGAAATCAAAAAGGGAAAAAGATAGGACTTCATATTCTGACGGCAGCGCTTTTTTTTGTGCTTGCCATGAGTGTCTGCACAGTAAAAACGGAGGCGAAAGATTATAAACAGGGCAAGGTGTATAAAATCACAACTAAAAGCAAACCGTTGAAAGCATCGAAGTTTACAAAATCTTCTTTATATAATAAAAAAACAAGGATGTATTTTACCATTCGTTCTTATATGGAGAAATTCCAGAAAAAGGGAAAAGGAACGCTTATTTTGAAAAAGGGAACGTACACCATTACCAATACCATTCATGTGCCATCGAATGTTACGATTATTTTTGAAAAGGGCGTTAAAATTGTAAAAGGAACGAAGACGAATAAGAAAAAGATGCCGGCAGCGATTACGCTGTTCCAGTTGATTCGCCCATCAAATGCGAAAAAGAAAGGCGTTTACAGTGCCTATAATGGTGAGAAAAACATTCACTTTGTCGGCAAAGGCGGTGTTTCAATTGACATGAAATACATGAAATACGGCATTGCTTTTGATGTAGCACATAATGATGGCGTGACGATTGAAAAAATTAATTTTAAAAATGTAAATGTAGGACATTTCATTGAAATGGATGCATCTGCAAATGTTTCGGTTACCGGATGCACTTTTAAAAATGTGAAGAAAAATTCAGATTATGTAAAAGAGGCAATCAATCTGGATACGCCTGACCGCGAAACGCAGGGATTCCACAATGACTGGTCCACGTATGACAAGACACCAAATCAGAA
>ERZ779729.2287-NODE-2287-length-11647-cov-2.859645_pt1 | contig 11647 bp, 5 predicted proteins | sample MGYA00511072_ERZ779729 | MGnify/ENA primary metagenome ERZ779729 (study PRJEB29588, sample SAMEA2156675) | human gut metagenome | biome: human gut; feature: human-associated habitat; material: faeces | place: Denmark | collected 2008/2010 ...
GCGATGCGGCGGTCGGCGTCGAGCGTGAAGATCGTGTAGCATTCGCAGTGGCCGAAGTGGTCGTCGACCGCGCCGTTGCGGGTCGGAAGTGCGATTTTTTCCATGATGACAGTATTAACAGGATTATATGTTGTATTCGGTTGTCCGAGTATCTCGGAGTCTTCGTTGCGGCGGCAGGCCGGACAGCGGGGTGTTCCGGTGTGGATGCGCCGGCAGTGCGGGCAGCGGTACCAGCGTTCGGAGTGGCAGACCTTTCCGCCTTCGATGCGCAGCGGCCGCCCTTCGACGAGCGCGGCGGCGAGCGTGCGGCGGGCACGGTCGTAGAGACGCGTGCAGGTGGGGCGGGAGATGCCCATGCGCTCGGCCGCCGCGGCCTGTGTCAATCCCTGGTGGTCGATCAGGCGGATCGCTTCGTATTCGTCGTACCGAAGCGTGACGGCTTCGGGAGCGACGCTATCTCCGCCGACGGGACGCATTCCCGCGACGGCGGGCGGTTGGGCGATGTAACAGCATTTGCGGGGACGCGGCATGACAAAAAAACTCGTTTCCGCAAAGTTATTAATTATGAACATAAGTTCAAAATAAATGATGGAAAATATGCTATGTTACCATTTGTCCGAAGGTGCAGGGGAGCTTCGATCGTGCGAAAATCCGGTTCGCTGCGGGGCGTTTCTTCGGGCGAAGGTTTGGATATTTCGTAAAAAAGGCCTATTTTTATCTCCTAATCCGTGAAGACTTTTATGCCGATCAAGTTCTTGTACAGCCTGTTTTGTCTCCTGACCGGAGTGCTTTCGGCGATGTCGTCGCGTGCCGCCGGTCCCGGTGTCATCAACCTGCTGCCGTCCGATTATCGGGCGGCCAACAAGAACTGGGCGGTGGCCGAAGACGATGCGGGAACGCTCTATGCCGGCAACGACAAGGGGCTGCTCGAATTCGACGGCCTGCAATGGCGGTTGTACGAACTGCCCCGCGCCTCGATCGTGCGTTCGGTGGCCCCGCTGTCGCACGACGTGATCTTCACGGGCGGGTTCGAGGAGTTCGGGCGCTGGGATCGCGACGCTTCGGGTGCGCTGCGCTATACGTCGCTCGTTCCGGCTCAGCGCAATCCCCGCTTTTCGGACAGTGATTTCTGGAAAATCTACATCACGCCGCAGGGGGTGTTGTTTCAATCGTTCCACGGCATCTACCTTTATGATTACGAGCGTGTCCGCCGCCTGACGGGCGAGATGAACATGCTCTTTCTGCTGCGTGCGGGCGACGAGTTCTGGGTGCAGGAGATGGGCGGTCCGCTCTATCGGATGCGGCAAGAGTCCTTCGAGCGACTGCCCGACAGCGAACGCTTCTCGACGACGACCGTGCGGGTGCTGCTGCCCGGGCCGCACGAGGGCGAATGGATCGTGGGGACAGGTACTGACGGATTGTGGCGCTACGACGGCGAACGGTTCACGCCGTGGAGTCCGGCGCTGTCGGAGCGGTTGCGGCGCGACGAACTCAACTGCGGCATCCGAACCTCGCGCGGCACCTATCTCTTCGGGACGCTTTTCGGAGGATTGTACGAGGCCGGTGCCGACGGACGGCTGCTCGCGGTTCTTTCGACCGAAAACCGGCTGCTCAACAACAGTGTGATGGCGCTCGCGGAGGATGCGCAACAAAATGTCTGGGCGGCGCTCGACCGGGGACTTTCGTTGCTGCTGTTCTGCGAAGGGGTGGATTACCATACCTACAACAAGTGGGCGGCCGGTTCGCTCTACGACGCCTGCCGCTGGCAGGGGAAGTTGCTGCTGGCTACCAACCAGGGGGTCTTCGCCGTCGACGAGAGCCGTCTGGCGACGGGCGTCGATCCCTCCGATTTCCGCCCCGTGGCCGGCCTGAGCGGTCAGGCGTGGTCGTTCGACCTGCTCGACGGGCGGCTCTACGTGAGCCACAACACGGGCGTCACCGAACTCCGTCCCGATTTTTCGCTGGTACGCCGTTCCGACATGGGCGGTTACGGGTTGCGGCGGGTGAAACTGGGCGAAAAGAGCCGCACCTACTACGCCACCTATTACAAGTTGCGGCTGCTCGACGACGACGGTACGATGCACGAGGTCGACGGACTGGACGAATCGGTCTACCGCATCGAGGCGGATTATATGCGCAACCTCTGGCTCGAACATCCGTCGAAAGGGGTCTACCGCTGCCGCATGAGCGACGACGGCCGGCGCATCGAGGAGCGGACGCTCTACGGAGGCGGTGCGGGCGACGGACTGCCCTACAAACTCCATTTGCTGCGCGTGGGCGGCCGCGTGGCGCTCATGGGCGACGACAGGTTTTTCCGTTACAACGAATATACGGACTGCATCGAGGCGGATACGGTGCTCGATGCGGCGTTCCGCACGGTGGAGGACATCCGCCGCGTGATTCCCTATGCCGACGAACGGTTCTGGGTCATTACCGGCAGCGGCGTCTGGAAATTGCGTTACGACGGCCGGCGCAGTGCCGAATTGACGCCGTGCGCCGGCATTCCGGTCGACAACATGATCTACGGGTACGAACAGGTGGCGCGGCTCGACGATTCGACCTGTCTTTTCTGCGGGGACAACGGCTTCGAACTCGTCTCATCGCAGGCCGTCGAAATCCCCCCCCCCCCTCCGATTCCTCCGCTACTCGAATCGCTGCGTGCGTCGGGGCGCCGGGGCGATGAGGCGTGGTACGATCTCTCGGCTGCGGTCGAGATTCCTCACCAGCGCAACTCGGTGACTTTCCGTTACGCTCCGCGTCGGGGCGCGGTTCCCGGCCTGCGTTTCCGCCACCGCCTGACGGGCATGGAGAGCGCATGGTCGGAGTCCGACCGGACGGGAACGGCCGATTACGCCCGTTTGCCGCAGGGGTGCTACACCTTCGAGGTCGCCGTGGGCGACGTGTTCGGCCGCTGGTCGGAACCCGCCCGTTTCCCGTTCGTCGTTCTCACGCCCTGGTACGCTACCGGCTGGGCCTATGCGGGCTACGTGCTGCTGCTGGCCTTCACTTTCTATTGTCTGTGGCTGTTGGTGATGCGTTTCTATCGCCGGCGTTACCTGCGGCGTCTGCGCTTGCAGGAGATCGTCGCGTTGCGGCGCGCCAACCGGGAGCTGACCCGGCAGATCGAGACGCGCGACGCCGAGATCGTGGCGCAGAGTTCGACGCTCATCGGGCGCAACGAGATCATCCTGCGCCTGCGCGACATGGTCAACGAGTTCCAGCAGAAGCAGGGCAGCCGCACGACGGCGCCCCTATGGCAGAAAGTCAACGCCTATGTAAGCAGCAAACTCGATACGGAGAGCGACTGGACGCTGTTCCTGATCAAGTTCGAGCAGAAGCACTCTTCCTATTTCCGCATCATGAAGGAACGCTTCCCCGACCTGACGACCAGCGATCTGCGTCTGAGCGCCTGCCTGAAAATGAATCTTTGTACCAAGGAGATCGCCTCGCTGATGAGTCTGTCGGTGCGGGCGGTCGAGAACGGCCGTTACCGGCTGCGAAAGAAACTCGGATTGACTTCGGCCCAGAATTTGAACGAATTCCTCTTGCATATCGATTCGCAGGAGTCGGGGCCGGAGGATGATGAGAAGTAGAATTTCGATTTTTAATCGGTTGATTTCAAATTATTTCATTGTTCTTTGAGAGGTAATTGAGAGGCAGTGGAAGAGTCTTTTTCGAGGGTGGAGTAGTCGGAGTGTAGCCGCTTTTCCCCGCGATTTTTCCGAACCTTTTAATTTTGTTTTCGTAAAAACTTTTCCGGGCGACGCTTCGGCGGATTCCGTTCCGCATTTCCCTGCCGAGGCGCGGAGCCCACAGTAGAAACATAAACCTAAAATTGCAATGAAAAAGAATCGACCAGAGAGTTGCGGCGTCGGCCGCCTCTTGTTCAAGGCGTTTGTATCGGTCGTTCTGCTGCTCGCGGCCTCCGTATCGGGCGCCTTCGCGCAGAGTACGATCGATGTAACGGGAAAAGTCATCGATGCGGACGGGCAGCCTGTCGTAGGCGCCAGCGTCGTGGTCGCGGGGACGTACACGGGTACGACCACGGGCGCGGACGGCGGTTTCGCACTGAAAGCCCGCGAGGGGCAGGAGTTGGAGGTTTCGTTCATCGGTATGTCCACGCAGCGCGTGCCCGTATCGGCCGTGCCGGTTACGGTGACGCTCGAAAGCGAGTCGACGATGATCGAGCAGGCCGTGGTGATCGGTTACGGTACGGCCAAGAAACGCGATCTGACGGGTTCGATCGTCAACGTCGACGCCGCGACGATCGCCAACCGTCCGGCGTCGAACCCGCTGGCCTCGTTGCAGGGCCGCGTGGCCGGTGTGCAGATCACCAATTCGGGTCGGGCCGGACAGGATCCCGAAATCCGTATCCGCGGTACGAACTCGATCAACGGCTTCGCACCGCTCTATGTGGTGGACGGAATGTTCACCGACAACATCAACTACCTCAATGCGAATGATATCGAATCGTTCGAGATTCTGAAAGACCCCTCGTCGCTGGCTATCTTCGGCGTGCGCGGCGCCAACGGCGTCATCATCGTCACGACCAAACGCGCCAAGATGGGGCAGACGGTGGTGAACGTCAACCAGTCGGTGGGCGTGAAGCACGTGGGGCACCGCATGTCGCTGACCAACGGGCCGCAGTTCAAGGAGCTCTACAACGAGCAGCTTTCGAACATGGGCGGCGATCCGTTCGACTATACCTATTATCAGGCCAATACCGACTGGCAGGACGCCATCTTCCAGAATGCCATGATCAGCCAGACGACGGCCAGCATCATGGGCGCCAACGAAAAGAGCAACTTCTATCTGGGCGTGGGCTACACCTACGAGCAGGGCAGCATCGTGGGTGAGGAGATGCAGAAGGTGACCGTCAATTTCAGCGACGAGTACAAGATGAAGGACTGGCTCAAATTCGGCGTGCAGATGAACGGCGCCTACATGTTACCGGCCGATGCGAAGAACGTGACCGGCGCCATCCATGCGGCTCCGATCTCGCCGATCTACGACGATGCGACGGGCGGCTACTACAAACTGCCTTCGTTCCAGAGTTCGCAGATCTCCAACCCGATGATCGACATCGAGGAGTTCGCCGCCCACAACAAGGCGCAGAACTACCGCTTCGCGGGCAATGTCTACGGCGAGATCAATTTCCTGCCCGAACTGAAATTCCGCGCCGCCTTCTCGATCGACTACCTGTCGAACAATTCGCGGCTCTTCACGCCTGTGAAATACGAATACGATCCCGATCTGGGGACGATCAACGCCCGCAGCGACCGCGAGTCGCTGTCGCAGACGAAGTCCAACACGCTCAATGCGCAGCAGGACTACATCCTCACCTATGCGAAGACCTTCGCCGACAAGCACGACCTGACGCTGATGGCCGGTCTGACGACCAACTTCACCAACTACGAGGAGCTCACCGGCGGCCGCAGCCAGAACGTCGCTTCGGCCTGCCGATTCCGAACGATCCCGACAAGTGGTGGATCTCGTCGATCGGCGACACGGCGTCGGCGACCAACGGCGGCTCGCAGTACCGCAAGTTCACGATGTCGTACCTGTTCCGTGCGCTCTACAACTACAACCGCCGCTACCTGGTCAACTTCTCGTTCCGCCGCGACGGTGCGTCGGTGTTCAAGTACACGGGCAACACGTGGGACAACTTCTACTCGGTCGGTGCCGGATGGATCATGTCCGAAGAGAATTTCATGCGCAACCAGCATGTGATCGACTACTTGAAGATCAAGGGGTCGTACGGCGTGTTGGGTAACCAGAACGTCGGTACCGAGGGCGGCAATTATCCCGCGTTCCCGACGCTCAACTCCTCGAACGCCATCTTCGGCGACAACATTATCTCCTCCTATGCGCAGGCCTATCTGGCGACGAATCTGCGCTGGGAGAAGACCAAGGCGTGGGAAGTGGGCTTCGAGATGCAGATGTTCAACCAGCGCCTGCACATCGAGCCGACCTATTACAGCAAGAAGACCGAAGACCTGATCTGCTACCTCGAATCGTTCATGGGCGCGCAGGACGGTCTGATCAATTCGGGTTCGATCCGCAACCGCGGCTTCGAGCTGTCGGGATCGTGGAGCGACACGATCGGCGACGATTTCCGCTATACCGTTTCGGGTAACCTGACCACGATCGACAACGAGGTGCTCACGTTGGGCAAGACCTACTATCAGGGCGACAAGAGCGTGGCCGTATCGGAACCGGGCAAGCCCATCGGTTATTTCTACGGCTACGAGGTCGAGGGCATCTACCAGAACAAGGCCGACATCGCCTCGTCGCCGGAAAACACGCTGGCGGCCGTGGCTCCGGGCGACCTGAAATTCCGCGATGTCACGGGCGACGGCAAGATCACCGAAGCCGACCGTACGATGATCGGCAATCCTACGCCCGATTTCACCTACGGTTACTCGGTCAACCTGCAATACAAGAATTTCGATCTGGGTATCGACTTCCAGGGTGTCTACGGAAACGAGATCTTCAATACGAGCTTCCTGTCGGCATATGCACAGTATAATTATCATACCAAGCGTCTGGGACGTTGGAACGGCGAGGGCACGTCGAACTGGGAGCCGATTCTCGATTCGTCGCGCGCCACGCAGATGATGAATTCGAGCTACTTCATCGAGGACGGCAGTTACCTGCGTCTGAAAAACATCCAGCTGGGTTACAGTTTCGGCGACCGGATCCTCAAGAAGATCCGTCTCAAAGCGCTGCGCGTGTTCATGAACATCGACAACCTGGCCACCTGGTCGCACAACACCGGCTATACGCCCGAGATCGGCGGTACGGCCCTTGCGTTCGGCATCGACACGGGCGACACCTACCCCATGCCGACGACCATTACTTTCGGTGTAAACGTGTCTTTCTAAAACAGCATAACCAATGAAAACGATCATAAGAAATCTGAAACTCTGGATCATCGCCGTCGCGGCGGTCGCATCGGCCGCGTGCAGCGACCTGCTCGACCAACGCCCGCAGGGCCAGTGGACTATCGACGACATCGAAGGCGGCGCCTACTTTTCGCAGGTAATGGCGCTCTACACCAAGGCGCGCCACTACAATATCACGTCGGGTATTCCCGCCTTCGCGGTGCATTACTACCGTTCGGAGGATTCGCGTAAGGGATCGACCACGACCGACGGTGCGGAACATGTGCCGATGTACGAGAATTTCCAGTATTCGGCGGCCAATTCGCTGTTGAATCCTTATTGGACGCAGAACTACGAGATCATCAATGCGGCCAATACCGTGCTCGACCAGATGCAGAAGGCGCAGGAGGCCGGTGAACAGCTCGATGAGGCGGAACTGCAATGCGGCATGGAAGCTCGCTTCTTCCGCGGCTGGTGTTATTTCAATCTGGTGCGTGCCTTCGGCGAGGTGCCGCTCGTCGACTTCGCCATCACCAATTCCGACGAGGCCAATATCCCCAAATCGTCGGTGGACAAGATCTACGAGTTGATCGACGCCGATCTGACGGCGGCCGAAGGGCTGCCCCGCCGCTGGGAGTCGAAATATATCGGGCGGGTCACTTACGGCGCCGCACGTGCGTTGCATGCCAAGACTTACGGCCAGCGCGGTCTGTGGTCGCAGATGTATCAGGCTGCCAAGAATGTGATCGATACCAGGGTCTACAATCTCGACACGCCGTTCGACGAGATTTTCCGCGAAGAGGGCGAAAACTCTTCGGAATCGGTTTGGGAGTTGCAGTGCACGGCCACCGTCGCGCAGCCCGCGACCAACGATCTGGGCAGCCAGTTCTGCCAGGTGCAGGGCTGCCGCGGTTCGGGTACGAGCAATCTGGGCTGGGGCTGGCATATGGCCGACCAGTCGATCGTCGACGTGTTCGAAGAGGGCGATCCGCGCCGCGACGAGACGCTGCTCTACTTCTCGACCCCTTCGAAGCCGTGGCCTGCGATCGCTCCGGAGGCCGGCAACGCCCCCTTCAATGAAAAACTCGTATCGCAGGACGGTCTGGACGGCGACTACTACAACAAGAAAGCCTATTGCAGTCCCAAACTGCGCGAATATTACGGCAGCAACGACGGATTCTGGTACAATATTCGTATGATCCGTTACTCGGACGTGGTGCTGATGGCTGCCGAAGCGGCCTGCGAGATGGGCGGCGAGGCGATGATCGAGGAGGCGCTGGATTATCTGGAACAGGTGCGCGCCCGTGCCCGCGGCACCAATACGAACGTGCTGCCCAAGGTGACGACGACCAACCAGTTGGAGTTGTGCAAGGCGATCCACCATGAACGCCACGTGGAGCTGGCGCTCGAATTCGACCGCTTCTACGATCTGGTGCGCTGGCAGGAGTTCAGTATCGCCGGTGCGGAGGACGGTGCTTCGGCCGTGCTCGGCAACAAGGGCTACACCGCCAAGAACAAATACCTGCCGCTGCCTCAGGAGCAGGTCGACGCCTCGAACGGCGTGCTGGTACAGAATCCCGATTATGCTAATTAAAACAAGTCAGATACCATGAAATTCCTCAGATATTTTCCGTTGATTTTGACGACCGCGGCGCTTTTGTCCCTCGGATCGTGCAAACAGGATTTGGGTCAGGATCCTCCCTTCGACTATCCGGATGAGGGCTCGTCGGGCGTACAGCTTCCCGATCCGCTCTACCATTTGGCCTGCGACGACGATCTGTTCCTCGACGGAACGCTCGCGGGCGAGATGAAGACCTTCACCGGCGAGTCGCCGATGTTCGTCGACGGCAAGTCGGGCAAAGCCTACCAGAACGTCGACGGCCAGGCGCTCATCCTGACGCCCGACGCCGCTTCGACGACAGCGCTCAAATCGTTGGGCAGCTACTCGATTTTCATGTGGATCAAGTTCGACGGTACGAACAAGAATGCAGCGGGTCTCTTCTCCATCGGCAACAAGACGATCGAGGTGGCCGACGTCGCCTTCTTCCTCAACAACGGCAACACGACCACTCCGTCGGAGTTCTTCTTCAAGGGATTCATGCAGGCGACCGGTGCGAGCGGCAAGCCCGATGCGTGGTTCGATGCCGGCGACGACGCCAAGATACAGAATATGGCCGGCGTCTGGGCGCATGTCGGCGTGACCTACGACGCAGGGACCTCGATCATCACGCTCTACCACAACGGCGGGGCGGTCTGCGACCGCGTGTTGAAGGACGGAGCCTTCGGTCCGATGACGTTCGACGAGGTGAGCGGCATCTGCCTCGGCGCCTTCCCGTCGCAGGTCGGCCTGGGTTCGGGTGCCGGCTGGACGGCCGAGGCTTCCTTCTATACGGGAGCCATGGACGAGATCTATCTCTACGATCAGGTGTTGACGCCGGCGCAGGTGACGGCTCTGTACGAACAGGCGAAATAGCAGGGCTCGATTTCTGCATTGATCGGGAGAGGGGACCGAAATCAGGCCCCCTCTTCTAAAAAAACGACGATATATGAAAGGTTTTCCGTTTTTCAAGCCTCTCCTGCCTGCACTGGTTTTGCTGGGTGTCGGCTGCGGCGGCGATTCGACCGACGACCGCACGCCCGCGGGCGATCAGCTGGCGTTGAGCTCGGTTACGATCGGCGGGCAGAGCGGCCTGTCGGATTTCGACGACGTGTCGCCCGACGCCGAGATCGTGCTCGACTTCACGGCGGCGCTCGACGCGGCGACCGTCGAGGCCAATATCTATCTGCTCGACGCCGGAGGCGCGAAGGTGGACGCCAGCGACGTTTACGACGGCGCGAAGCGCGTCACGCTCAAACCCTCCGCCGGGTTGAACGCGTATGCTTCCTACCGGTTGATCGTCGACAGCGGCCTGAAATCGGCTGCCGGGGAGGCGATCCTGACCGGCAAGGTGATCCGGATCCGGACGGGGCTGGACACGAGCGACAAATTCCCGCAGATTTCCGACGAGGAGCTGCTCACCAAGGTGCAGCAGCAGACCTTCCGCTATTTCTGGGAGGGTGCCGAATCGACGAGCGGCATGGCGCGCGAGCGCACCTCGTCGGGCGCGACGGTCACTACCGGCGGGACGGGCTTCGGCGTGATGGCCATGACGGTGGCCGCCGAGCGCGGTTTCGTGACCCGCAGCGAGGCGTGCCAGCGGGTGCAGCGGATCGTGACCTTCCTTGCGGAGCGGGCGACCTCCTATCACGGCGCCTTCTCGCACTGGATCGACGGCCAGACGGGGCAGACGCTTCCCTTCTCGGCCGATGACAACGGCGCCGATCTGGTGGAGACCGGGCTGTTGTTCCAGGGGTTGCTGACGGCGCGTGCCTACTTCGACGGCGCCGATGCGGCAGAGAGCAAGCTGCGCGCCGACATCACCGCCTTGTGGGAGGCCGTCGAGTGGGATTTCTTCACCAAGGAGGGGACGGAGAAGGTGCTCTACTGGCATTGGAGTCCCGACAAGGGCTGGGCGATGAACATGCCGATACAGGGGTGGAACGAGGCGTTGATCGTCTACGTGCTGGCCGCCTCGTCGCCGACGCATCCCATCGGCCGCGAGGTGTATGCCGAAGGCTGGGCGCGCGGCGGCGCGATGCGCAACGGCAAGTCGTTCTACGATACCGTGCTGCCGCTGGGCGAGGATTACGGCGGCCCCCTTTTCTGGGCCCACTATTCCTTCCTGGGGCTGAATCCCCGAGGACTCTCCGATGCCTACGCCGACTATTGGGAGCAGGTGTGCAACCATACCCGGATCAACTACGCGTATTGCGTAGACAACCCCAAGGGGTATGCCGGTTACGGTGCCGACTGCTGGGGACTGACGGCCAGCGATATTCCCGACGGCTACACCGCCTCGTCGCCGACGAACGACCGGGGAGTCATCGCCCCCACGGCAGCCTTGTCGTCGATGCCCTACACGCCCGACGAGTCGATGGCCGCACTGCGCTTCTTCTACTATAAACTGGGCGACAAGTTGTGGAGCGACTACGGGTTTATCGACGCCTTCGATCTCACGTCCGGCTGGTTCGACCGGGGAATGCACATTGCCATCGATCAGGGCCCGATCGTGGTGATGATCGAAAACTACCGCACGGGATTGCCGTGGAACCTGTTCATGTCCGATAAGGATGTGCAGAGGGGACTCGCCGAACTCGGATTTACGGTCGAGGCGGGCAGTTGACGCGTGCCGCCGCAAGTGATCCGCGACCGTGAAACTCCGTTTTTCGGGAAGCGAAATATTATACCATAAAAAACAGAGATTACGATATGAAAAAAACACTCATTACCCTGCTGGGCATCGTGCTCTGCGGCGCGGCCGTCGCCGTCGAGAAGCCTGCGGGCGCTACGATGGAGCAGTATGTCGACGCGCTGATGCGCCGCATGACCCTCGAAGAGAAGATCGGCCAGCTCAACCTGCCCAGTGCGGGCGACATCACCACCGGTCAGGCCAAGAGCAGCGACATCGCCGAGAAGATCCGCCGCGGCGAGGTGGGCGGTCTGTTCAATATCAAGGGGGTGGAGAAGATCCGCGACGTGCAGCGTATCGCCGTCGAGGAGAGCCGTCTGGGTATTCCGCTGATCTTCGGCATGGATGTGATCCACGGTTATGAGACGACCTTTCCTATTCCGCTCGGCCTGACGGCCACGTGGGACATGGAGGCCGTCGAGCGTGCGGCCCGTATTTCGGCCGTCGAGGCGAGTGCCGCCGGGATCTGCTGGA
>ERZ779729.2293-NODE-2293-length-11603-cov-3.475927_pt1 | contig 11603 bp, 8 predicted proteins | sample MGYA00511072_ERZ779729 | MGnify/ENA primary metagenome ERZ779729 (study PRJEB29588, sample SAMEA2156675) | human gut metagenome | biome: human gut; feature: human-associated habitat; material: faeces | place: Denmark | collected 2008/2010 ...
GCGTAGCGCCGAGAGAGGACAGCCTCGTAACATAAAATCTTGCTTATACATTACCCTCCTTTTTTTACCGCCGCGGCTTCGGTCGCGGCGGGTTTTTCGTAAATTTTTCCGCATTTTTCAAAAAGCTCCCCTCAATTACTTGAAAAAACCGAAAAAAAACGCTATAATGAATACGTATAAAATCACTGCATAAACCGTCCGGCTTTTTCCCGGCGCAAACGCGGCGGAGCAACGCTTCCGCAAAGGGCTTACGATTATGGATTATTCCCGTTTAAGAAACGGTAACGACGTGCGCGGTATCGCCTCCGAAGGCATTCCGGGCGAAGAAGTCAATCTTACGAAAACCGCGGCGCGCGATATTGCGCGCGGCTTCTGCCTGTGGCTGCAAAAACGCCTTCGTAAATCCCGCGTTCTCGTGGCGGTGGGGCACGATTCCAGAATTTCCGCCGCCGAACTTTTATCCGGCGCCGGGCAGGGCATTACGGAAAGCGGAAACGATCTTTTAATTACCGGGCTTTCCTCCACCCCCTCCATGTTCATGCTGTTGCAGGACGCCGCATTTTTCGGCGGCGAAAACAACGTGCCGGACGGCGCAATCATGCTCACCGCTTCCCACCTGCCGTTCAACCGCAACGGGCTGAAATTCTTCACGAAAGAAAGCGGACTGGAAGCCGACGAAGTCAAGGAAGTGCTCGCGCTTGCCGGCGATCCTTACGAAGCCGTTCCCGAAACGGCGCGCGGCAACGCAAAAACCGAAAGCTATATGGATAAGTACGCCGCCGACCTTGTAAAAAAGGTGCGCGACGCCTGCAACGAAGAAACGCCCCTGAAAGGCAAAAAAATCATCGTGGACGCAGGCGGCGGCGCGGGCGGATTCTACGCGGAAAAAGTACTCGTTCCTCTGGGCGCCGACATCGCGGGCTCGCAATACCTTACGCCGGACGGGTATTTCAAAGGGCATATTCCCAACCCGGAAAACGAAGCGGCGATGCAATCGATCTGCGCGGCGGTCAAACGCGTAAAAGCCGATTTCGGCGTCATTTTCGATACGGACGTAGACCGCGCGGGCGCCGTGGATTCCACGGGCGAAGAAATCAACCGCAACCGCCTCATCGCGCTCATCTCCGCCATCCTTTTATCCGAAAAGGCGGGCACCATCGTAACCGATTCGGTAACCAGCGACGGGCTTGCGGAATTCATCGCCGCGCACGGCGGAAAGCACCGTCGTTTCAAGCGCGGCTATAAAAACGTCATCAACGAGGCGATACGGCTGAACGCCGCGGGCGAATACACCCCGCTCGCCATCGAAACCAGCGGGCACGCGGCGCTGAAAGAAAATTACTTTCTCGACGACGGCGCCTACCTTATCACAAGGCTTTTAATCGCGCTTGCGAAAGCGGCGAAACAGGGCAAAAATTTAAGCGACCTCATCGCCGATCTGAAAATGCCCGCCGAAGCCGCCGAACTGCGTTTTAAATTCAAGCCGGACTGCGACTTTAAAACGCTCGGCGCGAATCTCATCGAGCGGCTGAAAGAATACTCGGCGACAAAACCGTACATCACCCCCGCAAAAGACAATCACGAGGGCGTGCGGCTGAATTTCGATAAAGCGCACGGCGCGGGCTGGCTGCTCGTCCGGATGAGCCTGCACGAACCCATCCTTCCCACCAACGCGGAAAGCGAAGAAAAAGGCGGCGTAAAGAAAATCGTATCCGAATTGTACGCGTTTTTAAAAGAATTCGATTTTCTCGATTTATCCCCCGCCGAAAATTATTTGAAACAATAAAAAGTTTCCCCGCGGAAAAGCGGCAAACATAAAAAACGAAAACAGGAGAACCAACAAGCTATGGACGTACAGAAAACTACCATCAACGCTCTCAGAATTTTATCGGCGGAAGCAATCGAAAAAGCAAATTCGGGGCACCCCGGCATCGCCATGGGTTGCGCGCCGATCGCATACACGCTGTTTCAGAACTTTCTGAACTGCAATCCACTCGATCTTAAGTGGAACAACCGCGACAGATTCGTTCTCTCCGCAGGGCACGGCTCCGCGCTCTATTACGCGCTGATGCACTTATACGGTTACGGCATCACCACGGAAGATTTAAAGAACTTCCGTCAGCTGAACAGCAAAACGCCGGGGCATCCCGAATACGGGCACACGCCGGGCGTTGAAACCACCACGGGGCCTTTAGGGCAGGGCATTGCCAACGCGGTAGGTATGGCTATGGCGGAAGCGCATCTTGCGGCTACGTACAATCGTCCCGGCTTCCCCGTGGTCGATCATTATACGTACGCCATCTGCGGCGACGGCTGCCTCGAAGAAGGCATTTCTTACGAAGCCTGCTCGTTCGCGGGCGCCAACGCTCTCGGCAAACTCATTTTACTGTACGACGATAACGATATCACCATCGAAGGCGATACCGACGTTACTTTCAAAGAAAACGTGGGCGCGCGCTTCGCGGCGCAGAACTGGCAGGTACTGCACGTAGACCTCGCCACCTCTCCCGACGACGTGGTAGCCCTTTCCGACGCCATCGCCAAAGCGAAAGAAAGAACGGATAAACCCTCCGTCATCATCTGCCGCACCCGTATCGGTTACGGCTCGCCGCTCGAAGGCAGCGAAAAGAGCCACGGCGCACCTCTCGGCGCGGAAAATCTCAAAAAATCCAAGGAAAAGCTCGGCTGGAAAGAAGAAGAGCCGTTCGCCTGCCCGAAAGAAGTATACGAACACTGCGCGCTGGCGGCAAACGCGGGCGCCGAAAAAGAAATGCAGTGGAAAAAGATGTTCGCGGAATACGAATATACTTATCCCGAACTCGCGCAGCAGTATAAAGACGCCATGGCGGGCAAGAAACCCGATTTCGCGGCGATGGAAGATCTGTATTCCTTCGATAAGCCCATGGCAACCCGCGGCACCTCTTCCGTCGTGCTCAATAAAATCGCGGCGAAACTTCCTACCCTCTTCGGCGGCAGCGCCGATCTCGCGCCTTCCAATCAGTCGGTAATGAAAGATACGGATGCGATGAAATACGGCACGTTCTCCGCGGAAAACTATGCGGGGCGCAACGTGCACTTTGGCATCCGCGAACACGCCATGGCGGCAATCTGCAACGGCTTGCAGCTGCACGGCGGCGTTCAGGCGTACTGCGCCACGTTCTTCGTATTCACCGATTACTGCAAACCCGCCCTTCGTCTTGCGGCGCTTATGGGCTTGCCCGTAACGTACATTTTCACGCACGATTCCATCGGCGTCGGCGAGGACGGTCCCACGCACGAACCCGTAGAACAGCTCATCGCGCTCCGTTCGATTCCCGGCATGAAAGTGTATCGCCCCGCGGACGGCAAAGAAACGGCTGCCGCATGGATTTCCGCGCTTTCCGGCAACGAACCCACCGCGCTGGTGCTTTCCCGCCAGAACCTGCCGCAGTATGAAGGCAGCGGCAAAGAAGCCCTGAAAGGCGGCTATATTCTCGAAGACTGCGAAGGCAAACCGGACGTGCTTTTAATCGGCACGGGCAGCGAAGTGGAACTTTGCGTCAAGGCAAAAGAAGCGCTGGAAGCGAAAGACGTCAAAGCGCGCGTTATTTCCATGCCCTGCGTCGAAGAATTCGAAAAGCAGAGCGACGATTATAAGGAAAGCGTTCTTCCCGCCGACGTCAAAGCGCGCGTGTGCGTAGAAGCGGGATCGCCTTACAGCTGGTATAAATACGCGGGCGACAAAGGCGAAATCGTGGCGATGTCCACGTTCGGTGCGTCCGCTCCCGCAAAGCAGTTGTTCGAAAAATTCGGTTTCACGGTAGATAACGTCGTAGAAAAAGCCATCGCCTCTATCGAAAACAACCGATAAATACGGCACAAGTCAAGCATTCCCCTTGGGGGCGGGCGTTGCCCGTTTCGTAACGGATTGTTGCAAAACCGTTTGAAATTAATATTTATGCCTTTTTCGTAGGCTTCCCCTTGGGGGCGGGCTTCGCCCGTTTCGTAACGGATTGCTGCACAACCGTTTGAATTTAATATTTATGCCTCTTTCGTAGCCTTCCCCTTGGGGGGGGCGGGCATCGCCCGTTTCGTAACGGATTGCTGCAAAACCGTTTGAATTTAATATTTATGCCTCTTTCGTAGGCTTCCCCTTGGGGGGAAGCTCCTTGCGAAGCAAGGTGATGAGGGGCGCAACTTGTTTTCTATAAAAAACATTTCAGGCTACCGCAGATACTTTCTGCGATAGCCTTTTTCCGTTTCCAAAATGCCTACAAAAACCCCTCTTATCTCAAATACTGCCCCTGCGCCGTAGCCAGCACGCGGTTCACCTGAATTTCCTCTCCGCTGAACGCGTCCACATACACGAAATATCCGTCCTCTCCGTAGCTGCACGCAAATTCATAGCAAAGTCTTTCGCGCTCTCCCTTTTTAATCACCGCTTTGCGCGAAGAAAGCACCGTAAGGCGTGAATTCAACGCCTTTTCCGCCAGATCTTCGCCGATCATCTCAGGATTCTTCCCTTTCAACGGTTTTGCGGGTTGAGGCTGCTTTTTCGCCGCCGTTTCAAGGGTTTCCTCCGCTCTCGTTTCCGCAGGCATATGCCCGCCGCGCCGCGCGTGGTTATTCAGATAATTCACCGCAGTGAGTCCCACGACTTTGCCGCGTTCTTCGCACACTTTCACGCTCACGCTGTCCGGGTAGTACGCCACGCCGTTTTCTTCATACACGAAGAGGAAAGTAGCGTTCACGCCGCTTTCGTTCACCCACACCGCCGTCATATTTTCATATCCCAGAAAATCCAGATAATTTTCTGCAATCGTCAGCGCGTTATCGATATCGAAATTTTTCGCGGAACAGTCGGCGAAATAATCGAACCCCGCCAGCGCGCCGTTCGCTTTCGCAATCTCGGCGTAAATCTTCCGCCCCTGCGCGTCCGTCATCGAAAAGTTAAACGCGTCGATTTTTTCCGACTCGGTTTCGCCCGCGTACATAATCTCCGCTATGTCGTAGTCCGCGAAATACTTCAGGCAAGCCTCTTCCGCCTGCGCCGAAGAAATGCCCCGTCTGCCCTGTTTCGCGCCCTCCTTTCCTGTAGAATTTCCCGAGGGGGAGCCGTTCGTCGCGGCTATCCCCCCCTCGTTTTCCTCGGCAATGCCCCCTTCGAGGGCATAATTTTCGATATTGCGGAAGTGTTCGTACACCTTGTTGCCCGCCTTATCCCTCATGAACATCGCCATGTCTTTATCGCTCAGCTCTTCCGAAAGCTCCGTCAGTTCGGCTAAAATCTTCCGGTTTACGGCATACAGCGTCTCAATCGTCTTGTAATCGTTTTCCGAAAGCCGTTCGCCCGCACGCAACTTTTCCAGAATCCCCTGCGCCACGTCGCCCGTACGGTTTAAAAACGCCGTCATGTTCACGTCCGTTTCGCTGTCCACCGGGAATTTTTCCAGCGTGCTTTCCGCCAATCTTGTTTTCACCAGCAAATCGGTAAAAAGCTCGCTCTGCGTCTGTCTGCCGGAAGCCACGCGCGCCTTGGAAAGGTCGCCGTCCACGTCCGAAATCGTCCCCGTCAGCTCGTACAGCGCGCCGCGGTATCCCGTGGAAAGCGCCATATTCGCCTGATTCATTCTCACCGCGCCCACCGTTACCACGGAGCCAAGCGCCAGCGTAACCACGCCCAGCGAAATCACAGCCGCCAGCCAGCCGCCGAAGCCGGGCGCATGGTTCTCGCTGCGTCTGCGCTCTCTGTTTTCAAGCCGCTGCTGTTTTCTCTTCAAAGCCGCGTCGCGCCGCTGTAATTTCAGGCGGTACTTTTTTTCGCGCTTTTCCTTTTTCGCCGCAATGCGCGCTTCCTTTTCTTTGGCAAGGCGCTTCGCGCGCGCCTCGCGCGTTTCCGATTTCAGCGCCGCGCGGCGTTTTTCTTTTTCCGCGCGCCGTTTCGCATGCAGCGCCTTGCGTTCCGCTTTCGCCGCCGCCCGCTTCTCTTTCATCGCGATTTTTCTCTCCTTGCGGCGTTCTTTTCCGTCCAGACGCTTCTTTCTGCGTTCTTCCTTTGCCGCAAGCCGTTTTTCTTTTCTCGCCGCCCGCGCTTCCGCACGTTTTTTCGCGCGCTCTGCTTTCGATTTCTGCTTCTCCGCCTTGCGCTCCTCTTTCTTCAACGCCAGCTCAACGCGTTTTTTCGCCGCCGATTTCTCGCTTTGCTTCTTCTCCTTGTTCTCCGGCTTCTTCTCCGCGTTTTTCGCGTTGTTTCCGCCTCTGCCCCCTGCGTTTTTCGTTGCAACGGACTTTTTCCCCTGCTTTCCCGCGGCGCTTTTTTCCGCCTTTTCCTTTGCGATAACCTCCACCTTTTCCTCTCCGGAAGAAGTGTTTTTACCCGTTTTCGTTTCCTGCATCTTTTACTCTCCTTTTCACACTATCCTTGTCGCGCCCGCGCCGGAAAGGCTCCGAAGCGCTCCTTACACCGCAAACACGTGTTTTCCGATCACCGTAACCGTCTTTCGCGAAAAAATCCACGAGCTCGTCGCCACCGCGGGGTTATAATAATAAATCGCTCCCCCCGTAGGGTCCCACCCGTTCACCGCGTCCTGCGCCGCGCTCATCGCCGCAGAATCGGGCGAAAGATTGATTTGCCCGTCGGAAACCGCCGTAAACGCGCCTTTCTGATACACCACGCCCGAAACGCTGTTCGGGAACGACGAACTTCTCACGCGGTTCAGAATCACCGCGCCTATCGCCACCTGCCCCGCGTACGGCTCGCCTCTGCCCTCGGCGTAAATGGTCTTCGCCAGAAGATACAAATCGGAACTCGTATACGTCGAACCGCCGCTGCCGCCGCCCGCAAGCACGTTGTAAGAAGCCGTCATTCCAAGCGCCTTATACGTGGCTTTGCCCACCACGCCGTCCGCCGTCAAGCCGTTCTTCTTCTGAAACGCAATCACCGCCTCGCGCGTTCCCGCGCCGAATATGCCGTCCACGCTTCCCGAATAGTACCCCCACCGTTTCAGCCTACGCTGTACTTCTTTCACTTCGTCGCCCTTCGAGCCTTTGCGAAGCACCGCCACGGCGGCAACGCTGTCCGCGCCGCATTCCGCGGTATACGCGCCCGTTTCGTACGCTTTCGCCCGCGGCGCCGCAACCGCCGCCGCACAGCAGTAAATAAACAAGCCCGCGGCAGCCACAGCTATCCTTTTCACTCTTTTCATCCTTTCTTCTCCTTGACGCCCGCCCTCGCGGTTGTCGGTTTTCTAAAAGTATGTAAGAGGAATCCGCGTTTTATTCGCATTCTGTTTAATTTTTTCCCGCGCCGCCGCGATTTTTGCCGCATGCGCCGCCGCTCGCCGTCAATCGCCGTTTCGCCGCGCCTTCCATTCCGCAATCCGTTCCAGAATCAGACTTTTATACGCCACGTTTTTTCCGCCCGCCGTCGAAAAACACAGCGGCGGATACGCCACGCACCACCAGTTGTTTCCTTCGCCGCTGCCAAGGCAAAGTATCAGGGCTTCGTATTCCCCCGCGGGCAGCGTAACGCCGTCGTACACGCGCGAAGGAAAGTATTCCTTTTTCAGCTCGGCTTTCGCCCGATAGCCGAACCCGCGGCGCGAAAGCGCCTTATCCGCCACAGCCTCTATACCGTCGAAATTCCGCCGTATCGCGGCTTTCGCCGCTTCTTTATCGTGCGCGACGGCAAGCACGGGGATGAGAAAATCCACCACTTCGTCGCGAATTTCGTATTTTACTCGCTGCGCCGCGTCCTCGTTCGAATCCGCGCGGATATGAATCCGCAGATACTCCGCCGTAACGCCGCCGGAATTATCGCCGCCGAACCCGCCGAGCGTTCCCGCGGAAAACGCGGTAATCAATAGCGCCGACAAAATTATTATGATTGAAGCAAAAAAAGTTATGCAATTTTTTTTCATACCGAACCTCTTTTTTTCACCGTTGCTTTCCGCAACGCGTATTTTATAGCCCGGTTACAAAATTTTTATACATTCACCTAAAAATATTCACTGTAACACAAATTCTTTCCCTTGCTTTCCCCTTCGGGGAAAGTGTCTGCGTAAGCAGACGATAGAGCAATTTTTTGACTTTGATACAGCCTTCCCCTCGGGGGCGGGCATCGCCCGTTTCGTAACGGATTGTTGCAAAACCGTTTGAAATTAATAATTATACCTCTTTCGTAGCCTTCCCCTTAGGGGGAAGGTGGACAAAGCGAAGCTTGGGACGAATGAGGGGCGCAACTTGTTTTCTATTTAAAATTTTTCAAACAAACAGGCCGCTGCCGCTTCCTTGCTTTCCCCTTTGGGCAGGCTTCGCCTGTTTCATAACGGATTGTCGCTTATCGTTTATATTTTTAGTTTTTGCCTTTCATCTATCCCCTTGCTTTCCCCTTCGGGGAAAGTGTCTGCACAAGCAGACGATAGAGGTCAATTTTAATTTTTTTGACTTTGATACAGCCTTCCCCTTGGGGGGCGGGCATTGCCCGTTTCCTAACGGACTGTTGCAAATCGCATAAATTTAAAATTTCTGCCTTTGTCATAGGCTTCCCCTTGGGGGGAAGCTGTCAACGAAGTTGACTGATGAGGGGCACCGCTTTCCCCATCGAAGCAAGTGTGTACAAACAACCGAAAGAAGTCAATTCAATTATTTTCCTCTCCGCCAAATGCAAATAATACGAACCTTGAAAAATCGGGGTTCGTATTATTTTTTGCAATGTTTAAGCACCCGCCAAAGTGCCATTTGAAGTTTTTTCAGATTTTCTATGTCCGCAAACTCAATAGCGGTTGAAAAATTTAGAAATTTATGCTATAATATCTGTATCAATCATGGTAGGTAAACATAATGGCGTTTGATTTCAAAAAAGAATATAAAGAGTTTTATATGCCGAAAAATAAGCCGTCAATTGTTACAATTCCGAAAATGAATTATCTTGCGGTACGCGGTAAAGGTAACCCGAATGACGAAAACGGCGAATATAAAAAGTCAATCGGGATCTTATATGCCATTGCTTTTACCATCAAAATGAGTTATAAAGGTTCGCATAAAATCGACGGTTATTTTGAATACGTCGTGCCGCCGCTTGAAGGTTTTTGGTGGCAAAACGGTAATTTGGGCGAAATCGATTATGCTCACAAGGACGATTTTAATTTTATATCGATTATTCGCTTGCCTGATTTTGTTACGAAAGCAGATTTTGATTGGGCGATAGAAGAAGCAACACGAAAGAAAAAAGAAGATTTTTCAAAAGTTGAATTTTTGACATATAACGAAGGCGTTTGCGTTCAGTGTATGCATATCGGAAGTTTTGACGACGAGCCTCAAACCGTTTCGCTTATGCACGAATTTATGGTTGAAAACGGATACAAATCAGATATAACCGAAAATCGTTATCATCACGAAATATATTTATCAGACCCGCGCAAATGTGCGGTAGAAAAATTAAAAACCGTTATTAGAATTCCTATCAAAAAGGATTAGCGTGTAACGTTTCAGACTATTCGATTTACGTTACTAACGCCCCGCCAAATGCAAATAATACGAACCTTGAAAAATCGGGGTTCGTATTATTTTTTGCAATGTTTAAGCACCCGCCAAAGTGCCATTTGAAGTTTTTTCAGATTTTCTACGTCCGCAAACTCAATAGCGGTTGAAAAATTTAGAAATTTATGCTATAATAATAAACAAGCAAGACAAGTGTGTCAAAATGCATAATTCAGTTTTGCCAAAAATATAAAGAGGTTAATTCAATGGAAAAGAAAAATTTTAATCGCGGAACTATGGTTGGTGGTATTGTAAGAATTATAATCGCCTTAATTGCTGTGCTAATTGCTATTAATGTAATTAGTTCGGGAATCAAGTCATACGACCCTGAAGATAAATTCGGAACAATATTTATGTGCCTGATTGGCGGAATAATGATTATTGCGGCAATAGGTTTCATTGGCAACGGAGCAAAAATGATTATCGACGGTAAAAAGTCGCTTGAGGTTGCCCATAAAGGTCATTCCGAAAACGGTAGAATAACAGACTTAACCGAAACGGAAGTGACTGAAAATAATAACGGTTGCGTTTCTAATTACACGATATATAACTTAAAGTTTGAATACACGGACGATTCCGGCAATTTATGCGAAAGTCAAGAGCAAGTTAGTCAAAAAATTTATGAAAAATTACAACAAATGACGCTTGTTCCTATTCTTGTATACGGTGAACGTGCAATATTTGATAAAAAAAGATTCGATGACGAAAATAATATGTGATGAATTCACGTTCAGATTGGTTAGTGTTGAGCGACTATTATTCGGTTTACGTTACTAACGATTCGCCGCGCACAACAAAAGCGGAGCAACTTTTTCCAAGTCGCTCCGCTTTTATTTTCTGCTGATTTTTCGCCGAATCCGCTAAAAATTTACACCATCGCGCAATGGTCGCAATCCTCGTCCGCAGGGAATTGCGTCTTATCGTATTCGATGCCGTTTTTATCATAGTAATCCTTAATCGCGCGCTTAATCGCCTCTTCGGCAAGCACCGAACAGTGCATTTTATAAGCGGGCAGCCCGTCCAACGCCTCCGCCACCGCCTTGTTCGTCAGCGTAAGCGCCTCGGAAAGCGGCTTGCCCTTAATCATCTCCGTCGCCATCGAAGAAGAAGCGATCGCCGAGCCGCACCCGAACGTTTCAAACTTCACGTCCGTAATAATATCGTTATCTATTTTCAGATAAATCTTCATGATATCGCCGCATTTCGCGTTGCCCACTTCACCAACGCCGTCCGCGTTCTCTATGCTTCCCACGTTTCTCGGATTTCTGAAATGATCCATCACTTTTTCGCTGTATAACGCCATAATATTTTCTCCTTTTGCCCCGCTTCGTATCCCCGCAGAGCTTATCCGTATTTCTTTTCCGCGGGGTTGTGTCCCGCTCGCCCGGTTACGCCGCCTAAATCACAAACGGCTTTTTGCCGCTGACTTTCTCTTTCCAGAGCGGCGAGAAGCTTCTCAAATATTCGATGATTCTGGGAATCACTTCCGTCATATACTTCACGTCCTCTTCCGTATTGTCCTCGCAAAGCGAAAGCCGCAAAGATCCGTGCGCCACCTCATGCGGCCGCCCGATGGCAAGCAGCACGTGCGACGGGTCCAGAGAACCCGAAGTGCATGCCGAACCGGAAGAAGCGCAAACGCCCTTGTCGTCCAGCAAAAGCAACAGACTTTCGCCCTCTACCCCCTCGAAACAGAAGCTCACGTTTCCGGGCAGACGGTTTTCTTTCGTGCCGTTCAACGCGCCGTGCGGAATCTTTTCCAGCCCCGCAATCAGCTCGTCGCGCAACTTTAACAGCTTTTCCGTATTCGATTCCATATTATCGCACGCTTCTTTCAGCGCCGCCGCCATACCGCACGCCGCGCCCACGTTCTCCGTGCCCGCGCGTTTGCCTCTCTCCTGCGCGCCGCCCTCGATCAACGGCTGCAAAAACACGCCGCGGCGGCAATACAACGCGCCGATTCCTTTCGGACCGTGAAATTTATGCGCGCTCATCGAAAGCATGTCGATATTCTCTTTTTTCACGTCGATGGGCAGATGTCCCGTCGCCTGCACCGCGTCCGTGTGGAACGTTACGCCCTTTTC
>ERZ779729.2296-NODE-2296-length-11580-cov-3.506030_pt1 | contig 11580 bp, 10 predicted proteins | sample MGYA00511072_ERZ779729 | MGnify/ENA primary metagenome ERZ779729 (study PRJEB29588, sample SAMEA2156675) | human gut metagenome | biome: human gut; feature: human-associated habitat; material: faeces | place: Denmark | collected 2008/2010 ...
CATCATAAGTGATTGAGCGTTTTGTGCGCAAACTTAATGACATTGACTCTATGGGGATCATATCAGTCTCTCATAGAGGGAGCAAAATGGCGCGCTCTTCGTATTTAGATGGGAGATAGGAGTCACTTTCACCGCACTATACTATACGTTTGAACAAAACACAATTTGTTCAATTGGTCAATAGGGCGATTAATCGCCGGCGCAAGCTACATCAACTCGTCTCGCCAACAGTTTATTATTCTCCCACAAGCTTTAAACCCCAATCATCCCGAAGCCGATCCATAAGCTTCATAACAGCAATCGTCTCCTCATGCGGCATTTGAGGACATTCGATAGCGCCGCTTTCAAGGGCCTCCATACAGGCCTGTACTTCGTATTCATAGCCTGTATCTAAGCCTTCAGCATTAAATTCTTGTACCAGTTCTCTTTTACGATTATAATGCCTTACTGTTTTCAGTCTGCTTAACCCTTGAATTTCCAACATACCATCATCGCCGCTGATATACCACTTATTACTTGTCGGCGCAATCATGCTACTGCTTAACATAGCCATCTTTCCATTAGCATACTTCAAAATAATCGAATTTGCGCCATCTAGACCATTCTCTTCGAAAATAGCTGTTGATGTAACATCTTCATAGTTATTACCAAAAACGAGAAATGCATCGTTGATTGCATAGACTCCTAAACCAAGCAGGGTACTACCAGCTAGTTCCGGCGCAAATCCGTTTAGATCGAGCTCACCTTTATTAGCAAGCAACAATCTGGGCGTGCCGATAATACCACTATCAACTAAATCACAAATTTTTTTTGCCATTGGCTGATAGCGCATCCACATTGCTTCTGCCAAAAGCAACTTCTTTTCGCGTGCTGTGTCAATCATTTCTTTAGCCTGTATATAATTCAAAGCGAAGGGTTTTTCACACAATACAGCTTTTCCCTTATTCAAACATAACAGCGTATGTTCATAATGCAATGAGTGTGGTGTAGCCACATATACCAAATCAATATTGTCGTCCTCCAACATTGAAGCATAAGAGCCATAAGCGTTTAGAACGCCGAATCTATTTGCGAAATCTTCTGATTTTTCTTGTGTTCTGGATGCACAAGCATAAAGAACAACATTGTTCATTCTGGAAACAGTGTCAGCCATCTGTGCTGCAATATTTCCTGTTCCCAAAATTGCAAAATTCATTTTTTTCATATGTTTACACCTCTTACCAAACTGTTTGCAAAACTGAACTTAGTCCACATATCCCTCTTCGTAGGTACATCCTGCTTGAATTATAACATTGGGACAGTGGAGCCAATATTGGCCAGTTCTAAAAACGCCTTTACATTGTTTCATCTTTTCACGGAACGGTTGTCCATCAGGAATAAATTCAATCTTTTCTTTTGTAAAACGTTTTTCATATTCCTTTAGTAGTTCCGGAGCGTAATCAACAATTTTATCTGCAAGGAAGATTTTTTCTATAGCAATTTCTTTCTTAATTATATCTAGAACGTCCAGTAACTCAGGTAAATTAGGTTTCACCGCCAAATCCACAACTTCAATTCCTTCAGGAATGTTGAATCCAGCATCGGTAATTCCCAAGTAATCCAAATGACCTGTTCTTGCTAAAAGGAATTTTCCCTGTGCGTTCAGCATACCACGTTTCAACATACACTTATCTCCTTTCTCAATCCAACTTTAAAAGAGGTACGGTTTTCATGCAATTATCTATTTCCTCAACTGATGGAACAGCATAAATTGCGCCGCGTTTTGCGGCACAAACAGCGCCTCCCGCGTTTGCTCGTTCCATAATGTGGTACATAATGTCATTGGAAATAGAGTCTATATCGTAACTGTATTCGGCCAGACCAGCCAGCATAACCGCTGTAAATGTATCACCAGAAGCATTTGTATCCACTACTTTTGTGTCATAAGTATACAGCCGGCCTGATCCGTTTTTATAGCGATAATAGCAGCCTCTTGCCCCAAGCGTCACAGCTGCTAGCTTAACGCCGGCTTCACACAATATTTTTGTACCCTCTACTAAATCGCTTGTCCCGGTATAAAGACTCATTTCTTCTTCAGACATCTTTAAGATATCCATTTCATATAGAATCGGCTTTGCTATAGTTTGTGCATATTCTTGATCGTACAACATCTCACGCCAATTTACATCACAACTGACAAGTTTTCCTTCTTCATGTACAAAGTCAATTGCTTGACGGATTGCTTCTAGAGAATCAGGCCACGCCAGCATAGAACCAGCGATGTGAACAAGTTTTGCCTGGCTAATTAGTTCTTTGTCTAAATGGTTAGGAGAAAATCCCGAAAGGGAAGATTCCAGCTGCATTTTAAAAAAACGTCTATCCCCGCGGTCGTCGTAGTCAACCAATGCAACAAATGTTGGTAAATTTTCAGAAAAATGTACTGCACGGACATCGATATTAACATCTTTTAAAACTCCGACAAGGTAATGACCGAAAGAATCGTCTCCGACAATACTAATTAGGGCCGTTTTGAGGCCTTGCTTAGCTGCACAAGCAAGCATATTGCTGGGTGCGCCGCCTGGATGGCGTTCAAAAAGAGCATTTCCTCTTTCCGATTCCCCGGCTGGTGTCATATCGACTACGCATTCGCCGATTCCTACAATATCAAACATCATACTCCTCCTCTTCATTCAAAGATTAAAACATTTCATTTACAGCAAACCCTTTTTTCGATCCTGGAATGTACTAATTACAATCGTAATAATCAACAATAGTGCAGAAACGACAGACTGCCAGAATGTATTAACCCCTAACAGATTGAGACCATTAGTAATCATAGTCATAAGCAAGACACCCAAAACACTATTTACGATAGTGCCACTACCGCCTTGAAAATGTGTACCACCAATAACGATGCCAGCGATGGTTTCCATTGGCCAGTTTGTACCCAAAGTCGGCTGTGCGGTGCCCATTCTGCTCGTAATCAATACACCAGCGAGTGCTGAAAGAGCCCCGCCTACCATATAATAAGTTACCTTAAGTTTTGATACATTTACTCCGGAGAGTTTTGCAACTGTGGTATTACCGCCTATTGCATAAATATAGCGGCCGTAAGTTGTACTGGAAAGCACAATACCTGATATAACTGTAATAACTGCCATGATAACAACCTGCACAGGAATTGGACCTATATAACCACGACCAAGAACCAAGAATTCGTCAGGCAAATCATAGATTGCTGTTCCATTCGTAATCAAGTTCCCGATACCTGTAGTAAGATTTGTTACACATAGTGTTGCAATCATGGGGGGGAATGCAAAACGGGATACCAATATGCCAGATAACAGACCAAAAAGAGTACCGGTAAGTACAGCAACAGTTATAGCTACCGGGACTCCCATGCCCTTTTTCATACAAATTGCAGCTATTATTGCAGCTATGCATGCAACACCCCCGCAGGAAATATCAACATCTCCAGCAATCATGATGAATGTAGCTCCGCATGCAACGATGATCATAATGGCTGCTTGGCGAACGATGTTCGTAATATTGACTGCAGACAGAAAGCGCGGGTTCAGCGCAGCGAATAACACGACCAAAAAGATGATGATAATAAGTGCAGAATATCTCTTGCTCAATTCAAGAAACTTTTGTTTAGAATTCAGGTTCATTCTTTTCTCCTCCCGATTGCACAGGTCATGATGCTTTGTTCTGAAAACTCTTCACGTTGGAACTCGCCGGTAATCTCACCATCATGCATAACTATAATTCTATCGCTAATGCCCATTATTTCTGGCAATTCAGAGGAAACCAACAAAATTGCCATACCTTGTGCTGTCAAATTATTAATCAATGCATAAATTTCCGCCTTTGCACTCACGTCAATTCCGCGAGTCGGCTCATCTAAGACTAATATACGCGGATTACTTGCCAGCCATTTTGCCAAAACAACTTTTTGCTGATTTCCGCCAGAAAGAAACCGCGCCTGTTGAGATCTTCCCGTTGTTTTTACATGTAAATTTTCGATAAATTCGTCTGCAATAGCATTCTCTTTTGTTACATCAACAAAAAGGCCTTTTCGCACCAGAGACTGGATAGGAAGTGCAATGTTCGTCTTTAAATCAAATTTTTGGATAAGACCTTCATTTTTTCTGTCTTCTGTAACCCAAGCCATACCCAGGTCATAAGCATCTTTACACCGGCGTATATTGACACGTTCTCCACATAGGAAGCATTCGCCGCTTTCTTTTTTGTCCTCTCCAAAAATCAGACGGAGCAGCTCCGTTCGTCCGGCACCGACCAAGCCTGCTATACCTAAAACTTCGCCTTCGTTTAATTGAAGACTGATGTTTCTTGGTGTATGTGCATTACGTGCTAGAACCTTATTATCTATGCCAGAATAATTTTCAATCCGCAACACCTCTTTGCCAAAATAAACGCGCTTGCGTTTATAGTAATCGTCATAACTACGACCTACCATATTCATAACGATTTCATCTTCTGTCGTGTTTTCAGGATAGAGTTCTTTTGTCAAGCGTCCATCTTTTAGAATGTAAATACGATCTGACAGGGTTAGTACCTCTTGTAAGCGGTGAGAAACAAAAATAAAAGAAATTCCCTGCTTCTTTAGCCTATTAACTGTTTCGAACAGTTTCTTAATTTCTACATCCGAAAGAGAAGAAGTGGGTTCGTCCAAGATAATGATTTTCGCATTTGTTGCAATCGCACGTGCAATTTCTATCATTTGACGTCCTGCAATATCAATCTCCGCAACACGTGTTTTAGGGCTAATACTCAAACCAACAGTATTCAAAAGCTCGCTCGCTTTTTCATGCATCTTCGGTACGTCCATCCACCCGTGGTTTTGGTATTCCGAACCAATAAAGATGTTGGCTGTAACATTTAATTTAGGAAGAACAAGGAGCTCTTGATGCACCATTTTGATACCAAGGTCCTTCGCTTGTTTGATTGTAAGTTCCTTGTATTCTTTTCCTTCAAAAAAGATCTGCCCGCCATCTGGTTTCAAAACTCCAGAAATTATATTTGACAATGTGCTTTTTCCGGCTCCATTTTCGCCTACGAGCGCAATTACCTCTCCTTTAGATAAAGTGATGTTAATATCCTCCAGAACAGTCACCGAATTAAAGGATTTTCGTATATTTTTTAATCTCAACAGTTCTTCGCCCATATAGATATCCCACCTTTCTTAAAAAGGCCGGGTACGTCTCATTGGCGTTACCCGGCCTTTTGTTGTAGCTAAAGATTAAGATGCAGTGATAATTGCTAAATAATCCTTCAGCTCTTCCAATGACTTTTCGCGGTTCGCCATATACTCTTGCACGGTGTCACGAGTAACAAGAATGCCATCAACCTTCACAATTCCATCGTCCTGCCCCTCAACCGCATGAACAGCAGCCTCCATAACCTGGACGCCAATTTCAAATGGGTTCTGTGCGACGGTGGCATAATAGATGCTATTTTCTTTTGTCAGCGCAGCAAGCTGATCAGCCTCATCGTCAATGCCAAAAACTTTATAGTCGGTACGACCTGCAGATTCGCTTGCTGCTAGGCAGCCGAGAGAGTTAGTGGAGTTTGCGCACATTGCATAGTCCAACTCGCCTTCAGCCTTCCGGATAACCAAGTCATCCCACAGGCCAAGACCACCCTCAAGGTTAATGTCAGCAGATACCGTTTCGGCGTTAATTGTAAAACCACTTGCTTTAAAAGCTTCTTCCATGCCTGCCTGACGGTCAATTTCAGACTGAGATGTATTGTTATAAGAATAAATAACATTGAAGGAATCCTTGCCGTCATCTTTCATAAATTCTACGGCATATTCGCCCAGCACACGACCCATGGCGACATTATCTGTAGAAATTGCAGCATTGCAGAGGTCAGGGTAGGCCATTGCATCATAACCAATGATAGCAATCTTCCCTTGGGCGTCTTCCATCGCTGCGCGTGCAGCTCCCTGCGCATCACATATCATAACAGCATCATAGCCTTGTTCAACAGCCATATCCACAAACTCTCCGCCCTTAGCCTGATCACTATTCTGCTGCCAAACAGTTAACTCAATTCCGTTTGCATCCGCATACTTCTGGGCAGACGCTGTGATATAGTTAAAATAATCAAGGTTGTTTTGAGGTTGAATGAGAGCCATGCGATAAGTTTTCGTATCGTTTGTAGTTGCGGAATTGCCAGCAGGTGACGTGTCAGAGGTAGAATTGTTTGGGGTATTGGTTGCGCATCCAGTAAACAGAGAGCATAAGATAATCATTGCGAGTAGAATAGAGACAACCTTCTTCATAATTTTCCTCCTATTTTAGAACAAAATATAAATCAAAGGTGTTAACCTTTAATTTCCTTATATTCAGCAGCGACGCGAGTAACCAAGTCATGGTCTGCAGGAACTCCACACACTTTTGCTATCGCTGCTTCAATACCTTCTTCTCGAATCATATTCTGAATCAGCATAGCCTTTTCGTCTCTTGGTTCATCGTAAGCCATGCCATTAGCAATAGACTTGATCAATGCTTTGGGGTCAATACCATACTTGAAGCAGAACATAGCATTTCCAGTTAATCTGTCATTACGGGAAAGTTTTCTAATTGGATCGACAGCGACACGGTAAATCGAGTCATCCATTTTTTCTTTTGTTCCAGGGAAAGAACAAAAAGCCCAAATTTTCTCTTCTGGTATGCCAAACTCCTTGCTTAGTCCCGGAATTGCTTCTTTAAGTACCTCATCTTGTAATGCTGCGATTTCAGGGTCAGCAGATGCCTCTAAGATGGTTTTATAACCCTTTAAATAACCTGCATAAGCACAAGCTGCATGCGGCGCATTGTATGTGTACAACTTAATTTCCTTTAATTGTTCCAAATCATCGCGCAATTCCATCCAACGCGTTTTGCTAAAATCTGCATAAACGGGGGGTTGAATCAGCAATGACATGGTTGCTGTCGTAACAACATCCAACGCAGTTGTCGTTTCAGCATTTGTGGATCTACGCACAATCACGTCTGTAACAATGGCATTTTCACTGAACCATGCCCTTTCTTGGCTGCCCTCCAACGCATTTTCAAACGCCTTTTTGAATGCGGGAATGCTATGATTTTTGTTCGTGCAGCATAGAATTGTAAGCTTATCACCATTTCGGCGAGCGCGCTCCGAAATGCCTTTACCAAGATAAGCAGCCGCTTCAGGGATATCTTCTGGATACAGGCAAAGGGCAATTACTTCGGCCTCTAATATCGCAGGCAAACACGAATATTCCTCGTCATAGCCATAAACTTCATAGCCAGTAATTTCCCGCTTAAAGGTTCCGTTTTCCTGATAAACAGTAACGTTATATTTGCCCGTTTTCAATGCATTTACTACTTCCGGGTCTTTGTCTAGGAAATAGACTTGCCAACCGTCTGTAGAAAACGTCTCTCCCAAAAATCCTTTTCCTTCTCTGCCAGCGCCAACCACTAAAATTGATTGCATATGTATCCTCCTTATTGTTTGAATTTTAGCGAACTTCTCGCTTCACTCATAAAGTACTATATTTTTCCCATATAATCAAGACTCAATTGCGTACGGAATTATATTTCTCCGATTCGCACATTTTCATATTTTGTTTTATAGCAAATTAACGAAAAACGCAACAAATTAAATTGGAAACGCAACTAAATATTTTGCGTTTTTTCTAAATAATACAAATAAACTGTTGTGTTAATGACAAAATCACTTGTATTTTAAAAATAACTGTGCTACAATTGTGAATGTCAATGAATTTTTGAGCCACATGATCGCGAATATTTGAGCCACTAACGATCATAAAAAAGTGAGCTATAATGTTTGGAGAAAAATAGGAGGTTATTTATGGTAAATAAAAAACGTTCTCGACGAGATCGGATTTTAGAGTTGGTTAACGAAAAGGGATCCATAACCACAGCAGAACTCTCTAGCCATTTTCAAGTAACCAATGAAACAATAAGAAAAGATCTTCATTATTTAGATTCTGCGGGTTGCATAAAGAAAACACACGGTGGGGCAAATTGTATTGGAACTTTGTTTAGAGAACTCCCTTCTCTGCAATTAGAGCAATATAGAAGCGAAAAGATAAAAATTGCTAAGAGCGCAGCGCGATTTTTAAAAAATAATGCTGTATTTTTCATTGATAGTGGTAGCACGGCAAGCTATTTGGCAACTTTGCTCGATTCTTTTCATTCTATTACGGTTGTAACCACCTCTATGCTTGTTGCCAATATCATGCAAAGTCAAGGAACTGATAATTACTTATATCTCCCTAGTGGATTTGTTAATTACCATGCCATGCATATATATGGTCGTTCAGTGGAACGTTCGCTACAAGATTTTCGTTTTACTGCAGCATTTTTTGGTTCGAGCGGAATCCGGTACCACGATGGACCTACAGTTTTGGATCCACAGGAAATCGCTTATAAGTCCATCGTTGCAAACAATAGCGAAAAGTGTGTTATTATGTGTGATCATTCAAAATTTTCTATTGGCGGTGTTGCACAATACCTTTCTTGGAACAAAGTCGATTATTTTATTACTGACTCTGGTGTGACACCAGAGAACCTAAGTACACTTGGCTCCCATCCCCAAATTATCATTGAAAATTCATTTTACACTCCATAATTGCAACTCTTGATCTTTTAGGGTCTATCTGAAAACCGGAAATATGACCAACGGCGAGGGATTTTCCGCCTGATGAAGCCATTTTTTCGCAGGAATACTTTGTGCATTGCAAGGAAAAATGGTGCACAGCAGGCGGAAAAGACCCGCTGTTTGGGCGTGTTAACGGTTTTCAGATAGACCCTAAGATGGCAAAGGAGAACGCGACCATGAATTTAACCTGCACCGCCGCCCGGAGCGGGCGGCTCTCCTCCTTTCTGCGTCGGGAGCTGAAGATGTCCTCCGGTCTGATGAACCGGCTGAAATGGAACGGCGGCATTTGCGTGAACGGACTGCCTCAGCACACAAATTATCCCGTCCGCCCCGGGGATGTCATTACCGTCCTGTTAGACGAGCCGGAGCCGGAATACCCCGCCGAGGATGGCGAACTGACGGTTCTTTACGAGGACGAGGGCATACTGGTGGTGGATAAGCCCGCCGGTATGCTGATTCATCCCTCCCGGGCGACGAATCAGGGAACTCTCGCCAACCTTGTGGCCGGTTACTATCGCAGAAGCGGTCAGAATTCCGCGTTCCATCCCGTGACCCGGCTGGACAGGGACACCTTTGGCATCGTCCTGCTGGCAAAGAACGCCCATCTTCACGCCCTTCTCCAGGACGCGGCGGTGAAGAAAACCTACCACGCTCTCACCTTCGGCGGCCCCGACACGGATACCGGCATAATCGATGCCCCCATTGCCCGCCTGCCCCTTCCCAGCCTTCTGCGGCAGGTCAGCCCCGAGGGCAAGCCCTCCGTGACGGAATTTGAGGTGCTTCACCGGGACGGAAAAATCTGCAAGCTTGCGCTGCGCCCGGTGACAGGCCGCACCCACCAGCTGCGGGTACACTGTGCCTACATGGGCTTCCCGATTCTGGGTGACCCGCAATACGGCACGGAGGAATCCCGCCGATTTTCCAACGGACTGGGACTGTCCTATCAGATGCTCTGCGCCCATCGGCTGGAATTCACCCATCCGCTCACCGGGGACAGCATGATTCTTACGTCCCGCATGGACGTAAGCGTGTAAGAATGCGGGAGCGAAACCAGCCCTACCGGGGCAAGCCCAACGCTGCCGTCACCAGAATTCCCAGATTGTCCCGGTAGATTTCCGGGAATTGCTCAATGGGCAGCGGATTCTGTCCGGAACCAGCCTCAATGGTATATCCCGGCCTGCGGAATTTCTGGATGAACCAGTCCTTATACCCTGCAAAACTGGATTCATAGGGCGTATCTGCCAGCTCATAACCGCTGAGCCGCGCAAATTCCTCCCCCAATTCCCGGGCGCCGGGAACCTCGTAATCCTGAAACTGCCAGTAAATCACCTTTCCCTGCGTGTGATACGCCAGGACCAGCGCCGGGTCGATCTCCTGTGTGAAATCTGCCAACGCAATGGACTCCCGCTGATTCAGCGGCGCTCGGCCCACATAATCCCGTGGCCCCGGTCTGGTATAGCCCTGAGAGAACTTGATCTCCCGCGCCCGCAGCCAACCCGCCGGATACTGCAAGTTCAGGTCCACACCTAATAGATTTGCCTTCCACCCCTCCGGAAACGGGATCTGCGGGTAGTTATCCGACAGTCGCTGCGCCGCCGCGTACTGCAATGTCCCGGTTTCGATCGCTCCCGTGACCAGATCCACGCCGTCCGGGTCAACCATCGGCACGGTATAAATGGTCGCCGCCCGGACAATGTTCCGGGCTTCCACACCGTAAAGCCGCCCCTGATTCTGAACCGCCTCCGCAAGCTCCTCTATGAATTTCAGAATCAACGGCGTGGTGATCCACTCGTTGGCGTGGTGTGCAGCGGAATAGATCACCTTCCGGTCTCCCTCCCCGATGGTAAAGGTTCGCACCGGCCGTCCAAACGCCGTTGTCGTCAGCACCTCCGTCCGCAGGAATGGATATGTATCAACCAGCTTCAATATGGTTTCCTCGCAAAGCGCGGAGGTCATTGGTACATCGGTCCTCACGATAGCCAAAATATCACCTCTGGTCAGGATATGCAACAACGCCCGGGTTTGTGCAGTTCCTTTCCGGAGCATAGAAAAAACTCCCCATCCGAACGTAGGGGAGTTTCAACAGGAAAAAGAGCACGAAAAAGCCCCATCCAATCGGATGGAGCTTTTCCAATGTTGGCATTACCTATCTTTCCGGGCAGTCACCCGCCAAGTATTGTCGGCGCTTGTGAGCTTAACTTCTGTGTTCGGGATGGGAACAGGTGGACCCTCACAGCAATCAATACCAACTCATATGGATGGCTCTTCACCATCGTTTATTGTCAAAAGCCTTCCGGCTTCTAACCGCTTAATATTAGCACATCCCGTGCTCCCTGTCAACTGCTTTTTACCAGAACTGCTGGTGACCCGTACCGGATTCGAACCGATGTTAAAGGCGTGAGAGGCCTCTGTCTTAACCACTTGACCAACGGGCCATGGTGCACCTTCACGGACTCGAACCGGGGACCCACTGATTAAGAGTCAGTTGCTCTACCAACTGAGCTAAAGGTGCAGTTCTTACAGTTTCGATACACCCTGAAAACTGAACATTGTTCCTTATTTATTGCAATCATAATCCAGCTCACTGAGCCTGCGCTTTGGTCAAGCTTTCGGCTTATTAGTATCAGTCAGCTGCATGCATTGCTGCACTTCCACCTCTGACCTATCAACGACATAGTCTACGTCGAGCCTCAGTGGAGATCTTATCTCAGGGAGAGTTTCACGCTTAGATGCCTTCAGCGTTTATCTCGTCCGTACGTAGCTACCCAGCCATGCCCTTGGCAGAACAACTGGTACACCAGAGGTACGTCCAACCCGGTCCTCTCGTACTAAGGTCAGCTCCCTTCAAATCTCCTACGCCCGCAACAGATAGGGACCGAACTGTCTCACGACGTTCTGAACCCAGCTCGCGTGCCGCTTTAA
>ERZ779729.2318-NODE-2318-length-11500-cov-4.097335_pt1 | contig 11500 bp, 9 predicted proteins | sample MGYA00511072_ERZ779729 | MGnify/ENA primary metagenome ERZ779729 (study PRJEB29588, sample SAMEA2156675) | human gut metagenome | biome: human gut; feature: human-associated habitat; material: faeces | place: Denmark | collected 2008/2010 ...
TTTAATATCAGAAGATTAGAGAAGAAGTTTACTATTTAAAATTCTTTCCTTAACCGTTGCCGGACGTCAGCTGACCGACGCGGCCGAACGAGATTTCACCGAAGGAGCCGGACAGGTTGACCTGGGATTCACGGCCGAAGAGGCGGTTGCCCTGAGCCATCGTGCCAGCATCAGCTTCGAAGCCGTTTTCGAGAACGAAGCCGACCTTCATGCCGTTGCCGAGATCTTCAGAACCTTTCAGGCCGAAGCGGGAGCCAGACTGGCCGCCGGACTTCATTTCGAGCTTGTCGGTTGCATCCTGGCCCTGAATGTCCTTGTCTTCATGCGTGTACTTCAGACCAAGGTCGACGACACCGTAGAGGGTGACATCGGCAGCATAAGCAGAACCAGCGGCAAACGCGCCGAGAACGGCGAGAGCAGCGAGAGTCTTTTACATTTTGAGAAATTCTCCAAATAAACAGTGTTCAGGTTCGACTGTGCAGATCGACCAGAACAAAAACGAGTATCGGCCTGAAGGTGGTTTTTGTTTATCCAGAAAACTGTATAGATGGGAAATTTTCGGTAAATCTCAGACACTTAGATGCTATTTGAATTGTTGTTATAAAACAACAAACGCGAATTTTATTCTGTAAGTTTGTTGTAAATATAAAAAATTTGGAAATCACCGCCAGTTCACGCCCAGCAGCACGGCAAGGTCTTTAGGCGGGAGGCCCGGCCCTAGTTTTGCGTTTTGGCGATGCCAGGCACAAAGTGATTCGTCGAGACGCCAGCCGGCCGTCTGAAGCGCATTCTCTCCGAATAGATCCACGAACCTTTCCGCCGTCATCAGATCGACGAACCCGATCTCATAGTCCTGCCGATATTTCGGATCCCCAACGGCAAGTCCTTGAGAAAAGACGACCTGCTGCAGATTGCCTTTGTCGTCATAACGGGAATGCCGCGCCCAGCCGAATGATGCAATCGTCGTAAAGCCGACATTGACGGAAGAATAATCCCTGGTTTGAGACACCTGGCGCAAATTCATCATGCGCGGCAGCATGTCTTTCGGGAATGGAACGCGATAGCGCTTGAAATGCACGCGGCGAAGGCCGACGTTTTGCTCTTCGGCTTTGCGCGCAAGATCATCATGCCATTTGAAAATATGCGGCTTGAATTCCTGCTTTATGCCCTTCTCCAATCCCCAGTTGGAAATCCGCATGCTTCGCATCGTCGGAATAGGGCCGTCGGAATCGGCTTTGATCCCTTTCTCAACACGTCTGTCATAAGCGGCCGGGAGCTTCTTTTTCTTCAGTTCCAGAAACTCCGCTCTCAGCGCGTCAGGGTTCTCCGCCATCATTGAGATCGGAACGAGCACGGTTTCGATCTCGGTCACAAGATTTTCGGCAAACCAGTCGTGAAGATCCGCAGGATCGTAGAGGCGCTTGGCGTTGCGTGCGCGGGGATCGAGCTTCTCAATTTCGCGCCAGAAGTGCTTTCGCACCTGTGGCGTCAGCAGAATGAAAGGGAGCGTTCTGCCGGCAAGCCTTCGGAAATTGGTGATGGACCATGGATAGACCTCGAGGCATTGCTCCATGCACCAGGTATGCCGCTTCAGATAGTCCTGCAGCGCATCAAAGCCGGGAACGACGATGCAGTTGGGAAGCTTATCCCGGACCGCTTCCGTTTTGCTGCGGTACGCCACAGCAAAGGCGTAGCCGGCAGGCGCCTCGTCGTCTATAAATTACCGAACGGCCTCCAGCGTGCCGAAGTCCGTTGAAAATTCTTTTAATTCCTTCATTCTGTCGAAACTATCCTTTTGACCAAGAATTCAAAAGAGACAATGAGCTCATCCATTCTTTTTCAGAGCAATTGCATTGGAGGAAGTCAATAGCAGACTTGCTGATTTCCGCAGGCATCTTTGTCGTGAAAATGACCAATGGACCAATGACGGCATGCTCAATGACAAAGAAAGATCCAGCAATGCATTAATTTCCTTGTGCCGAATCGTCTGTCATCCACAACGCCCTCCTGCCTCTTTTTCTTAAAGTAGCACATACAAATCAGCTTTGCGCGATTCCCGCTATCCTGACTGCTCTCCGTAGCCGAATCCTGCTTCGGGACCTCGCCCAGCAAGTGCCAGGCTGCTGCAGCCAGTTTCGGAACAGATGAAATAGAACGAAGAAGCATGTTCGTTCTTGAAGGCTTTTCAGCATCCGGTCAATTTTTCTACGCAGGCAACTGTCTTCCGACATGAGTGTCAAGCGCGAGTTAAAAATGAACCAGAAACGCGGATTAAAAGTGCACCACCCACGCAGACCTGGCGTGCTGCACTTTACTCCCCGCTCGACTATGAGAAGGACTTTTCATCGCTCAGAAGGCCTGTCTACATTCAAATAAACAGTGATTCGGTCTGTTGGAAACCTCTAAAGCACAGACGACTTTGAGGCAATCACAAGAATATCGCCGCATTTAAATTCGTTTTCGCAATTCGCATGCGAGTGCTTCATCACTTAAATGAATTTAAAGACGCCTCGACCGGGTTGTCCTTGAATCCAAAAACAGCCAGAAAACTGTCTCAGAAAAATAGTTCATTGAAATGTTCATTTCATGGACTTATTTGATAAAATAAAGGGAATACGTCTATTAGAAGACAAGCAAGCTGGAAATATCGTGAACCCCGTCCCCGCATCACCCGCCGCAGTCAACCATGAATCCGTAATTGCCGCACTCGACAAATGTCGTGCGCAATCTGTTGGTCGTGTCCCACAGAATAGGAAGAGGAACCCTGAAAATTCATTAGCCTGTGGCAACCCGGCGATTCGGGATGAAGCTGAAAAAGTTCAACCGGTTGAACTTTCCAAATGCTCGACCGAAAACGCGGAATCGAAAGATCCGGCTGCGAAGGCGTATTTGCCCATTGTTGTCAATTCGATCGCAGAGGACAAGAACAGGGATTCGAAAGCGGCAGCGTCTGCTGCCGAAGGACTCTCGCTCATCGGAAAACTGGACAATTCTTTCAGTCCGGCCGATTCAGGCGGGCACACCGGTGTCAATTTGAATCCCGCCGTCGCGTATCTCCTGACACTCGGAACCGATCAATCCCGTCGCCGCATGCTGAAAGTCCTTGACAGAGTGGCACGCATGTTTGGGTCGCACTCGCATTTGGAATTCCCATGGGCACAACTCAGGCATTCTCATTTGCTTGCGTTGAAGGCAAAGTTCGAGCATGAACACTATTCGCCGAATACGACGAATCTCTATCTTTGTGCCCTTCGCGGCGTTTCTCATCAGGCCTGGGCTATGGGACTCATTTCAGATCATGACGAACGAGTCATTGCTTCGGTCAAAGGCAGCCGCGGCAGTCGAGCTCCAAGAGGACGTGCTTTGGAATTTTCAGAAACCAACCGGTTGATTGAAAGTTGTGCCGGTCTGTCTTCGGCTATCGGAATCCGGGATGCGGCCATTTTTGCTCTGGGTGCCGGCTGCGGTCTTCGCAGAAATGAGATCGCGACGGCTAAGCTCGCCGACTACGATGCATCCGACGGTGTCCTATATATTACGGGGAAGGGTAATAAGGAACGGGAGGTGTACCCGCCGCCCTCAGTTGCGGATCGCCTCGCCGATTGGCTTTCTATCAGAAGCGGACGAGGAGGCGACACCATTTTCTGTTCTGTTCGCCGAGGCGGAAAGGTATGCGGTGAAAAATCACTGTCGGCGGATGCTGTTTATAAAATTTTGTCGCGTCGAGCAAAGGCGGCGGGAATCGTAAAATTCACGCCTCACGATTTGCGACGAACCTTTGCAACGCGTCTTCTCGACAAAGGAGTCGACCTCATTACCGTGAAGACTGCTATGGGACACAGCAACGTTCAGACGACTCAGCGTTACGACAAACGTGATTCGAAGCGCCTGAAGAAAATTGCCATTCTGCTCGATGAATAACAACTGCAACGGATATGTCAGAAACCATTACATTTTCGAAATTTGTCGACGAAGTTTCCGTGTACATGGAGAATTCGGCCAATATTCCCTTCTCAGCAACACATCAGGCTGCTGCGGTTCTTGTTCAGGAAATCGGAAAAACACTTGAATGTGGTCATCGTGCCGAATTTCGCGGATTCGGTTCATTTTCGGTTAAATCGTTTGCTGCTCGTGCCGGTCGAAATCCTTCGATAGGAGCAAAGATCACCCTAAAGCCGAAGTGCAAGGTTTCTTTCAAGCCCGGCTTGATGCTTCGCAAGCGAATCGACAAAGCTTGTTGATTGCTTCCAATTTGAAATTTAAAAAAATGTCAAAAAAACCGCGCCAAAAGAAACAATACCGTCCCCGTGCAGTTTCAGTTCCACCCATGTTGAGCACCTTAAAGCTTCCAAAGCTCACAGCCGATGCGCGCGAAGAGGATCGAGTTTTTCTATTGCGCATGGCGAATGGGACGGCAGAAAACGATGAAGTCGTTCTATACAGCCGCTTTATCCAAGTAGCCTGGATTTTGGCTGCAAAAATGGAAAATCCCGTTCAAATCCGAGAAGCGTTTCGAGAAGGACTGCGCGCGATGGGGGCATATTTGTCCGAAGGCCATGTCGAATTTACGTCCGAGTTTCTGAATGTGCTGACAGTTGCCGTCGAAGCGGCTCGAGATGTTCTCGAAAATTCGGGGCAGATCGAACGTGCCCAGGCAATGGCCGCCGTATTGAGCGGAAAGCTTGATGTCGGACTCGACAGCGGAAAAATAAACGGTGAAGAGGTTTTCCTTCCCCGAAAGGTGTAAACAGCTTCGTCGAAAACCCGCATCAACGTCAATTTTCTATTTACGGCTAAAACGCCGCCTTAGACTGAAAGCAGACATCGTTCAACTTTCAATCGGAGATCTAGAAATGCGGGTACCTTCGACGTTGAAGAAATCTTTCAAATCCAAAGAATCCTTTAAGAAGACGCTGGTAACAACTGCAGTTGCTGCGGCTGTTGCAATGTCTTCCGGTTTCGCCTCCGCCGCATCCGATCAGCCGACTCTCACGGAGCCGGTCAAGGCCGGCAACTGGTCAGCTTCTCTTAATCGAAAGGAAAGCGGCAATTACGACATCAACATCTTCGACCAACTTATTACAGGTACCGGCGAAAAGACGCTGAACGTTGAAAAGTCGTTTGAGCAAACCGATTTCGATGCGGTTAAGAAGCTCGATGGCTTCGGAGAGTTCGGCAATTATTACGAAGACGATCTTCACAATCCGTACGAAGTCGGCATGGTGGACGGCGTTCTCATCAATGGGGTCGACACCGAGGCCACTTTCGAGAACGCGTCGGTGGTCGTAACGGGCGGCAGCCTTGAAGGCAACCCGTATGTCGAATTGGGCGGCGTTTATCACCGCGACGGCGTTGCCCGATTCGCGGGTGCGTCGACGATGATTAGTGCAACAACAGCCGCTGCGGCAGACTCGAATGGCGAATCCTGGGTCTATGGCTACGCAGTCGAAAACCCGCTTGGGTTTGCCGAAACGCAGCGTGAGGTTGCCTTCTCGGCGGACAAGACCGATATTTCCGCAGCATCGACGAACGAGAGCGGCCTTGGCGCGATCGCGCTCCTGGTCTCGACCGATGCGGTCGACAATCCTGCCGTGAGCTTTGCCCGCGGCGAATCGACGCTCACGGCTTCTACAGCCGCTGCCGGCAAGAGCGCGATTGCGCTCTACATGCGCAATTCCGACGGAAACGACGGCACGGGCAGCGTAACGGTTGCCGAAGGCGCAACGCTCAACCTTGTTGCGACGGGCGGTAATCCGACGGGTCTCTACATTGATCACGGTACGTTCACCTCGAACGGCACGCTCATTGTTCGTGCTACCACTGATTCCCAGGTAGGATCGCCTTCCGGCATTGTCGCCGCAGGCAATGCCCAGCTTACTTTCAACGGTAAAACAGAGGTTTACACTCAGGGCGACTATGCGGAAGCCCTTTTCGTCAATAGTGACAACGCGGGGACCGTAGCAGCTTCGGCGACTTTCGGCTCGAAAAGTGAGACGACCCTTAACGGATCGGTAGCCGTTGGCATGAATTGCCCCGTCACGCTTGACGGAACGATGACGGTCAATGGCAACGTTGAGCTCATTGGATCTTTGACAGGGTCGGGCAATCTCACGATTAACGGGCAGCGTGCCGAGCAGGAATACAAGTTCGGGAGCATCTTTAGGTACGGAAGCGAGGTAGCGCTCAACAGCCTCGCGATTACGAACTCCGATCTGACAAATCAGGCGAAGATCAGCGTCGCCGGTACGATCACGCTCAACGACGTGCTATTCGAAAATGCTGAAGGGGATCCCGAATATGATTGGCCAGACGCCGAACTTCAGGCTGCAGAGTTGGTCATCGGGAACGCTGAATTCAATAATTACGGCGAGGTTGACGTTTCGGGAACCGTCACGCTCAACGAGGGCGCTGTCGTAACAAATTACAAGGGATTCCATTCTCCGTCGATGGTTCTCAATGCGGGAAGCCGCTTTATTGAAACCTATGATTTGGATGACCCCGAAGATGCGGCCGAATTCAATTCGGGCGTCATTGCTATCGACGGCGACTTGATGCAGTTCTCGGGCGGTACGATCGAAGCCCAATCGAAGGACGGCCAGTCCATGGAGATTACCGGCATCAAGCTTCTGCCTGATCCGGGCAGCGATGCCGAAAATGACGATTCACAGGTTCGTTTCGAAGCCGGCGAATACACGTTTGACACTTTTGAAGTCGACGCTCCTGTTTTTGAAAAAGGACCGCGTCTTCAGGTGACAGGCGGGACGTTGAACCTTGGTAAGCTTACTCTGACGCAGGGTGATGCTTATTTGACGGGTGGCACGGTTAATGTCAACACGCTTTCCGTGGCAGGCGGTACGCTCGTTCTCGGCAGCAGCACTGGCACGGCGCTTCTCAATGTGTCTGACAAGCTCGCGAATGCCACGACGACAGACATCACGGTTGCGAACAACGGCACGCTCACGACGAACCTCGATGCTGTCGGCTTCACCCAGACAGAATCCGGATATTCGCTTGCTGAAGACGTTCATGCGGTCGCTGTTGAAGCAGGCGGCACGATGCGCGTGGAAGGATTCGACGGCGTCAAGCTTTCGATTGCAGACCTCGCAGCGCTGAAGGCTGATCTTGCAGGCACAAACAGCGACGGCCTGCTGGAAATCGTCGGCAATGTTGAAATTACCGACCTCGCGATCACCAACGGTGAAGTGACTGTCGATCAGGTCAATGACCTCGGCAATATCACCACGGATGCGCTTCAAAGTGCCACTGTTACTGGTGTTACTGATAACGGCGTGACGGGTTCGTACAAGGCTGTCAAGCTCGGCGAAGGCGTTAAGTCGCTCAATGTTCAGAACGGCGCTTTGACGCTCAACGGTTCTGCTGAAGGCGGCCATCTTGTTGCCGATTCTACCGGTGAAAATGCGGCCGGCATCGTCGTCACCGATCAGGTTGCCACGATCGGCCGTGCGGATGAAGGCAACAAGGGCACGCTCGAAAGCCTCACCCTTGAAAAGGATGCGATGGTCAATGTCGTCGGCACAAACGAAGCCGTGTTCTCGCTCGGTACCGTCTCCACGACTGAAGAAGCGACGGGCAGCAACACTCTGAATGTCCTCGGTGCCAAGGCTGAAGCCACTGAAATCGGCGGTGAAGTCGCTGTCAATGTCGGCAGTTCTGATGTTGCCGGTCATGTCGACGTCGCCAAGCTCACGACTTCGGGTCTCATCTTCTTGGATCCAGCATGGAAGGGTGATGATGAAATTTCCGACGGTTCGTTCCTGACGGCTGAAGATGTCGGGGCTGACGGCAAGCTCAATGCGCAGATTGTCATCGGCCAGAACTCGACTGTCGCCATCGGCGCGACAAAGGATGAAGCCGTCCAAGCGTTTGCCGACACGGAACTTAAATACGGCCAGGATGGCGTGACGGCAGTCTTCTACGCCAAGAAGACATTCGCACTTTCCGACACGGGTGCTATCCGCGTTGACGGCTCGATCACCGAAGCGCCAGATTCAGTACCCGCCGGCTCTTTCACCGTTGCGGCGAACGGCCTCTTTATGGCGGATGCTCAGGCTGCTGCAGAAGGTCCGGTTGTTACGGCTGTGACCATTAAGTTCGACGAAGGTTCACATATCCGCGTCGTCGGTCTCTCAGATGACAATCTGACCGGCACGCTGATGACGGCAACGAGCACGGAAGAAGGCGCCATTTCCATCGATCAGTCCGTGATTGACGATGCCAAGGACAGCGGTATCTACAGCCTCGACCTCACCACTGAGGGCGGCAAGATCTCGTATGTCGCGACGGAAGTCGCTGCGGCAGACGCGTTCCCAACCTTTGAAGGCACAGCCTTCCTCGAAGCGCTTCGTGAAGTTGGATTGGATGAGGATTCAGCCGATCGTACGCATGCTTTCCTCTCTCGACTCAACTACCACAACGGCATGACTGCTGCAGAAGCTTCCGACATCGGCAATCAGGCAATGGCGCTTGCCGCCACGTCCGGCGTCTACAACGTTGCGCTCGACGCCTCGAAGCTCATGAACAAGTCAGTTGACGGCCGCATGTCGATCGCGAATGGTCTTGTTCGCGGTGAAGGCGCTATGGTTTGGGCAGACGTGCTTGCGACGACGAACGAAGCCAAATCCCTCTATGGTGATTCCGGCTACGACGTCGATCTGTACGGCGGTGTCCTCGGTGCAGACGTGGGACTTGGCAACGGCAAGGTGATTGGTGCCGCTCTCACGGTTGGTACCGGTGACGGAGGCTCGAAGGGCGCTGCGTTCGACGTCGACAACGACGCCGACTTCGTGGGCTTCTCGGTCTACGGCAGCCACCGCCTCGGCGACTTCAACGGAAAGGTCGACATCGGCTGGATGCACACCACGTCTGATCTCTCGGCCACGGCCTTCGGCGTCAAGCTTGACGACGAAGTGACGGCTGACGTCTGGACGGTTGGCATCGGCGGTGAATATCTCTTCAACGTTGGATCCATCAACATCGTTCCACACGTCGGTATTCGCTGGACGCGCCTTGATGTTGACGGATACACGGGTGCCTTCAAGACCGATGACGACACGATGGATATCTTCACCGCGCCGATCGGCGTGGCCTTCTCGGGCAACATCGATGCGGGCGGCTGGAAGCTCGCACCGAAGGTCGACCTCTCGATCGTGCCGAGCTTTGGCGACGACGATGCGACGAGCAAGGTCCGCTGGGGCAACGTGAAGGGAACGATCAAGACTCAGGTGGTCGACGATGCGCCGTTCCAGGCTTCGCTTGGTATCGACGCGCAGAACGGCAACTGGACGATCGGTGCTGCGTATGAACTTGGTATCGGCGGGGATGACAGGACCGACAACATGTTCAAGCTCAAGGCATCGTATGCCTTCTAAAGAAGGCTGAAGCGTTTTAGCGCCAAGTCTTGAAGAGCAGGGCGGTTCCTTCGGGGGCCGCCCTTTTCAATGCCAAATGTACCTGCAGGAAGGGCTTCGAGTAGCCCGCCGTTTTACCCCTCGCGCCGTAAAGCCCCGTCTATTCAGGGCGGGGATATAAGGCGCTGGCCGTGACGCATCTTCACTCCGGCGTGTCCTGCTGACGAATGTATTCCTTCACTCTTTCAAGCGGTGCACCGCCACAGCTTGCTGCGAAATAGGAGGGCGACCAAAGCTGTCCTTTGCAGTAGGAAGTCTCCAGTTCCGGGAATTGTTTTCGAAGCAGACGGCTCGTCACGCCTTTGAGGCTGTTGACAAGCGACGAAACCGAGGCTTTCGGAGGATAGGACACGAGAAGGTGGATGTGATCCTTTTCGCCGTCGAGTTCCTTGAGCTCTGCGCCGAAATCGCCGCAGACTTTGCCGGCAATGATCTTGAGAGCTTCCATGTGCTTTTTCTCGAAGATCTTTCTGCGATATTTTGCGACAAAGACCAAGTGTACATTTAGATCGAAAATACAATGTCTTCCAGTTCTAACGGAGGTCATAGGATTGATGTACCAAATGATATAATACCGTCATGATCCTCCGAAAAGCATTTCAATTCAAGCTTAAGCCTACCGGCTTGGACCGCAGAGCGCTGGCGCGTTTCTGCGGCTGCGCCCGATTTGTCTACAACAAGGCATTGGCTTGGAATCAAGAAATGCGAACGAAGGATCCGACCTTCAAGGTCTCGTACGCGAAGCTTTGCGCGCTTCTGCCTCAGTGGAAGCGCGAAAAAGAAACGCAGTGGCTGGCCGAATGCCACAGCCAGGTGCTTCAGCAAAGCCTGAAAGACCTGATGCGCGCCTTCACGAATTTTTTCGAAGGCCGGAGCGCGTTTCCGAAATTTCACAAGAAGTTTCGCGACGAAGACGCCATTCGCTTTCCTCAGGGCTTCAAAATTGATGAGGCGCGAAAGCAGATCTATCTTCCGTCTGTCGGTTGGGTCAAGTACCGTCGCAGCCGTTTCATTGAAGGCATGCCGAAAAACTTAACTGTTCGACGCAAGGCTGACGGTTGGTATGTTTCCCTTCAAACGGAGTACGAAGTTCTTCAGCCGGTTCACCCGAAGGAAGGAAGCGAGGCCGGTTTGGACATGGGCGTCGTTCGTTTTGCAACTTGTTCGGACGGCACTTTCATTCCGGGCTTCGCATTTCTTCGAAGCAAACTCGACAAGCTTGCCAAAGAACAGCGCCGCCTGAAGCGGATGGTGAAATTTTCCGGGAACTGGAAGAAGCAGCAGCAAAGAATCGCTCGTCTTCACAAGAGCATTGCCGACGCCAGGCATGATGCGCTTCGAAAAGCCGCGATTGAGATCTGCAAAAACCACGCAGTGATCTATCGCGAAGATTTGAAGATCAAGAACATGACGGCATCGGCGGCGGGAACGGTTGAAGAACCGGGCAGGAACGTCAAGCAGAAAAGCGGCCTGAACCGCGCAATTCTCGATCAAGGTTGGGGGACCTTTTTCGTGTACCTCAATGAAGAGATGGACAAGCGCGGCGGTCTCGTTTATGCGGTGCCGGCGCATCATACGAGTCAGGAATGCCCGGTCTGTCACTTTGTCTCGTCGAAGAACCGCAAAACGCAGGCGAAGTTCAAATGCGTTCAGTGCGGGTACGAGGCAAACGCCGACGACAATGCTGCCGCATCGATTCTCAGGCGCGGGCAGCGCCGCAGAGCCTGTGGGGAACTCCGTCCGGTGAACGGAGTTCAAGTGAATCGACCTTCTCGCAAGAGAAGCGCCGGTCAGCAGCAGGAACCCGTCGAAGTGACCGGATCGGGTTAAACCGATCCGGCACAGTAGGGAATCACCGTCCTTCAGGCGGTGAGGATGTCAAACCACTGGCTTTGATCAGCAAACTTGTAATTGCCTAAAATTGAGGCGATCTCTTTCATGCCCTAGCACAGGAGCACAAAATGAATAAGGGTTTGCGCACCCCCTCCCATTCTCGTAACGAAAATGTCCTCAGACCCCCGGAAGCAACAGCGGTGCTGCCGCCGAACGTTTCCTGGTCAGTTCTTTAAAAA
>ERZ779729.2331-NODE-2331-length-11443-cov-1.806112_pt1 | contig 11443 bp, 14 predicted proteins | sample MGYA00511072_ERZ779729 | MGnify/ENA primary metagenome ERZ779729 (study PRJEB29588, sample SAMEA2156675) | human gut metagenome | biome: human gut; feature: human-associated habitat; material: faeces | place: Denmark | collected 2008/2010 ...
ATATACAGTAGTAGCGAAATGCCACGCATAATTGCGGAAATGACTATATCGGACGGTTGAGATAAGCCCCTGCGATATCGAGGCTCTCGGGGATGCCGAGGGATATATTACGACGCCCCGCGGAAAGATTTCCGTCGCCATAAAGCGTCGGGGAAACAGGGGCGCCGTCACTGTGGAACTCCCCGACGGCGTCGGGGGAACGTTCCGTTTCAGAGGGCTGGAAGCGCCGCTCGAGGCGGGGAAAAAGGTGTTTGAATTTTGAGCTTTAATAATAGAGAGCGAATGAAATTCCGCTCTCTTGTTTTATAAAAACGCTTTGCTTATATACCGCAGAAGGGCATTTTTAAGGCGATAAATGTTTTTGGAACAAGTAAAAAGAAGTTGACTTTTTATTTCGTATTTGTTATAACACAGTTAAACAGTTTAACGGCGGGAGGAGAATGCGGATGAAGATCGATCGGCTGATCGGGATTATCATGATTTTATTGCAAAGGGACAAGGCGACGGCTGCCGAATTGGCGGAGCGCTTCGAGGTGTCCGCAAGGACGATAAACAGAGACGTCGAGGACATCTGTAAGGCAGGGCTTCCGCTTGTTACGGTGCAGGGCTATCGCGGCGGGATCTCTTTTGCCGAAGGGTACAAGATAGACAAAACCTTTTTTACGCGGGAAGAATTACAGTCGATTCTGACGGGATTAAAAGGTATTGACAGTATTTCCGAAGAAGCTTATTTTTTCAGGCTGATCGATAAATTGTCGGATAGAGGAAACCGCGTCGAGGCCGACGATGTGATTACCATCGACCTCGCCTCGCATTATCAGGGCCCGTTGACGCAGAAAATAGCTCGGATCAAGGAAGCGATCTTGTCGAAGCGCCTCGTTGCCTTCCAATACTACTCAGAAAAGGGAGAAAGCGAACGACGAATCGAGCCGTATCGCCTGATTTTCAGATGGTCGTCCTGGTATATGTTCGGATACTGCCTGGACAAGGCGGCTTACCGACTTTTCAAATTAAATCGCCTCTGGAAATTGCAGCTCTTAAACGAACCCTTTTCGCCGCGGGAGCTTTCGCAGGCAGAAGTATCGTTTGACGATTACTTTTCCTCCAATGTGATACATTTGAAAGCAATTTTTGCCGAAAGCGAAAAATATCGTCTGATTGACGAATACGGGATCGACTGTTATACCGATTGCGGAAGCGGTCTGCTCCTTGAGCGCGATTTTGCAAGCTACGAAAACATGCGTCAATGGATATTCAGCTTTGGGGATAAAGTTGAGATTTTATCGCCGAGTGAACTGATTGACGATAGAATAAAACAAGCGGAAAAGATTATTGGGCAAAATCAAAAAAATCGCAGCTAATATGACATACTGTTGTCATATTTCTTCCTGTATAATAGCGTCATAAAGCTTAAGGAGACAATCGTTATGACCGAATCGAGATGTGGACTATTATGCAGCGAATGCGCTTACCGCGAACAAATGAACTGTAAGGGCTGTGTGTATATTCAAAAGCCCTTTTGGGGAGAAAGCTGTCCCGTAAAATCGTGCAGCGAAGCGAAAGGGCATGAGCATTGCGGCCATTGCAAGGAATTTCCCTGCGAACTGCTGAAAGGATTTGCTTTCGATAAAGAACAAGGCGACGACGGGCGGCGGATAGAACAATGCAGGTGTTGGCGCGAAGGACGCTAAATTTCTGCTTGGCGAGGTTATAAATTTACAGCCCGCTTACGAGTGAGTATTTTGAAGTAAGGCACGGAAGCTGCGGCGCGATTCATAACGGCTGGTTTGTCGGTTCAATAAAAAGAGGCTTTTGGAAAATTCCGAAAGCTGAATATTCGTCGGGCGGAGCCGTGCGAACGAGCTTATAAAAGACTGGAGCTTGCCCGCTGATATACTCTTTTTTGAAACGCTGTATAAACTGTACGTCATAGGGCGAGATAGGGAAATTGCCTGGACAAGACGTTTATACGTTACGGCTTCAACAGAATGTTTTTTGTAGATAATATCGTGTGCGGCGCCGATGAAATGCGGCGGAAAAATACCGAATGGACTGAAACATGTCAGTATTATGTTTTCTGTTTCGGTTACGCTGATAAAGATCTCAATGCTGATTTGTATAGAGGAATATTCGAAAAAATAAAAAGATATCAGGATTTTGCGGACGAATTTAAGCAAAAAGCCCTTTCTGATTTGTCTATCGGCCTTTACTTGAAATTTACTTGTTTTTATTGGATAAAAAATACGATGTTCTTTTGAAAATATTGAAAAGTGTTTTTTTATTTCAAGCGGGTAATTTTGGGGAATATCGTACGCCGCGCGCAAGCTGTTGTCGCGGTTTTTCCTCTATCATTGCAGAGTGAAGCTGTGTGACTTCGGTCGGTAAATCCTATAAGAAGCGGGAGAGGAGTTTCGCCGTTTCGGACCGAATTTGCGGTTTTTGCGAAAATTAAGTAATTTTGAAAAAACATACACGGATGAGAAAAAGAGCTATTATACAAAATAGCAGGCTCCGTTGTGTAAGGCAATGACAGGGCATGTGAATATTTTTTGTTTGTATCCACAGATTTTTCCTCCGGCTCGGAAAATCTGTGGTATGATTAGGCCTAAACAGATTGAAAAAGAAATAGAAAGAGTTTTTTGTTTTCGTGTGAAAAAGATTGACTTTTTCTCTCGTATTTGTTATAATACTTGCGTTTGTTGAAGCTATGAAAAAACAACGTCTGTGGATTTCTGAAAACAAAATCTGTGACGAGGCGTAGCGCAGCTGGTAGCGCGCAGCGTTCGGGAGTTAATCGCCGTTCCCGACGGCAAAATTTCCGAAAACACCGAAAGCCCTTGAAAACATTGACTTTTTCAGCATTTTAATTTCTCAAAAATCCCGTAAAAAATTGGTCTGACCACATGTTTGACCACTTACGAAAAAACGAGTATTTTCCTCTTTCGAGGCGTAGCGCAGCTGGGAGCGCGTCGCGTTCGGGACGCGAAGGTCGTGGGTTCAAATCCCGTCGCCTCGACCATTTTAACCATGAAAACAGACCAAAACTTTAAGTTTTGGTCTGTTTTTCATTTATTTGTTTATTAGGCTGAGATAGGTTAACGGTCAAAAAATTATTGCGTTAGAATAGAAAAAATGAAACAAAGAAAAAAGCCGAGCTGTTCATCAGATCGGCTTTCAAATTTAGAATATGTAATAATTTTCAGCAATAATTTTTTGCGTTGACAACGGCGAGGATTATGTTACAATCGCCACAACGAACAGGCAAAAATTTCGGAAGGGGGTTATTTTAATAATTTTCTGTTTTCCGTTTCATTTAAGACTTTCATTTGTGAAATGGCGATTTGATTTAACTTGCGAAGTCTGTCGGATTGAGATAATCCGTCTGCAATCAGTATGGCGTTTATGTTTTCCATGTTAGAAAGGCAGATGAGCTCGTTGATGGAAGCATAATCGCGGATATTGCCTTTCTTATCGGGATTTTTCTCCTGCCACTGTCTTGCTGTCATGCCAAATAACGCCATATTCAAAATATCTGCTTCGTTGGCATATACAAAACTGATCTGCTCGGGGGTAAGCTCGGCGGGGATCAGGTTCTCTTTGATGGCGTCGGTGTGAATTCGATAATTGATTTTGGCAAGTTCACGCTTTGCCGACCACCCAAGCTGTTTTTGTTCTTCATCTTTTAATCGTTGGTATTCCTTGATAAGATAAATTTTGAATTCGGGACTAATCCACATACCGAATTCAAAAGCAATATCCTTATGAGCATACGTTCCGCCGTATCTTCCTGCTTTTGCCTGCAAACTAATAGCATTCGTTTTTGCCACAAACTCTTTAACGCTGATTTTGAAGTTATTTAAGCCGGCTTTACTTTTAATTGTGGCGAATTCGCCATAATTAAAAAGTGGATTGTAGATAGATTCCCAAATACCAAGAAACTCTAACGTATTTCGGTTGCGCAGCCAATCGGTGATAAAGAACTCACCGTCTTTTGCTTTCAGCATATCCGTAATACAAATATAATCCTGATCCTTTATTTGAACAATATTTATTTTTGTATTGCTTACGATAATCTCGTTCGCCATTGTTAACTTTCCTTATTCAATTAATTTCTATCTTCAGTAGGTTCCAGAAAATAGCTAAGAATAATGTTAAAATTATGGGCAAGTATTTCTAAAACTTCAAAAGGGGATAATCGGGAAATTCACACTTCATTTTTCTTTCATCTGAACGACCGATAAGATAGTCTAAATTGACTTGAAAATATTTTGATATAGGAATTAGAAATTGTACAGAGGGTAAAGTTTTTCTTCTTATCCAATCATAGAAATAACTATTTGGAAAATTGACTATTTTTGCTATTTTACTGTACTTTGTTTTTCTTTCTGATTTGAGCTCTTCCAGCCTTATATAAAATTCTGTTGGATTAGTAGATTCATTGATGGTTTTATCATCACTTTCTCCTAAAAGATACTCCATGGAGATCTTTAAAAAATCTGCCAATTTGACTAAAATAGGGGTGGTCGGAATAATACCATATACCGTCATACGAGTCATTACCGATTCGCAAACGTCTGCTCCTTCAGATAATTCACCTTTTTCGTAACCATAGTCATCAAGAATTTTCAGTAACCGAAATTTAAATTTTTCTGAAATTTTTACTGAATCTTTCGTTGTATTCCTCTCCATATTTTCTCCTTAAAGTTTGAGGCCTAATTATGTCTTTCATCAGTACGACCGAGTAGATAGTCCATTGAAACATTGAAGTATTCCGCCAGTACAATCAAATAGTCTAAAGAAGGTAAGGTATTATTACTTTGCCAGTTAAAAAAATAATTACGTGAAAAGGGCATAGCATGAGCGGCTTTAGAATAAGTAACATTTTTTTCCGCGCATAATTCTTTCAAGCGAATTTGAAAGGTAGTCGGTTGTTCCGATTTATAAAAATCATCGTTATCAATATTTCCTAATAGGTAATCTAAAGAAACATTTAAGAAATCAGCAATTTTAATGAGAGTTCGTACGCTTGGAACTATTCCATAAATAGTTGCCCGTCCTAAAGCCCCTTTACTTATTCCTGCCGATGAAGCAAACTCATATCTGCTACAATCTTGTTCATCAATCAATTCAATTAATCGATTTTGAAAGGTGGGGGAGATTTTATATTCGCTGTTCTCTGGTATTTTTGACATAATTCCTTATAAAGCTCCTAAAATAGCTATTAAAAGACAAAATAAATTGCACTGTAAAATGGACTTTCTATAATTGATATGGTATAATAGTTTCAAAATTGTGTGGCTCACTATATCCATTTAATTTGCAGCTATCATAAATATTCTAAAAATTTTTTTACACAAAAAGACTCGCAAGCGTACGTATGGGAGAAAAGTTGTTAAAATAAGAAAATTATTTCCTCTTTTTTAGGTGAAGTACAAAGATTGTCTTCAAATAAATATGACAAAAAATCCTCTACCTTTAAAAGACTTTATGAAAAAAGAAAACGGCAGGAGAAAATATGGAAACAATCCGATTTAATTGGTTATTAGCACGCTATAAATACGACCGTGAAGCGGTGACAGAGTTATATGAGTTTTATTATCCTGTCATCGTCCGCTATATCAATCGGCAATTTCGCGGCGTGGTGGACGGTCAAGATATTGCGCAACAGTTTTTTCTAAAACTCTTTACCTGTAAATCAAATCCGATCCGCGCTCCTAACGCCTGGGTACGTACCGTCGCCAAAAATATCGCTTTGGACGTTTTGCGGAAAAAAGGCAGACAGAGTGAAGCGGAGAGCTTCGCTGCAATGCCGGAAGAAGTATTCTTGCCCGACCATATCTCCGACGAATTGAAATGCTTGAATGAAACGGAAAAGAAAGTCATCTATTTGCGATATTGGGAACGGTTCAAGCTGAAAGAAATATCCGAGTTGTTGGAAATAAAATATGGCTGCGCGAAAAGTATTCACGCAGCCGCAAAAATGAAAATTAAAAAGGAATTTACGAAGGGAAAATATAATGAAGAATTTACATAAAGGAACTATTATCGTGTTGGTCGGTATGCTACTCGTGCCGAGCGTAACCACCTTAAAAGCAAACGCCGCGGTTCGTTATGAGGAAATAGACGTTCTCTTTCAAGAAACACTTAATGGAATATTAGGCTATGAGAATATTGCTCAGGCGAGCATATCCGCGCAAAAAGAAAGACTGTACGATATTGAGCTGAATGAGCTTGGTGTTGTTTATGATTTTACTTATGACGGAAAGGATGGGTTTGCAATCCTGATCGACGACGGAGAATTAAAGGTCACGGAGCTTACGACGGCGGGCAGTTCTCCCTATGCGGACGAGTCCACGAAAGTCTATGTGTCGGAGGGGCTGTATTGGTATAACGACGACGGTGTGTTTTACGATTGCATATCCGAATTGCCCATTTCTGAAACTTCCGTGAAAGCAGTATCGGAAACGGCGTATTATGGCGCGATAGAATTTAAATATAGTTCTGAACAAATTAATTATACATACCGCTCGGAAACGCCGTACAATATTTTATCGTCGATCCCTACGTATGATTATGGCAAAACGAACGGCTGTGTACCGGTAGCGGGGACAAATATCGTTGCTTATCTGGATAAAACTTTTCCGAATTTGATACCGAATTATGAGCCGGGGCGAAACTTTTTGGGAAGGTATATCTTTAATTCCGGAAATGATACGATTTACGCCGTATCGGATACTTTATACGCGGACATGGGTACGACTATTAGTAACGGTGCGACGGTTTCTCAATTCCGTTCGGGCATGAAAAAGTACGCCAATCGGCAGGGGTACAATATCAGCTTCAGCAGTTTGATGTCGTGGGGAAAGATTAAGTTTGATACGGCAAAGTCGGTCGTTCAACAGGGTAAGCCGATCGCGTTATTTCTTTCGGGACATACCTCTACGACCATAGCGACAGACGATGGGCGCGATATTTTGAATTATGAATCTTCCGCCGGCAATCACGCGGTGGCGGGGTTTGGGTGTCTGGAAGTGACTTATACGTTCTCGAATAATAATACTCGGACGGATAGATATATCCATTGTGCCATGGGCGTGGGGCTTTATCAAAACGGCTATATTAACGTCGGGAGCGCAAAGATTGACGAGGCGCTGGCGATTACGATTTCATAAAGGCGGTAAAAATGAAAGAATTAAAAGATTTGGCGGATAAAGATAATTCGAAAATTCTGGACGAGGAATTTTTAGAGAATACGCTTTATCCGATGGCGGACGCGAACAAACAGAAGCGGAAACAGAAAATAATTTCCATAGCTACGGTTTTGGGAATAGGGATAGTGGCGGTATTCGGAGTTGGATTCGGGATATTCCGCAAAAGTTATACCGAAAATTATGAAACGAAAAAATCGGACATTGTTTATCTGAACAGCAATTTAACATACACTCGGCTTGTCGGGAATTTTGAAACGGTCAATCTAACTTATGAAACGTATCGTAAAACGCCCGTGTATTTTTCCGTTTATCGCGTAGAAGAAGGCGACGGTTGGATGCAGAGCCTTTCCATGAAAGTAATCGTGCAACAGGGCTATGAAATAGACGAAATCGCTTATGCGGAACACTTCGAGTTTTTAGGATATACGGTACATTATAGCGAAATGAAAAAGGCGGATTCATCGACCGAGCCGACGTTATACGCATATAAGGCGAATGGCTTTATCGATACGGGCGCGGAAAGGTATGTGATGGAATATGCGGAATTCGGCACGGAAGACAATTACCATTTTGCGGAATATCTGCAAGAAACAATTAAACAAAAATAAATAAATTGGAGAATGAAAATCATGACATTTGAAGTAAAAAATGAAGAAGCAGAGAAATTTATCCACTTGATTGGCTTGGGAAACGACGTGATTAATGAATATCGTGACAGCAAAGAGCAAATCATCGAATATACCGAGCTTGCCCATCGCGTGATGGAACAATACCTCAGTCAAAAGGAACCTAACTTAACGATGCAGAGTATAGGCGTTAAGGAAAATATAGAGTTGGTGGAGGACATCGTTCGAAGCGATTGTTATGAGTACATCAAAGAGTATGAGAAATGCGTTTTGCCGTATGCGGCGGCGCAACTGTTTGCGGACAGAGTATGCCCTGCGGATGCGGAAAAGGAGGTAAATAACGATTTGGCATACGAAATATTTTTGGATAAGATTTTGGAAGCGGGAACGTCGGTTCTTCATATCGCCTATCCCGATTTTAAGGAGGAAATGGAAATGCGGCATAAAAGGGGCTTGGAAATCGAAAAGCAGGCGAATATAGCGATTGTGGAGTGATCAGGAAAACAGAACAAAAAAAGCCCCTGAAAGGTTAGGCTTTCAGGGGCATAAAAATTTTATTTAATCAACAGTAAAAATACTTACTGTAAAAATATAAAAAATGGAGAAAAAGAATGAGAACTATGGAAAAAATCAATTTTGAATACGGCGAATTCAGAGGTGTTGTAAGATCCGTCGATGCATTAGGACGCATAGCTCTTCCCTCATCATTTCGGCGGGAAATAGGATTGAAACTCGGCGACAAGGTGGAAATATTTATGACGACAAAAAACGAAATGGTAATACGCAAAATTGAAACAGTAATAAGTAAAAACGAAATGGAAGCAGTAGGAATATTTATGACGAAAACAAACGAAATCGTCATACGCAAAATCGAAATAGAACAAGCAGATCCGAAGGGGACGGAGGAGGCAAAATGAAATATTTGACAAAAGAATGGCGGATTAAGCACGAACACGCTATGATAGAACTTGAAATGCGTGTTCATAAAAGTGCGGAGGTGGTGGACGAACAGGAATTCAGACGGTTATACGCTAAAAAACAAATGCAGTTTGTGGATAGAGAGATTCGCTATTTCACATCGAACGATTGTGACGGGGTGTCGGATTTCGAGAAACGGTTGGCTCAATACGCTGCATTAACCGACGAGGAAAAAGCTGTTTTTCAGAAAAAGAACAGGCGTTTGTTTTCACGCAAACGCCCGATAAAGTTCGATAAAGAGCTGGCAAAGAAGCGGTTTGAAACAGAGTACAATAAGAGAATGACGATTGCCCAAGAGTTACCGCAAGAGATATTACAGGAAATCTCAGATCTGCGTATTTTTTGTTTAGGATACGTAACGCCAGTAGTGCGTGATAAGGTCTACTGTTACTGTCAACAAAAAAGCCGAGAGGTGAGAAATCAATATAAAGTGGCGTTAAAACAAACGAAAGAAGTTCAGGAAACATTAAAAACATGGTCAAATTTTTATTACTGGGATCGGATACTTTTGGCGATACGAGAGGAGGAAAAGCATATTTATTTGGATATTGATAATGTAATGTATTTCGAAAAAAATACAACGTTAGTAATAAGTGACGGAAAGATTTTGGAACAGGAAGAGCCGGTGTATCTGTACAAAAAGAATGTGTATGCCTCGCCATATACCGGTATCATAGAAACGGAACTGCATCGGGCAGGTGAGCTTTATGAAGTTCACTTTTTGCTGCGAAACGTAGATAGCATGGGAAAAGAAAAAAATTGGTATTTGACGATTGCGGGGACAAATGTAGAAATAGAAAGTTGAAAATAAGTGAAATATGCCTATGGCTTCAGGTGGATTCAGGAATTAAAAAATAAATTGAACGGTAAATAAAGAGAGATTTATGACCGCAATTTATGAAGGGCTGGTTATATTCTTTCCTTTTATCGCATATATATTTTGTTGGGGAATTATAATGAAATCCAAAATATTTTTTGCGATACCTTTTATTTTTTTGACGCTTTTTTCCGCCTGTGAAAAAACGAGTCCGAACGAACAAAGTAGTCATCGGGATTTTACCGCATACAGCATGGAGGAGTTTTGCGTAGAATATTATCTTTTTGATTCTACTCAACCTATCGACGTCTATTTCCCTGTGGTTACCAATAAAAAGATAACTTCCACGGAACTTGGCGGGATTGCGGCAAAATTCTCGGGAAAAGAAGGTTCGTCGGTAAAAGAGCAACTTACGCTTACCTTAGAGCCGCAAGAACAACGGCGGATGAACTTGGAATATAAGGGATATTATATTTCTTACTTAACATATCGGGTAAAAACGGAGAACAATGAGAATTTACTTTTGTACGAGCATGTCGATTTGTGCGATACCGATATTTGGATTTACGCTCAGGAGGAATATAAGACTGTTTCTTTTTCGGATACGTATTTGAAAATTCGTATAGTAGATTCGGTAGAGGAGGTGAAAATTCCCGATTGGGAGAATATCATTAACGGGATGCAAATCCAAATAGAACGGAGAATAAGCGGAGAAAAAAAACGGTGAGGAGAGTATGATGAAAAAGCGATTGCTGACGATTCTCGTAGGGATCGTTTTGTTTCTGATACCCGGCTGCTCAAACGGAGATATAGCGGATCGGATTGTTAAAGAAAATATCGACAATCTCTATCTCATTGTTTATGGGCAAGAAACGATGGAAGATTATGAGATAGAGAACTTAGTGATTACCTATAACAAGACAGAGGAAAAGTATTCAAGCCGTCCGTATAAAATCATGTTGTTAACCGAAGAGTATGCGAAAAATATAAACGCCGAACGGATTGCGAATTTTAAGAACTTAATGAGCGGCGACGGATATTGGATACTGTTTCCTTGTAAGGAGATTGAGAAAGTGAAAGGTTTCGCCGCCTATTTTGGCAAAACGGTAACCGTTTCGGAGCATACTATTTTGCGCGGGTATTCTCTGTATTATAACAAAACGCAGACTGCGATTCAAGGCGTTCCGCATTATGTAACTTCAAACTCTGAGGATAAGAAAGAGCGGAATCGTATGATAAAGAATTCGTTTCGGGATATGATAGAAAATCGTTACGAGGATATTCCCTAATTTTTCCATTACTTCCCAGAGCCTTGTTTCTTTGTCTACTGCTCCGCAAATTTTGAGGGTTGACCTTAAGGTCAACCCTTTGATTTAGCCTTTTTCAGCTCAGCGATTTCCGCTTTCTTTGCGATTATCATCTCTTTGAGCAGTTTCTCGCATTCTTCTCTCGTTTTTGCGTATACGTTGAATTTCCTGCGCTTGCCGCCGGGTAGCCTCGGATAGAAACTGCCTTCCCAAAGCCGCTCGTTTACTTGATACACGCATCCCGTGCCGCTCTTGCGTATTTTGGGCTTATACGGCTCGAAATTCTCGCTTGTATCGCTCGTTTGGTCTTTCCTCGGCTCGTCCTTCGGTTCGGGCATCTGAGCGTCTGTACCGCCGATTTCCCGGTCGATTCTCACTGCCGCCTGTACTCTCATTGCGTCTGTCACGTGGGAGTAGATGTTGAGAGTAGTTTCGGCGGAAACATGACCGATCATCGCCGAGAGCGTTTTTACGTCTATGCCGTTTTCCAGCGCCATCGTGGCG
>ERZ779729.2332-NODE-2332-length-11442-cov-2.584438_pt1 | contig 11442 bp, 11 predicted proteins | sample MGYA00511072_ERZ779729 | MGnify/ENA primary metagenome ERZ779729 (study PRJEB29588, sample SAMEA2156675) | human gut metagenome | biome: human gut; feature: human-associated habitat; material: faeces | place: Denmark | collected 2008/2010 ...
GAGCCGCTGCATCATGTCGAGGATGTTTCCGGCAATGGTAAAGCCTTCAATTGCATGATCAATGCGTCCGTTTTCCACCCAAAAGCCGCAGGCGCCGCGCGAATAATCCCCCGTGACGGGATTGAACCCCTGCCCGATCAGCTCTGTGACGAGAATGCCGCGGTCGAGTTTTGCAAGCATCGCGCCAAAGTCGTCCTCGGCGCTCGTCTGCGTGCTCGTGAGCCGCAGATTGTAGGCGCCGCCCGCGTTGCCGGTCGTGCGCAGCCCGAGCTTTCTCGCGCTGTAGCTCGAAAGAAACCGGCCCTGCATCAATGATGAGGCGGCGGCTGCCGGCGCAGCCTTCGTCGTCGAAAGCGCCCGAACCGATCGCGCCAGGCACAAAGGGATTTTCTTCCACCGAAATATGTTCAGGCAAAATGCGCCGGCCGAAAGCATCCAAAAGACAAGACGCCTTTCGATAGAGCGCCGATCCAGAAAGCAGCGCCTCCAGGATATCGAGCAGCCAAGCTGCCACCTGCGGCTCAAACAGCACGTTGTAGCGGTCTGGGTCAAGCTCTTCGGCATTGAGCCGCCGGACCGCCCGCTCTGCGGCCTTCCGTCCCAGCGCCTCCGGCGCCATCAGCCCCGCCATCGTGCGGGACTCGCACCACCAGCCGTCGCGCTCGGCGGCGCCAGCCGGCCCCGACGCAATCGGCCAGCAGTCGATGCTGTGCCGTCCGTAGGGGTAGCCCGCGCAAAACCCCAGTGAATTAGCCAGCGTAAAAACGCCTTCCGACGTGTCAAAGCGAGCGCCCTCGGAATTCTGTATGGCTGGATCAAAGGCAAAAGCTGCCGCTTCCGCACGAGCGAGCATGGCAAAAGCATCTTCAGCCGTGCCGGCATACGGATGATGAAGTGAAAGATCCGGGAACGCCGTTGCGAGATCCGCCTCGTTCGGCAAGCCGCTCGCCGGGTCCGACTTCGCATGCGACGCAATTTGAAGCGCTGCGCGAACGGCCTGCTCGAGCGCCGCTTCAGAAAAGTCGGACGTGCTCGCCGCGCCGCGGCGGTCGCCTTTCCAAACGTTGACAACGAGCACGCTTTCTTCCGTGTGCTCAATGCTCTCGGGTTCTCCCATCCGGGTGCCGACGGAAAGCCCCCGGTCAAAGCTCGCTTCAGCGCAGGCAGCGCTTGCGCCAAGGACCTTTGCGCGCTCGACGCACCATCGCGCGGTCTCTGCGGTGCGCGGCCCCAGCGCCTCGATGGGCGTCAAATCAACTTCCGCATGCGGCATCGGAGACTTCCTCCATTTCCTTTTCGAACTTCCCGTGCGCTCGGGGCCAATTGAAGCAACGAAGCGAAGCACGCGCAACAAACCGTCCTTCTTCCGCACGTCCAATGCGGTCCGTCCGCCTCATTTCGCATAAGAAACCGTATGATACGGTCTTCATCAGAATCCTTTCTTTTGGAGACAACGCCACCATGCGTCAAGACGCCTTTCCGCCCGAAGACGACGAAGAAGACGAATTTCGAGGCCCTTCGAAATCACAGCTGAAGCGTGAGCAGCTTGAGCTTCAGGCGCTCGGCAAGGAAATGACGAAGCTCGGCGACGAGCAGCTTCGCAAAGTCGGCCTGCCTGAAGACGTCTTCGTCGAAATCGTGGAGTTCCGCCGCATGAAGAGCTTCGGCGCACAGCGCCGTCAGCTGCAGCTGATCGGCAAGAAAATGCGCGATCTCGATCCCAAAGCGGTGCGCGAAGCGATTGACCGCGCAACGGGAGAATCGAAGGCAGCCGTGGCGCTGCACCACAAGTGCGAGCGGCTTCGCGACGCCATGATCGAGGATGATGAGGCGCTCAAGCGCTTCATCGACGAAAATCCTGACGTCGACATTCGAAAGCTGCGCGAACTTGTTCGCGGCGCGCGGCGAGAGCGCGATGCGCAGAAGCCGCCGAAAAATGCCCGTGCGCTTTACCGGATGCTCCACGAGCGCCTCGACGAGGCCGTCGTTCTTGCGCCTCGTGAAGAGGACGAGGACGAAAGAGAATCCGATCAATAACAGCCAAACCGCCTGAGCCGGCCGATCGGCGGCAAGCTTTCCTTTCACCTTTCTCACTATTGCAACGAGTCACATCATGAAGCCGCCCCGCAGCGCAGATAACGAACTCATTCTCGGACTTGTATCCGTATCCGACCGCGCAAGCCGCGGCATTTACGACGACAAGGGCATTCCGACGCTTGAAGCCTGGTGCAGAAAGGCGATCACGACGCCGATCAAGGTGCATAAGCGCCTCATCCCCGATGAACGCTTCGACATTGAGCGAACGCTTCGCGAACTCGTAGACATCATCGGCTGCGACCTCATCCTGACGACGGGCGGCACGGGCCCGTCGCGCCGCGATGTAACCCCTGAAGCGACGCTTGCTGTCGCAACGCGTGAAATGCCGGGCTTCGGCGAGCAGATGCGCGCCATCTCCGGCCACTTCGTGCCGACAGCCATTTTGTCGCGGCAGGTGGGCGTGCTTCGTGAAACGCCGGATCACGCCGCTCTGATCATTAATTTGCCGGGCCAGCCCAAGGCCATTGCAGAAACCCTTGAGGGCCTGCGAGACGAAGCCGGCGCAGTGGTTGTGAACGGCATTTTCGCCGCTGTCCCATACTGCATCGACTTGATCGGCGGACCTTATATCGAAACGGACGACGCTGTCGTGAAGGCTTTCCGCCCCAAGAGCGCAAGAAAGCCGGAGAAAGCCGCTGCCGCCGAAAAAGCAGAAGCGCAGGCGCACGCCGGCGCAGAAACGCCTTCTGCCGAAGCGAATTCCACTGCTCAGACGGAAAAGATCGACGGCCGTATCACCATCGAATCGCCAGAATCATCAGCCGCTCCAGAAAAAGCCGCTGCGCCCGCGCCCGAAAAAAACGCAGAACCCGCCAAGCAAACGGAGCCTCCCTTCCGGCCCGAGGAGCTTCTCACCGTCAGGCCGCGCCGGGGCGGCACGCCGGACCTCACCGTTGTGTGGCTTCACGGCATGGGCGTCGACAACACGGATTTCGCACCCTTCCCCGACGAAATTCTTGATTTCGGCGGTCCCATCTGCCGCTTCATTCTGCCGAACGCCCCCATGCGCGAACTGAGCGCGCATCCCGGTTATCCACTTCGCGCCTGGTACGATTTCCCGGGCGAGCGCCTTGACGACAAGGAAGACGCCTACGGCATTCGGGCCAGCGCTGCGCGAATCGCTGCGCTCATTGCAGAAATTGAGGCTGCCGGCACGCCGAGAAGCCGCATTGTGCTTGGCGGCTTTTCACAAGGCGCCGCCCTATCGCTTTATGCAGGCCTGCGCGAAACCGCACCCCTCGGCGGCATTGTTGCGCTCTCGGGCTACCTGCCGCTCGCCGGGCGGCTCTTTTCCGAAGTGACGGCCGCCGGACACCGCACGCCCGTCTTCATGGCGCACGGCGACTTCGATAATGTCGTTCCGCCCATGACGGCCGCCCGTTCTGCCGGCGTCGTCCGAGAAGCGGTGCCGAACCTGATTTGGCAGACCTATCCGATGGAGCACGAGCTTTGTGCGGATGAAATGAACGACCTAGCGGCGTTCCTCAATACGATCGCAGCCCGCTGATTACCCTAAAGCGCCGCTTTTGAGCCAGTCGCCGAGCAAAGGCGCCTGCGCATCCTTTTCAGACAGGATGGGGGTCTGCGCAAAGCGCTCGGATCCCCATTCAATCTGAAGCGTCGGATCATTCCAGCGAATGCTCCCCTCTTGTCCGGGCGCGTAAGGCGCATCCGCCTTGTAGTAGACAAAAGTGTCATCCTCAAGGGTGAGGAAAGCGTGTCCGAACCCTCTCGGAATAAAAATCGCCTGTGCCTTCTCAGCAGATAAGTCAACTGCAACCCATTGAAAGCGCGTCGGGCTCTGAGGCCGCAGGTCCACAGCGACATCCCGGATGGCGCCGCGCAGCGGCCGAACAAGCTTCCCCTGCGCAGCATCGCCCTTCTGAAAATGGATGCCGCGCAGCGTGCCGCGCGAGCGGCTCACGCTCAGATTGTCCTGCACAAAGTGGGTCGGCAGTCCCGAAACTCGGTACGCCTCTTCGCGCCACAGCTCCGTAAAGACGCCCCGATGATCTTCGTAGTTGCGCGCTTCGATGAAAATCAAGCCTGAGAGCGCTAGCGGCTGAATGTTAAGAAGAGGGTTGGTCATGACGGAAATCGGCAGGGCTGAAGCTTGGAGCGAATGGAAAAGCGTTTTTGGCAGCTCCAGAAGCACCACCCTTTGAAAGCAAAAAAGCCTCAGCTGCTATGCCGAGGCTTCGTGCGTCAAGTTCCTGGGTCTTCTCTGACTGGTCCCCGGAGAGAGACTCGAACTCTCACGGTTTTACCCGGCGGATTTTGAATCCGCTGCGTCTACCATTCCGCCATCCGGGGAAGGGACCTGAATGAATAATACCCGTCCGTTTGGAACGAGAATTTGGAGTATGCCACAGCAAGAAAAAAGAGGCAAACGAAATACGCACAAACGTTTTTGACGTCTTCCATCAAACGCTTGGGTCGAGCTTCCGAAGCCTATTGCGGGAGACGCCGAATTTGCTGCGAAGGATCCGTCCGGCGAACGGCTTCGATCATCGCTGCTATTGGCACGCCATCGGGAGAGCGCCAATTCGGAAGGATTTCCGCCAATGGCACGAGCACGAAGAGACGCGACGTCATCCTCGGATGCGGCAGCGTCAGAAAAGCGGTCGTGAGAACCGCGCCTTCATACTCGAGCAAATCGAGATCAAGCGTTCTGGGCGCATTGTGGACGCCCGCAGGCCGAACGCGGCCATGCGCATTCTCAATGCGCTGAAGCGCTTTCAAAAGAGGCTCGGGTTCAAGCTTCGTTTCGAGAAGCGCAACCGCATTGACGTAGTCCGGACCGGATGAATCCACAGGGGAAGTTGAATAAAAACTGCTCTGCGCGAGCAACTTCGTCTGCGGAAGCGCCGCCACTGCCTGAAGCGCGGAATTAAGCGCCGCACGCGGATCGCCGAGATTGGCGCCTAAGCCGATCAGTGCACGCATTGCTACGCCTCGCTCTTCGAGGATTTTCCGTCGCTCTCGCCGCTATGGCGGTGCCTCGGACGCCGGCGCCGGGAACGACGAGAATCGTCGGACGCGCCGCTCTTGGCCTCAGCGCCTGCAGATCGGCTTCGCCTCGCCTTCTCGGCTGTTCGACGGGCTTCCTGCTGCGCGCTTTCAATCATGCTGCGGCGGATTTCATCGTCTGCCTGCGAGAAGGCATCCCACCATTCGGGAAGCGACGGCGGCACGTGCCCAGTCATGGCGCGAAGCACCAGGAAGTCATAGCCGGCACGGTAGCGCGGATGCTGAATAATGCTCCAGGGCGTCTTTCCTGTGCGCCGCTCAAGCCTGGCCTGCATGAGCCAAATATCGTGCATGTCCGCCTGATACCGCCGTTGAATCGAAAACTGCTGACACTGCGTTTCCAGCACATCAACAGCGGCTTCATGCAGCGCGGCGATCCGCCCCAGTTTCCGCTTCTCTTCGTTATAAGCCCAGCGCTTGGCAACCTGCGGCCACAGCAAGGTTCCAAAAAGAAACGCCGGCGAGATCTTTTTTCCGACGGCAAGCCGTTCGTCGGTGCGGCGAAGCGCAAGCATGAGAAACTTTTCGCCGTCGGGCTCTGAAAGAATCAGATCCAGAATCGGCATCAGCGCCTGATTGAGCTTCGCTTCGCGCAGCTTCTTCATGCTTTCGACAGCCTGGCCGCACGTCAGAATCTTCAGCAATTCATCCGAAAGGCGGGCTGAGGGCACATTTTTGAGAAGCGCGCCCATTTTGGCAATCGGACGCTCCGTCGCCGGATCCATTTTGAAGCCCAGCTTGGCTGAAATGCGTATGGCGCGCAACATTCGCACGGGATCCTCGCGATAGCGCGCAGCCGGATCGCCGATCATGCGGACGCGCTTCGCGGCAATATCTTCAAATCCGTGGTGGTAATCGTAGAGCTCTTCCGTCGCCGGATCGTAATACATCGCGTTGATCGTGAAGTCGCGGCGCGCCGCATCCTCCCACATCTCACCGAAAACATTGTCGGACACAACGCGGCCCGCGGCGTCCTTCCTCACGCCCGCGCCCTCGAGCGCCCGAAATGTCGAACATTCGATGATTTCCCGGCCGAAAATGACGTGCACAAGCCGAAACCGCTTGCCGATGATGAGTGCGCGGCGCTGGCAGCGCTTGACCTCATTGGGTGTTGCATCCGTGGCTACATCAAAGTCCTTGGGCGTCACGCCAAGGAGCAGATCGCGCACGGCGCCGCCCACAATGTAAGCGCGATAGCCGCGCTTCTGGAGCGCCTCGCACGTGCGCTTGGCCTGCCAGGACACCAGATCTGGCGAAATTTTGTGAACTTCCTTCGGAATAATGCGCGGCTCTTTGACGACGACGTCTGCGGAATCGGATTTCATCCAGCTTTTGAACCGTTCGACGATTCGCTCAAACATCAGCGCGCTCCTTGTGGAAAAGGTCAAGAACGCTCCAATGCCGGCAAATAGCTACATCAAGCAAAGCTGAGTCGGGGTTGACGGCAACGGCGCGGCCGCTTCGGCCGGGCGCATTGCCGAAATTGGCTGCCCAATCGAGAAGCGGGAGGTCATTGATCGAGTCGCTCCACGCTTCCACTGCCTGGAGGGGCTCGCCGCGCTCCGCTTCAAGCTTTTCAAGAAGCGCCTTGACAAGCACGAGCTTGCCTTCGCCATAGGAGTGCGAGCCGACAACGCGTCCCGTGAATTCGCCCTCGGGATTCTCTTCAGGGGTTGCAGCTGCGAGATAACGGATGCCGAAAAGCTTTGCCACTTCGGCAGTCACAAAGCTGTGCGTGCCTGTGGCAAGCACAATTTCAAACCCTTCGGCGCGGCGGCTCTCGAGAAGCGCGAACGCTTCGGGGCGAAGAGCGGGCTTGACCACCGCTTCAATAAACTGATCGCGCCACTTCACCATCGCAGCCTTCGGCGCGCTTTTCAGGAGCGAGCACTGAAATGCGACGAATTCATTCGGATCAAACCTGCCTTCGTGATACGCGTCGGCATAGGCCTGAATTTTTTTGTCAAATGCCGCTTGGTCCAGGCCTGCATGCCGGACAACCCAGCGGGACCATGCGTCGCCAGAATCTATCGGCAGAAGCGTATGGTCGAGGTCAAAAACAGCTGCTTTCATGCTTTATTCAAAGTTTTTCTTTTCCCTGATGAGAGACGCCAGCCTGATCCTGCTTGCCGAGAACGCTCCCGGACCAAGGAGACCAGCCTCGCGCGCAATGCGCGCAGCTTCCTTAAGCGTAGCCAGCGCTACGCGGCTCTTCGCGTGAAGCGACAGCTGATTGGCGATATCGAGCACACGCGTCAGCGTTCGCATGTCGCGAGGCAAATGCGCCGACATCCAGCTCTCCATCTCGTCGGTCATCACAATGCCGCGTATGGCTGCAAGACGCCGCAGCTCCCGGAAACGATCCGACTCCGAGAGCGGCACCACGCGTGAACAGAGCCCGGAGCTCAGCCGGCTTGTCACGCCAAGCGGCAGCGGCAGCTTGTTGAGCGGCAAATGGCCAGCGCAAACAAGACGAGCCTTTTCGGAAGCCATGACTGCATCGATCAGCCGGCGCAGCGCGTCAGCCTCTTCTGCGCTCAAGCGCTCGAGATCGTCCACGGCGTACCGCACACGATCCTCTTGGAAACAGGGCACGCGTTCGCTCTGCTCAGGCGCAAAGGCATTCAGAAGATGCGTGAGCCCAACGCCCACCGCGCCGTAAAGATAAAGCAGCCGAGGTCCCCCGCCGGCCGCCATTTCGCAAACGGCAGCAAGCACCGGCGCATTTCTGCCCGGAATAAAGTTCTCGAAAGTCGGCCGGTCGCGCTCTTGAAGCTCCGGCAGGTCAAGAAGATACTGGTCGGGCGCCTGCATGCCAACAAAATCTCGAATCTCATCGTGTCGGCTGCGAACTGCGTCGCTGTCGACATTTCAAAACGCTAAGTGTATCGCGAGATGCGAGGCACTTCCGAAAAGGGACTTATCTTTCCCTACAGCAATTGATTTCGCTGTTTTTCCTTTCTCTGTTGCCGCTCCCTTATACTCTCGGCGAATTCATTTCGTCATTCGGAGCATGCCGAGCGCAGCGCAGCAATCAAGCCGTCGACTCTGCTCGGCCACCCGCCTCCGCATCTTCCTGCGAGATTTTCATGACCCAGCTTTCCTATGCGGCCGCCGGCGTTTCCATTGATGCCGGCGACGAACTCGTCGAACGCATCAAACCCGCTGCCAAGCGCACGATGACCCCTGGCGTTCTCGGATCGATCGGCGGCTTCGGCGCGCTCTTCGAAGTCAGCAAGGACTACAAGAACCCCGTTCTCGTGACGGGCACGGACGGCGTCGGCACGAAGCTCATGCTGGCCTTCAAGCTTGGTCGTCACGACACGGTTGGACAGGATCTTGTTGCCATGAGCGTCAACGACATCCTCGTTCAGGGCGCCAAGAGCCTTTTCTTCCTTGACTATTACGCCTGCGGAAAACTTGACGTCGACGTCGCCTCGCGCGTTGTTGCAGGCGTCGCGAAAGGCTGCGAGCTTGCCGGCTGCGCACTGATCGGCGGCGAAACCGCCGAAATGCCCGGCATGTACCCGGAAGGTGAATACGACCTCGCGGGCTTTGCCGTCGGCGTGGTTGAAAAGGACCGCATCATCGACGGCACCCGCATCCAGCCGGGCGACGTCATTCTTGGCCTTGCCTCGAGCGGCCCGCACTCAAACGGCTTCTCCCTCATCCGCAAGGTCGTTGAAGTTTCAGGTGCCGACTGGTCGATGCCCTTTGACGGCGCAACCCTCGCCGACCGCGCCATGGAACCGACGCGAATCTATGTCAAGCAGGTGCTCGAAGTCATGAAGACGATCGACATCAAGGGCATGGCGCACATCACAGGCGGCGGCCTGCTCGAAAATGTGCCGCGCGTTCTCCCGGAAACGGTTCAGGCCAAGATTGACGGCAAGGCCTGGACGCGCCCGGCCATCTTCGATTGGCTCCAGGAAAAGGGCAACATTGAAGACCATGAAATGTTCCGCGTCTTCAATAACGGCATCGGCCTGGTCGTCATTGTTTCGCCCGAGGAAGCCGATGTTGCCATGACTGCTTTCCAGAAACAAGGCGAAAAGGTCTTCCGCATCGGTGAAATCATCGAACGACCGGCCGGCGAAGCGCAGTGCGTCGTTTGCTAAAGCACGGACGACTGCCGGCGCAACAAGTAAGCTTGGCTTAGTTGAGAAAAGCCCGAAGCTGCTGCTTCGGGCTTTTCTTCATTTGAAATGCTCTGCTTTTTTTAAGCGTTGGGCGCTCTCAGAATGCCGCCTTCGCCGGCAACGGTTTTGCTCCAAGCTTTTCAAGAATCAGCGCAAGCTGATTGCCCGCGTCGCTCTCAAAAGGATCAATCAGCAAAGCGTCGCGCATGCCGCGCAGCCAAGTCATCTGGCGCTTCGCGAGCTGCCTCGTGGCGGCAATACCTGCTTCACGGAAAGCCGATGCATCCATGCGTCCCGACAAAAAGTCGATTGCCTGCCGATAGCCGACCGCACGCATTGCAGGGCTTTCAGGATCAAAGTCAGGCCTTGCCATGAGACGCTTGACTTCATCCAGAAAACCAGAACGGAGCATGGCATCAAATCGTTCGGCAATGCGCGCATGCAGCTTGGCGCGATCGCCCGGCATCAAGCCGACGGTCTGAACTGGGAGGAGCGGCTTGATCGCCTTTCTGTCATGAAAGCTCGACAACGGCCTCCCCGTCATCCGATAAACCTCAAGCGCACGCCCAATGCGCTGCTTGTCGTTGGGTGCGAGCCGTTCTGCGGTTTTCGGATCCACACGAGCCAGTTCCGCATGCATGGCTGGCCACCCCAAGCGCTCGCCATCGCTTAGGACCTGCGCTCTCACCTCTGCTGAAGTGGTGGGCATGTCGTTCAGTCCCTCGCGAAGCGCTTTCGCGTAGAGCATGGTTCCGCCCACAATAAGCGGAAATCGACCGCGCGCACGAATTTCCGAAACAAGTCGAACAGCATCAGCCGCAAAATCGGCCGCACTGTACGGTTCGCTTATCTCGCGGATGTCGATCAAATGATGCGGCACGGCGGCGAGCTCTTCTGGCGTCGGCTTTGCGCTCCCAATATCCATGCCTCGGTAGACAAGCGCCGAATCGATCGAAATGATTTCAATGTCGAACTGCTTGGCAACCTGGAGCGAAAGCGCAGACTTGCCGCTCGCCGTCGGCCCCAAAAGGAGCAGCGCCTGCGGTTGATCCGCCGCAGATTCGTGAAGCGTTCCCATCATCCGGTTATTCTCCGCGCATGAATAGCTTGTCGAGCTCCGCCACAGTGAGCTTGGTCCAGGTCGGGCGTCCATGGTTGCATTGATCTGCGCGCGCCGTCTTTTCCATATCCCGAAGGAGCACATCCATTTCCGGAATGGAAAGCTTGCGGTTGGCGCGGAAAGCGCTGTGACAGGCCATGGTTGCCAGAATCTTGTTTTTCTCCACCTCAATCCACTGCGACGAACCGAAATCCTTCACATCCTCAAGCACTTCACGCAGCATCGACTCAAGCGCCGGCACCGGCACATCAGAGAGAATCGCAGGAATGGCACGCAGAACAATGGTTGAATTGCCGCCGCCCGTCACTTCGAGCCCCATTTCTTCGAGCTGCGCATGGTGTTCTTCAAACGCTGCGAACTGCAGCGGCGTCACGCGAACAACGATGGGGATAAGAAGCGGCTGCATGGCGAGCTTTCGCAGCGCAACCTGCGTCTTGAGACGCTCGTAAAGAATGCGCTCGGCTGCCGCATGCATGTCGACAATGACAAGCCCTTCTTCGTTTTCGGCCAGGATGTAGATGCTGGCAATTTGTGCGAGCGGACGGCCGAGATAGCCGCGCTCGGACTGCGTCGGTCCGCTTTTGGCAAATGCACTGAATGACGCATCGGGCTGCGTTGGCGACCAGGTTGTTTTTTCAGCCGCTTTTGCATCAGCCGACGAATTGCTTGTCGCGTGATCTTCAACGCTTGGCGCAGCGGAATCAGACACGCTGTTCGCCGCCTGCGGCTCCATCGCCGAAGCTGCAACGGGCGCGCTCGCATTTACTGCATCTGCCGATTGCTTTTGCAACGCTTCATTGTGAGCCGCTGGCTGAGCAAAATTTTGAGGCGCGGCCGAAAGTTCGTTCTCCGCTTCTTGCGCAGCCTCCAAATGCTGCTTCGCTGCATCACGAAGGGTAAAGTCGCGCGGCGCACCGAAAAGCGCCATCGCATTTTCAACTGCCGTCGTGCTGGGACGAGATTCCGAAGCGCCGCCCTCAGCCCCTGATCGAGGACGGGACGATTGGAAAGGCTTTGGATAAGGATCCTGCGGCTTCATGCCGAACTGCCGCTCCC
>ERZ779729.2343-NODE-2343-length-11403-cov-2.768594_pt1 | contig 11403 bp, 6 predicted proteins | sample MGYA00511072_ERZ779729 | MGnify/ENA primary metagenome ERZ779729 (study PRJEB29588, sample SAMEA2156675) | human gut metagenome | biome: human gut; feature: human-associated habitat; material: faeces | place: Denmark | collected 2008/2010 ...
TGGCGGCTGTGTCGTCGGCATTGCGCGCGGTGTTTTCGCCGCGGCCGACAAGGACAAGGCCTTGGATCGTGTTCTGGCCGTCGTCGATCTTGAGCGATCCGCCCGTGCCGACGCGAAGGGCGCTGCCGACGGTGTCGATTGGATGTGTCGGGTCTGCTGCGCCTTGATAGCCGGCTTGCGCTTGGGTCATGAAGCTCGTGTCGCGGCCCGAGAAATCAATGCTTGAGCCCTTGACGGTGAGCGCGTTGTAGTTTTCATCCGAAGAGGGTGCAGCGCTCGCAGCGGCCAATGCCGATCCGGCCTCATTCGTAATGCGGATTGCAGTGTTGCTTGACATGTTGACGGGATCGCGCAGCTTCGGACGGTTTGCATCCAAAGGCGCATTGGCTTCTTCGAGCGTGAGGGACTCGAAAACGGCATTGTTGAGGAAAGTCACTGCGCCTTTGACATCAAGTCCGCCGCAGAGGGCGAAGCTTGCGCCGTTGCGAAAGAGCATGTCGCCCGCAACGGTCATCGGCTGCGCCGAAAGGACGTAAAGCTTGGTGCCGGCATCTTCGGCAAGCACTGCGCGTCCGGTTTCGCTCTCGATGGCGAGCTTTTCGGAAAGAAGTGCAGAAAACGCGCCGCCTTTCTGAAGTCGAAGCGCATAAAGCGTTGAGTCGGTGCGTTCGATCGAATCGCTGAAAACATCCTGCTTCTTGCCGATCACGGCTTCCCAGCCGGTGATGTGGCTCCAGGCGTTCTGGCCTGTGACTGAAGCGCCGTAGGCGAGGTACGTTCTGTCCGCATCGGCGGCAAGTCCGGCTTCTTCGTGGTCGAGCTTGTTCGAAATCCTTACTGAGAAGTAACGCAACGACTTATCGAAATAAACATCGTTGCAGCCGAGCACTTCAAAGACATCATGGCTTTGAATGTTGATGAGCGTGCGATCGGCAGTCTTGTTGTAATTGCTGTACGCGCTCAGCTCGCCACTCACGGTGACTTTGTCCGCGTTTTCAATCGTGATGGAGCCGTAATTGCTCGCGTAAAGATTGCCCGTCGACAGCGACCCATCAACGCCGATGCGGCTACCGCCAGAGGCGCTCGGATTGCCTTTGACTGTAAAGCTGCCGCTTTCTGCATCGCCTTTGGAAAGATAGATGGCACCGCCTTCATTCGTATAAATGCCTCGCGTGAAATAGCATTCCTGCGTGTTGATTCGAACGATGCTTCGACGATAGGCATTGATGGCGTAATCCGAAGAAGAAACAGAGACTGTCGGCGCAGTAATGATGATTTCTGACGTGCCTTGCGGGTTCTCTCGGTCGTTGTCGGCATATAAGCCGGCACCGTAAGTTGTGCTGAACGAAAAGCTTTTTTCCGAAGTCAGCCGGACGCTGCTGCCCCTGGAGGAAAGCACCTGATATGAATCGGTTGCTTCAATGCTGCCTTTGGCAGAAAGGGCAAATTGAGAGCCGCGGACGACGGAGATGATGCCGGAATGGCTGGGACTGGGGGCAAGACGAACGTCGCCTGCAGCGTCAACAGCCATCACTTTTGCGCTGTCAACGTTAAATTGCCCCGTGAAGGCAACGTCGTTTTCGAGGCGGTACCAGCCGCCCTGGGCATTGCTCTCAACCAGATAACTGGTCCCGTCGAGCACAAGCGGATTGGCTTCGCTTCCGCCCTGCTGGGGCCAAAGCGTTGATTCGGCTGCCGGCGCATGGAGTGCCACAAAGAGCATGCAAAGGGCGGCTGCGGCCGGCGTCAGCCGCAGTTGCGGTCTGTTTGACGATGAATGATCTTGATGGGCAGTATTGCGCAGGCGTGTCTGTACAAAAGCCATGGCAAATCTTCCTGTAGATGAGGAGGGAAGAGGGTGTGGCGATCGGATCAATTTCTGATGCAATTAATCAATATTCGCAGGTGTATGCAGGATGTCTTCGGAAGCAACCGTCGGGGTTCGGTCAGATGCAAACGCCTCGCGAGGGGGATGCTAGGCCTGTAGCAGAGAAATAAGCAAGGGAATATCTAATTTAATTTCGTTATTCGGAATGAGTAAAACCGAAAAACGAATCACATAAAGGTGGTATTACGAGGTTCGCCGAATGAACGAAAACTGACCTGATAAAAAAGAGAGTGAAGCTGTACGGACTATGGCGCGGAGGTCACTACAGCGACAGGGAATTTCGATGAAAAAACGTGTCCGAAAGGATCCCTTTCAGGGTTGAAAAAGAATGGCTAGATTGTTTCTAAAAAACAACAGACCGTTGAAAGAGGTGGGTATTACTCCTAGGCCCTAAGGCGTGATGGCATCAGCGAAAAAGGAAAGCGAAGCGGCAAGCTCCCCTGACTCTATAGGCCAAAGTCGGCCTCAGCCAAGAATGGCGTTTTCTGATAACGCTCTCAGTGAGGACTTTTCGATGTTCAATTCAATGCCGGCATGGGCAGAAGCGAACGGCTGCTTTACCGTCAAGCCTCCCGAACAGCCAGCCTGTCTTGGGCGATCATGTCGTCGAGTTCGCTTTCATTTCCTCGGAAGCTATGGAAGCTGGCCGTGCAGCCAAGAAGGCTGGAACAGGGCTTTTAATCTTTGATTTTTATAAAAAAGAATGTTTTGAAGCATTCGAGGCCTTGGGGGGTGGAACCAAGACCAATTTTTCTTTTGTACGTATGAGCAAACACAGCTCCACTCATACGGCAAGGGGACGGCTGCTGACCGTCCCCAGTGCGGCGCATTCCTTTTCCGCGACCCGCAATCACTGCGTCAGACAAGATTTGCAAGCGGTCGACGACGAGTAGGGCGGCCGTTATTGATCAGAATTCTTCCGCCTGTGCCGAATTGTTGATCTCGAGGAGCGCAGCCTTCGGCGCGAGGAAGCTCAGGAGCAGAATCAAGCCTGTTTCCGGATCCTGGACCATGCGCAGTTCGACAGCGCGAAGCTTGGGCGAAGCGCCGTTCATGAGGTAGTTTGTAAGGGAGCCGAGCTTGACGGCTTCTTGGATATCTTTCGTGTCCACCTGATAGAAGGAGTAGCCGAGGTTGAAGGTTCCCTTGGACGTGACCTGATTTTCGGCATCGGCGAAGAGGCGGGCGAAGTCGGACTTGGGATTCGCACGGAGCGATGCAATGGCGTCGACAAGCACCTTGCCGTCTTCGTCAACGGCAAGCCCGGTGTAGCCGCTCTTCATGAGCGAAGCCGTCACGCGCTGAACTTCGGTGTAGTCGGAAGCCTTGAAGAGCATGACTTGCGCGGCTTTGCCGTTGAGCATCTGCACGGCCATCTTCCAGCCGTTGATGCCGAAGAAATTGAGCTCAGTCTTGCGGCAGACGCCGTCTGGGGCGACGGCCATGAGATCTGCATCGTTGGTTTGCGCGCAGGGAGCCATGGCCGAGTCTTTAAGGATTTCTTCGGCGGTCTGGCCGAAACGGATGTTCTTGAAGAGCTGCACGTCGTTTGAAGGTGCGGCGGCATGAACGGAAAAGGCAGCAATGCCGAGGCTGAGTCCGAGAATGACCTTCGAGCGAAGATTGAAAGACATGTGTTTTCTCTGAATGCAGAAAAGTGGTCGGTTGACAGTCCGGTTGAGAGGTCCGCGGTCGGGCACTTGTCCGAACGGGCCTTTTGCGCAAGCTTAGCCATGGTGTCGGGCGGCTCCAATTGCGGAAAGTGCTTGTGGCGAAAAAGCGGTAGCAGAAACGCCAATTGTCAAATCTCGCACTGCTGAGAAAACAGCAACATGCGGATTATTAGAGCCGCCAGAACTTGCAGCGAACGGATGCAATGGAAGCTCTAAAAACCGACGTAAATCCGGCAATTTTGGCCTAAAAATTAATCAACATAATAGTCGTTATGTTGAATAATGAAAAAATTCGAGAAAAATGCACTGAATTTTCAGATTCCAATGACACTAAGGTTTGGTTTGTACAAAAAGTCAATTCGCCGTCACGTTTGGCTCTCAGCCATGGGCTTTGCGTTGCGTTCTCGCGATGGATTTGCAACGTGTCGTTCGCTCTGAACTGCGTTGTCGGAAAAATCTCTGGGTTCGACAGATTTGCACCGTGCATCATTAATTCGAGACAATGCGCAGCTGGATCCTTTTTGGGAATGCGAGGCACGAATCCATACGTCGCTCAATTCGAAGAAATCAATTTCGTTGGCTTATCGTCAACGAAGATTCGTATCTGAGCGAAGCGGCCCAAATTTCTCACAGGATCCATTGAAACGGCTGAATTGATTTGTTTATTCCTTTGATTTCAGATCAGGCCAGATCTCAGATATTTAGCGTCTCAAGTATCTAATATTCGAATGCATTGCCTTTCTGGCATTAACCAATCTTCGAACGCTTCACCTGGATTGTTTCTAGATTCTTAGTAGATCGCGTCTTTTCGCTGAATGTCTACGGATTGCATTGATCCCCCTATTCCTTCTTGATCAACTTGGAATTGCAAGCGGCTCAGCGATCAACAACGGTGGCGTCGTTAGTGAGGTGGTGAGAATAGGCTGGTGAGTGGCTGCGAATGCAGTGCTGTAGCCTCAAGTGAGCGGATGTTTGGCTGGAGAGCTCTCTTGGATAAGATGTCTCTCGCTCAAAATTCGAAATTTGATTCGATGAGATTCAGTATTGAATGCGAAATCCAAATTTTTGATAGAAAAAAGAATCTCCCCTATTCTTTGTTTTCGATATGAATGAAAGAATGCCTCATGTTTGAAAGGAAAATCGAATCAAAGAGGAGACGAGTGCTGATAAAAAAACGGGCTTCTTTGGAAGCCCGCCGGAATAGATCATGATTACTGCGCAGCCATCGTGCCGGATGCTGTCAGGCGGCGAACAACAGACCAAATGAGTCCCAAGCCAAAGCCGACGAAGAGCACGCCGGCCAAACCGTCAATCCAGCGGCAGAGCTTTCGGTAGCCGCGACGAAGCGGCGGCAGGCCGAAGATCAGGGCCACGAGCCCGAACCAGAGGAATGTTTCTGCGATAACCATGGCGTAGATCACGCCGCGCATGATATTGGGAACGTCCGGCGTGATGAGGCCAGCGAAGATGCTGCCGAAGTAGATGATGGCTTTCGGGTTTGCAAGATTCGTGAGAAGGCCGAAGAGAAACGGATGCTGCATCGTGTCGCCCGCCTCCCCGTTCAGGCTGGCATCGGCATTCGCGTCCGCTGCGGGCTTCTTCATGGCGCTTTTGAGGAGCTGCCAGCCCATCCAGATGAGATAAAGGCCGCCGGCAACAGTGATCGTATTCTGCAGCCAGGGCAGGAACGTGAAAAGAACCTGCAGGCCGAGAATGGAAAGGCCTGCCCAGAAGGCAACGCCCGCAGTAATGCCGAGAACGCCGAGCATGGCTTTCCCGCGTGACTGGCTCACAGCTGTGCGTGTGACGAAAAGGAAATCAGGACCAGGCGAAGCAAGCGCCAGCAAATGAACGACGGCGATGGTGGCAATGAGCGCGAACATGTTGTTTTCGAATAGATATCGGGCAATATCGGAAAACGATACCGCAACAGGCCATCTGCCGCCTCGGCAGATGTGGTCGCCGGCTTTTGACGCGCGTTAAGAACGCCCCATAAGAAAAGAGCCTCCCCCGAATTGGGAAAGGCTCTTTAGGCAATCTTTGTTGCGTTGTCAATCGTCAGGTGAAGGTCTTGGAGTAGCTAATTCCTCGAGCTTCGTGATCATTGCTCTCCGCTAGCATCGAAAGCGCTGATCAGCTGCGTCATGAGAACGCTTCAAGCGAATTGCTTAGAAGTAGTGAACCATGCCGAGAGCAGCCTGGAACATCGACGGATCGTTGTCGAAGTCGAGATCAGCACCGCCCTTGATTTCCCAGCTGTCCTTCATGTAGCCGGCATCTACATAGACGACCGTGCGCTTCGAGAGGTTGTAGTCGTAGCCGACGCCAACCATCCAGCGGGTAAAGTCGATCTTGTCGAGGCCCAAATCGCTATTCGAACCCAGAACCGTACGATCAGAATCTGCATCAAGATAGCCGACCATGCCGTGAATCTTGCCGCCGAAGAGCGGAGCATCAGCACCGAGGGCAACGGCAAAACCGTCAAAGTACACGTACGACATCACATCACCGAGGTTAACGTCAATTGCGTCAATATCACGGTCGTAGACGCCGCCCATGTCGGAGATGGAGCCGTCTTTGAAGTAGCCGACAGCAAGGTAGGGCTTCACGACGCCGAAGTCATAAGAACCGCCGACGACAGCGCGGACCGTGTCCTTAACGTCAACGTTTTCGCCAACAAGTTCAGCAATAGACTCAGATTCGCCGGCAACTTTGATAGTCGGATTGCTCTTCTTATTGACGCTGTCAACAACCGCGAGGAGGTTCAGGCCGCCGTTCGTGTAGGTAGCGCCGATGCCGTAGTAGCGGTTCGAGGTCGACTTGTTTTCGTCGCCGGAGCCGTCGCCGAAGGAGTACTGGGCATAGACCTTGAAGCCGGCAAATTCAGGCGTCACATACGTGAGCATGTTGTCGTAGCGGCTCGAGAAGCCAGCGCCCCAAAGGAGGGACTGGCTGCCGACGTCGCCCCAGCCGGTGCCGAACGTGTTGAAGCCGCCGCCGATGCCGTAGGAGCCGGCATCAGAAGCAATGATGGACGAACGGCCGAGGCCGAGTTCGCCGAAGTTGCCCATGATCTTGACCTGGGCTTCACGGTCGAAAATGTCGCCGCTGGTGCCGAGCGAACCGTCGTCAGCGTTGAAGCCATTTTCAAGAACGAAGCCCACCTTCAGGCCGTTGCCGAGTTCTTCCGTGCCCTTGAGGCCGAAGCGGGAGCCGGAGTAGTTGCCACTCGCCATTTCGAACGTATCAACGGCGTCCTTGTTGGCCTGGTCGCCGTCAACGTGGGAGTAACGGAGGCCGAGGTCGGCACGGCCGTAGAGCGTCACGTCGGCGGCAAGGGCGGAGCCGGCAAAGGCGCTGAGGACTGCAAGAGCTGCAAGGGTCTTTTTCATTTTTGAACCTTTCCTTACGGGGGCCGCGGCATGTCCCGCCGCGGCAAGTGAATGTGTGAATTCCGGCGTTGTGCACGTTGGCCGGACTTCGCGCTGGTCTCGCAAGTCTTGCTACTTTCCCCTTGATCCATTTCGAGTTGGAGTAAGAAAAAAGGATTCAATTGGAATAAGACTTACGCGTTAACGCGAATATTGGCAGGTTCTAAGGGTAAAAACAAGAGAACAGCCCGTTCGGTTCAAAGAAAAGTGTTGTTTGCTGTGATTTGAGCCCCTGTATTTGAGCAACTTATTGAATTCTATGAAAATTATATGTGTCGTAAAAACAACGGTCCGACTTTGAAATGCACTGAAATGCGTTAGAAATCGCTTTTTTGTTCGGCATGAGAGCGCCAGAAAGCATAGCCGCAGGTCTTTGGATAACCTGCGGCTATAGTGAATTGCTGTTCGATTAATGCAACAAACTTGCTGTGAAGCTTCTTGGTATGAAGAAGGCTCTGCTGCGGCCGCTTCCCCTATTTGGCTTCGTGGTCGTCGGGATTTTCCGGCTTGGCCTGGGGCGCTTCCAGAGGTTCGGCACTTTCGGCCGTTGTCTGAGCGGCGGCGCGTTCTTCGCGCGCGTCGAGGTAGCGATTGATGAGGTAGCGCCGGAAGTCGGCGACGGACTGCACGAGAAGCGCCTGCGCGTAGGCGCAGAGGGATTCCGTCAGAACAATGGCGAGCGAGAAGGCTTCGGGGTTTGCGCCTTCGCCGAAGATCGAAGGCTGCGTGTAGAAGAAAAGGAGCGATGCGATGGTGTAGAACCAGCTGCGCCACCAGAAGCGGCGGTAGCGCATTTCTTCTTCAGTAAGCTTGGCGCCGACGAGAACGGCGAGCGTGCGGCCGATCGGCACGGCCGCGCGAACCTCCTTGTCGGTGGCCGCAAGCTGAGCGAGCTTGCGCATCATGTCAGGCGTCACAGGCGAGCGCTTCGAGTAGCGCAGCATGCGAAGCGGCCAGAAAAGACGCAGAAGCTGATAGCCGAGGTAGAGATTGGCGCCTGCGAAGACAATCGCGGCGAGGATGGTTTCGTAGCTGAAGGACATGGGAAAAGTAATTTTGCTGAGGCACGCGGCATAAGCCGCGCCCAATTATAGGAATTGGCGCCCGCCGAAATCGCCTGTTTCTGCGCTACTGTTAAGCGCTACGATGCACATTCGTCATTTAGTTTGGGAGAATCCTTTCATGACCACAGCATCCAAGCGCATTCTCGTCGCCTACTTTTCTCATGCCGGTGAGAACTGGGTTTCGGGCGGCGTGCGCTTCATCGAGGTCGGCAACACCAAGCGGCTTGCGCTCACGATTGCTGCGCGCCTCAAAGCGCTCGGCCATCAGGTGGAAACCTTCGAAATCAAGCCCGAGACGCCCTACAGCGTCAATTACAACGAAACGACGAAGCGCGCCGAGGCCGAGTCGGACGCTGATGCGCGCCCCGCGATCGTCGGACCGCTCCCCGAGGCGGAGGCCTTCGATGTGCTTTTCCTCGGCTACCCCATGTGGTGCGGCAAGATGCCGCGCGTCATGATGACCTTCCTCGAGGCGGAAAAATTTGGTGCGATTCCCGTTTATCCCTTAACGACGCATGAGGGCGGCGGCATCAACGCAAGCGAGCGGGAAATTCTCAAAGCAGCGCCCCAGGCTGACGTGAAGCCCGGATTCGCGATGATCGGCTCGAACGTCGACCAGCCGGGCGAGCCGCTTCGCGTCTGGCTCGAAGCCTTCGAAAAGAGCTGCGCGCAATAAGACTCACGCGCATGGCTTGAGACTTTGCCGGCTCGGGATGCCGGCATCAGCCAGCGACCCCAGATTCATAGGAGAAATTCATGCCTGAAAAGCCCCTCAAGGGTTGTCTTCTGGACGATCCGCGCATTGAGACCCCGGTCTTCGTGATCGACGACGAGAAGCTCGAAGCGAACCTTCAATTTGCCAAGCGCCGCGCCGAAGCGCTCGGCGTTACGCTGCGCCCGCATCTCAAGACCCACAAGTCCTGGGCGATAGCAAAGCGTCAGATGGTTTCGCCCGCGGGGCCTGCCACCGTGTCGACGCTCGCCGAAGCCCGCTACTTTGCCGGCAAAGGGGTGAAAGACATTATTTTCGCAGTGGGCATTGCGCCGCAGAAGCTCGCGGCGGTTGCCAAAATCCGACGCACGACGGGGTGCGACCTCAAGGTGATTCTCGACAGCGTCGAAGCAGCGCAGTGCGTCGCGGATTTCTGCGAAAGCACGAACGAAGTCATTCCCGCGCTAATCGAAATCGACGTGGACGGTCATCGCTCGGGACTCCAGCCCGGATCGGAGGAAATCATCGCGGTGGCGCGCGCTTTGACGGCAAAGCATGCCGGCGCAAAGCTCGCGGGCGTCATCACGCACGCGGGCGGCAGCTACGACGAGAAGAGCATTGAAGGCATCCGGCGCGCTGCACAGCGCGAGCGCGACGGCATCGTTGAAGCGGCCGAGGCGCTGCGCGCAGCTGGCTTTGAAGTGCCGATCGTCTCCGTCGGCTCAACCCCCACCCTCGCCTTTGCCGAAGACGAAAAAGGCGTCACGGAAATCCGCGCGGGGGTCTATTCGCTTTTCGACCTCTTCATGGCGAATCTCGGCGTTGCGCCGATCAGCCGCATTGCGGGCTCGGTTCTCGCGACGGTGATCGGCCACCAGAAGGCCAAGGGCCAGGTGATTGTGGACGCAGGGTTCCTTGCGATGTCACGCGACCGCGGCACCCAGCGCCAGTCAAAGGACTATGGCTTCGGCCTCGTCTGCGACATTCACGGCGCGCCGCTCGCGGGCGGCACCGTCATCATGAAGGGGACGAACCAGGAGCACGGCATTCTCGAAAGCACGACGGGCGAGCCGCTTCGCCCTGAAGACTATCCGATCGGCATGCGCCTTCGCGTGCTGCCGAACCACGCCTGCCCGACGGCAGCGCCCTACCGGACGCTCCTTCTCGTCGACGAGACGGGGCGCATCAAGGACGAAGTCTTCCACGTGCGGGGCTGGGACTATTGCCCTGCAGAGGACGCCGCAATCGATGGCGAGTAATGGCGGGCGCTTCTCAAAGGGCTTGCCCACAAACGCAAAAGAAAGAACGCCGCGCGACCCGACCAGCTGCGCTGCGTTCGAAAATCAAAAGAAATCACGGGAGAAAAACGAATGGCAACTGAAGCTGAAATGCCACGCACGCTCTACCGAAAGATTGTCGACGCGCATACGGTGAAGACAATCGATGCGGCGACTGTGCTTCTCTACTGCGACGTTCATTTCGCGAACGAGTACACCTCGCCGCAGGCCTTTGCAGGACTGCGCGAGCGCGGACTCAACGTTGCGGTCCCCGACGCGCACCTTTGCGTCGTCGACCACATCATTCCGACCAAGGACGAATCGCCGCGCCGCATTTACGATGCTGCATCCCTCCGGCAGGCCGAAACGCTCGAAGCCAACTGCCGGCATTTCGGCATCGACGCCTTTTACGGTCCCGACGATCCGGACCAGGGCATTGAGCACGTATTGATGGACGAACAGGGGCTTGTCCGCCCGGGGATGGTGGTGATTTGCGGCGACAGCCACACGACGACCCACGGTGCGCTCGGCGCACTCGGCTTCGGCATCGGCACGTCCGAAATTGAACACATTCTTGCGACGCAGACGCTCGTTTATCGCCTTGCGCGCACGATGCGCATCCGCGTTGACGGGAAGCTCCCGCCCGACGCGACCGCGAAGGACCTGGTTCTTGCAATTCTGAGAAAGATCTCGGCGCGCGGCGCGCTCGGGGCCGTCGTCGAATACGAAGGCGAAGCGATCAATGACCTTTCGGTCGAAGGCCGCATGACGCTCTGCAACCTCACGGTTGAAGCCGGCGCGCGCGGCGCGATCATTGCGCCCGACGAAAAGACGATCGACTGGGTGTTCGCGCATGCGGTCTCGCTCGAGGGCGAGGAGCGAGACGAAGCCGTCGCCTTCTGGCGCACGCTTCGCGCCGATCCGGGCGCGGTATACGACTGTGATGTTGCGATGGATGCCTCTAGCGTCCGTCCCGCCGCGACCTGGGGAACGAGTCCCGACCAGACCATCGCAATTGACGAGCCCATCCCCTCGCCCGAGGCTTTCGAAGATCCGATCGACCGCGCAGCTGCAGCGCGTGCGCTCGCTTATCAGGGGCTCGAACCGGGGAAGCGCCTCGGCGACTACCCGATCAACTTCGTTTTCATCGGCTCCTGCACGAACGCGCGTCTCCCTGATCTTGAGCGCGCAGCGGCTGTTTTGAAAGGCCGCCGCCTCGCGCCGGGCGTCCGCGGAATGGTGGTGCCGGGCTCGATGCGCGTGCGCCGCGAAGCAGAAGCGCTTGGTCTCGACAAGATCTTCAAGGACGCGGGCTTTGAGTGGCGCAAGTCCGGCTGCTCGCTCTGCCTCGCGATGAA
>ERZ779729.2345-NODE-2345-length-11392-cov-2.245920_pt1 | contig 11392 bp, 7 predicted proteins | sample MGYA00511072_ERZ779729 | MGnify/ENA primary metagenome ERZ779729 (study PRJEB29588, sample SAMEA2156675) | human gut metagenome | biome: human gut; feature: human-associated habitat; material: faeces | place: Denmark | collected 2008/2010 ...
CCCGTATGTTTCACTTATAATTACAAATGTATGAAAAAAAATCGGTGTTCTATTCCTATATGGAGGGATAGTTTACGAAAATTGTGGATTATGACAAGGTTTCTATTTCTTTTTGTTTTTGTTGCCTCGCTGCACGTATCGGCGGCGCTTCACTCTCAAAATAAGATGGTGACCCTTCATCTGGAAGGGGTAAGTTTGGAAGAGGTAATTCAATCCTTAAAACTTCAAACGGATTATGGCTTTTTTTATAACATTGATAGTAAAGATATCAAAAAAATGACAAGCATTTCGGTTGATGTTAAGAATATGGCATTGGAGGATGTTTTGTCACAAATCTTGAGGGGTACAAACTTGAGCTATACTATCGTGAATGACGTGGTTATTTTGAATGCTCGAAGTGCTGTTGTTGTAAATGATTCTTTGGGGAAAAATCATATGCTTGTCGGTAGAGTACTTGACATGAATAAAGAGCCGTTACCAGGAGTGACGGTTAGGTTAGAAAATACAAATATGGGAACGGCAACAAATTTTGACGGTGTTTTCTCGTTTCGGTTGCCTGTTATGAATGGGAGGTTGATCTTGAGTTTTGTGGGTTATAAAACGAAAGAGGTCGAGTTTAAACTTCCTTCTGATACATTAAAAATTGTTCTGGAGGAAGAAGTTGAAAACGTGGAAGAAGTTGTTGTAACAGGTTATTTTAATAAGGCAAAAGAGAGTTTTACCGGTTCGGAAGTGACGATTGAAACAGAAGAGTTGAAGAAAGTTGGAGCGTTAAGTATAACGCAAGCTTTGAGTGCTTTTGATCCTTCAATTCGTTTGGCGGAAAGCTTGACAAACGGTTCTAACCCCAACGTGCTTCCTGATATTACCATTCGGGGTGAAAACGGGTTTGATTTGCGGGCGAATGCAGATGATGCGACCACGAATCCTAATGCTCCTCTTTATATTTTGGATGGGGTAGAAGTTTCGGCTGAACGTGTTTATGATATGGATGTAAATAGGGTTGAGTCTATAACTATCTTGAAAGATGCCAGTGCCACGGCTTTATACGGTTCTCGCGCTTCCAATGGAGTTATTGTGATCACGACGATTCGCCCGAAGTCCGGGCAGATTCGAGTGAGCTTGAATGCTAATTATAATATTTCGGTGCCGGATTTGCGGGACTATAATTTGATGAATGCTGAAGAAAAGTTAGAATATGAGCGGTTAGCTGGTTTGTATCAGGATACCGATTATTTAGAACAATGTAAACTGGATGAACTTTATAATTCTCGATTGGAAGAGGTGAGAAAGGGCGTGAATACTTATTGGTTGTCTCAGCCTTTAACAACCTCATTGAATCAACGTTATTCTATTAATTTCGAGGGTGGAGACGAGTATTTCCGTTACGGGATAGATTTGAGATATGACACGGATAAAGGGGTTATGAAGCAATCCGGCCGAGATCGGTTGGGTATTAACTTGACATTTAATTATAACATCGGGACGAATTTCTTTATTCGGAATGATTTGGCCGTGGATAATGTGAAAGCGAAAAATTCTCCTTATAATGAATTTTATTTGTATGCCAATCAAAATCCGTACGATCGTATTTATGATGAGAATGGAAAGTTTGTTGAGAAGCTTTCTTCAGGAGATTGGAATCCTTTGTATAATGCTCATTTGGCGAAAAAGAATACGAGTACATATACATCTATTCAAGATAATTTTAATATTGATTGGAGAATTATTCCGGCATTGCGATTACAAGGACGTATTAGTTATACCAGACAATTTGATAAAAGGGATTTATTCAAGTCTCCGGAATCTTTGGATTATAGCACGGAAACAGATCCTAAAAAGAAAGGAACTTATTTTCGTTCCAATTCACAAAGTGATAAATTTGACGGGAATTTGACATTACAATATAATAAAGTGTTGGGAGTACATTCGTTGAACGTGGGAGTGGGAAGCAATATGACGGAGTCGACCGAGGAGGGAGATTCTTATACCGGGGTCGGTTTTGTTAATCCGGATATGGTTTTTATAGGAGCGGCGATCTCTTTTGAGGAAAATTCGAGTCCTAATGGTAGTTATGATAAATCCCGGTTGGTAGGATTTTTTGGTAACGTGAATTATGGGTATGATAATCGTTATTTCTTGGATTTATCTTTCCGTACGGATGGTTCCAGTAAATTCGGGAGAAATTCACGTTTTGCTCCGTTCTGGTCAGTAGGAGTTGCTTGGAATGTGCATAAAGAAACATTTTGGTCGGGAGATGAGAAGAGTTCTTTAAAATTGAGGGCTTCCGTGGGTAGTACGGGAACGACTAATTTCTCTTCGACTCAAGCGTTGACAACTTATAATTATGATTTTTCTAAAATATATAACGGCGTGTTTGGTGTCAGTTTGGCCGGATACGGTAACCCGGAGTTGAAGTGGCAGAACACTATTTCTTATAACGTGGGTGTGGATATGACTTTGTTGAAAGGGTTGGTTACGTTTAATGGAGATTTTTACATTAAAAACACGGAAAATTTGTTATTGCCTTTGACGGTTGCACCATCGACCGGTTTTAGTAGTTATGTGGAAAATATTGGAAAATTGAGGAATACCGGGATTGAAGGCCGTTTGCGCTTGAATTTGATTCGGGATACTCAAAGAGATTTAAGATGGAATGTAACACTTTCCGCGTTCCATAATAAGAGCAAGATCACGAAGTTGTCTAATCAGTTGGAAGAGATCAATAAATATGCTAATAGTGATTGGTATAATCAAGGAACTGTCGTGTACCGGCAATATGAGGCCGGGCGTTCGCAAACAGCCTTGATGATGGTTCGTTCGGGAGGAATCGATCCAGCAACGGGAAACGAGGTTTATATTAAACGTAACGGGGAGTTGACATTTGAATATGATGCAAATGATAAAGTGAAGTGTGGAGATATGAAACCTACGATCGAAGGAAACGTGAATACGAATTTGACGTGGAAGGGTTTTACGTTGTATATGCTTTTTAAATATCAGTTTGGGGCCAAGGCTTATAATGGGACCTTAGCTTCTAAAGTGGAAGGTGCTAACCCTTATAAGAATGCAGATAAGCGGGTGTTGTATGATCGTTGGAAAGAACCGGGGGATCATGCTAAATTCAGACGCATTGATGATCGGACTTCTCCTTACCAGACGACACGTTTGGTTTTTGATAATGATTTGTTTTCTCTGTCAAGTGTGTCTTTATCTTATGAATTACCCCGGGATATCAGTCAGAAGATTTATGCAGATCGAGTTCGATTGATGTTGAGTACGACGGATGTATTTCGTTTGTCAACCATAAAGCAAGAGCGAGGGACAAGTTATCCTTTTGCCCGAACTTTTAACCTGAGTTTGAATGTTACGTTTTAATTGTTAATGAAAAGAGTTATGAGGTTAAGAAATTGTATAGGAAGTTTGTTGTTGACGCTCATGTTGTGTTCTTGTAATTCATGGTTAGATGTAGATTTGATCAACCAGAGTGAAGAAAGTGATCTTTTCAGTACCGAGCGTGGTTTTTCCGAGGCTTTAGCCGGTGTCTATTGCGATATTGCGGCTTCTAATATGTATGGACAAACATTGTCTTTCGGAATGCTTGATATAATGTCTCGTATTTATGATTATTCTCAGATCCCGAATAAGATGAAAATATTCCGGGATTATGATTACGAGAATAAGGATATGAAAAGTTATATCTATCTGTTATGGAGCTCATTTTATGCTAATATTGCGGCATTGAATAATATTTTGGAATGGAGTGAGAAAAATGCTTCTGTTTTATCTGATGAGCGACGAAATCAGGTACGGGGTGAGGTATTAGCTTTGCGAGGTTTGTTGCATTTTGATATTTATCGTTTGTTTGCTACTGACGTTAAATTGGATCCAAAGGCTCGTGTTTTGCCTTATCAAACGAAGTTTGGAGTAAAAACGCCGCCTGTTTATAGCACGATGGATTATTTGAATTTGGTGATTGGTGATTTGGAGGATGCGTTAAAATATTTGGAGAATGATCCGATAATAGGGGTGACGCCTTATCAGTTGGGAAATGGCGATGGTGAAAATAAAGATGGAGCTGACCTTTATGTCGCTCGAATGAATTATTATGCGACGAAAGCTTTGTTAGCCCGGGTTTATTTGAGCATGGGAGGGGATAAAATAAAGGATGCCCGTCGTCTGGCCGAGGAGGTAATTGATTGTGGTAAATTTGCTTTGGTGAATTATGAAAAGAGTTTGAACACGGATGAGGCAAATAAAGATTTACTTTTTTCTGATGAACATATCTTTTCTTTGCGGGGACAAAACGTGAAATCTGATGCGGAAGGTGTACATAAGCAAATAACGGGTACGGATGGAAACGTGCAAATGGCTAGTGGTTATCAGTCTATATTATATTTGGGTGATTTAGAGGATTATAGATTGAATTGGTATAAAAGTTTTTATATTATAAAATATACTTCCGATAATAGTGAACGTTTTTTTCCCAAGATGCCTATGATTCGTTTGTCAGAGATGTACTTGATCGCTGCTGAAGGATGGATGGAGGATGACCCGGAACATGCGGCCGAATTATTACAAACTTTAAAGCAAGCTAGGACGAAATCAATCGTGAATAAGCAAACGGTGACGGAAGAGATGATTTTATTGGAAATGCGGAAAGAGTTTGTCGGGGAGGGACAGCTTTTTTACGTGTATAAGCGTTTAAATCATGATATTATCGGTAATACTTCGGAAGATGGGGTAAAAGCAAGTAATCGTGTTTTCGTGTTACCGTTACCGGAAGAAGAGATAGAATATGGATATAGAAATTAAATAAGACTTGTTTTATGAAGAAGTTAATATATATTATTTGGGCGTTTTGTCTTGGATTGCAGGGATGTGAGCAAGATCCGGAATACGAGTATGATGATATTGATCGTATTTATTTCCAGTACGAGGTTCAGAATAGCCTTGGGAATAATGTAAGCGTTGATTCGGTCGTTTTCTCGTTTGGGAAATTACCGGAAGAGGTCGTTGCCGATACAGCTAAGATCGTCGTTCAACTTATGGGGAATGTTTCAGAACAACCTCGGAAATATCGGGTGAAGGTGCTGAAAGAGGGGGTACAGTTAAGTGGTGTGACAACCATGGTTGAGGGTGAAGATTATGCTCCTATTGCCGAAGAGCAGGTGTTTGGGCCTAATCGTTTCCAAGATACTCTTCGAATTTTGGTGTATCGTAAGAATTTGAGTACCAGTTTGCGAAATCCGGAATCAAAAACTTTGATGTTGACTCTTGAAGAGGGTGAGGATTTCTTGTTGGGTGTTAATGTCGGGCATGAAATGAAGTTGTCTGTGAATAATATTTTATTCCCTCCGGCTTGGTGGGCGGCGAATGAGACGCAACTTGGTTTTTATCACCCGAAGAAATGGCGGAAGTTGATCGAGTGGGATTCTATGTTCGCTGTTGAAGATGTTTTTGTCGGTACTGGGGTTGATATGCAGAAGAAGAGTGGTATGTTGAATGATTGGCTGGATAAAAATGTGATTATTGATGACGAAACGGGGATGCGTATAACGAAAACCGGGCTTGTTGAAATTTAATATTTGGAAAAGTAATTCGTATGAGAACAATACTATTTTTTGTGTGTCTGACAGGCTTGTTATTTGCTTGTTACGATGATAAGGGGAATTATGATTATCACGATATTAATCAAATTACGATTTCGGGGATTGATAGTTTGATTCGTTGTGATCAGATGGATTTGTTACATATTCCGGTCACTTTGGAAGGAACGCAGTATGCCGATACGAATCGATTCACGTATTTTTGGGAAATTAATCGTAAAATAGTGTCCACGGCCAAAGATTTGAACGTGTATGTTAATTTCCCGTTAGGAGAAAACGAGGCTCGTTTCGTGGTAACGGATAAAGAACTCGGCACGAAAGCATTTAAATATTTTAAAATCAATGTGTCCAGTTCCACGGCGGGTGACGGTATTTTGGTTTTAAGCAAATATAAAGGGCATGCAGAGTTGTCTTTTAAGCGTTTGGACAAAGAAGGAAGTGTTTTTACCCCTAATTTTTATGAAGCTTTAACCGGAAATTATTTAGGGACTAATCCACGAAGGATACATCGAGATTATCTTCCCGAGGCAAATAATATAAATTCCGGGTTGAAAATAGAAACGGATCATCAAATAAAATGTTTGAGTGAGGAGACGTTGCAGGAGATTGAGGGGAATGCCATTTTGGATCATAATTATTATATCAAAGAGGCTCAGGGTTTACCTTCCGGAGATATAACGGGTTTTGAAGTGAAAGCTTTTAATCATCAGGCTACAACAATGGAAGGGATGATGAATACGAATTATACGTGTACAATAGCGGGAGATGAATTTTGGACGATACAATCAACATGTGTTCCTTCTATGAATATGTGGTTAAAACTTGCATTTATGCAAATAAAGAGTCCGTGGAAAGGAACATTATCCCCGACAATGTTTTTGTCTTCTTTAGTTGAGTCTGGAGGACAAAATTATACAGTGGCAAATATGTATATGTTTGATGAAACGGTCGGTCAATTTTGGTATAATAATTTGCTGTCCGCTAATAATGTTGGAGTTCCAGAACTTGGGACTTATAGTGGTTATTCTTTATTATTTGGAACCCATACGGCAACAAAAGATCATGCCGTGGCCGTGTTGAGCGATGGAGCGGGTTATCGGATGTTGTATATGAATCTTTCGAATGGAACGCAATCGGTACTTGCGGATTTTGCAGTACCTAGTAATATTATTAACGAGACAACATCTTATTATCCGATGAAAAATGAAGCTTATATGTTGTTTACCACGAATGATAAGTTGTATCGTTATAATTTGCGCGAGTTGGAAAATAATGTTGCCCCAGGGAATTCGAGCGTGTTCGTGGAGTTGTCGAAATGGGGGTATAATGCGGAAGCTAAAATCACTTGTATGAGTGTTTCAAGGACAGAACAGGAAATACTTTTGGGAGTTTCTCGTTATGGGGATGATACGGAAGGTATGTCTGAAGGATTGAAAGGGGATGTGTTGGTTCTAGATCTAAAAACAGGAGAATTAGTAAAAAAATATGAAGGAATATCTGGAGTTCCCGTGGATGTGAAAATTAAGTATCAGAAATGGCTTCGGGATGGTAAAGAGGGAGGAAATGTTGTCGATATGCTTTATTTTTAGATATTTTAAACTAGAGTGATTGTGTGTGTTAGCGATAGAAAGACATGAAGCTTTCTATCGCTATTTTTACTTATTGATTTTCATTTCCTTTTAATACCGGAAGACTGATATGGTATTTTACGGCAACAATCCGGGCTAAAATGACGCTTCCGGCCGTGATGATTTGGGTGGTGATATGGCCTACGGCAAAGAAGTCACAGGCGAAGTAAATTAATCCTCCTAGAATACAGGCGATGGCGTAAATATCCTTGCGGAAGATTAGGGGTACTTCGTTGATAAATATATCCCGGATCACACCCCCGACAGCTCCGGTAGTCATACCCATGATGATAGCTACCCACATGGGAAATCCGGCAAGTAAACTTTTTTCAATTCCTACCACGGTAAATAGTCCTAATCCGATGGCATCAAAGATGAAAAACGTGTTATTCAGCCGGATCACTTGTTTCCCGAACATAATCACGAATAACAAGGCCAGCCCTGTAACAATCAGATAGGAGGGTTGGTGCATCCAAAAAGGAGTTAACCCCAGCATCAAATCTCGTGTCGTTCCGCCCCCGATGGCTGTTGCGGCTCCGACCACGTATGCCCCGAACCAGTCGAATCGCTTGGCTGATGCCAAACGTATTCCACTGATAGCGAATGCGAATGTGCCGATGTAATCAATGATTGTTGTAAAATCAATATTCATATTCCTGTTATTTTTTGAGCCTGCAAAGCTAATAATAAAGGAATATCATTCGACATATATTTTGATGTTTTACGGCATGATAATAAAGTTCATGAACTTATTTTTATACCCATTCTTCGCTTTTCACTTCTCCTTCCACGGACAACACGATCTTTTTAATCGGGATGTTACGGGAGGCAATTTCTCTCGCTTTTAGAGCCATTTGCAGGAGTCCTCCGCAACAGGGTACTTCCATGATGAGTACGGAGAGCGTGTCTATCTGTGCATCGTCAATCATGCTATGGAGTTTGTCCACGTAAGAATCGGTATTATGATCCAGTTTTGGGCAGGCGATAGCCAGAATCTTGCCTTTCAAGAAATGTTCGTGAAAATTCCCGGCAGTGAAGGCAGAACAATCGGAGGCTAGTAGTACGTTTGCTCTTTGGAAATATCCGGCTTGTGGGTTTAACAGGTGTAACTGTACAGGCCATTGCCGGAGTTCTGAGCTACTAGAGTATGGGGTTGCTGCGGGTTTCATTATGGGTTTTAATTCTCTTGCCATGGAACTGGGACATCCATATCCTAGTTTCGGAGTGGGATGTATTTCTTGGAGATTTATGGGGATGTTATGGCGTTTTAGATAGTCCACTCCCTGTTTCACCAATTCTTTTTCATCGTGGTCTTTCAAGTGACGCAGATGGGCCAAGATCACGTGTTCTCCTTTGGGGGCAATACGTTCCATAACAGCCTCTTCGCTATACGGTTCCGCTTCTCGTTCCTCTAATTTGATGGCGCCGACGGGACATTCTCCAATGCAAGCACCCAGCCCGTCGCAATATAAATCACTTATCATGACGGCTTTTCCGTCTATTAATTGTAAAGCTCCCTCGTGACAACCTTGCACGCATAGCCCGCAACCGTTACATTTTTCCTCGTCTATTTTTATAATTGTCCGTTTCATAGTCAGTTGTTTTTTTGTTCTAGGACAAAGATATACGTGAAAACAGGGGAACTTTGTAATGAATATTACAGACGGTATTTAAAAAACAAGAATAATTGTTTATAAATCCTACCTTGAGAGTATGATATGTAATATAAGGTAATATAGCCTTGTTATCAAGGCTATATTACTGTGGAAAAGTCCTATTTGAATGTTTTTTTCAAGCGTTCGAATCCTTCTTTTACCGTTTCAAGTGGGCAACCGATGTTCATACGAAAAAAGCCTTCTCCATCAGGGCCGAAATCCATGCCGCTATTTAAACCGACTTTCGCCTCGTGGAGTAGTTTTTCCTGGATTTGTTCGTGGGATAATCCTGTCGCCCGAAAATCAAGCCAAAGTAAGAAAGAGCCTTCCGGGAGTATCATTTTTACTGCGGGCAACTCTTCTTGGAGAAATTGGTCGGTAAACAGGATGTTCTTTTCGAGGTAACGAACCATTTCGTCCAGCCAGGCGTCCCCGTGCTTGTAGGCAGCCTCTAGAGTGACGTGTCCGAAGATATTACCCAAATCCAAGTGAAGGCATAGAAGTTCTTTCTCGAAGGGGCGACGTAATTCCGGGTTCGAGATCACGATAACAGAATTCATCATCCCGGCGATATTGAATGTTTTGCTCGGAGCCATCATGGTCACGGTGATAGCGGCAATCTCCGGTGATAGGGAGGCTATTACCACGTGCTTGTGTCCGAAGAGGGCAAGATCGGAATGGATTTCGTCAGAGAGGATTGTGACCCCGTATTGCAGGCATAACGTTCCGATTCGAGTAAGCTCTTCCTTGGTCCATACTCTTCCCACAGGGTTGTGAGAATTGCTCATTATCAGTAATTTTACTCCGATTTTCAGTTTCTTTTCAACATCTTCCCAGTCGATCTGGTAATGTCCGTTTTCTACTTTCAAGGTACTGCATACGAGTTCCCGGTTGTTATCTTTCACCACGGCATAGAATGGAGGATAGACAGGAGTAAAAATCATGACCTTATCATGTTCTTGCGTGTAAACTCGAACCCCTAATGCCAGGGCCGTGACGATACCGGGACTACTTAACAGCCAGCGGGTGTCTACTTGCCAACCGTGGCGACGTGCCACCCAGTTAGCGAATGCTTGTTTGGCTTTATCACTTCGGAACGTGTATCCGAAAACTCCTTTTTCACAACATTCACGAGCGGCATCGAGAATTTCGGGGGCTACCTGAAAATCCATATCCGCTACCCACATGGGTAGAATATCCGTGTAACCAAACACGTTTGCAAGATTGTCGTACTTCACGCAACTGGTGTTCCGACGGTCTATTATCTGATCAAAATTGTACATACTTTTTTTGTTTTATCGAGTAGCAAGTTATAAAACTCTTTTTAATTATTTGTACGGAAATGAACGGGAAATGTAGAAACATTTATTTCATATTTTAGTAACCGTTTCTTAACAATACAGTTCTTCCTTTGTATAAGTAATTTAGGAATGAATATATGCCTAAGAAACAGCAACATTACAAAACAATCGTTCTTTCGGACATCCACCTTGGTTCTAAATGGTCGAAGACGAAAGAAGTTACCCGTTTTTTAAAACGACACTCTTGCGATACCCTTATCTTATGTGGTGATATTATCGACGGGTGGTCGCTTATGCGAGGGAAAACCAGTAAATGGCGGCGGTGCCACACGAATTTTATCAAGGTGTTACTGGACATCTCGCATAACACGAAGATTATTTACGTGCGGGGAAATCATGATGATTTCCTGGATCGAGTGATCCCCTTGACCTTCTCGAATATTTCAGTGGTGAAGGATTACATCTACACGAGTGGGAATAAACGTTATTACGTGCTGCATGGGGACGTGTTTGATAAAGTGACTTCCTCCATGAGTTGGTTGGCGAAAGTCGGGGATGTGGGATATTCTTTCTTGTTGTGGGTGAACAAGATTTATAATCGCCGTCGATTGAGGAAAGGCTTGCCCTATTATTCGATTGCCCGGGAAATCAAGTTAAAAGTGAAAGTTTCGGTTTCATATATCAGTGATTTCGAGAAGCATATCGTGGATATTGCCGGGAAAAAAGATTGCCAAGGGGTAATTTGCGGGCATATCCATTATCCGGAGAAAAAGATGATCGAGAACGTGTTTTATTTGAATTCGGGAGACTGGGTGGAATCTCTCTCTGCCTTGACCGAGGATTACGATGGAAATTGGAACGTGTATATCGAGGACGTTGTACCTATGAGTGTAGTACAAAAAAGGGAGTCTTGTGAACTCCCTTCTTTTGCCTAATGCATTTTATTATTTTTTAGCCAAGTCAATCAAGATTTCAAGAACTTGGATTGCACTCTTGGATACTTTGGTACCGGGGCCGAATACGGCGATAGCACCCGCATCGAACAAGAATTGGTAGTCTTGGTGAGGAATAACACCACCCACGTAAACGAGGATGTCTTCACGTCCCAATTTCTTCAATTCAGCGATAACGGCAGGTACAAGTGTTTTGTGACCGGCTGCCAGAGAAGATACTCCGACAACATGAACGTCGTTCTCAAC
>ERZ779729.2350-NODE-2350-length-11352-cov-7.307781_pt1 | contig 11352 bp, 8 predicted proteins | sample MGYA00511072_ERZ779729 | MGnify/ENA primary metagenome ERZ779729 (study PRJEB29588, sample SAMEA2156675) | human gut metagenome | biome: human gut; feature: human-associated habitat; material: faeces | place: Denmark | collected 2008/2010 ...
TGGCAATATCCTCTTTACGGTCTTCCTCGTCTATTTCTGAACAATAGTCATAGAAACTCCCGTCCCCTTGCTGAAGTGTGTCCTCATTCAGATAGTTTTCTTTGTCTATCGGTTCCGTTGAAATTTGAAAAATCCTGCTGTGCATAATTGTAATTTTTAATTTATTAAACTTTTTATTTCCCTTATCTTGAAGCTCTATCGGCTTCTCGTCGGGGAATGATTTTTATGCAGGATTGACAGCGGGAAAAGGACGGATAAGGCAAGTAAACAGTGTACGGGATGGAACGGAATACCCAACCGCCGAGTGTAAGAACAAAATCCGGTTCGACTGGCTTTGTCCTGCAACGAGACGGGGGCTAAAAGCCCATCTTCGATTTGCGGAAGGCTGCCGTAATATCCGGAAACCGTTAGCGAAAGCGGTACTTGACGACCGATCGGACGCTGTACCTTTGCATAAAAAATCTCTCCGACGAGTGTGCCGACGTGAGATGAGAAAAGATCATAATTGAGAAACGCTATTATTCATAAGGGAAAGGACTATTTGTAGTTGTTATAAATGTCTGGTTAATATAAAAATACAATTCACGCCATAAAAGAATCCTTTCTTGGAATAAAAATCAGGGAAAAAGAAACGAGATTAAAAAATAACCATTAACTTTGCACCAGTCAAGTTTCCAATCGAAGCGTCGAACGGAATTAAAAGGGAATCCCGGTGAAAATCCGGAGCTGTACTCGCAGCTGTAAGTCCTATTAAAGTTTATCGCACTCTTTGCCACTGGTGAAAGCTGGGAAGGCGCGATAAGCGGGATGAGCCAGAAGACCTGCTTGATGAGATATGATTTAGTGACCACGGGATATTGGCATTAGATCAAAATGAACAGAGGCTCATCCAAAGACCACCTGTATTCTTTTTGATAACCGATTTCTCATTCGTTGCAAATCTATCGTAAGGAAAACGAATGTGTAATTAAACTTTTTGTTTAACTTTTAATAATTGAGTTATGAAAAAGAATCTTAAATTCTTGGCAATGGCCGTTGTATCAATGGCTGCCGCAGTGTTCACAGGATGTTCGTCCGACGATGACTTCCTTGCTTCGTATGAGGAAAGTGCGATTCAAACCCGCGCGACACCTAACCCCGATGGTTCTTATACCATTACGTTTGATGATTTTTCCTCATCAATGATGGCAATGCCGACATCCTATGGCGCTAATTATTATGGAAATGTGGGTTCGTATACCCAAGTAAAAGAAATTGACGATCCAGATGGAATGTTCATGTCAGAGATTAACACAGTGACTAATAATTATGGAACATTCAACAATTTCTCTTGTGGTGGATTAGCATTGTCTAAATGGAATTACCGTACCAATCCATCTTCCGCCGAAGGAATTACGATTACCGGTGATACCATACCGACTGATTGGTGGTATTCCTATAACAATCAAATGAGTGTTTATGATACGACTTCTGTTAATGGTTCTAACGAAGGTGCAGGTCACAGCGGAAATAATTTTGCTGTTGTTTATGGTTATTCTGATGAGTATAATACCGAATGGATGGCTCAGCCCGAATTCTATTTAACAGGCGAATATACTCTAAAAGGTTTATGGTTCTGTAATTCATCATATACCTATGGTGTAATCATGCATGGTAATAAATTCGGCGCATCCGGAGTAGCTACTCCGTTGTCAGCACAAGTTGATGCAAGCGGAAAACATATCGGGTATTTCCAAGTTGAACTTGAATGTTATGATTTTGCTGGTAATAAGTTAGCTACATACACCAAGGTATTAGCCGATTATAGAAATGGGAAGAACGAAAATCCCGTTACTACATGGACATATTGGCCTATTAATCAAGCTGGAGTAGGATTTGTGAAATTTAACTTTTCAGGTTCCGACACAGGAGAGTATGGCTTAAATACCCCTGCATACCTTTGTATTGATGATATTGTTTTTGAAAACTAATTTTATAACTACCCCTTCCAAGGAAATTTAAACTTGGAAGGGTGGTTGTTATTTAATCCGACCAGCTTGTATCCATAATGATCAAAAATTTAATTTGTTTTTTTACACTCGCTGTATTATTCATATCTTGTAATCGGGATGAAGTTATCGTTGCAGAATCCGGACAAGCCCCAGTGATTGAGCTTGATAGTGAAGACGGTATCTATGCAGTCAAGATTGGTCGGGAACTGGTCATCGCACCGACTTACCAATACGCAGACCATGCCTTGTTTGCCTGGACCATAGAGGGGAAACTGATTTCCACAGACCCGACCCTGAAATACACGTGGGATGAATCGGGGGAGGTCTATATTACGCTGCGGGTAGACAACGAAAACGGTCATGCCGAAGAAGAGGTGAAAGTGGAAGTGAGGGATTTGTTGCCCCCGGCCATCAATCTGTACGTGCCGGCCAAAGGATTGAAAGTACAAAAAGGTGTAGAGAATACCCTGACTGCCGTGATTGCCCATCGCGACCTTGCCGGTTTCAAGGTGGAATGGGTGCGTGCCGGGGTTGTGGTATCCACCGATACGACCTACACGTTTAAGGAAAATCAGGTCGGAGTTTTTCCGATTACCATAACAGCATCCAACGAGGATGGTGAAACCAAGAAAGAGTTGGAGATAGAGGTGGTCGAGAATATGCCCTATAAGGTTGTTTTCCCTGCCCCGTCTTATGAGCAGTCTGTTTCCACACGCTATACGTTTGTCGGGCGACCGGTGTTCTTGCGTCCATTGCTGGACTATTTCGAGAATCCGCAATACCGCTGGAGCGTAGACGGTAAGCCCGTGGAGGGTGAAACCGGTCGGGTATATAAGTTCACCCCTTCGTTCGCCGGAGAATACCGGATAACCGTCTCTGTCACCGAAATGCAAAATGGCATATCCGTGGAATCCGCCGTCACCGTAGTTTGCGTGAACGGGTCGGAAGCCTCCGGATATCGCGCCGCTTCAGGTGCGAGTTCAGCCTATTCCAACAGAGTGTATGAATATACGCCGGCTCCCGGACAATTCATCAACGAAACCAATACTGGCGGTTTTACCGGTAGCGAATCGACCCGGGAAGCGGCTGTCGAATATGCTTCCAAGCGTATTGCCAAGCAAAATTATGTATCTCTCGGCTCCTTTGGCGGTTACATCATAGTAGGGTTTGACCACAGCATTCAGAATAAGGGCGGATATGATTTTGCTATTCAGGGCAATGCCTTTGATTCTTCCAATGAACCCGGCATTGTTTGGGTTATGCAGGATGTCAACGGCAATGGACTTCCCGATGATGAGTGGTACGAACTGCGGGGCAGCGAAACAGGGAAGCCTACCACCATTCAAGATTATGAGGTAACCTATTTCCGACCGACCTCGAATGGATCACACACTTATTGGATTGACAATTTGGGAAACACTGGCTGGGTCGATTTCAATGCCTACCACACGCAACCTTACTACTATCCGTTGTGGATTACGGCCGACTCCTACACTTTGTACGGTACTCGACTATTGCCACGCAATTCACAAAGTCCAACCACAGGTTACTGGAGTAACTCTCCTTATGACTGGGGGTATGTGGATAATTGCGGTTCCGATATGTTGGCTGGTGATTCGTATGACGGTTCTGGACAGAAAAACGGATTCAAGATATCTAATGCCATGTATCACGATGGCTCTCCGGTAGATCTTCAATACATTGACTTCATAAAAGTTCAGAATGGAGCCTTGGCTAAAAGCGGCGTTTTAGGAGAAATCTCTACCGAAGTATTTTCGTTCCAAGATTTAAATATGAACAAATAAAATGATAAATGATGAAACTCAAACAAATTTTTATTGCATTCCTTTCGGTCATAGCATTATACTCATGTTCTGAAAAAGAGGATATCCCGGCAGATGCCGACGATAATTTCATAACGAAAGTGACCGTGTCGGTTGCAGGAGAAACTTATTCCGCCGTTATAGCATCAGACACCATCACCGTGACCGTCCCTTATACCGTGTCGCTGAACGGGGCATCCGCAACAGTCGAGTTTACCCCTTCCGCCAAAATCATGCCTGACCCAGCAACAATCACCGACTGGGATACGGAGCGCACATTCCGCATTACCTCCTTTAACGGCCAGGCGCATGATTATACTTATTTGGTTATCAAGGATGAAATCCGTAGCAAAGGCAACGTCGAATTGAAAACTCCGGCGGAAATCGTATCATTTGCGGCTACCGGAACATCTATTATAAAAGGCGATTTGGTTATCGGTTCCGACAGTGATAATGCCGAAGAAATTAAAGATATTTCAGCCCTCGGAATGTTGAAAGAAATCGAAGGGAATATCATCATCCGCAACAGTTATACGGGTGGAACGCTGACCGGTTTGGACAACATTACCAAAATCGGCGGCTTGTCGATTGGTTCGGAGGAGAACCTGGCTGCGAACGAAACGCTGGAGATGGTCTCCATGACCAAATTGAACGAGGTAACGGGCAATATCCATGTGTACAACAATGGAGTAAAATTCGTTCAATTTGATTTGCTAAAAGCAATTGAGGGTGATTTTGTTATTAGTTCGTCCACATTGACAACGCTTCAAATGCCCGAACTGATAAACGTCGGAGGGGTATTAAACATTTTCGGTATGGGCAAAGGTGTAATTAGCACATTGGTATTTCCCAAAGTACAGACTGTTAAAAATTCGTTGAGCATTAATGAGATATCGACTTTAAAATCTATCTCTTTCCCGGAGCTTATTGAAACAGGAAGTATCAATTTTTCATCTTTGCCTATCGAGTTTGAAAAATTATCAATGCCCAAACTTTCTGTTATTAATGGAGATTGTTTGATTATTTCGAACTATATTCAAGGAGATTTGTTTTCTACTACAGGAAATGTTTCTCTTACTAATCTTGATGAAATGTCGAATTTGGCAACCGTAACAGGCATTCTTTCAATTTGTTATTTCGATGAACTTTCGTCATTATCAAATCTTAAAAGTTTAAAAAGAATAGGATCGTTAAAATTAGAGAAGCTAATAAATTGTTCTTCACCTATAGATATTAGTGATGCTGTTTTTTCTGCTAAAGATTCAGAAGAATCCATTATACGCATCTCGGAATGTAAGAAATTGCAAAAACTTATAACGAAAGATGATCTTTCGAATGTTTCTGTTGATATTGATGCTTGGGCAAATAACTATGTTGATTTCAATTTTAAAAAGGTAAAAAAATTATCATACACAACACCAGACAAAAAAGTTTTTACTCTTCCAATTGAAGAGGTACACGGTGACTTTTATTTTGGTGCGGGGATGAAATCTGGCATCATTGCAAATAATCTTAAATTTGTTGACGGCTATATGCATCTCAAAATTAGCATGATGGTATCGAACTTAGAATTTTCGAAACTTGAAAAAATAGGCGGTCAATTTTTTATGGAGGGGACGCTTAATACCCCTAATATGATTCATAATTTTAGTAATTTAAAATCGATTTGTTGCAATTCAAATCCATCATATGCAAAAGAAGGTAAGTGGTCAACCAACAACCTTCCATATGGCGGATTAGATATTCGTTCTACAACCACTTATGAGCTTTTTCCTGTGCTTGAAAAAGTTGGGGGGAGCGGAATAACGATTCATGGATTTTCCGCTTTCTCATGCCCTGAATTAGTTACTATAGCTGGCTCTTTAAGTGCAGATGCAGCTTCCAAGCTAACATCTTTTGATATGCCGAAACTTAAAAGTTTATCAGGAGTAAATCTCGTTAGGCTTACTGCTTTTTCTGATTTTTCTATGTTTGAGGCTTTTATCAGGGATAATCAGATTACTGAACCAAATTGGATTGTAAGTGGCTGCAAATACAATCCCACCTACCAAGACATGAAAGACGGGAAGTACAAGCCTGCCGAATAGATAATCAAACAATAAATTTTCTGCCAATCCTCGGTATGCTTACCGTAAGGTAAGTTGCCGGGGATTAACTATAAAAATAACGGTATGACCTATCACCAATTGAAATATCTGCTATGGAGCGTAGTTGTCGGAGTGACACTATCCTTGACATCCTGCATGAAGTGGGACTACGGCGATGCCGTGGAAGACTTCAATGCCACGGGAGCCGGACTGTTCATCACCAACGAGGGCAACTTCCAGTACGGCAATGCTACCTTGTCCTATTACGACCCGGCGACCAAACAAGTGCAGAACGAAATCTTCTTCCGTGCCAACGGCATGAAACTCGGCGACGTGGCACAGTCGATGACCATCCACGACAACAAGGGCTGGGTCGTGGTGAACAACTCCCATGTGATTTTCGCCATCGACCTGAACACCTTCAAGGAGGTAGGACGCATCGAAAACCTGACCTCGCCGCGCTACATCCATTTCCTAAGCGATGAAAAGGCCTATGTCACCCAACTGTGGGACAACCGCATTTTCATCATTAACCCGAAGAAATATGAAATTACCGGCTACATTCAAGTGCCGGACATGACGATGGAGAGCGGCTCCACCGAACAGATGGTGCAATACGGCAAATACGTCTATTGCAACTGCTGGAGTTACCAAAACCGCATCATCAAAATCGACACCGAGACGGACCGAGTTGTCGATGAACTGAAGGTCGGCATACAACCGACATCGCTGGTCATGGACTGCAACAACAAAATGTGGACGATTACAGACGGCGGCTACGAGGGCAGCCCCTACGGTTACGAAGCCCCCTCGCTCTACCGCATCGACGCCGAGACCTTCACTGTGGAGAAGCAGTTCAAGTTCAAGTTGGGTGACTGGCCAAGCGAGGTGCAACTGAACGGCGACGGGACGAAGCTCTACTGGCTCAACCGCGATGTCTGGCAGATGGACGTGACGGCAAACCGTATCCCTGTCCGCCCGTTCCTTGAGTACCAGAACACGCTGTATTACGGACTGACGGTAAACCCCGCCAACGGAGAGGTGTATATCGCCGATGCCATCGACTACCAGCAGCAGGGTATGATTTACCGCTACTCGCCCGAAGGGAAATTGATAGATGAATTTTATGTCGGGATTATCCCCGGTGCATTTTGTTGGAAATAAGAAAGGAGGCAATATGAAAAGACTATATCTGTTCTTCGCTTTGGCGGCATGTCTCCCCACGGCACTCTTCGCGCAGCAGACGGAAAGCAAAAAGCGGTCGGCCTGGCATCTTACCATACCGGAAGTCACGGTCATCGGACATCGACCGATGAAAGAAATCGGCGTGCAGAAGACGAAGTTCGATTCGCTCGCACTGAAAGAGAACATCGCCCTCTCGATGGCCGACATCCTGACGTTCAACTCGTCGGTATTCGTCAAGAGTTACGGTCGCGCCACACTCTCGACCGTCGCCTTTCGCGGCACGTCGCCCTCGCACACGCAGGTAACATGGAACGGGATGCGCATCAACAACCCCATGCTCGGCATGACCGACTTTTCCACCATCCCGTCCTATTTCATTGACCAGGCATCATTGCTGCACGGCACTTCGTCAGTGAACGAAACAGGCGGTGGACTGGGCGGTCAGGTCAAGCTTGGCACGACTTCCGAAGTCGCCGAGGGTTTCAATGCCCAGTACGTGCAGGGCATAGGCTCGTTCAAGACTTTCGACGAGTTCGCCCGCTTCACCTATGGCAGTGACCGGTGGAGTATCTCTACCCGTGCCGTTTACTCTTCGTCTCCCAACGACTATAAATACACCAACCACGACAAAAAAATCAATATTTACGACGAGGACAAGAACATCATCGGACAGTACCACCCCGTGGAGCGCAACCGCTCCGGGGCGTTCAAGGACCTGCACCTGCTTCAGGAAGTCTATTACAATACCCGCAAAGGCGACAAACTGGGGCTGAACGCCTGGTATATAAACTCCAACCGGGAACTTCCGATGCTGACCACCGACTATGGCGATGCGACCGACTTCGAGAACCGCCAGCGCGAACAGACATTTCGCGGCATCCTTTCGTGGGATCACATGAAAAGCAATTGGAAGGTCGGCGTGAAAGGCGGCTATATCCACACGTGGATGGCCTACGATTACAAGCGGGAGGTGGCACCCGGCAACTGGGCGTCGATGACCCGCTCCCGCAGCAAGGTGAATACCTTCTACGGGCAGGCGGAGGGCGAATACAGCCCGTCGAAGCGGTGGTTCCTTTCTGCCAACGTGTCGGCGTACCAGCATCTGGTACGCAGCGAGGACAAGAACATCATCTTACAAGACGGCAACAAGGCGATTGTTGGATATGACAAGGGCCGTGTGGAACTCTCCGGCTCCGTATCCGCCAAATGGCAGCCGATAGACCGGGTGGGCATGTCGATGGTACTGCGTGAGGAGATGTACGGTGACCGATGGGCACCGCTTATTCCGGCGTTCTTTGTGGACGGCGTGATTTCCCGCCGCGGCAACATCGTCGCCAAAGCCTCCGTCTCACGCAACTACCGGTTCCCGACGCTCAACGACCTCTATTTCCTGCCTGGCGGCAACCCCGACCTGAAAAACGAACAAGGCTTTACCTATGACGCGGGCGTCAGTTTCGAGGTCGGCAAGCCGGGTATCTATAAGTTGAGCGGCGGTGCAAACTGGTTCGACTCCTACATCGACGACTGGATCATATGGTTGCCGACGACCAAAGGCTTCTTCTCGCCCCGCAACGTGAAGAAGGTACACGCCTACGGCATCGAGGTCAAGGCGAACCTGGCCGTGCAGCCGGCAAAGGATTGGCTCATTGACCTGAACGGTTCCTATTCGTGGACACCCTCTATCAACGAGGGCGAGAAAATGTCACCTGCTGACCAGTCGGTGGGCAAACAGTTACCCTACGTGCCGGAGCATTCCGCCTCGCTGACAGGACGGTTGTCGTGGCGGTCGTGGGCGTTCCTTTACAAGTGGGCGTTCTACTCGGAGCGTTTCACCATGTCGAGCAACGACTATACGCTGACGGGACACCTGCCCGAATATTTCATGAGCAACGTCTCCTTGGAGAAAAACCTCTTTTTCAAACCGGTGGACGTGCAGTTGAAATTCGCTGTCAACAACCTTTTCAATGAAGATTACCTCTCGGTACTCTCGCGCCACATGCCTGGCATCAACTTCGAGCTGTTCATCGGTATCACCCCGAAGTTCGGGAAAAACAAGAAAAAGTCCGTAAACACAAATTTGTAACGATATGAAAGCATTGAAAAATCTGAGCCTGATATTGCTGCTTGTACTGACATTCACAGGCTGCCATGATAAGAGTTCCAAACTTGCCGATTTCAACCGAGCGGTCTATACACCCGAATACGCTTCGGGGTTTGACATAAAAGGTGCAGACGGTAAAAAGAGCGTATTGGTTACCGTCACGAACCCTTGGCAGGGAGCTGACAGCATTACCACATACCTGTTCATCGCCCGTGACGGAGAAAGCGTACCCGAAGATTTCACCGGTCAGGTGCTCGGAAAAGATGCCGAGCGCATCATCTGCATGTCCTCTACCCATATCGCCATGCTCGATGCTATTGACGAAGACCGTTGCGTCGTTGGCGTATCGGGTATCGACTACATTTCCAATCCAGATATTCAGGCTCGTCGTGACAGCGTCGGCGACGTGGGCTACGAAGGGAACATCAATTACGAACTGCTGCTCTCGCTCGACCCCGACCTCGTGCTGCTTTACGGCGTGAACGGCGCGAGCTCGATGGAGGGAAAACTGAAAGAACTGAACATCCCGTTCATGTATGTTGGCGATTACCTGGAAGAGTCTCCGTTGGGCAAGGCCGAATGGCTGGTGGCATTAGCGGAGGTTACAGGGAAACGGACAGAGGGAGAGAAAGTGTTTGCCGATATTCCGGTTCGCTATAACGCTTTGAAAAAGCGAGTAACCGATGCAGCCATCGATGCCCCTTCAGTGATGCTCAACACGCCTTACGGCGACAATTGGTTCATGCCCTCGACCGAAAGCTATGTCGCCCGGTTGATCAAAGATGCCGGAGGCGATTACATCTACAAGAAGAACACGGGAAACGCTTCCGCGCCCATCGACCTCGAAGAGGCGTATCTGCTGGCCTCGCAAGTCGATATGTGGCTGCATGTGGGTATGGCGAACACGCTCGACGAGCTGCGAGCCGCCTGCCCGAAGTTCACCGACACCCGGTGCTTCCGCAACGGATACGTCTATAACAACAACGCCCGCACGAATGCCGCCGGCGGCAACGACTACTACGAGTCGGCCGTGGTGAATCCCGACCTCGTGCTACGAGACCTCGTAAAGATATTCCACCCCGAACTGGTCGCAGAAGATTTCGTCTATTACAAGCAATTGAAATAAATGCGCTCCCGTTCCGTCCTATTATTTACCGCACTGGCTGCCCTCACCCTCTTCCTGTTTCTGCTGGATTTGGCGGTGGGGGCTGTCGCCGTGCCGCTCGGCGATGTTTGGGCGGCCCTGACGGGTGGCGATTGTCCGCGAGCGACGGCGAAAATCATACTGAATATCCGACTGATTAAGGCGGTGGTCGCGTTGCTGGCCGGAGCCGCCCTGTCGGTCAGCGGTCTTCAGATGCAGACCCTCTTCCGCAATCCCCTTGCCTTACGTGCTCGGCATCAGTTCGGGCGCGAGCCTCGGCGTGGCACTCGTCGTACTTGCCGGTGTCGGCTCGTCGATAGGCATCGCTGGGGCGGCATGGCTCGGAGCGGCAATCGTGTTGGTTGTCATCGCCGCCGTCGGACACCGCATCAAGGATATCATGGTAATTCTGATTCTCGGCATGATGTTCTCGTCGGGAATCGGTGCGGTCGTCCAAATATTGCAGTATGTTGCCAACGATGAATCCTTGAAAATGTTCGTCATCTGGACGATGGGATCGCTCGGCGACGTGACCTTCAACCAGCTTGCGGTACTCATCCCGTCGATTATCGCCGGATTGTTGTTGGCCGTAATCACCATCAAGCCGCTCAACCTGCTGCTGTTCGGCGAGGAGTATGCCGTGACGATGGGGCTGAACGTCCGTCGCTCACGCGGACTGCTGTTCCTCTCCACGACGTTGCTGGCCGGCACGGTGACCGCCTTTTGCGGTCCGATAGGTTTCATCGGGCTGGCCATGCCCCACGTCACGCGGATGCTGTTCCGCAACAGAGACCATCGGGTGCTCGTGCCGGGAACCGTTCTTTCGGGTGCTTCCGTGCTGCTGCTTTGCGACCTCGTTTCCAAACTGTTCACCCTGCCGATCAACGCCATCACCGCATTGCTGGGAATCCCCATTGTGGTGTGGGTGGTCTTGCGCAACAAATCCGTTACAGCATGATAGAGTTACACGATTTTTCCATAGGCTACGGCGAGCGAACTTTGCTCTGCGAGGTGGAAGCCA
>ERZ779729.2351-NODE-2351-length-11350-cov-10.181231_pt1 | contig 11350 bp, 7 predicted proteins | sample MGYA00511072_ERZ779729 | MGnify/ENA primary metagenome ERZ779729 (study PRJEB29588, sample SAMEA2156675) | human gut metagenome | biome: human gut; feature: human-associated habitat; material: faeces | place: Denmark | collected 2008/2010 ...
CTGACGAATATCCTAACTTATTCAGTATTAATTAGTTTAAACGGGACAGTAGTGATATTTTTTACAAAATCGTCAATAATTCGGGAAATGCTCTCCGGAGTCTCCTGAACCTTAAAATTGACGCAAACCTCCATGACATCATCCGCATCCGGTTTTATGTTGCTCATCTGCATCTGGAGATTGGCTCTTTGTGGGCTGGATAACAATAAGTTGTTTTCTGGAATCTGTGATTCCACGCTTCCGACCTTCGCCTTGAACTTTATCTGCACATTATCCATCGCAAGATAATGATGGGATATCAAAGCTATAAGTGGAATATCAATAGTCTTGTCTCCAACCATGATTTTTTTCGATTGGAACGTATTTGCGTTATTTGCATTTGTTCCTTCAAAAAGTCTGGTCAGATTTTGTATCTGATGATTCTGCAATGTATCTTGTGCACAGTTTACGGCGTATTGCAAACCATTCATAATATCAGAGAATGAATTGGTTTGAACACTGTCCGGCTCATCGTCATTATTTTTCTTGTCTCTGTGAAAAAGTCCCATGTTTTTAATTTAATTACTTGATTTGTTGCCTTTAATGAGCACCAATCTTGACAATGTCCGGCTTACAGCTTCCATATTTACACTGGAGTCTATATTATTATTAACAATGCCTTGATGCCAAAACCTATATGGTGGATTCTCCGTGTGTTCCAGCACGTCCTCCTTTTTTTATTGGGGTTATACTTCGGTTAATGTTCGTTGCGGGCGGAAATGTTCCGCCCGCAACGGCTTACTGCTTCCTCAAGGTAGGCAATGCTCCTTTAAGTTCGTAACGCCACTCTGAGCCTGCGGTCTGCAAGGCGGTGTTCATGGCATCAACGGCTTTCTGCCAGGTAACGCCAGTGCCGTCCACCTTCGTGGCTTCGGTGCTTTTCTTATTGTAGCCGATACCTTGTTCATGATTGTTCTTCCAATAGCAGGCGGTCACGGTGGTGTAGTTATTTCCCCAAAAGCCGCCGATATGTACATAGCCAGTGCTACTACCCGTACTGGTTACGTTGCCCGTGGCATAGCAGGCAAGGAGGCTGCTTCCTGCGTTCATTCCCACCAGACCGCCGCCAGCGATATTCTTTTTGGGGGCTATTTCTAAGGTCACGTTGCCCGTGGCATAGCAAGCGGTCAGGGTGGCACTCGAATTCGTCTGACCTGCCACGCCGCCGACATCGACCATACCCTTCACTGTGGCAGAGGAACTGCATCCGGTGATGGAACCGCCTATTTGAACACCCACCACACCGCCGACATACACCGTGCCGCTGACGCTGCCCGACACCGAGCAGTTTTCAATGGTGCCCCAGCTAGATCCTACCACGCCGCCAATACTGCCGCCATATATTTGATTGCATGTTATCTGTACGCCCTCCATCACCACGTTCTTCACCGTACCAGCTCTATTGAGCCAGCCGAACAGACCCGCATATTCGTCATTTGTCGTAAAGGTCAGCCCCGTAATGGTATGGCCGCCACCGTCGAAGGTGCCTTTGTATGAGTTGTCGTAGTCTGTGCCTATCGGTGTCCAGTCTTTGCCTGTGAGGTCAATGTCTGTGTCGAGGGTAATGTTAATGTCGCTCTTACCTCCGTTCACTAATTCGGCTATATTCATCAGGCCATCGGCGGAGGTCACGGTGTAGCTGCCGTCGCTCTCTATGGTATAGCCCAGGTCTTTTGCCGCAGCGAGGGAGACGATGTAGGTATATTCACCGCCCGCCTGCCAGTCGGTAGCATTCTTCATCTTATAAACGAAGGTCTTGCCGTTGGTGAAGGTGCAGGTAATGAAGGCCGTGCCAGCTGCCACACTTTGCGGGGCTACGATGGCGGTGTAGGTGTTGCTACCCTTGTCATACGGGACGATTATATCCGGGTTGTCGCCTTCGGTGGAGAGGCCCGTCAGCTGCACGGATGCCAGCCCCTCGGTGTAGTCCGTCAGAACGATAGTTACCCGCGCCGTGCGGTGGGTGAAGCGAAGCGTGGGGCTACCGTAGGTCACCGTCTGCCCGTCGGCTACGATGAGGTCGCTGCCCTCAAAGTCTTTCCGGGTATTTTGGTTGGCTTTTACCTTCACAGCAGAAGGGGTTGTCTCGCCAGCGGTGTAGGGCCACCACGCTGTGACGGTGATGTCTTTGCGGTTGGTCCAGTAGTGCGGGTCGGTGGAGGTCAGCGTGGCGCTGGTGGGGTCGGCGGTGGTGAGCGTCACGTCGTATGCCTTCACCGTGCCGTCCATCAGGACTGCCACGCTCTGCACACCCTCCCAATTGCCGTCCGCTGGGGCACGGGTGCCGACGGTGGCTGTCGCGACGGGATTCAGCCCCGTGGCAGTGAAGACGATGGGTGTGCCTTCCGCCCCTTCCGGCAGGAAGCCCGCTTCGTCCTGTGTGCAGGCGCCCAATAAGAGGGCGAGCGCTGCAAGTGCAAAAAATCTTATCCTCATAATATCTGTTATTTTATTACTCTGGTTCTTTCCGTTGTGGGCGGAACTTTTCCGCCCGACGGTTTACTGCTTCCTCAAGGTAGGCAATGCTCCTTTAAGTTCGTAACGCCACTCTGAGCCTTTGTTCTGCAAGGCGGTGTTCATGGCATCAACGGCGTTCTGCCAGGTTACGCTGGTGCCGTCCACATTCGTGGCTTCGGGGGCGATGCCTTCCTTATTGTAGCCGATGCCTTGTTCATGATTGTTCTTCCAATAGCAGGCGGTCACGGTGGTGTAGTTTCCTCCCAAAAAGCCGCCGATATATACATTGCCAGTGCTACTACCCGTACTGGTTACGTTGCCCGTGGCATAGCAGGCAAGGACGCTGCTTCCTGCGTTGAATCCCACCAGACCGCCGCCAAGGATATTATCTATGGGGTCTATTTCTATGGTCACGTTGCCTGTGGCATAGCAAGCGGCCATGGTGGCACCCGAATTCGTCTCACCTGCCACGCCGCCGACCTGGACCATTCCCTTCACTGTGGCGGAGGAGCTGCATCCGGTGATGGAAGCCTCCCATTGAATACCCACCACACCGCCGGCGCATATCGTGCCGCTGACGCTGCCCGACACCGAGCAGTTTTCAATGGTGCCTCCCCAGCTAAATCCTGCCACGCCGCCGGCATAGCCCAACCTGTGATTGCATGTTATCTGTATGCCATCCATCACCACGTTCTTCACCGTGCCAGCTTTACCGAGCCTGCCGAACAGACCCACATATTGGTCATTTGTCGTAACGGTCAACCCCGTGATGGTATGGCCGCCGCCGTCGAAGGTGCCGGTGTATGAGTTATAAAAGTTTGTGCCTATCGGTGACCAGTCTTTGCCCGTGAGGTCGATGTCGGCGGTGAGGGTGCAATTTATCGATCTGTCTTTTTGTGCGGCTTCGTTCCATGCCAGTAGGCCGTCGGCGTTATAGACCGTGTAGGTCTTGGTGTTGCTATCGTAGATGTAGCCCAACTCGGCTGCGCCACTCTCGCCGCCGCCGTCAGCCCAATCACCGATGGTGCAGCCCTCTAACGTCAAGCCAGTGGCGTTCACCTTAACGGTATATTTATAGCGACTGCCTGCTGCCAGCACGACGTTGTTCTGCGGACGGAAGTAGAAAGTGCCGCTGCCGAGTTCCACCTTGACGAATGGCTTGCCTGCCGCAACGGTCTGCGGGGCGGTCAGTGCCTCATAGGTGTTGCCGCTTGCGTTGTAAGTCTTGATGGCGGTCGGGTTGCCGTTATCGGCGGACAGGCTCACGAGGCTCACCGTGGCACCGTCCACGCTTGTGAATCCCGTACCGGGCTTCAGTTCGATTGCCACGCGTGCCGTGCGGTGGGTAAATTCAAGAGTCGGGTTGTTAAATTCCACCTTCCTGTTCTCAGCGGCGATGAAGTCGCTGTTCTGAAAGTCAGCCAATTTGCTTTGGTCTTCGGCCACCTTCACGGCAGGCATCTGTGTGATGTCGGCATTGTCGAAGGGCCACCATGCCGATACGGTAATCGGGTCGCGGCTGGTCCAGTAGTACGGGTCGTTCTCGCGTGAAAGCGTGGCACTCTTGAAATCGGTAGAAGCCGTTACGGTGTATTCCTTTACCGCATCGCCCATCTTGAGTGCCACGGAAGTGACGCCCTGCCAGTCGCCGTCCACAGCGGCACGGGTGGAAGAGGCTGCCAGCGGCGTTGCTTCTACGGACAGTCCGGTGGCACGGATGAATACAGGGTATTCACCTTCGGGCAGACGGTTATCGCCAGCAAGTTCGTCCTGTGTGCAGGCGGCAAGGGCGAGCAGCAGTGCGGTGGCTGCGGGGATAAATAATCTATGTCTCATAATTCTTTATTCTAATCGATTAATTATTAACATCCTACAGGTCAGCGCCCACTTCTCCGCCGTCTATATCGTTCCACTTTGCAATGGTGGCTTCGCTGACTTCAAGGACTTTGTTGCGTACCTTGACGGTATAGGTATAGTTGTTGCCCGCCTGCAGTGCGCCTTCGGGCACGGTGAGTGTGGCATGATATTCCTGACTTTTGTAATTCACAACCAACGGCAGGGATGCAACTGTCTGCGGGAAGAGGATGATCGATGACGTGAGAACGCCGTCTGCCAAATTCATGGCCAGTTCTCCGGTCTGTGCCCCGTTGTCTGCGGTGGCAATACCGTCGGCCGTGTTGAACGTACCGGTGAGTAACAATCCGTCCAGCGTGTAACGTTCAGGCTTGACCACGCTGAAATCCACGCCGTCGCCCGCCTCGAAGGTAAGGGTTATCCGGCTCATGCGGTGGTGGAAGGAGTTGTCTTCACCGCCTTTGCCGGTTTTGTCGGTGAAGCTCACTACCGGGCTTTTTTTGTCTCCCGTGGCTCCTGTGGCAAAGAGGAAGTCAATGGCAGACTGATTCTGCTGCGCCGTGGCATCGGTCGTGGCTGCGAGGATACCTCCCGCCGCGTTGTACGGATAGTAGGCGCGGAAAGTATGGGCCTTTGTATCTTCGATATAGATAACCTTTCCTTCTGCCTCAAATTTACCGTTTTTCAAGATGAAAGGCACGTTGCCGTACCGGGTATCGTTGCCTATGTCGGTGATGCCGATACGGTCGCCGGCAGTCCAGGTGGTTCCGCTGGCGCGGGTGGCGGGGGCGATGTCGGCGGTAAACCGGGCGGCCACGGGGGTACCGTTCAGGTTCTCGTTGTCGTTGTTGCAGGCTGCCAGCGCGAGGGCGAGCGCTGCAAGTGTAAAAAATCTTGTCTTCATTATATCTATAATTTTATTATTTACAAATCAGCATTTACATCATCACCTTTCACTTCTTCCCAGCCGTTGATTTCGGCTCCGTCCACTTCCATGCCTTCGGGAGTCTCAACCAGCGTTCCGCCGAGGGTCAGCGATTCGCCCTTTCCGGTGTTGAAATCCTTGAGGGCTTCCGTGAGGTCGCTTTTCAGCGTGGTGGGGCTCGGGTTGCCGTCAGCATAGCGGATTTCACCCGTCAGCAGTTGTTCCGTGCCGGTCACACCCAGCAGCCGCACCGTGGCTTTCCACTTGCCGGCATCGTCACCTTCGGTAATCTTGGTGAAGGGCAGCACGACGTTCGAAGCGGCTCCGTAAGTATCAGTAGCGAAATTGAGTGTTCGGGCTGCACCCGTCAGATGGGCAACAATCTCCGTGATGCGTCCGGCGGCATCACCAGTAGGTTCGACGACAAGCGTCAGTTCGCGTACCTGCTGCTTCATTGCGGCGGTCAGCGGATAGTCATTGTCTTTCTCGATGGTCACCTGTTCCGTATAGGTGAGGAACCATCCCGGGGCATTGTTTACAAAGGCATCCGTGCCTGCCCGGGTTCCAGTGGCTGTGGCAATGGTGGCTGTGGTGCCGTTCACCGTGATTCCTTCAGCCGGGTTCCACACCGCAATGGTGTAGCTGCCCGGAGCAAACAGATGGTCGGGGGCATGGGTGGCGGAAGTCTCCGTACCCGTATAGTCACCCATGGTGACCGTCCATGTGGCAGGTATGTCGATACCCTCACCGCGGGCCGACCAGTCGGCTGTCACCGCAATCTTCCCGCTGTCGGGGTGTGGCGTGTCATAGAGCGTGTCCTTCACGCAGGAAGAGAACAGCACGGCGGCTGCCATTCCCATCATATTTATATATTGTCTTGCTTTCATATTCTATTCCTCCGTGTTAGAATAACTTCCATACCAATGTCACACCGGCATTGATGGGGCCCCACCAGTCCTTTGTTTCGTTGCCGCGGCGTACACGTACACCGTCGATGACTTCATATTTTTCGAAATCGGCATTCAGGTAGCCCAGACCGAGGTTGAAATCAAGAGCCAGTGCCTTGTTCAGCCGCAGCTGATAGCCGGCGGTGATGCCGCCACCCATCAGGTCGCCCTGCTTGCCTGCTTCGGAGAACTTGTAGTTGAACTGTCCGGCCTTGAACATCGCGCCCAGATACCAGGCTTTCTTCTCACCCATATAGTAACGCACTTCCGGAGCCACTTCCCAGAGTGCATAGCGGCGGTCCTTGTCATTCCAACTCCAAGAAGTCCACGAGACGTTTACGGCAATGCCCCATGACGGGCAGATGCGCCATTCAAGTCCTAAATCTGGTGTTAGGGTAGCCCAGCGCAGCAGGTTGGCACGCAGGGAGAGATGATAATCAGTTGTGATTTTGGTTTCCGACGGCGTGTCGGCAAGTGTATTTTGTTGAGCGGCTTTCTCGGCTTCTGCCTTTTCAGCGGCAAGTCGGGCTTCTTCCGCCTTGCGCTGCTCTTCGGCAAGCCGTTCCTGTTCGGCACGCTTCTCGGCTTCCAGTCGTTCGGTTTCCGCCTTGCGTCGTGCTTCCGCATCCGTCGCGGCAGTTCCCTTTACCGGTACCGTCAGGCGCACGGTGACAAAATCACCCTCAGTCGCATGGCTGCGGGTAATGAAATTCTCCTCTTTTATTTCCGCACGGATAATCAGTTCGGATTTCACACGGTTGGCACGGATCTTCGCCGTGGCAAGGTTCTCGGCTTCACTGCCCAGTGAATTACAGTAGCCGTCAACCAATAGCGGCAGCTTGCCGTCAAGAATTGTGGTTTTGTTGTTTTCGATACATTCCAACAGACGGGCAAGTTCCGTGTCATTGCCATTCCAAGGCACGTAGAACATGTCCTTCTGCGGAACGAACCGGAAGGTGTAGGTCGTGTCTGCTTTCTGCTGCGCAATGACAGGAAAAGTTACCGTCATCAGCCACAGAAACAGGGTGAGAAAAGTGATTTTTCTGCTCATATAAACTTGAATTTATTATCTTTGTCTTCTCCAAAGGTAATAAATGCCATTCAGCGCCCAAAATATTACAAAAACTTTTTCTGTTGAAATACAGCGTTTTATAAAAATTGTCGTTTGAGCACTTTTCAAATTGTCGTTTGAGCACTTTTTTTTGTCGAATTAGCACTTTTTTGTCGCTTGAGCACTTTTTGAAAATGAGCTTCTGAGACCTTTTTCATCGGCTTTTTACCACACAAATTATTCCAGATTTGCTTTTTTCCACTTGCCAGGCGTACATCCTTCCTTCTCTGTAAATGATTTGATAAAGTTACTGCGGGAAAGAAAACCGGAAGACTCAGCCAGCTTCTGTATATTGATTTCCGGATGCTCCTTCAGTATGTTTTTCGCATACTCCAACCGGAGACCGGTTATCCATTCGCGGAATGTCATTTTATACGTAGTCTTGATATAAGCGGAAAGATAGGTACGGTTCGTATGAAGTATTTCGGACAGTTCTTTTATGGTAAGTCCCTGCTGGACATAGCCGTCTGTCTTTATCCAGTTGGCCACTTTCTCTATAATTTCTGTATAGGACACTGGAACTTCCTCTTCTGAAACCATTTCGGGTTCAGTTCCCGAATTTGTCAGAAGTTCTTCTTCAGACTGTATATCTTGCTCAAAAGCATTTTCCACCTGTTCATAGAACAGCAGGTAGTTCTGATAACAGTGAAAAAGATAACTGTAGAACAGGATTGATGAAAACACCCAGATAAAAACATATTTGTCTGGCAGAAATGTCAGCAATCCGCATCCGACACCGAAGATAACAGCCCAATAAGTGAATATGGAAAGCCATTCGATATATGCGCCTATATCATCCGCCTGAGTTTCATTGAAAATCCGAATGGCTCTACGATATGCAATTATGACTCTGCGAGCTAAAACGACTCCAAAAACGATTAACCAGACAGCTAAAGCAAATAAAGAGATTTTTTGCATGATTCCGCTTGGCAACAGGAACAACACAACTCCGGAAAGAGTTGAGAATATAATCCATAAAATGATATGTGTCCACACACGCCGTTTGGTAATGTAAAAACAATCAAGCAACATTATCAATGCCGAACTGAACAGAGAATAGCACAGGAAGTATGTGGACATGTTCATCAATATGGAAGAATCCGCATTTTTGAATCGAATACCAAAGAAGAAATGTACCGAATAATTTGCCGAAAGCAGCAGCATAGCTATACCCATAATCTGTCGGGAGCGGAGATAATTCTTGAAAATTTTCTTTTCAGGAGTCTTTGCAAACAAAAAATAAAAGCCGAAGAATAACATCAACGGCAGTGCGGCACAAAGTGAAAAACTGTATATAGATGGTTCCATTGTTATGCTTATTTGATTTTGATACAAAGTTACGTCTTTTCTTCACAAATAGGCACATAATCTATGATTTAAAGTTATAGATTCGGTCATATTAGATTGAATAAATTATTAGAATTAAAGCCAGTGGTGAAAAATTCAACCACTGGCTTTTTCTGTCAAGACTTCGATATTAAAGTTTTACACCTTTGGATTCCGATAAACCGGGTCTCCCTATAATTAAATGACTGCGTACAAAGTCCACGTGCGGGCTTTCCGGCTGTTGTTCCGTCTGTTTTTTCTCGTTGCCTTGCCGGTTCTCTTCCGTGTTTTCCTGATCCGGAGGAGCCAGCTCAAGCTGTATCTTGCGGTCCAGTGCGGCGAGTTCGGACTTAAGCTGTTTCAGCTCGTCCTCCTTCTTCCACACCTTGCCCGCTATCTCCTGCAACTGCGGAATCTCCTTTTCCAGCACTTCGTTCTTAGACTTGTACTGGTCGATGATGGTCGGAATCCTCTCCAATGCGTTCAGAAAGTTTCGTGCGGCAGTAATCGGGTCTGCCATCGCCAGATGCCCGTTGTTGTAGGTGTACTTGTAGTTCCCCTCCACCACGAAGCGGTTGTCGGTGAACTCCAGACCTTCTTTGAGTGTCCTCTCGCTGACCACCTTTATCGGAAAGCCGTAAAGTTCCCCGACAGCCTTGTACAGTCCACCAGTCGTGGCGTTCTTGGCGATTTCCTGCAAACGCTTACCGATGACCTTCTCATCCGTTGAATCCACGCCGTCCACCTTGACAAGATTAAGGCGGATGCTTTCCTTATCAGTCTGCACAACGGAAATAAAACGGTTCCAGTCTTCCGTCATGGCTTCGATGAAAGCCGTGTTGTTGCGCAGTTCTCCCGTCTTGGATTCCAGCTTGAACTCCGAATCGCGCTTGCCCTTGTTGAACGACTTGCGTTCCCCTTCGAGCGAGGCGATACGCTTCTCTAATTTCGCCTTATCCAAAAGGTCGGTATTGCCGGAGAGCAACGCCATATACTCCGAGAAGTTCATACCCGATTTTTCGTCCATTGCTCCCTCGTCGATGGTACGTGCGCCCATCGCTCCGCTTTTGAGCTGCGATATGAACGTCTGCTTGCAGTGCAGCAGATTGAACTTGTAGCTGTCCAGCGACTTTTCCACCGCGTAGATGATGACATCCACGTTGTTCTCGGCAAAATGCTTGGCAATCTCGTTCCCGGCTCTAACACCCCGTCCGTCACGCTGTTGCAGGTCGGACGGTCGCCACGGTGTATCAAGGTGATGGATGGCGACACATCTTTTCTGCGCATTCACGCCCGTTCCGAGCATACTTGTGGAGCCGAACAGCACGCGCACCGTCCCGGCGTTCATGGCATCTATCACCGCCTTACGAGCCTTATCCGTCTTACACTCCTGAATGAAGCGCACCTCACTTGCCGGTATGCCGTAATCCTCCACCAACTTGCGTTTTATCTCGCTGTACACGTTCCATCCTTCCCCCGGCTGGTATGTCCCCAAGTCGGAGAACACGAACTGCGTACCCTTGTGCGCATCGTATTTGTGGTAATACTCCGCTATCATTTTGGCGCAGTGGCTCGCCTTGTTGTCGGAGTGGTCTTCGTAATTGGGGTCTATCATGCGCATATCCAAAGCCATCTTCCGCGCGTAGTCGGTAGCGATGAGCATCTTAGCCTTCTCTTCCGTTTCAGACAGCGGCAACCTGCCCAACAACGTCGCGTCACCTGTCTTGGCAAATTCCATCAGTTGTTTGATGAAATACTCTTGGTCGGGTGTAGGCGGTATGTGGTGCAGTATCTCGTTCTTGTGCGGACGATCCACACCCACGTCCTCCGCCGTGCGGTAGTCGGTGATTTCGTTGTAAAAGGCGGCAAGCTCCGGCACTTTGATGAAGTAGCGGAAACGCTCCTTCTGCACCACGTTGTTTGTCACGTTGAACTCAAAATCGGTCGTCTTTTTGGCGAAGATGGCAGCCCAAGCATCGAAACAGCGGATGTCCTGCCGTTCCAGTTCGTTGGGGCGCAGGTATTTGAAGAGCAGGTACAGTTCCGTCAGACTGTTGGAAATGGTCGTGCCCGAAAGGAACGTAGCCCCCAAGTCCTTGCCCGTGCGTTCCTGTATGGTACGGATGGCAAAGAGCATATTCAGGGCCTTCTGGCTTCCTTCCGAGTTTCCCAATCCCGCCACACGGTCATGACGGGTGTTGAAAGTCAAGTTCTTGAACTGGTGACTCTCGTCAATGAAGATGTGGTCGATGCCCATCTGCTTGAAGTCCACCACATCATCCGTGCGGGACTTGATAGCGTGTTCCACCTTCTCCAGCTTCGCCACAAGGTTGTGCTTGCGCTTCTCCAGCCCTTTCAGCATCGCCCGCGACACGTTCTTGCCCTGCTGCCGCAAGACTTCGAGGTTTTCCTCCACCGTGTCAAGCTCCGCCTGCAGGATGCGCTGCTGCAACTCCGGTGACTGCGGTATCTTGCCGAACTGGTCGTGCGACATGATGACGCAATCGAAATCGTTATTTTTGATGTTGTTGAAAAAACGCACGCGGTTGGCGGTCGAGAAATCCTTTTCAGAAGCGTAGAGAATCCTCGCATTGGGATATGCCGCCTGATAGGTGGCGGCAATCTCCGCCACATTCGCTTTCAGCCCGATAATCATCGGCTTGTGCGCCAAGTTCAGACGCTTCATCTCAT
>ERZ779729.2357-NODE-2357-length-11321-cov-3.348127_pt1 | contig 11321 bp, 8 predicted proteins | sample MGYA00511072_ERZ779729 | MGnify/ENA primary metagenome ERZ779729 (study PRJEB29588, sample SAMEA2156675) | human gut metagenome | biome: human gut; feature: human-associated habitat; material: faeces | place: Denmark | collected 2008/2010 ...
TACAATGGATAGCGTCGGAGTGTGGGAATGGGAAGGGGAAAATAAAAAAATTGTGAGCAAATGGGGCAGTGGTTCCAGAAAGTGTTTGTTGTTGAACAGATTGAATGATTCTGTTTCAAATGGAATATGTGGTAGATGGTGCTAGAATAAAAATAGTACAAGCAGAGCGTGTATAGCATCCTGCGGATAACACCGGGAAGGAAGCGGATGCAGGAACGGTAAATTTGCACAAATAATCAAATATAGCAATTGCAACTGATGTCAAAAGGTTAAAACAAGTAACAGTGCACAATTCTTTATCAAAAAAATTGTGCACTGTTACAGCGTCAAAATCTTCAAAGCCCTTGAATTTCACCCAAAGTTATTATAAAATATACTTGACAAGTTATTTGTTGGCTGATATAATATATAAATTTCAGAAAACTCTTGATTTTTGCATATACTGATAATGGTGGTATTGTAGCGAATAGGAGTTTTTGCAATGGAGATGGATTACATGGATAAGAGAGCAATCGAAACTCAAGTTTCTGCGCTATTAAAAGAATATGGTTATATGTCTGACAAAAACGACTATGTTGATATTGTGGATTTTGTTCGCAAATTGGGCTTTGTTGTTGGTAATGCCCAATTGGACGATAGCGAAGACGGCTTTTTGGTTATTCACGCAAATAAAACAGCTGAAAATGGCTTAGAAGATCCAAACGATAAAGTCATTGGCGTAAATGCTAATCGTTCATTGAATTGGAAGCGTTTTATCATTGCGCATGAATTTGCACACTCGATTCTCCACTACAAAGCCGGCGAAATTTATCTACATCGTGAGAACAGGAATGGAAAAGACAATGAAGAAAATGAGGCAGATTACTTTGCAGCCGCATTGTTAATGCCTAAAGACTCTTTTAAGCGCTTATATATGCAGTTTGAGAAAAATGGTTTAAACCGAACAGCAGTTTGTCTACAACTCGCAACCATTTTTAAAGTTCCATTGGATAGTGTCTCTCGACGGGTTGATGAGGTTTTTGAAGAAGATGTGGGGCAGAATTCAAAATGAAGACAACAGAAGAAGATGTCAAAAAGTTTTTCCAAGAGATACCTTTTTTAAAAGCAAACAACGAGTCTGAGCTTGACTATAAAGATCGCTTTATTACGAAAGAACAGCGGACAAGAGATGGTTATATTACCGATCTCTTGGATCAATATGTTTCATTTTATAAAAGCAAAGTGAAACATAGTAAGATTTGCCGATATATCATTTTAATTCCGTGTATAGTGATTATTTCGGTGTTTTCGGGACTACTTGTAGTTTTATCGTTGAAAGTATTAAATACAGATAGCGAAATTCAAGTTCAAGAGGTAGTGGCTTTTGTTACAGCATGTATTTCTTTTATTTCATTGATAATTAGCTTGTTGACAATTATCACGAAGTATTTCTTTCCTGAAAATGACGAGCAGTATATCACAACAATCGTTGAGGCTATTCAGAAGAACGATTTAGAAAACAAACGCGAAAATGCTCGACATATACCAGATTCAACTGATAATACATCTGAGGACAATTAAAAACGGGCGCAGCAGCAAAAAAAGCCGCTGTGCCCTTTTTTTCATTGTGAGCCCGGCATGTGGCACAATTAAAGTCAATCATCTGTTAGAAGAAGCTGGCTGGCGTTTCTTTGATGATGAAAATGGACCTGCAAACATACAGTTGGAACCCAATGTCAAAATGTCCAAAGCTGATTTGACAGGTCTGGGCGAAAATTTTGATAGGGTGAAGAATGGCTTTGTGGATTTTCTGCTCCTCGATGATAAAGGTAAGCCTTTTATTGTGCTGGAAGCAAAAGCAGAGGATAAAGATCCCTTGGTCGGCAAGGAGCAGGCTAGAGAATATGCCAAGTCTCTTTATCTCAAGTATGTGATTCTCTCCAATGGAAATCAGCATTATTTCTGGAATATTTACAAGGGAAATCCGCAACTTATCACGGCTTTCCCCAGCTATGGAAGCATTCGGGAAAGCAAAGCTATGAATGCTGACCCAGCGAAACTATATTCTGAGGAAATTGGTGCAGCTTATATTGCCGTAATCAAAAATCCTCGATATATGGAGGTACCCGAGTACATAAATCCGGAAACTCGGCAGCGGTTCTTATATGATAATGGGCTGCGATTTCTCCGTCAGTATCAGATCAATGCACTGAAGGCTTTACAGGAATCTGTACGACATGGGAATCAGCGATTCCTGTTTGAGATGGCAACCGGCACAGGTAAGACGCTAACATCTGCTGCCGTAATTCGTCTTTTCTTGCGGAGTGGAAATGCGAATCGGGTGCTTTTCCTGGTGGATAGAATCGAGCTTGAAAATCAGGCTAAGAAAAACTTCCAGAATTACCTTGCTCCTGACTATCACACAGTTATCTTCAAGGAGAATGTAGATGATTGGCGGAAAGCGGAGGTTGTTGTTTCCACCGTACAAACGCTTATGTTCAATAATAAATACAAGCGTTTCTTTAAGCCTACCGATTTTTCACTTATCATTGCCGATGAGAGTCATCGTTCCATCAATGGAAACAGCCGTGCCGTATTCGAATATTTTCTCGGCTATAAGCTGGGATTGACGGCTACGCCCAAAGACTATATCAAAAATATTGATGTAGAAAGGCTGAAAGCTACTGATCCACGAGCATGGGAAAAACGGCAACTGCTGGACAGCTATAAAACCTTTGGCTGTGAAAGTGGCGACCCGACATACCGGTATTCACTGCTGGATGCTTCGGCTTTGTCCTCCCCGAAGAAGCTGACAAGCTCCGCGAGTTTTTCGCCGAGCATCAGGATGAGCCTTGCGCTTGAAAATCCATCAAGCGCAAGGCAACACGCTCTATGAAAATTAGCATTTTATGCTATAATATCGGTAAAAGCTGTGTGCTGCAAATGCGAAACGGAGGGCTTTTATGGGAAAACGTACATTTGAGGACGTAAAAAAATATGTTGAACGGCAGAGCCAAGGTAAATGCAATGTACTAAGTGCCAAGCCAGAACAGCATTTTAACGACTTAGGTGTTGAAGTTTGTGTCTGGAATGTCAAAACTGATACTGATGGTGATTGGTGGGTAGTAGAGGGTGATAGTGTCCCAATGAACTTGTATCCTCAAAGTGCCTATTATTTCGGAACCGATGAAGTGTACTCCTTTCACATGGGGTTAATGCAAAGGATGAGTGCAGCTCAAGATGAATACCATCCAGAAGATTTTGTGAATGGAGTAACCCTCGGAGCAGAAATTGCTCCCCAATTATTCCGAAAACTAAAAAGCGTTGCTACCTTGATTGATGTTGCTAAGGAAATAGAAGATTTTCAAGCAATAGGCGTCCAATGCAGGGAAACGCTAATTGAACTTGGAAACCACATTTACAAACCTGTAATGGCTGGGGACGAGGAACAGCCACAAGCATCAAATTTTAAGCGCAAGGCAGAATTGTTTGTTCAGTTTTATTTGAAAGGATCAGAAAATTCCGATTACCGTAGCATCATTAAGAAGCTGACAGAAGCGACATGGGATTATGCAAATAAAATCACGCATTCACAAAGTGCTACGTGCTATGAAGCGTCAACTTGTGTTACTCTGTGCATCTCTCTTGTTGGTACTTACGAAAACATTCTTCGGAAAGTCTTTGACCCTCTCGCACAATATTACTGCTCAGTATGTAAAAGCAAAAAGCTCAGCATAGATGGCGATGATACAAATGACGATGGTACGGTTGAAAAACTATATCTACATTGCGAAGAATGTGGCGCGACAACCGAAGTCGTTTTTGAGAAAAGCAATGGTGACAGAACACTATACATTACCGGCAAGGCTGTAGAATGAGATGTAGTTGTACAAAACGGAGATAGCAATCGAAACTGCATCTGGACACATAATAACATCTTTAAGATGATTTTGTGTAATATACAAAATTAGTAAAGGAGGATTCCTATGGATGAAGAAATCTTCAAATATCGGATCAATTCTGTTCACTTGAAAGATGGAGATTCTTTTGCACCCGGAAAAATTAATGTTTTTGTTGGTGCCAATAATTGCGGAAAGACACAACTGTTGAAAGATATGTTGGCTTACATAACAGGAATTCGAACACCTGCTGTTGTTCTAAATGAGTTAGAAATCCCCTACCCTGAAACGTGGGACACATTGGAACAAGCCTATGATATGAAAATAGTTGAAGCCAACCAAAATAAACAGTTGCGACACATTTCTCCTACTTTAGATGAAGATCCGACAGGACCTATGTCTTCGGATATACGAAACACACTATCCTATTGGTTAAAAAGTGATAAACGTGAATTCCGCGCCGCAACAGGAGCAGGATTAGTAACATATCTCAATACTGACAACAGATTAAAGATGGTTATGAGCCAACCTGTTCAACAGAATTTACAGAAGCGAGGAGCAAGAAATGCACTTGAAGCACTCTACATATCTGGCACAGATTCTACTGAAAAAGTAAGACAATGTATAAAAAAGATTTTTGATAAAGACATTTTTTTGAATCCATTTAATTTAGGTACGCTTGAATACAGAATCGGCACGGATTTTTCTTTTGTATCCGCCAATCCTCAAGAAGCGTTCAAACAACTGTCCTCATTTCCGTTGCTTGACACCCAAGGAGATGGAATGAGAAGTGTTCTTGGTATAGTAAGTGCTATTGTTTCTGTAAAAAAACCGATAATATTGCTTGACGAACCAGAGGCATTTCTTCACCCACCTCAAGCACTACAATTAGGAGAGGTTATTTCTGGCCTTGTTGAGTCCTCCCAACAAATTTTTATTGCGACCCATAGCGCAGATTTTCTAAGAGGGCTTCTAAGTTCTACAAGAGACGCGGTAATAATTCATCTTGACCGGACTGAAAACATTACCAAAGCAAATGTCTTGGATTCTGTTACTCTCAATCAAATCGTTACTGATCCTCTATTATCTTCTTCAAGAGTGCTGGAGGGTATGTTTTACAAAGGCGTTGTTGCAACAGAAGCTGATGCAGACGCAGTATTTTATCAAAGGTTGTTTCAAAAAATTGGAGCTGCTGACGAGGTGCATTTTGTTAATGCCCATAATAAGCAGACATTAAAGAAAATCATAGGACCGTACCAAAAACTTGGAATTAAATTCGCTATGATTGCAGACGCTGACGTAATTAGGGATAAGCGTGAATTTTCGGATATACTTCAAGTAACATCAGATGAGCAGTTAAAAAGCCAAATACTCCAAGAACGTGAAACAATAATGAAGCATTTTCAAGTTCGGAACAAGTATGCGGTTTTATATGAGCTACAAGCTAAAACCAAAGAACTTGCTGAGCAACCTCTAATCCCAGAAACTGCAGATACCGACGATATTGCAAGCGCATTGTTTGATTTTAGGTCGAATTTAAAAAAGCTCAGAGATGATTCGGATGAGTTGTCTGAATTTAAAAAGGATGGACGCGCTTCATTGCCAAGTGAACTTCAACCAAACTTTGATAACCTTTGGAAATGCTGTGCCAGTGAAGGATTATTTATTGTAAATGTTGGTGAATTGGAATCTTGGATGGTCGATTATGATATTGAAAGAACCTCAAATAAATCTAAATGGATTTCAAAGGCATTAAATAAACTGTTCGAGATTGAATACGATGATAGCAAAGCTATCTGGAAGTTTGTTGATGCGCTGAGAATTTATTTGGTTAGCTGATATTACAACGATTAATGTTTCCTAAAATACTGGATGAAATTAAAGCAGAAGCTCCAGACTATTAAGTAAAATTGATAGTTTGGGAGTTCTGCCTTTGCATAGATATATTTTTGTCGTGGGCTTGACATACGGGTGGCGCAGGTCGTGGAACCGGATATGGGGCAGGTCGTACTTCTTCAGCAGCTTGTGGAAGGTGTGACTCACATAGTCGGGGGAGTAGGGGTGCCCGTCCTCCCAGGTGAACACGTAGTCGTTGTATATGTAGTCCTTGCCGAAGTGGTTTCGGTAGATTTGTTCCTGTTGAAGCAGGATTTTGAACAGCCGCACCGCATCGTCGGTCAGAGGAAAACTGCGGAAGCTGGATGCGTTCTTCGTCTTGTTCTTCTCCACGACCTTCGTGACCCGGGCCACGGTGTGCCGTATGGTCAGCGTTTGCATCGCAAAGTTGATGCTGTCCCATTTCAGGCCCAGTACCTCGCTGCGGCGCAGGCCGTACAGCGCGGTGACATAGATGATAGGGTAGAGGCGTTCGTTTTTGACGGCATTCAGCAGGTCTCGCATCTGCGCTTCCGTGTAGAACGTGCCGGTAAACTGCGCTGCGTGCGGCATGACGACCAGATCGGCGGGATTTGTCTGGATCAGACCGTCCCTCTGCGCCAATTTGAGCGTCTGATTGAGCACGTTCTTGTGCTGACGCAAGCTGACCGCTGATAGGCCGCCGTGGCCGTCAGAGCGCCCGAATTTGGCCTTTACGTTGATGTAGGTCTGCAGCGCCTCGCCGTCAACATCGCACAGCCGGATTTGCAGGTCATCGAAGTAGGGGAGGATGTGCGCTCGGGCCTGAACCTCGTAGCCTTGGTAGGTGACCTCGTCCACGCGATGCCGGACATCCTCCAGCCAGCGGCGCACGGCGTCACTGAAAAGCATATCGGGCGGGGCAGCCTGCTCAGGCTTTTCGCCGAGCATGTCAAGCATGATCTGCCTGGCTTTGCCCTCGTTTCCTGTTACTGACAGACCTGTGGAAACCCAGGTTTGATTTTTTTTGCCATCTGTCGTATGCGTGAGCACAACATAGTATTTGTCGTTTTTTACGCGCAAGCTGGCGGTCATGAGAAGGGCCTCCCAAAGCATTGTGGCATAAGACTGCACCTCCAAGATTCGACTGTCGGGACGGGGCGTTTTCCTCGTCCGCAAAACCAGTATACTACAATCGTTACGATTTCAAAAATGTACGAATGGAACCAATATGGCGGCACAGCAATGCCGTGAAAGCGAGTGCCTTCACGGCATAATCTGCTGCTATATTGGTTTTGCGTTTTTCTCCCCCTGCAAATTCCAGACAGGCAACCCTTCCCGGCGCTGTGCCCTGCAAGGCAGCCTTTGGGCCGGCCTTGCAGCATGTTGTCACGCCTTCTTGGCACGCTCCCCGGACAAATTCGGATTATCGCGCTGCTTCCCCAAAAGCGGTACGGCAGAGGACGCTATTCAGTTGTGGTGAGAGGAAGTATATCTCCTCTCAATTACAATGGATAGCGTCGGAGTGTGGGAATGGGACGGGAAAAATATAAATATTTTTGTAGTGAGCAAATGGTGCAGTGGTTCCAGGAAATGATTATTAAACAGATTGAATGATTTTGTTTTAAATGGAATATGTGGTTGATTTGCTTCGCTATCGAAGATATAATTACGATAGAGTGTGATTTGAAGATATATTATTGTTTGTGTTTATAGGAAAACATTTCGTGATTGTAATTTGAAAACTTGACAATTTATGCGGAGGAGAAAATAAAATGAACGATAGAATAGATGCTGTTTTGGTTGATACCTCTGTATACCATAAAAAGCAATGTGATTTTGAGGGGATTACGAATTCAATTATTCCGATGCTTCTGCAATTACTAAGAGCAAATAATATTAAACTGCTTTCTCATCCAATTCTCATGAGAGAAATAAAGAAGCATATTGGCCAGTCTGAGTTAATTTCCCGAATCAATAATTTTCAATCGGCGCTAAGAAAGTATAATAAGCAGCTTCAGATGATTGGAACTTCAGCAGAAGAACTTAATCAAAAGCTGGAAGCATTGAATATGGAGAAGCGACTGACAACTTGCTTTGAAGCCTTTTACGAATACGCAACTGTTATTCCGGATGCAAATGTAAATGATGTTTTTGATGATTATTTTAATGCCCGTCCTCCATTTCGCGCAGAGGGAGAAAAGAAACATGAATTTCCAGATGCATTTATATTGAAAGGCCTAAAAAAGTATTGTGAAAACAATCCAGACGAGACAATTCTTGTAATAAGTGACGATTCGGATTGGAAAAATACATTAGAAGAAAACAAGCAAGTTATCGTTATAAGTGACTTGGAAGCTGCTATGGTTCTTCTTTGGGAGCAATTGGACGATAAGGCTGAACTTTTCCAAATGCTTCTTTCGAAGATGAATAAAAAAATCTGCAGTGAAATTAAAAATGCGGCGCTTTGTGAGGCGTTTTGCATTGATGCAATTGATTCGACAGCGGAGGTGGAAATAAAAGATATAAAGGTTTCGAGTATTAAAGAAGATGTTATTCCTCTCGATGTGGAAGCAGATTGCGTTTTGCTCCAAATTACTGCTACGTTAGATGTAGATGGATATTCGGAGTTCCTGGATGAAGATCATTCTGTCTGGGACGATGAAGAGCGGTGCTATTATTTTTGTGCGTATACCCACTTGGACTTCTATCATGCATCAGCTGATGTTGATTGTGAGGTTAAAATAAGTTTTTCAGATGATGGAAGTCTTTCTAATATTAAATTAGTATCCACAAAACTTCTAAATAAGTGGGATATTGATTTGGATCTTGAGGAAGCTGAGATAGAGGAAAGAAACATGGTGGACTATAGTGAATGCGAAGATGGATACCGTACAGAGCGAGCTGAAGCTCAAGAAGAATACTATCGACACTGAGGCTCCATAAAGCGTTGAAAAATAAATAATTGATCAGCTACAGCAGCCAGGTCCAAAATAAAGATTAAGCCTGTAGTTCAGTTTTATTTTAATTTAATGATTGTAGTCGAAGATTCAAAAGAAAAGCATGAGGGTTTTATTTGCACATAACTATTGACAAAAATGCGAAAAACGCCTACAATGGTGTACAAAGAACGTGTGAAGTCGTATGAGTCCAACCTGGTCATATTGTGGAGGATACCTTGTATGGAGAAAATTCCAATGTATTTGAACGATAAGGAAATCGCACGTAAAATTACAGAATGTGTATCAAGTGCGACAGGAAATGATATCCAAGAGCATAATCGAAAAATTCGGACGCATAATGGTTCTCCTTCGACTGTATGGGATTTTATTAATACAGCTTTGTGCAAGGCTTTCTATAAAGATGAATGCAAGGCATACATTGTTTCACGCGGGCCATGGGAAATGGCTGTTATATACTGTAAGAAGAACGGCTGTCTTTACACTATTATGCGAGAAAAACGCTTTTCAGAATTGCAGAGAACGCAAGTAAAAAGAGGCCAATTGCATTATCTTGATATTCTGGCTGGTGTAGTAAACGCCGACTTAAAAGAGGATGATTGTAATCAATTATCGATGTTCCCTCCAAAAGTTCCTGATTATGATGAAATGAAGCAGCAACTTCAGAAATTGCTTCACACTTTGGTAGAGAGTCCTGATGAGCTAAAAAGGCACGTGTTGGTACTATTCACCGCAAATTATGAGACTGGATTAACAGCAATTCGTGCAGTAACGGTAAATCGGACACTCACAATCATAGATCAGGTTAACTGGAGTTGCTACATCGATTTGAATAGTATGGCTGTGGTTGAGACTGTTGAAGAAGGAAATAACAACTATGATACTCCTGATATGGGTATAAAGTTGACCAAGAAAGCTGAACTACGTAAGAAAAAGGTTGCTGAGCTTAAAAAGTTTGATGAACGCGCAGAAGGCTAATTATAGGAGAAAGAGAGGACCCAACTTGCCATGCAGGGCAATTTGAACGGAGAACGTCTGAAGAAGGCCAGAATATATAGAGGGTTATCTGTTAGTGACTTAGCTGAACAATCAGAATGCAGTCGACAGAGCATTTATATGTACGAAAAGGAAAAGACGAAACGTGTTGACTTAAATACGATTGAAACGCTTGCAAAAGCATTGAAATTTCCCGAACGCTTTCTTTGTGAAACTGATATGAAAGCGGAAATTGGTTCGACATATTTTCGTGCATTATTGACTACTAGCTCTAAATACAGAGAATCTCAAATACAAAAGATGGAGTTCCTAGCTGATATCTTTGTATTTTTACAAGAGTATCTGGAATTTCCCCATCACGCGATACCCGATTGTGCAGGACAGACACCGGAAGAAGCAGCCGCAACTTTACGTCGAGAATGGCATCTAGGAACTCGTCCGATAGAAAATATTGTCTCACTAGTAGAGTCAAACGGAATTATTGTAACGAAATTTTCTGTTGATACGAATGACATAGATGCATTTAGTCAATTGGTTAGAATTGGAGACGAAGATATATATTTAATTGGATACTCAGAGAATAAAACGGCGGCTTCTCGCATTCACTTCGATATTGCTCACGAACTCGGACATATTTGCTTGCATGGGTGGAGTGAAGATATTGAGAAAATTGATCGAGATGAATTCAAAGAGCGTGAAAAAGAAGCAAACGAATTCGCAGCGGCGTTTTTATTGCCCAGAGAAAGCTTTGCCAAAGACGCAGCGGTCAACCCTAAATCAATACCGGCATATACCGAGTTGAAACGCAAGTGGAAAGTTTCTATTCAAGCTATGGCACGAAGATCTTTTTCTTTGGGGCTTATTGCAATGGAAGAGTACCAAGAAATTATTCGGACACTGCAAAGAAGAGGCATGCGCAAACAAGAGCCACTAGACAATATGTTGGTAACAGCAAGTCCGACACTTTTGAAAACGGCTGTTATGATGCTATTAACCGAGAATGTGTTCACTCCTCAAGAATTTATGGATGAGCTTTCGTACAACTATAACTTGAGTTTATATCCAAAGGAAGTTGAATCTTTATTGGATTTGCCCAGGGGAACATTGAATAAACCAAAAGCAGTTTATTTAAATAATTTGAAATTGAAGGAATGACCAAATCAAATATATTCTTTAAAAGATGTCATATCGTATAAAGAATACTAATTGAGGACTGAACAACTTGATATGAAACGTATTTTATGGTAAGATGAAGTTGCGATAAAGGGTCCATTATAATCTGCAGTGAGGAAGTGAATGCCAATGGAAAAGCAAAGTACGGTAGAAAATCAGCTAGCTCATACGTTGACCCAGACGGAGTTTGACGTGGACTACGATAAGACTGCAAAAAAACTGCTGGCCAACAAGCAGATTTTGGCACAGATTATGAAGGGCTGTGTAGATGAATACAGCGAGTGTTCCGTAGACGAAATTGCTGAAAAGTATATAGAAGGAACTCCAGAGATTGGCACGGTTGGTGTTCATGTTGACGATACCAACAGATTTCCGAGGGTTCCTGAAGTAATAACTGGAAGCAATAATGAGGATTCTACGCTGACTGAGGGAACGGTACATTATGATGTTCGCTTTGATG
>ERZ779729.2358-NODE-2358-length-11318-cov-12.043239_pt1 | contig 11318 bp, 13 predicted proteins | sample MGYA00511072_ERZ779729 | MGnify/ENA primary metagenome ERZ779729 (study PRJEB29588, sample SAMEA2156675) | human gut metagenome | biome: human gut; feature: human-associated habitat; material: faeces | place: Denmark | collected 2008/2010 ...
ATTTCTCTTTCGGAAACTCCTGGCACATGGGACAGCATCTGCTTCTGCAGGAGTTGTTGTGAACACTGATACATCCGCAGTCCTCACAAACACTGATGTTTACACCAAAAACTCCTGTTTTACAGTTTCTGATGTGATAAGCCGTTTTTCTGTGATGAGCAGGAGGGTTACTCCTCTTTTCATAGGAAGGATAGAACCGTTCAAATACATCCTGTATCGTACATGATTTATCCATAATCATTCACCACCCATCTCATCAAATGGGCTTTTAATACCAAGCAGAGTTTTATTGCTTACATGCAGATAAATTTCTGTTGATTTTGGATCACGATGTCCCAAAAGAGCCTGAATATATTTTATATCGCAGCCTGACTCAAACAGATGACTTGCAAAACTATGACGCAAACAATGTGTGGAGACGTGTTTTTGAATGCCTGCTCTTTCGGCGCTTTCACGAAAAAATTGAATGACACTATCTTTTGTAAGATAATCCCCTGTCCATGAACTTGGGAACAGAATCCCTCTTGGCCTGCCACATTGAAACCAGTATTCTGTCAATATTTCGAGCGTCCGGTCTGCAAGCAAAGTATAACGATCAGAGCGACTTTTCCCATCACGGATGTGTATGGTTTTTTTCGTGCGTGAAATATCATCATAATGAAGATGTGTGACTTCTGAAACACGAAGTCCGCCTGAATACATAGTAGCAATCATAGCTTTGTGCTTCAGATTTGGCGTAGCATCAAGAATAGCTGATATTTCTGTTTTTGTAAGCACCGTTGGTAACTTTCTGTCCCTTTTCATACGAGGTATGTCATCATCATCCCAATTCTTCTTCAATATTTTTTTGTAAAAGAAGCGGATTCCTGAATGGTAGTGATTGTATGTTTCTGGTGAAATCCCGGAAAGTTTCTTTTCAGTTAGGAATATATCAACATCGTCAGTTGTTAATGCATCTATATCCTTGGCTGTGTGGTTCAAAAAATGAGCAACACTGGTACAGTATGCATGAATCGTGGAATCCTTGAGATTCCGTTTATTCGCAGCAGATTGAATCTGATTAAAAATTTCTTCGTACATAATAAAATCCTCCATGTAAAATCAGTAGTTAATGAAAAACCCTGCTTACATGGAGGTGCATTAGCATAATAAAACCGCTTGTCAGAAAAGCGGTCAAATGGTATTCTTTTCATAGGCAGTGGTGTCTTTCTTTATTGAATTGTTTTGTGTGGTAACTTTACAATATCAAATACTGGTAAGAATTGCCATTGCCTATTTTATTATTGAGAAAAAGAAAGCTGCGCCACAGCCTTGGCAAGCCATCGCGCAGCGATTTTGTTCAACTTGAAGTTGTGGAGGGAAAAGTATGGAGAAATTTTCTGCATTGCTAATGATAGCAGCTATCGTGTGTGCTTTGTTTGCTGATAAAATAGATACGGCTGTCAAAGGAGATAAAAAGGTTAAAAAAGTGATTGTCGTATTTAGTGTTGGAGTATTATTGGTTTGTACGATTGCTATTGTTGCAAGTATCTTAGCATAAATACCCAAATCTAAAATTCCGATTTATCGGAGAGATAGCAAATCCAGTCGAGCCAGTCAACGGTCAAGATGAACGGCGCATTTCATGCGCCGCCGTTGACAGCGCCGCCCATCTTTGCTAATGGGCAATCAAGGCGGGAAAGCCCTAAAATGGCTTCCCGCCCATTTCAATTTTGAGAGGAAAATCCGTCTGCTTTTTTGTGAGTGTGTCCACAAGTTCGGGACATTTTGTCCCGAAGTCCGGCGTGGGACGAGGAACGGGGGCTTTCATATACGCCTTGTCTGCTGACGAAGCCAGCCCTGCGCTTGCGGCTCCACGACACGCAATCACAGCCCTGTTTTCCTGCTGCTTCAAATGTGCTTGCCCTCCCGGTTGGCAACCTCATTTTCGCAGCAACGCTGACAGAGCGTATAACACACTACACTTTGCAAGCAAAGTCGTGTGCCAAAGGGATAGGCTGTTCATCCCCGCCGTGCTCGGTGTCCTTGTTTTCGTCGTCCTTGCCCTCGTTGTCCCCGCTGGGGTTAGCGTCAGCCGGGTTCGTATCGCCCTCGACGATGGTCGTGCCGCTGCCGCCTGCCACTTCCGTGGCAAAGGCCGCGGGAGTCACCAGCGTCAGCGTGAGCACCAGGCTCATCAGCAGGCTCACCACGCGCCGGGACACTCTGCTTGTCCGTTTCTTCATGTGATCTGTCTCCTCTCGTTGTTGAACGTATCTATATAAAAACTATTTAGTTACTGCTCTTTGGCATCACCACATACAATTTGCCTGTCTCCGGGTCTTCGTACACCGTGCCCTTCTGCTCGAAGCTGCTGGAGGACTGGATATCCTGCTCCAGCTCCTCGGCGTTGTCCAGCTCCTTCATCTGCTCCCGCTGGAGGATCTCCACGCGGGTCTTGCTCAGATCCACGTTCCAGTTCAGTATGACCGCCGCCATCAGCCCGCAGGCGAACACCAGCATCACGTCCGACAAGTTCGCCAGCCCGGACATGGCGTCCACCTCCTCCGTCACCCGGCGGCGGGAGGAAAACTTACCCTTCAACATCTGCCGTGACCTCCTCCAGAACTGCCTCCATCAGCGTCTCCAGCGACACCATGTCGTCGTTGTACCACCGCTTGCGGATGTGGGAGATGACGCTGGCCACCGCCGCGCTGATGACGCCGGCGATGGTGGTGTCGAATGCCACGTTCATGGACTCCGACAGCGTCACCGTGTCGCCCTGTCCCAGCGCCACGATGCCGGGGCCCAGGGGTATCAGCGTGCCCAGCAGGCCGAACATGGGGCCCAGCTTGGCGATCATGTCCGTGATGGAGGTGGTGCGGGCGTTCCGCGCCTCCTCCGTGGCCAGCAGGCGCTCCGCCAGCGCCGTCAGGGTGTCCTTGGGCAGCCCCCGGCTCTCCGCCAGCTCCAGCAGGGCCTTCTTCTGCCGCCGCAGCAGGCCGCTTTCCTCGATGAGCGCGGGCAGCTTCTCCGCCCCCGCTCCCGGGATGGTTTTCAGCAGCTGCGGCACGTCGCATTTGTGCTTGCGCCGCTCCGCGATGTACTCAACCACGATGTCGCCCACCTGCCATACGGCGGCGGCCATCAGAATTATCAGTATAATGAGGCAGGGGATCATCAGTGCCTGGGCGATGGTATGCAGTATTTCACTCAAAGAGATCATGTGTGTTTGCTCCTTCTATTTCTTCCTATTTTCAAGTCAGTTGTATGTGGTTTTGATTTTGTCGTTCAACAAAGAGAGGAGGTGGGAGGGGCGGCTTTTCCCCTCCCACCCTTATGGAAAGCTGACAGCCTCCGTTCAGACTGTCTCGGCTTGACAAGGGTAACTCAGCAGGACACCTCCTGCTCGGCGGCTTCTGCCGCTTTCTCAATTTCGCGCTGGCGGGCAGCGGCATCACGAGCCTCTTTCTTTTCCTGCTCCAGCCGCTTTTTCTCTTTCAGCCGTGATTGCTGCGCCGCATGACTGGCTGCGGCCTTGGCGCGTTTCGCCTTCTTCTTGCGCTCGGATTCCTCGTAGAACAGCGGCTCCTGCACGGCTTTTTCCCGCTTGTAGCGTGCGGTGTCTTTCAACTTGGGCTCTTTCGCCGGTGGCCGCAAACGTGCCATCTCCAATACTGCGGCCCAACCGCCGAAGCGCTCCTCGATAAACGTGCCGCCGTCTATCTCGCAGGGACTGGGCGTGTGCCGCAGCAGTTCAGCACGATTGCCGACGTATTGCGCCAAATGCGCCAGCGGCGTATCCGCGTGCTTTTCGGCAAACTCCGCGTCCCGCGCTTCCAGCGCCGCCACGGTACGCTTGGCCACATTACGCTCAAACCAACTCTTGTAGTCAAATCTCTCGCGGGGATTCCTGTTGGACATAGACGTGATCCTCCCTTACAAAAAAACGCCGGTTTTCCAAAGAAAACCAGCGGTGATCCGGCAGAAATGAAAATGCGCTGACGAATCTCGCCAGCGCGCACTCCCGCCTATGCCGTCAGGGAGAGATCGCCCGCTGTCCAACACTGATCCTCCATCGTGCAATTCTTCTGCCCTAACGTCACGAAGGGCTTTTGCCCTTCTCGTACCTGAACCTACCTTCTCAGAGCGTTCGCTCCAATGGCTGCTATTCGCCACACGGCATTTCTGCCGCTTTGGTCCATTCCTTACGTCAACAGCGCCGTCCGCAGGGGGTATCACCCCGTTCCTTCAAAACTGCCGCCTGACGGTAATGATATACCGTCTTTACAGTGACAGCCACACGACTTCGCAAGACCTTTTATTCAGTTTTTGGCCTCGATTTTTTCGCAAAGTAACATACTTTGCGAAAAAGCGCGGAACGCCTTGCGCTGCAAGGCATTCCAGATTTACGCCCAAAAAAGTCGAAAATTAGAACTCGTTGTTGACACGGAAAAACGGCTGGTATATACTGTTATTCGGTTGAAATTGGAAAGTTTTCGCAAAGTATGTTACTTTGCGAAAATTTTTGTGCCATTTTTTGGATAGGAAAAAGGACGCCGAAAGGCGTCCTTTTTTACGTTATTCCTTTCAAAAATCCTATCCCCTCCACGGCTCTGCGCTTGTAGTCCATAGACGAGTGGACGTATAGCCGAAGCGTAGTGCGGACATCGGCGTGGCCCAGCAGTTCGCTGACGCTTTTCACGTCCACCCCCCGCTCCACACACCGCGTGGCGTAGCTGTGCCGCAGGCAATGAAAATTCCGATACCGTACACCGCAGCGCTCCAACAACACCTTGTAGCGGTACTGCATCGCCCGCGGGTCAGGGACGATCTCCCCGCCGGTCAGCAGGTAGCTGTCCGGCTGCTTTGTCTCTGGCTTCAGCATCCGCAGCATCTCTTTCGGAATGGGTATCCAGCGTTCGGAATTTTCCGTTTTCGGTGGCTGCACCGTCAGGCACGTTCCGCCGCCTATCTGCGCGATGCGCTCCACCGTCCGCTGGATGTGCAGCAGTCCCGCGCCGACGTCCACGTCCTGCCATTGCAGGCCGCACAGCTCTCCCAGCCGCAATCCGGTGTAGGCTGTCAGCAGCACCCCCAGTCCCGTCCTGTCTGGGCGGCGCAGAATGACCTGTCCCATCTGCTTCAGTTCCGGCTCGGTGAATACCTCCACGGCCTTCTGCCGCACCTTTGGCAGCGTCACATCCTCGCCGTAGCCCACACCGGCCATGCCCACGATCCGCAGCAGAAGACCACCCACCTCACGCACCAGCTTGGGCGAATAGTCCTCCTGTAACTGCTCGATGAAGTCGTTGACCTCCTCTGCCGTCAGTTCCGCCGCCACGCGCTCTCCCAGCGCCGGCAGGATGTGGCATTGGATGTTGCGGCGGTAGCACGCCAGCGTGGATGCCTTTACGCTCCCGACCATATCCTCTAAAAAGATAGCGGATAGCCGTTCCACCGTGGCGTCCCTGCGGACGTATTTCCTGCGTTCTCCCATTTTTTCAAGCACCTTTCCGTCCCCCATAGGTGCCCTGACTTCATGCAAAAAGCGCCGGCAAATGCCGACGCTTCTCTCGTGTAAACGGGCGCGAAGCCCCCGTTCATGCAGCTCGGTTTCAGGCGTGTGCATTGTGACGCTTACCGGCGCGACCTGACTTATCTCCTGCCTCAGAGGAGCCTCACAGTGACCTGTTCGCGGGGACTTTGACCCACATTCCAACTTTCACCGAAACGCCGCAGCGTTTCAGACCGGTAAGCCTATTCACTTTTCGGGGGCTACGGGTGCTATTATGATGAACACCCCGCCGTTTTGCAAGAGGGTATTTGTTTCGCGGAAGGATACATTTTTGCGGCGTCGTTTGTTCGTTCCCGCAAAGCCGTATGGGAACTGCGTTCTTGCCTGTATTACATGACGTGTTCTCATGCTTTTTTAGCGAAAGTTGAACGTTTATGCATTCCCGTTTTCCACCACCCACGTCCGCACATAGTCCACGAACAGACGGGTGGAGTTGGAAAGTGCCTTCTTGTCCTTGACACCGATGCCGATGGTACGGTAGAAATGCAGGGGCGCATGGCAGACCTTGATGGGCGTGGGGCTGTGGCGCACCATCAGCTCCGGCAGCAGGCTGATGCCCAACCCCTCCGACACCATAGCCAAGATAGTCCTGTCCTCCCGCGCGATGTATTTCACGTTGGGCCGGACGCCCATCTCGTCAAAGGCCGCCATGATCTCGTAGTCGTCGCCCTCCTCCAGTTGGATGAAGGGCTCCTCCGCCAGCGCCGACACAGGAAACGGGTCGCGGTCGGCGTAGGGGTGGTCGCAGGGGACGATGACCTGCAATTCGTCCCGGTGCAGGGCGTAGGTCTGCAAACGCTTTACGGACGGCAGGCGCAGAAAGCCGCAGTCCACCGCACCGCTGACGATCCAACCTTCAATCTGATCGTAGAAGTCGCCGGTGACGACTTCAAATTCGATGTTTGGGTACACCTTCCCGAAGCTCTTGAGGATGCGGGGCAGCCACTGGGCGGACACGCTGGAGAATGTGGCGATCTTCACCAAGCCGCTGTCCATGTCCTTCAGCCCCTCCACCGTCTGCATCAGGGAGTGGTGGGCGGCGCACAGCTTTTCGATCTTGGGCAGCACTGCCCGTCCGTCCGCCGTCAGCACCACGCCGCCGCGGTTGCGGCTTAACAGCTTCACGCCCAGCTCGTTTTCCAGCGAGTTGATGGCGTGGCTGATGCCGGACTGGGTGAAGTTCATAGCCTCCGCCGCCTTGGAGAAGCTGCCGCAGGAGACCGTTTTCAGAAAGACCTGATATTTGGAAATACTCATGGCGCACCTCATTTCGAGGAGCATTATACTATACAAGTCCTCATGTTTTCAAGAACAAAGATGCGCTTCACAAGCACTATTCGACCTGCTATGATAAGGACATGGTTCAGCCAACCATACTTTTACTTTTCTTTTCCATGAGGAACACCACCTCAAAAGCAGCACCGGCAGCGTGTGGGTAACGCCGCCGGTGTTGTTTTTATTCGTTCAGCTTCTGTTCCTCGTCGTGGACGAACATGATGAGAAAACTGACGGTCAGCAGCCCGCAGGACAGCCAGATCGTCCCCGCGCCCCAGCGGAGGGTGGCTATGCTGCCGACGCCCGCGCCCAGCGCGAACAGCAGCACCACGCCGAAATACGTCAGCGCCTTGTGGAGTATTTCCTTATCCCCCGTATGGAAGTAGGCGCACAGCGCCTCCGTTCCGCTGCGCATATTGCCAATGCACATGGTGCTGGCGTAGGCGTGGCCCCGCACCTTGCGGAAGGTCTGCACCTGCATGGCGCACACGAAGGACACCACGGCGTTGGCGGTGGTGTTCAGCGTTTCCGGCAGGAAGCCCACCGCCGCCAGCAGCACGATCTCCGCCAGAATGATAAGCTGCCGCCAGTGTACCTTCTCCATCCGCTTGAAGTGCCGGTGGACGCACTCCGCGATGTAGATACCCAGCAGGAACGCCAGCACGGGGACTAAGTAGCGCAGCGCCTGTCCCCAGTCTCCCTCGAATAGATGCGTACTCAGCAGCACGATATTGCCAGTCTGGGCGTTGGCGAACACCTTGCCGCGGCAGCAGTAGGTATAGGCGTCCTGCAGGCCGCCGGATAGGATGATGAAAAAGGCTGTCAGCATGGAATCGGACATCTGCCCGTGATGCTTTTGCAGGAAAGTCATGTGCGATGCCGCCTCACTTTGCCACCGGTGCGTCCGGCCAGTAGATGACGTAGCACTCCTGCATCTCACCCATGTAGAAGAAGATGTTTTCGCCCATCTCGATGTGCTCGCCGAAGGTCAGATCAGGCACGAACAGCCGTCCGCTGGTACGCTTGGGCCCCTTGATGGTAAAGCCCTCCGCCGTGGGGTGCTGCCGCAGCTCGTTGGCCGCTTCCTCCAGTCCGGGGAAGTGCAGCGTCCGCTCCAGCTCCGCCAGCTGTGTCGCGCCGTTGATATAGACCAGGTGATTTTCGTCCTTGAACCAGTTGATACGCATGGTACGTCCTCCTTGGTGGTGATGTGGGTAGTATAGCACAGCGTATGAAATTTGTCACGCGATCGAAAAGCGGCAGGTGCGCGGATTGCGCACCTGCCGCTTTTTGGGTATTCTGTTGCGCAGACGGCATAACTTTTTCGTAAATCAGCATCATTTATGGTATTTGCGCCGCTGCGCCTTGCCGCACGGCGGCTTTTGCTGCGCCTGACGGGATTTCTGACGGCGCAAAGTCCCCACTGCAAATCGGCAGGAAGCAGATGCTCTGCACCGCCTGCTGCTTGTGGCGCAGGGACACATGAACATAGGTTTGCAGCGTGATCCGCACGTCGCTGTGCCCCAGCATTTCGCTGACGCTCTTGACATCCACGTACTGCTCGATGCAGCGTGTGGCGTAGGTGTGCCGCAGGGCATGGAAATTTCGATACGGGACGCCCGCTCGTTTCAACAGCGACCTATATCGGTTCTGCATAGTACGCGGTTCCGGCAGTATGGAAGTGCCCGTCAACAAGCAGGTATCACCTGTGCGCTTGGGCTTGTACGTCGCCAACAGGGACAGCATATCTGCCGGAAGCGGTATCCTGCGGCAGGAAGACTCGCTCTTGGGCGGCTGTACGACAAGCCTCGTGTGTCCTTTTTCATAGATCCGCTGTACCTCCCGCTCCACCCGCAGAAAGCCCGCATGGAGGTCGATATCCGACCATCGCAGCGCACACAACTCTCCCAGACGAAGGCCGCTGTTCAGCGTCAGTAGAACGCCAAGACCGGTCAGGTCAGGCTCGTTTACGATATGATGCGCCAGCCGCAGGATCTCCGGCTCGGTGAATATCTCCACCTGCCGCTTCCTGTACGCCGGCAGTTCGGCGTTCAGGCCCGTGCAGAAGCACCCCCGCTTGGCCGCCATCCGCAGAATGGCCCGCAGCAATACGCCAACGTCCCGTGTGCTTTTGGCCGATAGACCCTGTTCCTGGAGCTTCCGGTAAAAATCCGCTACCCGCTGCTCCGTCAGTGTGTATAGCGGCGCAGCGCCCAGCTGCGGCTGGATATACTGCCGCACCACATACCGATACCGGCTGACAGTGGACTTCTTCAGCGTTCGCTCTCGTTCCGCGAAAAACAGATCCACGGCTTCCGGCAGTGTCATGTTATTGCTGGGCGTGATCTCGCGGGGCAGCTCCCGCAGGCACTGTCGCCGCTTTTCCCGGCAAGCGCTGTAAGTGGCGGCATAGACGTAGCCGTACTGTGCCCGTCCCTCCGGCGTCCGACCGCGGATATAGCGGCCCTCCCAACGGCCATCTCCGCGCTTATAGATGTTCTCCCCTCTGCGTGCCATTTCTTACTCCTCCTGACGCGATTTTTGACGGCGTACACCCTTCGTATCGTCCATCCTTGGGGGAAAGCTCAGCGGATAAACCGACCATTTTGACAGCCAAAGGCCGTTTTCGTCCGGGCAACGATGCCATACTTGACTTCCCGCCCCGCAAATGCTATCGTTTTACCATAGCCGGTGGCGAAAAATGCTTTCCTGAATGATGCTGATTTACGAAGGATGTCACTCCATCTGGCTGAGTTTATTATGCCCAGGAGGGACATAAAAATGCCACAGGTCAACGGAGATAACCTACTGCACAAACAAATCGTCAAGCGCACCATCGAGGCCCTGCAAGCGCAGGACGAGGCTTTTGCGATAGAATATGAAACCGCCAGCGACGCCGACCTCATCGCCTATGTACGTCAGTGCGTCGATGTGTCCTATACGCCCGCACCCTGCGAGGTCGTGGGTGGTGCGTACATCGCCCAGCGCTTCGGTAACTGGTCTGCGGCGCTGAAGGCCGCAGAGCTGCCTTCACAGTACAAGCCGCCGCGGGAGCATCACTATCCCCGCTACGAGCAGGAGTACCAGCGGCAGGAGGTGCAGCTCTTGCAGGAACGAAAAGCGAAACGGCAGGCCAAGGCCGACCTCATCGCCCGGCGCAAGAACCGCGACAAGGCCCGCGCCGCCGCCAACGCCGCGAAGAAGAATGAGAAAAAATGACGGGTGTATCGACTGATACACCCGTCATTTTTCGTTGTCACTTGGTGAGCAGACCACCCATCAGCGCAAAGTAGTCCGGCGCTTTGCCATCCCTGCCCCACAGCATGGGCAGGTGGAAGTAGTGCTGCAAACAGCCCTCCACATCGCCGCCCAGCGCCTCGATGGAATAGCGCAGCAGCTCCGGTCTGCCGCAGGGACGCCCCTGTGCCTTTTCGCATACCTCGCACTGGTCGCAGGTGCCCGCCAGCAGCATCTGGCTCTCCGGTATTTCCCGCTCCCACCGCTGGAGCAATTCACGATACAGACGCTTTTCCTGCTTCAGCGCCGCCACTGCCTCGTCCAGCGGCTGCTCCGGCATATCCGCATGCAAGATGCGGGCATACAGGCGCAGTCCCGTGTAGCTCCGCCAGATGGTCATGGGATCAAAGTCAAAGGGCGGACACGTCCAGCGGGTATTGTAGCTGCTGCACTGCTGGCAGAAGGGCAGGAACTTCTCCACATGGACAAAGTGCGTCACGAAATCCTCTGCACTTGTTTCCGCCGTCATTTCACGGATATGGTATTGGAACGGCATCTCAGACACCTCCTCGGCTCGGTGCCGCAGCACACGGCAGTGCTTTGTCGCGTCAAGGGTCTATTTCATTGCGCTCTCCGCGCCAGTGTCTGCGTATGCAGGAGGGCATCCATCAGCATCCGTCCGTCCTCGCGGTCGCTCCACCAATATGGACGGAGGAACAACAGCGCATTCTCCAGCCAAACGTAGTCGTCCCTGGTCAGCACACGGTTTTGGAGTCCCTCGCTGATCCTGGTATATGATTCTCTGACCTTTTCACTGGCGTGTTCCCGCACCAACTAGGCGTTGAGCAGACCAGTAATTACAGACACTTCTTCGTCGGTATAAAACATGACTTTCCTCCCTGTAGACAAACACACAGGTCAGAGTATAGCACACTTGCTCTGCTTCTACAAGAAGTCTTGTCCTATTCTTTCTTCTGCCTTAGTTCCTCCGATAGAGTGAGTCCTTCCGGGTGCGCCATGGTGACGCTACCCTTATGACAGTTCAAGAGCGCACCTCCCCCTTGGCGGGAGGTGCGCTCTTTTCCTGCTCACTTGACGCGGTACAGGTTGCTGGTCAGGCTGCCGTTGGGACGACGGCGATGAGTGCGTTCCAAAAAGCCGTGTTGCTCCAAGTCTGTCAAAGCCCGCTGCACCGTGCGGCGGGACAGCTTCAAGTCCTCCGCGATCCTGCGGACGCTGGGCCAGCAGG